>Ga0272446_1000138_pt1 | contig 104622 bp, 98 predicted proteins | sample YNPCB0061_FD_194587 | JGI IMG/M metagenome (GOLD analysis project Ga0272446, IMG submission 194587) | Hot spring microbial mat communities from Yellowstone National Park, WY, United States - YNP-CB-006-1 | ecosystem: Environmental > Aquatic > Thermal springs > Hot (42-90C) > Sediment | place...
TATTTTCTTGACCACAGTTTTCGGGGGGGTAGAATACGGGCATGGCTCTCCCCTCCTGGGCGCATTTTTCGTGGTCGGTGTTGGCAACCACTTTGGCGGCCGTTGCTGCTGGCGGGATGGCGGGCGCCCCGCCGGGCTCCGAGGTTCCGGCGCAATGTGTCTCGGCCCATATCATTGCGGCTGATCCGGAAACCCGCACCCTGACTTTGGAAATCCCGAATTCCTGCCAGGCCGCAGTGAGGCACCGTCATGGACGATTTCGTATCCCGAAGCCGCCTGGGACCGAGGAGGCCATCGTCTGTGATGCGGCTGCTGCCGGTTTACCGCATTGAATTGCAGAAAGCGGAAGGCAAGTTTTCGAATCGGAGTAACGCAAAACTTCTGAATACGATCACAGAGGAGCACAACCATGTTCACTCTTCGGATCAGGTCTCTTTCGTGGTCTCTCCTGGCGTGGGCGAATCTCATGATCGCCCCGCCGATGTTCGTGCAAGCCCAGATCCTGGACGGGAGGCAGAATCCGCACGTGTTTTCCGACCGGGAGGCGCTGGGCGTCCTGTTCACGGTCGCCCGCAGTCAGCAGCCAGGCGGTTGGGACATTGCCACCCGGCACAAGTACCTCATGGAGATTGGTCTGTCCCGGCCGGAGGCCTGGCGGCTGATCGAGGCGGCTGATGCGTGGTTCCGGGAGATCCATCCACTGGATGAAGAGCTGCGCGAGATCCGCCGTTCGGCCGCAGAGAGGACCCTGGATCCCGCGCTGCGTCAACGGGCCGAAGATATCGCCGCAAGGAAACTCGCCTTGCTCGAACAGCACCTGGCAAGTCTCCGGACCCGTTACGGAACGGAAGGCGCTGCCCGGCTCGATCAGGCCTTGCTCGCCGTCAAGCGGGGCATGAAGGCCTATGTCGCCGGCACGCCACCCGAGAGAGTCCGAAAGGAAGCCGAAAAGCACCACTAGGGTGTCAGGGTTACGCCGCAGGCATGGTCAGACCGGAAACGGAGGATCGCAATGATGAAACTCGCGGTAATTTCGATTCTGGCGTTCGTTGCCGCCTGTCCTGCTTCTTGCCAGGATATGCCCTATTCGCTCGCCTACACTTTCACCGCAATTACCACCAGCGCCGACGGTCTTGCCGTCACCAGCATCAGTGTCGCCAATACCTATGGCAGCTCCGGACATACGGCTGCTGCGCTGACTGTGCTGCGCTCGCCCGGCGGGCGGTCGGCGGCTGCAAACATGTACCACGATTTCCAGTCCAGCGCGTCCACATTTCTGCCGGTTTGCACGGAATCAGGTTGCGAGGATGGAGAGTGGGAGGCCCAGGGCGGAGGTGAAGAATACTGCCCTATTGCCATGGCTTATCTGGCCGTGGCCGGCACGCAGGACCGCAAGGAAACCCCGCCTGTCGTCATGGTGACCCGGGTTTCGGTCGAGCCTGCGAAAATTCCCCGGCAGAATGGCACAGCCACCCTGTCCATCCACGCGATGAAGTCTCCCCGCTGCCCCAGAGCCACTCTGCATGGCTCCTTCGGTGTGCCAGCAGGAATGGTTCTAGACAGGGAGCCGGAGTCCGGCCTGGTGGAGCCCCAATGGAACCTCGACGAGGCCACGGGCCTCGTTAAGGCAAAGACCCCCCTGGCCAATGGTGTCGGAGGTGTTGTCTACGCGACTGGCAGCGTGGAAAATGCTCCCGGATGCGAGGTCAAGGGGAATCCGCAGACCACCCAGTTCACCGTCGAGTAGTCCCGGGGCTGCCGCCCGGCCCTGCAACAATGCCGCGCTCTGTCCCGGAAAGCCGGCGTGGCACGAGTCCTGGAGAGAGAGCCGGCTGTTCGCGGCGCCCAAGCCGTCACTACCGCTCCGTCTCTCCCAAAGCAGCATGGATGGGGACGCCTCGGTGAAGACACCAGATGATGCCCGCGAAGGATGCCGCACGGAGCTCTGCCAGAAACAATTTCTCGAAGAAGAGCTCGAGTCGATCTGACCCGGCCGCCTTGCGGGCAACGTTTCGACGGACGGCGCGCCGGCGCCGCTCGGGACGGCGATTGCTTATGATGGGCACAGATTCGCGCCGCGGCGCGCGGAGAGGAGCCGCCATGCTGATCGTTCATGTCCATGTTTCAGTGAAGCCGGACTGCATCGAGGCGTTCCGGCAGGCAACGGTGGAGAACGCGCGGGCAAGCGTCCAGGAGCCGGGCATCGCGCGGTTCGACGTGATCCAGCAGATGGACGACCCGGCGAAGTTCATCCTGGTGGAGGTCTACCGTTTGCCCGAGGCGGCGGCGGCGCACAAGGAAACGGCGCATTATGCGCGGTGGCGGGACACGGTGGGGGAGATGATGGCGCAGCCGCGCGCGAGCGTGAAGTTCGCCAACGTCTTTCCCGCTGACGAAGGCTGGTGAGCCCATGGCGGCCACGTGGGAGTTTGCCACCGCGGGGCGGATCGTGTTCGGCCCCGGCGCCGCCAGCCAAATCGCGCCGGCAGCGCGCCAGTTCGGCAAACGGGCGCTGCTTGTGACCGGGCGCAAGCCGCGGCAGGCGGCGCGCATCGTGGCGGATCTGCACGCGGCGGGGGTCGGCTGCTCTCCCTATGCCACGGAGGGCGAGCCCACGCTGGACACAGTGCGCGCAGGCGTGGACACGGCGCGGCGCGAGGGCTGCGACTTCGTCATCGCCTGCGGCGGCGGCAGCGCCATCGACGCGGGCAAGGCGATCGCGGCCATGCTCTCGAACCCCGGCGACGTGCTCGACTATTTGGAAGTGATCGGCCGCGGCCAGCCCCTGCAGGCGCCGCCCGTGCCCTTTATCGCCGTTCCCACGACCGCGGGCGCAGGCAGCGAAGCCACCCGGAATGCCGTGCTGCAATCGCCCGCGCATGGCGTGAAGGCGAGCCTGCGCAGTCCGCTGATGCTGCCGCGGCTGGCGGTGGTGGATCCCGAGCTCAGCCTGAGCGTGCCGCCGGAGGTGACCGCCGCCACGGGGCTCGACGCGCTCTCGCAACTGTTGGAGCCGTTCGTCAGCGCGCGCGCCAACGCGATGACCGACATGCTGTGCCGCGAGGGGCTGCGCCGCGCGGGCCGCGCGCTGCGGCGGGCGTTTCTCGAAGGCAGCGACCTGGAGGCGCGCACGGACATGGCCTTCGCCGGCCTGCTGAGCGGAATGGCGCTGGCCAACGCCGGCCTGGGCGCCGTGCACGGCTTCGCCGCCCCCATTGGCGGTGCCTTCCCTGCCCCGCACGGCGCCGTCTGCGCCGCGCTGCTCGAGCCGGTGACGCGGGTGAATCTGCGCGCTCTGCGAGAGCGCCAACCCGGCCATCCGGCGCTCGGGAAATATGAGGAGGCGGCGGCGCTGCTCGATCCCGGCGCTCGCAGCGCCGGCGATCTGGCCCGCTGGCTGGCGCAGATTCGTGCGGACCTGCGCATCCCCCGCCTTTCCGCCTACGGCATCCGCGCCGATGACATCCCGGGCTTGTGCGAGAAAGCGGCGCGTGCCAGCAGCATGAAGGGCAATCCCGTGGAACTGACCCCGGACGAACTGGCCGAGATTCTCCACTCCGCGCTCTGAGGTCTCCAGGCGCTTGCGCTTCTGTTGGCAGCCGCCGGCGATCCGCGGCTGCCCGCGATGCGATCGCTGAACCGGAGCGAAATGCGGGGCGGCCGGATGGCACCTCTGCCGCGATCAGGCCGCGGAGTGCTTGAGAAGCCCCGCAATACATTGAAAACACAAGCCAAAGTATGCCTGTGATCCTTGCAGGCAGCAGGCTGACGGGCAGGGTCCGGACGCGCCCGAGCACGTGGTTGCCCTTCCCGAATTGCGGCTCAGGGGGAGAGGAAAGCTGGTTTCCAATGTGTATAATCTTGCTAGGGATTATGTAGATAGGCTATGCTTTCCCCATGGATCTTTCGAGCGGCACTTCGCTCAGCCACCTGCGCTGGCTGGAAGCGGAAAGCATCCACATCCTTCGCGAGGCGGCGGCGCAGTTCGCCCGCCCTGTGTTGCTGTACTCGATAGGCAAAGACAGCTCGGTGCTGCTGCACCTGGCGCGCAAGGCGTTTCACCCGGCGCCGATTCCTTTCCCTCTGCTGCACATCGACACGACGTACGAGTATCCGGAGATTCTCGAATTCCGCGACTGGTTTGTGACGGAGATCGGCGCGCGGCTGGTGGTGTACACGAACCGGCAGGCGGTGCGCGAGGGCGCCAACCCCTACGATCTGGGCACGGCGCGGTGCTGCCAACTGCTGCGTACGCAGGCTCTGGTGCAGGCGCTGAAGGAGGGCGGCTATGACGCGGCATTCGGGGGTGCGCGGCGCGATGAGGAGCGCTCGCGGGCCAAGGAGCGCGTGTTCTCGTTCCGCGACCGCAACGGGCACTGGGATCCGAAGACACAGCGTCCGGAGCTTTGGTCGATCTACAACGGCCGCGTGGACCCGGGCGAAAGCATGAGGATTTTTCCTCTCTCGAACTGGACGGAAGCCGACGTCTGGCGCTACATCGAAATGGAAAACATCCCCGTGGCGCCGCTCTATTTCGCCAAGCCGCGCGAGGTGGTCGTCCGCGGCGGCACGCTGATTCTCGCCGAATCCGGCGTGAAACTGCTTCCCGGAGAGAAGCCGGAGCGCGTCATGTGCCGGCTGCGGACGCTGGGCTGCACGCCGTGCAGCGGGGCCATCCGCTCTCAAGCCGACACGGTGGGAAAAATTATCGCCGAATTGCGGGAATTCAGGCGTTCGGAAAGAGAAAACCGGGTGATTGATCACGACCAGGACGGCTCGATGGAACTGAAAAAACGCGAGGGGTATTTCTGATGTCCGCAACGGCCGATGTAAGCGCGCGCCCGCTGCCGCTCGCGCATTTTCTCCGCAAGCCGGGCGAGCGCTCGATGCTGCGCGTGTCGACCGCGGGCAGCGTCGACGACGGGAAATCCACGCTGATCGGGCGCCTGCTGCACGACACGCAGAGCGTGTATGAAGACCAGCTTGAGGCGGTGCGCAAAAGCCCGGTCAACCGCGCCGGCGGCGCCGTCGACCTCTCGCTGCTGACGGACGGCCTGCGGGCGGAGCGCGAGCAGGGCATTACGATCGACGTGGCCTACCGCTATTTCTCGACGCCGCGCCGCACCTTCATCCTGGCCGACACGCCGGGGCACGAACAGTACACGCCGAACATGGCCACCGGGGCGTCGACGGCGGACGTGGCGGTGATTCTGGTGGACGCGCGCAAAGGACTGTTGGCGCAATCCCGGCGGCATGCTTTCATCGCCGCGCTGCTCGGCGTGCGGGAGCTGGTGGTGGCGGTGAACAAGATGGATCTGGTCGGCTACAGCCGCGAAGTGTTCGAGCAGATCCGGGCGGATTTCCTCGCGCTCGAGCCGAAGATGCGCGGCGCGCGGCTCGCCTTCATTCCGGTGAGCGCGCTGGAGGGGGACAACGTCGTCGAGCGCAGCGTGCGCATGCCCTGGTACGAGGGACCGCCGCTGCTCGAGCATCTGGAGGCGATTGAGCCGGAGGGCGAAACGGCGGCCGCGCCGCTGCGGTTTCCCGTGCAATATGTGATCCGGCCGCACGACGGCTTCCGGGGCTTTGCGGGGCGGATCGAAGCGGGGCGCGTGCGGCCCGGAGATGCCGTGGTCGAGCTGCCGTCCGGGCGCCGCACGCGCGTGGCGCGGATCGTGACCTTCGACGGAGACCTGGAAGAAGCAGTGGCGCCGATGTCGGTGACGCTGGTGCTGGAGGACGAGATCGACGTCTCGCGCGGGTCGATGCTGGCTTCGGCCGAACAGCCGCCGCAGTTCAGCCGGCGCCTGGAAGCGCACACCGTATGGATGAGCACGGAGTTGCTGGACGCGGGCAAAACGTATTTGTTGCGGCACGGGCCACATGAAGTGCAGGCGCGCCCGCTGGCCGTGCGGCACGCCGTGGACATCACGACGCTGGACGCGCGGCCGTCTTCCTCGCTGGGCTGGAGCGAGATCGGCCTGGTTCTGTGGGAGACGGCGAAGCCGCTGGCCTTCGACCTGTACGGCGAGCTGCGGCAGAACGGCGCGTTTATCGTCATCGATCCGCAGACGAACCGCACGATCGCCGCCGCCATGATCGAGGCAGCGGCGGAAGACCCGTATGCGGCGCGCCGCGCGGCGCCGCAGCCCTTCCGCGCCGCGCGGCTGACGCCGGCCGAGCGGTCGATGCGCAGCGGCCACACGGGCGCGCTGATCCTGGCCGACGCGCACTCCGCCGCGGCGCAGGGGCTGGAGCGGAGGCTTTTCGAACACGGCGCCGACGTGGTGCTTCTGGATGCGCCGGTGGCGCCGCTGGAGCCGCTGCTGCGCGCCGGGCTGCTGGTCATCGCGCCGCGGTCCAGCGTCAGCGCCGGATTCCCGGTGTTGGCGCTGCCGCCCCAGGAGCAAGCCGGCGACGCGGAGGCTCTGGTGGAAGCCGCCATGAGGGAACTGCGGGAGCGGGGCATCCTGGCTGACCGGGATCAATTCAATGCCGGGGAGGGAATCTGACCATGCACGAGACGAAGCCGCTTTCCGGGGCGGAAAAGGTGAAAGCCGCCAGCCGCCGCCTGCGCGGCGCCATTGCCGGGGAGCTCGCCGCCGGCACGGACCAGTTCACCAAAGACTCCGTGCTGCTGCTCAAGTTCCACGGCATTTATCAACAGCATGATCGCGACGTGCGAAAGGCGGAGGCCAGGAAAGTCCACACCTGCATGGTTCGCGTCAGCGTGCCGGGCGGGCGGCTGGAAGCGGACCAGTTCCTTGCCTTGCGGCGGCTGGCCACAACCGCTGGGGACGGCACGCTGCGGCTGACGTCGCGCGGCGGGGTTCAGTATCACTACGTGGGCAAGCGGGACCTGCGCGATCTGATCCGCGCCATTCACGATGCCGGCCTCAGCACGCTGGCGGCATGCGGCGACGTGGTGCGCAATGTGGTGTGCACGCCGGCGCCGTTCGATTCGCCCGAAGCGCGAAGCCTGGATCACTGGGTGCGGCTGGTGAACCGCTCGCTGAAGCCGAAGACCCGCGCCTACGCCGAGATCTGGCTGGATGGCGAGCGCGCCGCCTCGCTCGTGGAGGAAGAGGACGAGCCGCTCTACGGCGAGACGTACCTGCCGCGGAAATTCAAGATCGCCTTCACACGCGAGGGCGACAACACGGTGGACATCTACTCCGAGGACCTGGGCTTTGTCGCACATTTCGAGAAAGGCGAAGTGGCGGGCTTCACGTTCCTCGCCGGCGGCGGCATGGGCCAGACCAACGGCGATCGCAACACGCATCCGCGGCTAGCGGACGAAGTGGGCTTCATCCGTCCCGAGCACTGCCTGGATGTCGCGCGCGCGGTGGTGACGATTCACCGCGATTTCGGCGACCGCTCCAACCGCAGGCACGCACGGCTGAAATATGTGCTGGCTGAGAAGGGGCTGGATTGGTTCCGGGAAGAACTCGCCGCGCGGCTGGGCTTCCGCCCCGATCCGCCGCGCCCGCTTGCGTGGCATCGCCACGAGGACTGGCTCGGCTGGCACCGCCAGGACGAGCGCCGGTGGTTCTTCGGGCTGCGCGTGGTGAGCGGACGCCTTGCCGGCGCCATTCTCGACGGCGTGACGGAAGCGGTGGAAGCCTTGAAGCCGCAGTTGCGAATCACGCCGCAGCAAAACCTGCTGTTCACGGGGCTGGCGGAAGAAGCGCGGCCCGTGCTGGAGGAGATTCTGCGCCGCCACGGGATTGCGCTTCCGGCAGAGATGCCGCCGGTGCTGCGCCATTCGATGGCTTGCCCGGCGCTGCCCACCTGCGGGCTGGCGCTGACCGACAGCGAGCGCGTGCTGCCGGACGTGGTTGATTCCATCCAGCGCGAAGCAGCCGCAGCAGGCCTGGGCGGGGAACGGATCCATTTGCGCATGACCGGCTGCCCGAACGGTTGCGCGCGTCCCTACACGGCCGAGATCGGCATCGTGGGGCAAAGCCCGAAGCTGTACAGCATTTATCTGGGCGGCTCGCCGCTGGCGACACGGATGGCGCAACTGTACTCGCACAACATCCCGCTCGAGAAGATCGGCGAAACGCTGCGCCCGCTGTTCGCAGCCTGGGCTGCGGAGCGCGCCGAAGGCGAGACGTTTGGCGATTACTGCTGCCGCGTGGGCGTTGACAATGCGCGGGCGAGGTTTCTGGAGGCGGGACGATGAGTGCATTGTTTCCCGTGATGCTGGATCTGCGCGGCTGGCCTTGCGCGGTGCTCGGCGGCGGCGCGATGGCGGAGGAGAAGGTCCGCAATCTGCTGGCGGCGGAGGCGCAGATTACGCTCATCGCCGAAACTGTAATCGCTCCGCTGGAGGAACTGGCCGCGCTGGGCCGCATCGCCTGGCGCGCGGAGAGGCCGCACCCCGCGCATCTGGCCGGTTTCCGGCTGGCCATCAGCGCGCTGGGCGGCGGCGGGATCAACGAGGAGCTTGCCGCTGAAGCCGAACGGCTCGGCGTGCTGTTCAACGCCGCTGACGATCCGGCCCATTGCCGGTTCCTGCTTCCCTCCGTGCACAGGCAGGGCGATCTGGTGATTGCGGTCTCCACGGCGGGAAAATGCCCGGCGCTGGCCGTGCGGCTGCGGGAGCGGTTTCAACGGGAATTCGGGCCGCATTACGGGCAATTTCTCTCGCTGTGCGGCTCATTCAGGGAACAGATTGCCCGGGTTTTCCCGGAATTCGGCGCGCGGCGCAGGCTGTGGTACCGGCTGGTGGATTCGCCGGCGCTCGCGCTGTTGCGCGACGGGCGGCCACAGGAGGCGCGCGCCGCGCTGGAAGGGCTGATCGAGGGCGCGCGGAAGGAGCAAGCGGCATGAACCTGCTGGAAGAAACGCGAAGCGTGCTGGCCGCAGCGCTGCGGCGGGACCGCGAACGGGCCTGCCTGACGTGCAGCTTCCAGGCAGAAGACATGGCCGTGCTGCACATGGCCCGTCAATTTGCGCCGGAAATACCCGTTCTTTTTCTGGAAACGGGATATCATTTCCCGGAAACACTGGCCTACCGGGATGCCATGGCGCAGGAGTGGGGGCTGCGGCTCGTGAATCTGCAGGCGCGGCTCGCAAGGGACGAGCACGAGTCGCAGTTCGGGATCCTCTATCAAAGCGACCCGGGCGCCTGCTGCCGGCTGCGCAAGGTGGAGCCGCTGCTGGAAGGTTTGGAGGGGTACGGCCTGTGGATCACGGGCCTGCGGCGCGAGCAATCGCCCACGCGGCGCCATTTGCAGATGGAAGAGCTCCATACGCTTCCCTCCGGGCGGCAGATCGTGAAGCTGAATCCGCTGGCGGCGTGGACCTGGAAAGATGTGCTGAGCTACTGCGTGATTCACGACATCCCGCTGTTGCCTCTCTACGAGCAGGGCTACACGAGCATCGGCTGCGCGCCGTGCACGGCGAAGCCCGCCGACCCGTCGAATCCGCGGTCAGGACGCTGGGGCGGCACGAAGCTCGAGTGCGGCATTCACACTTTCGACAAGGGGCAGGGCTCATGATGACGCTGGCCGGCTTTCTGGTGGCGCTGGCAGTGGGGCTGACCGGCGTGGGCGGCGGCGTGCTCATGACGCCGGTGCTGATTCTGGGCTTCGGCATGGCGCCTGCGGCGGCGGTGGGGACGGCGCTGCTGTTCGTGACCGTGGTGAAGCTGCTTGCCGCGCCGGTTTACATTGTTCGCAAACAGGTTGACTACCGCGCAGCGGGGCTTTTGCTGCTCGGCGGGCTGCCGGGGGCGGCCGCGGGGGTCTGGGTCCACCATTGGTTTTCCCATGGCAATCTCCGCTCCGCTGTGCTGGCGCTGGTGGGGCTCACCATCGTCGCGCTGGCGCTGATGCAGATGTGCCGGTGGGTGCGGCAGCGGGCTGTTGGTGAAGGACAGGCCCGGCGCAGCCTGCTGGCATGGATCGGACTCCCGATCGGCCTGGAAGTGGGCTTCTCGGCAGCCGGAGCGGGCGCGTTGGGCAATCTGGCGCTGATGAACTGCACGCGCGCCGCGCCAGCCGTGATCGTGGGCACGGACCTGTTGTTCGGACTGGCGCTGGCGGCCGCGGCCGGATCGCTGCACCTGGGCGCGGGCCATGTGGATGGTGAAGCGCTGCGGCTGTTATGCCTTGGCGGCATTCCCGGAGCGCTGGCCGGGGCGTGGATGGCGACGTTTCTGCCGGCGCGTCCGTTCCGCGCGGCGCTGACGGTGCTCATGTTCGGGCTGGGTTCGAGGCTGTTGTGGGAAGGCGTGAGGAGCCTGGCGCGATGAAGCGGCGTTCCAGAATCTATCTTGTCGGGGCCGGCCCCGGCAGCGCGGATCTGCTCACGGTGCGCGCGGCGCGAATTCTGGCTGACGCGGATGTCGTGCTGTACGACCGTCTGGTTTCCGCCGAGGTGCTGGCGCTCGTGCGCGCGGATGCGCTGCTGGTGGACGCGGGCAAAGAACATGGCAGACAGGAGGAGACGCAGCAGCGGATTCTCGACCAGCTCGATTTGTATGCGCAGCGCTTTGAGCGTGTCGTCCGGCTCAAGGGGGGCGACCCGTGCGTGTTCGGGCGCGGGGCGGAAGAGTGGCAGTGGCTGCGCGAGCGCGGATGGGATGTGGAACTGGTGCCCGGCATCAGCTCTGCGCTGGCGGCGCCGGCGCTGGCGGGCATTCCGCCCACGTTCCGCGGCGTGGCGCGCAGCTTTGCCGTCGTCACAGGCCACGCGTGCGGCGAAGCGGAGCCGGACTGGGCGGCGCTGGCGGCCGTGGACACGCTGATCATCCTGATGGGAGTGGCGCGGCGCGCGCAGATCGCAAGCCGATTGCTGCAAGCGGGGCGCAGTCCGGGCGAGCCCGTGGCGTTTGTCGAAAACGCCACACTGGCCAGCGAGCGCGTGGTGGCGGCCGATCTTGGCGCGGTGGCGGAAGGCGCAGTGGATGTGGCCAACCCGGCGGTGATGGTGGTGGGCGAAGTGGTGCGCGTGCGCGAATTGCTGGGGCAGGCCATGGCCGTGGCGGCGGCGCCGGCTGCGGCAGGCAGGCCGTGATTGTAGAAACGCGCTTCCGCATGCTATGCTTGGAATTTCGATGACGCCCGCTTGGAACAGCCCTCTCCCCGCCAGCCACCATCACCATGGGTTGGGCGGGCGGAGCCTGTTCTGAGCCGCGTGCAAGAACAAGTTCTCGACAGCCCGCCGGCGATCCGGCGGGCTTTTCGTTTTTCGGGAGAGTGACAAGAATGGATATCGCTTTCGAAAAGATGGGCGGGCTGCTTCCGGCCATCGTGCAGGATTGGCGCGATGGGCGGGTGCTGATGGTGGGATTCATGAACCGCGAGGCGTTCGAGAAGACGCTTGAGACGGGGTACGCCACCTTCTTCAGCCGCTCGCGCAACAAGCTCTGGATGAAGGGCGAGACAAGCGGGCACCGGCTGGTGGTCAAGGCGGTACAGACAGATTGCGACCAGGATGCCGTGCTGTTGCAGGTGGAGGCGCTGGGGCCGGGCGTGTGCCACGACGGCTACCGCTCGTGCTTCTACCGCACGTGGGACAACGGCGCCTGGCGTGTGACCGAACCCAAAACCTACGACCCGGAAAAGGTGTACTGAGAGATGAAACTGAAGCTGGGGATTCCGAAGGGATCGCTGGAGAACGCGACGATCGATCTGTTCCGCCGCGCGGGCTTCCAGATCACGACCTCCTCGCGCTCCTATTTTCCCGCCATCGACGATCCTGAAATCGAGTGCATGATGATCCGCGCGCAGGAGATGGCGCGCTACGTCGAAGACGGCGTGCTGGACGCCGGACTGACCGGGCGCGACTGGGTTTTGGAAAACGAAGCTGAAGTGGTCACCGTGGCGGATCTGATCTACGCCAAGCAGAGTTTCGGCAAGGTGCGCTGGGTGCTGGCGGTGCCGGAGTCCTCGCCCGTGCAGAGCGTGAAGGACCTGGAGGGCAAGATCATCGCCACGGAACTGGTCGGGGCGACGCGCCGGTATCTCGAGCGGCACGGAGTGCAGGCGAAGGTGGAGTTCTCCTGGGGCGCCACCGAGGTGAAGCCGCCTTACCTGGCGGACGCGATTGTCGAAGTGACCGAAACCGGCTCCTCGTTGCGCGCCAACAAGCTGCGCATCGTGGAAGTGGTGATGGAATCCAACACGCAACTGGTGGCCAACCGGCATGCGTGGGAAGACCCGTGGAAGCGGCGCAAGCTGGAGGACATCCGGCTGCTGCTGAAGGGCGCCATCAACGCCCTGGGCAAAGTGGGCCTGATGTTGAACGTGCACCGGGACAGCCTGCAAACCGTGCTCTCCGTCCTGCCGGCGCTGAAGAACCCTACTGTGAGCCCGCTGAGCGACGGCGAATGGCTGGCGGTGAACACGATCCTCGATGAATCCACCGTGCGCACGATCATCCCGCGGCTGAAGGAAGCGGGCGCGCAGGGCATCGTGGAGTATCCGCTGAACAAGATTGTGATGTAGCCATGCTCCGGATTCTGGATTCGAAAGATGCCGGGCGCCTGTTGAAGCGGCGCGCGGCGCGGCTGGATGAAGCCGAGGCGGTGGTCAGGCCGATCCTTGAAGACGTGCGGCGGCGCGGAGACGCGGCGGTGCTCGAATTCGCGCGCCGGTTCGACGGATTCGACGGGCGCTCCGTGCGCGTGCCTCGCCAGAGTCTCGAGGCCGCGGCGAAGGGTCTGCCGCGCGATTTCCGGCGCGCCTTGCGCGTGAGTGAAAAGAACGTGACGGCCTTCGCGAAGATGCAGTTGCCGCAACCGAAGAAAATCGTCCCCGCGCCCGGCCTGAAGCTGAGCCAGGTGGTGAGGCCGCTCGAAGCGGCGGCTGCCTACATTCCCTCGGGACGGTATCCGCTTCCCTCCACCGTGGTGATGACGGTCGTGCCCGCGCGGGTGGCGGGCGTGAAGACCATCATGGTTTGCACGCCGAAGCCTGCGCCGGAGATTCTGGGGGCGGCGCAACTGCTGGGCGCCTCGCATGTCTTTCAAATGGGCGGCGCTCATGCCATCGCGGCATTTGCCTATGGGACAAAGACCGTGCCGCGCGCGGACCGCATCGTGGGGCCGGGCAACATTTACGTGGCTGCTGCGAAGAAACTCCTGGCAGGCGAGACGGGCATCGATTTCATCGCCGGCCCGAGCGAGATCCTGCTGATCGCCGCGGACGGCGACCCGCGGGCGATCGCGGCCGACATGCTGGCGCAAGCTGAGCACGACGACGATGCCTCCGCCATTTTGCTGACGCCTTCCCGGAAACTGGCCGAGGCGGTGGCGCGCGAGGTGGAACGGCAGCTCGAGTCCTTGCCGACGGCGGCGACGGTGCGCGCGGCGCTCAAGGGCAATTCCGCGATCCTTCTGGTGTCGAACATCGAGGAAGCTGTGGAACTGTCGAACCGCTTTGCGCCCGAACACTTGTCCATCCCTGATGCATTTTTGCTGGATCGCGTGCAGCATGCCGGCAGCGTCTTCGTGGGGCCGTGGAGCCCGGAAGCTGCGGGCGACTACGCTTCAGGGCCGAACCATGTGCTGCCGACATCGGGCGCAGCGCGGCTGCGCGGAGGACTCTCGGCGGCGGATTTCGTGAAGGTGATCTCCGTACAGGAGCTGAGCGAACGGGCGCTGCGCGCTCTCGCGCCCTCCATCACGGCGCTGGCGCGCGCCGAGGGGCTGGAGGCCCATGCGCGCAGCGTGGAAGCGCGCTTCGCAAAGAAAGGCGGGGCGCCGTGCTGAAGCCGCGCAGAGCGATCGAGGCAATGGCGCCCTATTCGCCGCCGAGCTCGGGGCGTGAGGGCAAGCTACGCCTCGATTTCAACGAGAACACGCTGGGCTGTTCGCCGCGCGTGCTGGCGGCGCTCATGGAGAAACTGAGCCAGGATCAGCTTTCCATCTATCCGGAGTATGAGGCGGCGCGGCAAGCGCTGAGCGCGTATTTCCAGACGCCCGAAGCGCGCTTCGCGTTCACCAACGGCACGGATGAAGCGATCCAGATCCTGGTGCACACATATGTGGGGGAAGGCGACGAGGTGCTGATCCTGCACCCGTCCTACGCGATGTACCGTTTCTACTCGGAAGTGGCGGGCGCGCAGGTGCGACAGATCCCGTACCGAGCGGGCGACCTTGCGTTTCCCGTTGAGGAACTGATCGCCGCCGTCACACCCGCCACGCGCGCCGTGCTGATTTCCAACCCGAACAATCCCACGGGCACGGCGATCGGCACGGGCGAAATCGTGCGCATCCTGGAAGCGGCGCCCGCGGCGGCGGTGCTGATCGACGAGGCGTATTACGATTTCTGCGGCGTCACCGCGCTGAGGCTGGTCGAGCGGTACGACAACCTGTTCGTGAGCCGGACCTTCTCCAAGGCGCACGGGTTGGCGGCGCTGCGCGCCGGCGTGCTGTTTTCGCGCGAGGAAAACGTGGCCTACCTGCGAAAGTCGCAATCGCCGTATTCGGTGAACACCGTGGCGGCCATCGCGGTGCGCGCCGCGGTGGAAGACCGCGAATACCTGGCAGAGTATGTGCGGCAAGCGCTGGAGGCGAGAGAGCTGCTGTACCGGGGCTTCGAAGAGCGCGGCATCCGCTACTGGCGGTCGCAAGGCAATTTCGTGCTGTTTGAGGCGGGCGCACGGTCGATCGAGATCCGCGACGCGCTGCGGGCGCGCGGCGTCCTCGTGCGGGACCGCTCCTACGAGCTGCCCGGCACGGTGAGGGTGACAGCCGGGACGCCGCAGCAGGTGGAGCGCTTCTTCGCCGCTCTGGACGAGGTGTGGGCATGAGCCGGCCGGTTCTTGTGTTCGACATGGACGGCGTGCTGGTGGATGTCAGCGCCAGCTACCGCGCGGCGATTATCGAAACGATCCGCCATTTCACGGGCGTGACGGCGACGCCGGATTCGGTGCAGGAGTGGAAGAACCGCGGCGGCTACAACAACGACTGGGTGCTGTGTCACCATTACTGCCGTGAGCTTGGCGTGGAGCTCGCCTATGACAAGGTGGTCGACTACTTCAACGAGGTGTTCTTCGGCAGGAACAACGACGGGCTGATCGCCCGCGAACAATGGGTGCCGCGCGACGGGCTGCTGGAGCGGCTCCGGCAGAGGTACCGTCTGGCGATCTTCACCGGGCGCAACCGCCGCGAACTCGAAGCCACGCTGGAGCGGTTTGTGCGCGAGCCGCTCTTTGACGTGATCATCACGAGCGATGACATCGACCGGGGCAAGCCCGAGCCGGACGGGCTGATCGAGATCCGGCGGCGTACGGGGGAAGAGATCGCCGCGTTTCTCGGCGACACAGTGGATGATGCGGCAAGCGCGCGCGGCGCCGGAGTCCCGTTCATCGGCATCGCCGCCGCTGGGGCGCCGCTGCGGGACCGCCTGCTGGCGGCGCTGCGGGAGCAGGGCGCGGCGGCGGTGATCGAAAACGTCAACGAGATCGAAGAGGTGTTGCCACGGTGAGGTCTGCTTCAGTGGAAAGGATCACGCGCGAGACGCAGATCCGCGGCTCGCTGCGCATTGAAGGGCGCGGGCGCTACGACGTGCGGACCGGCGTGCGGTTCCTGGACCATATGCTCGAGCTGTTCGCCAAACACGGCGGGTTCGACCTGACTCTCCATGCCGAGGGCGATCTGGACGTGGACCAGCACCACACGGTGGAAGACACGGGGATCGTGCTCGGGCAGCTCTTTTCAAAGGCTCTGGGCGACCGCAAAGGCATCAACCGCGCCGGCTACTTCGTACTGCCGATGGACGAGACGCTGGCGGTGGTTGCCGTGGATCTGGGAGGGCGTCCGTATCTGGTTTACGAAGACAAGGTGCGCACGCGGCTGGTGGGCAACCTGCAGGCCGAGCTGCTCGAAGACTTCTTCCACGGCTTCACAACCCATGCCGGCGCCAATCTCCATGCGAAAGTGCTGTACGGGCGGTCGAATCACCACAAGGTGGAAGCCGTGTTCAAGTGCTTCGCGCGGGCGATGAAATACGCCTGTTCGAAGGATGCGAGGCTGAAAGACCAGCTTCCGAGTACGAAGGGGCTGCTATGATCACCGTGGTCAACTACGGCGCCGGCAACCTGCGCTCGGTCACCAACACGCTGGAGGCGCTGGGGGCGGACTACGAGGTGACGCAGGACGCCGGCGCCGTGGAGGCGGCGAGAGCGGTGATCCTGCCGGGCGTGGGACACTTCGGGCAGATGATGGATGCGCTGGACCGGCTGGGTCTGCGGGAGGCGCTTGAAGGGAAAGCGCGGTCCGGCGCGCCGCTGCTCGGCATCTGCCTCGGGCTGCAGGCGATGTTCGAGGCCAGCGAGGAAGCGCCGGAACAAAAAGGCCTTGGATTGTTTCCGGGCGCCGTGCGGCGGTTCCCCGCGGGCGTGCGGTGCCCGCACATGGGCTGGAACACCGTGCGGGCGGTGCGGCCATCGCGGCTGCTGGAAGGATTCAGCGGCGCGCCGTACTTTTATTTTGCGAACAGCTACTACTGCCCGGCGGGTCCGCATGCGGCGGCGGTCTGCGAGTACGGGACGGAGTTTGGCGCGCTGCTCGAGAGCGGCAATGTGTTCGGGGTGCAATTCCACCCGGAGAAATCGGGGCCGGCGGGGCTCAGGGTGATGCGGAACTTCCTGTGCGCGGCGCGGGCGGCGGAGTAGGGCGATGCTGGCGAAGCGAATCATTCCTTGCCTGGACGTCACCGGCGGGCGCGTGGTGAAGGGCGTGAACTTCGTGGGGCTGCGCGACGCGGGCGACCCGGTGGAGCTGGCGGCGCGCTACAACGAGCAGGGCGCCGACGAGCTGGTGTTTCTCGACATCACTGCGTCGAGCGACGAGCGCGCGATCATGGCGGGCGTGGTGGCGCGCACGGCGCGGGAAGTGTTCATTCCGCTCACCGTGGGGGGCGGCATCCGCAGCGTCGAGGACGCGCGGCGCATTCTTCACAGCGGCGCGGACAAGGTGAGCGTGAACACGGCGGCTGTGCGGCGTCCGGAGCTGATCACGGAGATCAGCCGCGAATTCGGCTCGCAGGCGTGCGTGCTGGCCATCGATGCGCGGCGCAACGGGCGGGGAGGATGGAACGTGTTCACGCGCGGCGGACGCGTGGACGAGGGGATCGACGCAGTGGAGTGGGCGGCTCGCGGCGAGCGGCTGGGCGCGGGCGAGATCCTGCTGACTTCCATGGACTCCGATGGCGTGCAGCAAGGATTCGATTGCGAGCTGACGCGGGCGGTGAGCCGCGCCACGAAGATCCCGGTGATCGCTTCCGGCGGCGGAGGCAAGCCGGAGCACTTCATCGAAGTGCTGACAGAGGGCGAAGCGGACGCGGCGCTGGCGGCATCGATTTTTCACTACGGCACGTACACGGTGGGGCAGCTCAAGGAAGAGCTGCGTCGTGCGGGGATTCCCGTGAGGACCCTTGGATGATCATCCCGTGCATTGACCTGATGGATGGCAAGGTGGTGCAGCTCGTGCAAGGGCGCGAGAAGGCGCTGGAGGGCGCGCCGCCGCTGGAGATGCTGGAGCGGTTCCGGCGGTTCCCGGAGATCCAGGTGATCGACCTGGACGCGGCCATGGGGCGCGGCGACAACACGGAGATCGTCGAGCAGCTTGCCGCGCGGGCGCGCATCCGCGCCGGCGGCGGCGTGAGGACGCCGGAACGGGCGCGGAGGCTGGCGGAGGCGGGCGCGGCGAAGGTGATCGTGGGCACGGCGGCGTTCCATCTGCCTGCGCTCAAGGCGATTTCGGCGGCTGTGGGGCGCGGCCGCGTGATGGCGGCGATCGACTCCAAAGGCGGGCGGATCACGGTGAAGGGCTGGACGGAGCAGCTCGACAAATCAGCCGAAGATGTTTTAAACGATCTGGAACCGTATTGTTCCGGCTTCCTGGCCACCTACGTGGACAAGGAAGGGATGATGCAGGGCACGGACCTGGGCTGGTTCGCACGCCTTCGCGCCGCCACCCGGCTGCCGATCACGGCCGCGGGCGGCATCACGACCATCGAGGAGATTCGCGCGCTCTCCGCCATGGGGATAGACTGCGCGCTGGGAATGGCCATCTACACCGGAAGGCTGGATCTGGATGAACTGGCGGAGATGAACGAACCATGATCCTTCGCGCGGCGGTGATCGACGTCGAGACCACGGGGCTGAACCCCGCGCAGGATGAAACGGTGGAGTTCGCGATCGTTCTGTTCTCCTTCGACCCGTTCACCGGCCGCGTTGTTGAAGAACTGGAAGCGTACAGCGGATTGCGGGACCCGGGGCGCCCGATTCCGCCCGGAGCGACGGAAAAGCACGGCATCCGCGATGAAGACGTGCGCGGGCGGCGGCTGGACGAGGAGCGGATCCGCGCGATCCTGAGGCGGGCGCATTACCTGATTGCGCACAACGCCGCTTTCGACAGGGGTTTTGTGGAAAGGCTGTTTCCGGAGACGCGGCAGATGCAGTGGTTGTGTTCGATGGACGGCATCGCCTGGAAGAGGAAAGGGTTCCTGTCGAAGGGGCTGCAATCGCTTCTGGCGGCGCACAAGATCGCGCCGGGCAGCGCGCACCGGGCTCTGGACGACGCCCGGGCCACCATGCGGCTGCTGGCGACCGAAAAACCGGACGGAGGCACATACCTGCAGGAGCTTCTGCCGAAGCTGAAGGCAAAGTGAAGCACCGCGCAGGGCGGGTACACTGATGGCAATGGCCGGCGATCCGCTGTCATCAAGGCTGCGCGTGACGTTGTTCGGGCTGGAATTCGCGAACCCCGTCATCGCCGCCTCCGGCACGTTCGGCTACGGCGTGGAAATGGCGCCGATCGTGGATCTGGGCAAGCTGGGCGGCTTTGTCGTGAAAGGACTGTCGCGGGAACCCATCCGCGGCAACCCGCCGCCCCGGCTGTGGGAGACACGGGGCGGCATGATCAACTCTGTCGGCCTCCAGAACGTCGGGGTCCGGGCCTTTGTGCGGGACAAACTGCCTCTGCTGAGGGGCTGCGGAACGCGCGTGATCGCCAACGTGTTCGGCTATGAGGTGGAGGACTACGCGGAAGTGATCCGCGTGCTGGAAGACGCCGAGGGCCTGGACGCATACGAGTTGAACGTCTCCTGCCCCAATACAAAACACGGCGGAATGTTTTTTTCATCTGACGCCCGGCTTCTGGAGGAAGTGACCCGCGCCGCGGCGCACGTGGCGCGCAGGCCGGTGATCGTGAAACTGTCGCCGAACGTGGCGCGCATCGACGAGATCGCCCGGGCGGCGGAAGCGGGCGGCGCCGCGGCAGTCTCGCTGGTGAACACGTTTCTCGGGCTGGCGATCGACGCCCGCACGCGGCGGCCGCGGCTTGGCGCGGGCTATGGCGGGGTTTCAGGCCCGGCAATCAAGCCGCTGGCGCTGCGTCTGGTGCGCGAGGCGGCGCTGGCGGTGAAGATTCCGGTAATCGGACTGGGCGGCATCCTCACGGGAGAAGACGCGGCGGAGTTTCTCATCGCGGGCGCAAGCGCGGTGGAAGCAGGAACTGCGACGATGGCGGACCCGCAGGCGCCGGTGCGGATCGCGACCGAACTCGACGAGTTCCTGCGCGCGCAAGGCGTCGAGCGCGTGTCGGAACTGGTGGGGACGCTCGAGTGGCCTTCGTAACCGCAGCGCTCAGCGCAGGGTGAACGAATCGCCTCGCGACGGGATGACGGCCTCAATCCCGTAGCGCTCATGGATCGCTTTCTTGAGGGCGGCGGACTGCGCGGGCTCGCCATGAACAAGGAAAATGCCTTTCAGGCTGCCTGCGGCAGGCTGGATCCATTGGAGCAGCTCGTGCTGGTCGGCGTGCCCGGACAGTTCGTTCAGTTTGACCACTTCGGCGCGCAGACGCACCGGCTCGCCAAAGATAGGCACTTCCGGCCATTTCTCGACGATCTTGCGCCCGAGGGTGTGCTCGGCCATGAAGCCTGTGACAAGAACCAGGTTGCGGGGGTCTTCGAGGTTGTTACGCAGGTGGTGGAGAATGCGGCCGGCTTCGCACATGCCGGCGGCGGAAATGATGAGGGCGGGCCCCTTCAGGTCGTTCAGGGCCTTGGATTCGCCAGCCTCCCGGACGTAGCGCAGCATGCGGAAACCGAAGGGATCCTCCCCGTTGCGCAGGAAACGGGCGGTCTCTTCGTCAAAGAGATAGACATGGCGGCGGAAGACTTCCGTGACATCGACGGCGAGGGGGCTGTCGACAAAAACCGGAATGGAAGGAATCTGTTTTTCCTCGACCAGCTCGTGCAACAGCAGCACGAGCTGCTGGGTGCGGCCGACGGCGAAGGCCGGGGCGATGATCTTGCCTCCGCGCGAAGCGGCGCGCCGCACGGCGTCGCCGAGCTTCTCTTTGACGGCTTCCAGATCCTTGTGAAGGCGGTCGCCGTAAGTGGATTCGAGGACAAGGTAATCGGCTTCGCGGAGCGGTTCGGGGTCGCGGATGATGGGCAGATTGGGACGGCCGACATCGCCGGAGAAAGCAAGGCGCAAGCGGCGGCCGTTTTCGCGAATCTCGATGAGCATCCAGGCCGAGCCGAGGATGTGGCCGGCTTCCATGAACCGCAGCGTCACACCCGGCGCGATCTCCGCCGGGTCGCCGTCGAGCAGGGGGCGGAAGTGCTCGAGCGCGCGCTCGGCGTCGGCCTGGGAGTAAAGGGGCTCGACGATTTCAATCTCGTCCTCCATGCCGAGCAGCTTGCGGCGGTGCTTGCGCTTGGCGAGAAACAGGGCGTCTTTCTCCTGGAGGTGAGCCGAGTCCGGCAGCATGGAGTGGCAGAGGTCGACCGTGGCGGGAGTCGCGTAGACAGGGCCTTCGAAGCCGCTTTTGACCAGCGTCGGCAGATTGCCCGAGTGGTCGATGTGAGCGTGGGAGAGCAGGACGGAGTGGATGTGAGAAGCGGCGAACGGGAAATTGGCGTTGCGCTCGCGGGCCTCCTTGCGGCGGCCCTGGTAGAGGCCGCAATCAAGCAGAATGCGCGCGCCGCCGGCATCCAGTTCATGCATCGAGCCGGTGACGGTCTGCGCGGCGCCGTGGAAGGTGAGCTTCATCAGAGCCAGAATCTCACATCGAGTGCCAGGCCGACTTGAGGACCAGAAACAGATAGACGGCCGCGAAGCCGTACAGGGCGCGCTGCTCGCGGTTGCGCCGGTACAGGGAGAAAGAGAAGGGCTGAGGTGGGAGCCGGTCGGGCAGAGTGGGGAGGAATGCGCGGACCCGCTCCGCATAAGCGCGGAATTCCGGAAACAATTCCGCCAGATGTTGTTCTTCCAGTTCGACCACCGGAAGGTAGACGAGAAGGAAATAGGCGCCGGCCAGGAGCGCCAATTCGGCCCGGGCCGCGGCGATGACGCATCCCAGGGCCACGAGAAGCGAGCCTACGTAGAGCGGGTTGCGGACAAAGGCGTACGGGCCGCTGACGGTCAGGGCCTCGTCCTTGCGAAGGTGTCCTGCCGCCCAGGCGCGGATGGCGAGCCCGAGCAGGCAGAAGGGCAGGCCGAGCAGGAGAGTGGGAAGGACGGGATCTGCGAGGAGGGCGAACAATGCAGCGAGGGCGATGCCGCTGGGAACGCGCCATTTTTGCACGGCGTCAGCGAAGGGCTTGGGAAACAGCGCCATCAGAGCACCTCTCTGAGCGCATCGAGCACCTGCCGCGGCGTGATGGCCTCCATTTCCGGCGCGGGCGCGCCGCCGCGGCGGTATGAAGTGACAGCGCCAGGATGGCGGAGCGTGCGGATCCGGCTTGCATAGGGCCCGTTGCGGCGAGGGTCGGTAGGCCCGTAAATCGCAACGCCCGGACGTTGCAGGGCTGCGGCGAGATGCATGGGGCCGCTGTCGACCCCGACGACGGCGGAAGCGCGGCGCGTTGCGTATATGAGGCCGGAGATCGAGGAGACATGCACAAGCGCGTCCATTTGCGCGGGGAGAACCCTCGCCTGGGCGGGGCTCACATTGAAGACGAGCGGCAGGCCGAGTTCGCTCCGAACCAGAGTGGCGAAGGCGAGCCAATGCGCGAGCGGCCACTGTTTTGCGCCCCATCCTGCGAAGGGAGAGGCAAGGAGAAAGACGCCGTCCGGAAGGCTCCCTTCCTCGCGCCCGGGCGGGAGCGGAAACTGGAGCAGCCGCTGCGCCGCACCGGCTGCGGCGGCAAGGTCGAGGTTTCTGTCAATGACGTGCGCGGCGTTCGACTGCACCCGCTCATGATAGAACAGCGCGGCCAGAGGCTCGCGCAGCAGAGCTCGGGAAAAGCCGAGAACGCGACGCGCGCGGGACAGCCGGGCGGTGAGCGCGGATTGGATGAGCCCCTGAAAATCCACTGCGAGATCGAACGCGCGGCTGCGCAGGCTTCGCCACGTGCCGAGCAGCGCACTCGCGCCCTGGCGGCGGAATTCGAGGATCTCATCCGCAATGCCGCTGCCGTCGAGAAGCTCGCGGAACTGCGGTTTGACGATCCACGAGATGTGCACGCCGCCGCCGGCGCGGAGCGACGCAACGGCAGGCAGCGCGTGGAGAACGTCGCCCATGGCGCCGAGACGGATGACGAGGATGCGCTTCATGGCTTCAGGCGCCGGAACCGGCTGCTTGTGCAATGCGGCGGATGAGCTGCTCGCGCCATTCGAGGTGATCCGAGGTCAGGTCGATGGCATCCGGCGGGGGCGGAACGGACACGAAAACCACGTCCACGCAGCGCAGCGCGGCGACCAGCTCGGCGCGCGCTTCCGCGGGCAGCAGCGGGTCCGGGGGCTCGGTGACATACACGGCGAGCGCAGGAGCTGCGCCCTTCAGCAGCTCAAGTTGTTCGGCATGCCTGGCAAGGAGCGGATCGAATGGACCTGCGGCGGCGGTTGCGCCCGGGGGAGGCTGCCATGCCGAGGGATCGCGGAGGATCTTGCGGCGCGTGTCCATCTTTTCCGTTGTAGCACCCGCAGCGCGAGGAATCAGGGCGCGGCGAGCAGCTCCAACGCAGCGGCGACGACACGGTCCGCACTGACGCGGGTCATGCAGCGGTGATCGATCGGACACTCGCGGAGGAGGCAGGGGCTGCAATCCACGGGGTCGCGAACCAGCCGTACGCGCGGACCGAGGGGCGCGGTGGCTTCCGGGTCCGTGGCGCCGAACACGGCGACCGTGGGCACGCCGAGTGCGGCGGCGACATGCATGGCGCCCGAATCATTCGTAAGAAACAGCCTGCACTTCGACGCGAGGCCAATGAATTGCTCAAGCGACGTAGTGCCGGCGAGATTGCGCGCTTCGACGCCGCAAGCTTCGATTTCCGCGGCAACTCTTTGGCAGAGCTCCCGCTCCGAGGGGGAGCCGAACACGGAGACCGAGGCCGCGCACTGCCTGGCAATGGCCGCAGCCGCGGCGGCGAAGCGCTCCGGCAACCACCGCTTGGCAGAGCCGAAAGCCGCGCCGGGGCTCACGCCGATCACCGCTTCCGGCTCGCAGGTGATGCGGTTGAGCAGCGGCGCCGGACGTGCGGGCAGCGCGTCCAACCAGCCGGCGCGGCGGAGGAGTTCGAGGTAATAAAAGCTCTCGTGCCGGGGAATCTCGCCGGGCTGCGGAACCGGGATGGACCGGGTCAGAAGCCAACTCCGCATGTCCCGCGCGTAGCCGATGCGGACGGGGATGCGCGCCAGCGCCGCGATGAGCGCGGCGTCAAAAGCATTCTGCAACAGCAGCGCGCAATCGAACCGCCGGCGGCGCAGTTCGCCGGCAACGCGGAGGCGTTCTGTTATGCCGGCCCAGCCGGAACATTTCTGATAAAGGATGATTTCGTCGGCGAAGTCGCCGAAACGGTAGATGCCGGCCACCCACGGCCGCGCGAGGACGGCGATGTGCGCGCGAGGGAAGCGCGCGCGGACAGCCTGGACGGCGGGAAGGCTCAGAATAGCGTCGCCGACCCAGTTGGGCGCCCGGATCAGGATGCGGCCGAATGACTCCACGTTCCGGCTCCAGGCGGCTGCTTCAGGCCTTGGACTTCTGCCCGAGGACTTCGAGCGCCTGTTCGTGGGTGAACTGCTCCACCTTCTGGCTGATGTTGTAGGCGCAGAATTTCGGGCCGCACATCGAGCAGAAGTGGGCGTCCTTGAAACCTGCATCGGGCAGGGTTTCATCGTGGTAGGCGCGGGCGGTCTCGGGGTCGAGGGCGAGTTCGAACTGGCGTTGCCAGTCGAAGCGGTAACGGGCGCGGCTGAGCTCGTCGTCCCACTCGCGGGCGCCCTTGCGCCCGCGGGCGACGTCGGCGGCATGCGCGGCGATCTTGTAAGCGATGATGCCCTGCTTGACGTCTTCCTTGTTCGGCAGGCCGAGGTGCTCCTTGGGGGTGACGTAGCAAAGCATGGAGGCGCCGTACCAGCCGATCATGGCGGCGCCGATGGCGCTGGTGATGTGGTCGTAGCCGGGAGCAATGTCGGTGACCAGCGGCCCCAGAGTGTAGAAGGGCGCTTCGTGGCACCACTTCATTTCTTCTTCCACCTGGCGCTGGATCTGATCCATGGGCACGTGGCCGGGGCCTTCTATCATTACCTGCACATCGTGTTCCCAGGCGACTTTCGCCAGCTCGCCGAGGGTGCGCAGTTCGGCGAACTGGGCCTCGTCGCTGGCGTCGGCCAGGGCGCCCGGGCGGAGTCCGTCGCCGAGGGAAAATGTCACATCATATTTCTGGAAAATCTTGCAGATATCCTCGAATCTTTCATAGAGGAAATTCTGCTTGTGGTTTTTTACCATCCACTCGGCCATGATGGATCCGCCGCGGCTGACAATGCCGCAAATGCGCCGGGTGGTGAGGGGAATGTACTGGACCAATACCCCGGCATGGATGGTCATGTAGTCGACGCCCTGTTCGGCCTGCTCTTCAATCACCTCGAGCACCAGATCCGCCGTCAGGTCCTCGACACGGCGGACGCGGGCGACGGCTTCGTAAATGGGGACGGTGCCGACGGGGACAGGCGATTCGGCGATGATGGCCTTCCGGATGGCGGGAATGTCTCCGCCGGTGGAAAGGTCCATCACCGTGTCGGCGCCGTAACGCACGGCGTAGTGGAGCTTTTCCAGCTCTTCGGCGATGTTGGACGTGGTGGCCGAATTGCCGATGTTGGCGTTGATCTTGCAGCGTGCGGCGATGCCGATGGCCATCGGCTCGAGCCGCGTGTGGCGGATGTTGGCCGGAATGACCATGCGCCCGCGGGCGACTTCGCTGCGAACCAGCTCGGGATCGAGCCCCTCGCGTTGCGCGACGTACTGCATCTCTTCAGTGATCCTGCCCTGGCGGGCGTAGTGCATCTGCGTCCGCACAGGGTCACACATGCGCTGTTCGGCCCAGCTCGCTCTGCTCATGACTGTATTATCCCAATTCCCCGGCGGCGGCACTGTTGCCGCGCGCGGAACGGGTTCCGTCGAAAGACAAGCCGTGATAGGGTAAGCGGGGGGTGAAATGACGACACGACGGGACATTGAAGCGTTTCTGGCGCTGAGGCGCATCGCGGTGGCGGGGGTGAGCCGGAAACCGGCGAGCTACGGGCGGATGGTGTTCCGCGAACTGCGGCGGCGGGGCTACGACGTGGTGCCCGTGCACCCTGAGGCCGCCGAGATCGACGGCCTTCCTTGCGCGCGGCGGATGGCGGACGTGCAGCCGCCGCCGGAAGCGGCGCTCATTTTGACCAGCCCGGCGCTCTACGGGCAGTTGGGCGAGGAGGCGAAACAGGCAGGAGCGGCGGCCGTGTGGTTCAGGCAGAAGGGACCCGCGGTGGAGGGGGTGGCGGTAGTGGACGATGAATGCCCGCTGATGTACCTGAAAGGCGCGGGCTGGATCCACCGGTTTCACCGCACGCTGAGGCGTTGGTCGGGCACGCTGCCCGAGTGAGGAAGGAGGCAGGTCATGCTGTGGACAAGGAGATCGTTTCTGGCGGCGCCAGCCGCGCTGGCACTGGACGGAGGCACGCCCGTCAGGGCCACGCCGCTGCGGGCGCGGCACTTTGGCCCCCTGTATTACGACGAATCGGAATGGACATTTCTGAAAGAGGTCTGGCAGACCCGCAGCCCGTTCCGGTTCTGGAATTTCGAAAATCAATTACCGGACAAAGTGGCTACATTGGAGCGGGAATTCGCGCAGAAAATGGGCGTGCAATACGCGCTGGCGGTCAACTCCGGCACTACCGCCCTGGAAGCGGCGCTGGCAGCGCTGGAAATCGGGCCCGGCGACGAGGTGATCGTGCCGGCGTGGACTTGGCACTCCTGCTTCCATGCTGTGGTGCGGCACGGGGCGCTGCCGGTCTGCGCGGAGATTGACGAAAGCTTCAACCTGGACCCGGCACGGGTCGAGGCCGCCATCAGCCCGAGAACAAAGGTCATGATGATCGTCCATCTGCAGGGCAATCCGGCGGACATGGACCGGCTGCTGCCGATTGCGCGGAAGCGCGGGCTGAAGGTGCTGGAAGATGTCTCGCAGGCGGTGGGCGCATCCTACAAGGGCAAGAGGCTGGGTTCGATGGGAGACATCGCGGCGGCAAGCCTGCAAGTGAACAAGACCATCAGCGCGGGCGAGGGCGGAATGGTCTACACCAACGATCCGCTGCTGTTCGAGCGGGCGGTGCGGTTTCACGATGTGGGCACGCTGCGGCGCGTGCATGAGGATTGGATCGGAAAGGGAAGACTGGAGGGCGTGCCGGGCTCGAATTTCCGCATGACGGAATTCACGGGCGCGGTGCTGCTGAGCCAGGTGCGGAAGCTGGACAGGATCGTCGGCGACATCCGGGCGGTGGCGCGGCGCGTGTACCAGGGGATTGCCGATTTGCCGGGGCTGAAGACGCGCCTGTTGCCGGATCCTGCAGGCGAGCTGGGCGTGGGGGTCTATCTGGATCTGGGCGCCCGGGAGGCGCGCGATCTGTTCCTGAAGGCGATGCGGGCGGAGAACGTGCCCGCTTCACCTCCGTCAGGCTCGGTGGTGCTGCCGGTGCAGCCTTACGCCGAGAAGAAGCTGACCGTGCATCCGGATTGGCCTACGTACAAGGCCGGGCGCGGACCGGAAATCCGGTATGGCGCTGCTTCCTGCCCGAGAACCATCGGCATTCTGGACCGCTTCGGGGGCGTGCTGCTGGACCCGAAATTCAGCGAAGCCGACACGCGGGACATTGTGGCGGCAATCCGCAAAGTGTATCCGCAGGTGACCGGCAAGACGAGCGGGTAGCTGCAACAGCCGAGGATTTATGATGGGGCCATGCAGAATGGCCTGATTGGCACCTTCCTTGCGGCGGTTGTCTGTCTTGCCGGCGCAGGGGCCGCGGAATATCACGTGTCGCCGCGCGGCGACGACCGGAACCCCGGCACGCAGGATCGCCCGCTGCGGACCATCACTGAAGCCGCCCGGCGCGCCCACGCGGGCGACATCATCACCGTGCACGAGGGCACCTACCGCGAGCGTGTGACTCCGCCGCGCGGCGGACTCTCCGACAGGAGGCGCATCGTCTACCGGGCGGCGCCGGGCGAGAGGGTGGAGATCAAGGGCTCGGAGGTGGTGAAAGGCTGGACGCCCGACGGCGGCGATGTCTGGAAGGTGGCGCTCCCGGAGACGTTCTTCGGACCTTACAACCCGTACCGCGATGTCATTCAGGGAGACTGGTTCGAGGACCGCGGACGCAAGCATCACACCGGCGAGGTCTATCTGAACGGGGAACCCCTGTGGGAAGCGGCGTCGCTGGAGGAGGTGAGAAACCCGCGGCCTTTCCCGGAGGCCCGGCGGCCGGAGGGGGCGCTGCGTTCCTGGTATGCCGAGGCGGGCGAGACAGAGACGACGATTTGGGCGAATTTCGGCGGAAAAGACCCGAACAGCGAGATGGTGGAAATCACCGTGCGCGACAGTTGTTTCTATCCCGCCGAACCGGGCAGGAACTTCATCACGGTGCGGGGTTTCCGCATGATGCACGCGGCCACGCAATGGGCGGCGCCGACGGCCGAGCAGATCGGGCTGATCGGAACCCACTGGAGCAAGGGGTGGATCATCGAGGACAACATCATCAGCGACTCGCGCTGCTCCTGCGTCACTCTGGGCAAGGACAGGGCGACGGGGCACAATGTGTGGACGAACGACCCGTCGAAAGACGGCGCAGTCCATTACAATGAACTCATCCAAAGGGCGCTGCAATCGGGGTGGTCGCGCGAGAATATCGGCTCGCATATCGTGCGGAATAACGTGATTTTTCGCTGCGAACAGGCAGGAATCGCCGGCTCTCTGGGCGCCATTCACAGCCGTATTTACGGAAATCACATTCATTCGGTGTGGGAAAGGCGGCTTTTCCGGGGCGCGGAAATGGCGGGCATCAAGCTGCACGGGGCGATCGACGTTCTGATCCGGGGCAACCGGATCCACAACACCGGGCGCGGGATCTGGCTCGACTGGATGGCGCAGGGGACGCGCGTCAGCCGCAACCTGCTCTATGACAACACGTCCGACGATCTGTTCGTCGAGGTGAACCACGGGCCTTTCCTGGTGGAAAACAACCTCTTCCTGTCGCCGCTGAGCCTGCGGGACTGGAGCGAAGGCGGGGCTTACGGGCACAATCTGTTTGCCGGCGCGATCGAGAGCCGCCCGGAGCTGGCGCGACAGACGCCGTTCCACCCTCCCCATTCGACGCAAGTGGCGGGAATCGTCGAGACCCGGGGCGGTGACAACCGTTTCTACAACAACCTGTTTGGCGGCGGAGAGGAGGAGAAGCGCGCCGGGGACAGGGTCACGGGATACGGTTTGTGGATGTACGAGCGGTTCGGGCAGCCGACTTTCGCCAGCGGCAACCTCTACTACCGCGGCGCGCGTCCAATGGCAAACGAAACGGGTTTGGCACGGGTGGACGCGGAGATGCAGGCGGAATGGCAGGAGAATCGGGATTCTGTGACGATTTCGTTCGCCACGCCTGCGGAGGGCGAGTGGAGAGCTGCGGAAACCTCGCTGGTGGACAGCGCGCGTCTCGGTGCGGCCCGGGTGTCGGGGGCGCGTTTCGAGGATGTCGACGGCAAGCCGGTGCGGGTGGACCGGGACTACTTCGGCAACCGCCGCGGCAGGAGGCCTGTGCCGGGGCCTTTCGCGGAATTCCAACAAGGGCCTGTCCGGGTGTGGCCCGTGCCGCAGGGAATCCGGTGATCGCGGCTTGCCAACAGCAGCCGCCTTCCGGCAGGGCCGCACGAGGGGCGCCGGGGATCCGGCGTCAAGGGGCACACGGCGCGGCTCGAAGCCGCACTCCTAACGGATCAGGGCAAAGGCTTTTTTCATGGCCTCGGCGGTGGCGGCCAGCGCCTGCTCGGGCGGCATGGCGCGGAGCGCCGCGTTGAACGGCTCGCAGCGCGCCGGCGCGTCGCAGCCGAGCGCATGTAGCGTGTTCAGGAAATCCGCCAGCGGAATCACGCCCGTGGCGAGGGGCAGCTCGCGCTCGAGATCTTTCTGCTCGTCGCGGGCGCGGCCGGCGGGGGCGTCGTTGAGGTCGAGAGAGATCACGTCTTCCGCCCGCAGCGAGCGGAGCTCGTCCACGGTTTCGCCTGCTGTGTGCCAGTGCCAACTGTCCAGCACCAGCCCGACGTTCGTCTTGCCGATTTCGGCAATCAGCTCGCGCGCCTCGCGCATGGTGTGGATGAAAGGAAACCGGCGCGCCGCCCAGGAGGTTTTCGGACCGACGTACTCGAGCCCGAAGCGGCAGCCGTGGTCGGCGAGAACCGCCGCCACGGCGCGGAGCCGGCGCGTGTGCAGGCGGAAATTCTCGACATACGTGAACTCGTCGCTCGCGGGCGTGATCCATGTGGTGACGCGGCTGGCGCCCGCTTCCTGCAAAGCGCGGGCGCGCTCCGGCAGCGCGCGCAGACTCTTCTGGAATTCCTCTTCTCCGCGGCGGAACTCCACCGGCAGCCCCGCCTGGCCCCAACTCAGGCCAGCCTGCTTCAACCGCTCGAGCAACTGCGCGCGCTCCGCTGCCGAGGCGGACGCCAGCCACGCCGAGTCTGCCGTGACCGCCTCGAATCCGAAGCGCGCCGCGTACTCCACGGCTTGCGGCAGCGAAGCCTTGACACCAATGGAGCCGCAGTCAAGCTGGATCCGCATTTTTGTTGCCGGGGCGTAAATCCCCATCAGGGCGCCGCTAGCCAACAGACTGCGTCTCGTCATACAATTCCTTTCAAACCCGGCGCAAAGCCTCCCTCATGAGCTTATCACTCGATCAGTTGTTGCAGCGGCTGGAAGATCCGGCCACGCCGGTCGTCTGGCTGGATCCGGTCTTGCCTGAACAGCTCTGGATCGAGCTGCCCGCAGCAGCGGCGGCGCGCGGTTTCCATGTCCTCGATCTCGGCGAAGCCGGCCCGGTTTTCGACCTTTGTTCGCTGCTGGCCGCGTTTGGGCGTCTGCTGCCGCAAAGCACATGTTTCGACCACAGCCTTCCCTCTCTGCGAGAGGCCCTCTACGCCCTTCGGCCGCAGTCACGGAAGGGATGCCTGGTATTGTTCCGGGAACCGGACGCACTGCGCCAAAACGATGAAGCTGCGTTTGAGGAATTCATCGAACTGATTGAAAACGTGGATGATCTTCGCCGATCTGGAGGACTCGCCGGACTCAAGGCGGTGGTGCGGGACTGAACGGGCCAGAATTTACACAGAATTTATGCAACCGGAAGCTAGCGTCTGCTATCTTAGTGTTTGATTATGTTAGCAGACGCTAGTCCGCACGGATCCGGCACGAGCGCGCCTGCCAAAGGCAAAGCGCGAATGTCGGGGACAGAGAGACGCGCGGCCATTGTACAGGCGGCCATCCGGCGCTTCGCTATGCATGGCTTCCGGGGAACGACCACGCGGGAATTGGCGGCGGCGGCGGGGGTGAGCGAGCCGGTCCTGTACCAGCACTTCGCCACCAAGAGAGACCTTTACACGGCAATCGTGGACCAGTTGATCGCTCAAGCCCACGAGCGCTTTGATGAACGGGCGAAGAAACTGGAGCCGGAAGCAACCGACCGGGAGTTCCTCCAGTGGCTGGGCGAGAGCATCCTGGCCTATCACTCGGAGGATCCGGACCGCATCCGGCTGCTGGTGTTCAGCGCGCTGGAGGGGCACGAACTGGCGGACCTGTGGTTTGAAAAGGCCACGATGGATTTTATCCGGTGGGTGGAAAAGCATCTGGAAAAGCGCATTGCCGCCGGAGCCATTCGGCCTGAATCCCCGGAAATGCTGGCCAAGGCTTTCATCTTCATGGTCAGCCATTTCGGCTTTATGAACCTTTTATTTCCAAAGCATTCCACGATAGCCCCGGATTCGGGCCTGGTGGAAAGGCTGGTCGACATCTTCCTCAGCGGAATCGCAACGAATCAACAGACGCCAACAGACAGCCATGAAGAATCATAAAAAAGAGTTGTTATCGGTATTTCTGATCGCCTCGCTGGCCGCTCTTGCCTCGTGCGGCGGCGAAAAGGAAACGACGGCGAAGGCCGCCTCGCGGCCGGCAGGGCCCGTGGCCGTTCGGATTGCGCAGGCGCAGGAGCGGACGGTGGAGCGCTCCATCCGCGTCACCGGCTCCCTGTTGCCGGACGACACGACGACGGTTTCCTGCGAAGTGGCGGGGCGCGTGGCGAAGCTGCACTTCGACTTCGGCCAGCCGGTGCGCAAAGGCCAGGTGATGGCCGAACTGGACAGGCTCGAGCTGAAGCTGCAGCTCGACCGGGCGCGGGCGGCGCTCGAACAGGCGATGGCGCGCGTGGGCATGGACAAGGAGACCATGCGGGAGCCGGAAACCACGCCGATGATCCGCCAGGCCAAGGCGCAGATGGAAGACGCGCTGTCGAAGTACGAGAACGCGAAGAAACTGATCAAGACAGGCGACGTCGCCCAGGAGCGCTTCAACGAGATCGAGAAGGCGTTCCTGGCGCGCAAGGCCGCCTATGAAGCCACGCTGGACGACCTGCGCACGCAGTTGGCGCTGATCCGCTCGCTGCGCGCCGAGGTGGCGCTGGCGGAGAAGCGCCTGCGTGACGCCTCCATCATTGCGCCGTTCGACGGCATCGTGCAGGTCCGGCATATAGCCGAGGGACAGTACGTGCGGGACAACGCGCCGATTTACACGCTGGTCCGGGCATGGCCGCTGCGGCTGCGCGTGGAGATCCCGGAGTCCGCGGTGCCGCATGCGCGGATCGGCGCGACGCTCGTGTTCACCACCAGCGCCGCCCCGGGCGCGGAATTCCGGGCCACCATCCGCACTTTGAACCCGTCGCTCGATCCACGCTCGCGCATTCTCACCGCCGAAGCGCGCATCGACGCGCGCGACGAGCGGCTCAAGCCGGGCGCCTTTGTGCAGGTGCGCCTGGTCACCGACCCGGCGTTCCGGGTGGTTTCGATCCCGCGCGCGGCGGTCTACACCGTGGCGGGGCTCAACAAGTTCTTTACGATCGAGAACAGCAAAGCCGTGGAGCACCGCATTCCCGAAATTCTGGCGAGCAACGGGTTCGTGGAAATCCCGCCGGGGATCATCGAGGCGGGCGCCGCTGTGGCGGTCTCCAACGTGCCCATGCTGAGCCAGGGTCTGCCGGTGACCGTGCGGCAGTAGCGCAGGTTTCTCTTCGGAGTCATATTCCATGCAAAAGCTGGCTGAAATCTGCATTCGCAGGCCCGTGTTCGCCACCATGCTGATCCTGGCTCTGGTGGTGATCGGGCTGGATTCCTACCGCAAACTCGGCGTCGATTATTTTCCGAAGGTCGAGTTTCCGTTTGTGACGATCTCCACCGTGCTGCCCGGGGCATCGCCCGAAGAAGTGGAATCGCAGGTCACCAAGGTGCTCGAAGAGGCGGTGAACACCATCTCGGGCATTGACGAACTGAATTCCACCTCGGCTGAAGGCATCTCGATTATCACGATCGGGTTCGTACTGGAGAAGGACCCCGAAGTGGCCGCTCAGGAAGTGCGCGACAAGGTCAGCACGGTCCTCGGCCAGCTTCCGCGTGACGCCCGCACGCCGGTGGTCGAAAAGCTGGCCACCGACGCCGCGCCGGTGATGAACGTGGTGATCAGCTCGCAGCGCGACCTGCGCGAGGTCACCAAGATCGTCGACGACCAGATCAAGAAGAACATCGAGACGATCAGCGGCGTCGGCCAGGTCCGCTTCATCGGCGACCGGAAGCGGCAGATCCAGGTTCTGCTCGATCCCGAGAAGCTGGCGGCTTACAACCTGAATATCGAACAAGTGCGCCTGGCGCTGGCGGCGCAGAACATCGAAATTCCGGGCGGGCGCATCGACGAAGGCAACCGGGAACTCTCGCTGCGCACGCTCGGACGCGTGGAGAAGCCGCTGGACTTCGCGCAGATCATCGTCGCCACGGTAAACGGCGCGCCGGTGCGCGTCTCCGACATCGGCGAGGTGCAAGACTCCTTCGAGGAGCCCCGTTCGATCGCCCGGCTCAACGGCAAGCCCGCCGTCGCGCTCGCCGTGCGCAAGCAGGCAGGCACCAATTCCCTGGATGTGATCGCCGCTGTCAAGCAACGGATCAACGAGCTGCGCCCGTCGCTGCCGCTGGATTTCGAGATCACCTATACGCGCGACCAGTCCGGCTTCATCAGGGCCGCGTATGAGGCCGTGCTGGAACACCTGATTCTCGGCGGCCTGTTCGCAGCCATCATCGTGCTGTTTTTCATTCGCAACTGGCGGTCCACGCTGATCGCCGCCATTGCGATCCCGACGTCGATCATCTCGACCTTCTCCCTGATGAACTGGATGGGCTTCAGCCTCAACCAGATCACGATGCTGGCGCTGACGCTGATGGTGGGCATCGTGATCGACGATGCCATTGTCGTGCTCGAAAACATCTTCCGCAACATGGAGGAGAAGAACCTGACGGCGATGGAAGCGGCCTTCATTGGCACGAAAGAGATCGGCCTGGCCGTGCTGGCGACCACTCTGTCGCTGATCATCATCTTCATTCCGATCGCGGTGATGCCGGGCATCGTGGGACGGTTCATGTCGTCGTTTGGCTACACGGCGGCTTTTGCCGTGGGCATTTCGCTGCTCGTCTCCTTCACGCTGACGCCCATGCTGTGCTCGCGATTTCTCAAAGTGGGGAAGGAAAAAAAGGCCACCAAGGCGGGCTGGTATGAGTGGCTGCTGGCCAAGCCCTACGCGAGACTGCTGGCCTGGTCTCTCAGCCACCGGTGGGCCGTCGCGCTGGGCGCGCTGGTGGTGATGCTTTCCACCGTGCCGATGGTTCGCTCGATGGGCGTGGACTTCTTGCCCACCGACGACCAGTCGCAGTTCGAGGTCAACATCCGCATGCCGGTGGGCAGCTCGCTGGATGGCACGGCGCAGGTGATGGAACTGGTGGAAAAAGATCTGGCAGAGCTGCCCGGAGTGCGCGATCTGTTCGTCACCATCGGGGCGGACCAGCGGCGGCAGGTGGACCGCGCTTCAGTCATCGTCGAACTGGTGGACGTCAAGCGGCGCAAGCAGTCGCAAGTGCAGCTCATGGACATGGCGCGCGAGAAGCTCGCCAAGTACAAGGACCTGATCGTCACTGTGCAGTTGCCGTCGTTGATCTCCGGCGCTCCCAACAGCGACTTCATGTTCTCCATCCAGGGCCCTGACCTGAACCGCCTCGAAAACTATGCCAACTCGCTCATGACCCGGCTCAAGCAGGTGCCCGGCGTGGCCGACATGGAGCTCACTTACGAGTCCGGCAAGCCCGAGGTGCGCGTGCAGATCAACCGCGACAAGGCCGCCGATCTCAACGTCAACGTGGCGCAAATCGCCAATGCGATGCGCGTGCTGGTGGGCGGCGACGACCAGGCTACCACCTACAAGGAAGGCGACGACCGCTACGACGTGCTGTTGCGCGTGGCCGAGCCTTACCGCAACTCGCCGCGCACGCTCGAGCGGCTCTACGTGCCTTCCGCGACGCTCGGCAACGTGCCGCTGTCCAACGTGGCCACGTTCGAGCTGGGCACGGGCCCCACCTCGATCGACCGGTACAACCGGCAGCGCCGCGTGCTCATCATGGGCAACCTCTCGAAGAACCTGGCCCTCGGCGACCTCATCAACATCGCCAACCAGCACATGGAGTCGCTCAACATGCCGCCGGGCTACACCTACGGCACTGTGGGCCGCTCCCGCGAACTCGGCCGCGCCGTTCAGAACTTTCTCATCGCGTTCCTGCTCTCGATCGTGTTCATGTACATGATCCTGGCTTCCAACTACGAAAGCTTCATCGACCCGGTGACGATCCTGTTGTCGCTGCCGCTTTCGGCGCCGTTCGCGCTGCTGAGCCTCTTCATCGCCCGCGAGAACTTCTCCATCGTGTACACGTCGCTCGGCATCCTGGTGCTGTTCGGGATCGTGAAGAAGAACTCGATTCTGCAGATCGACCACATCAAGGCGCTGCGCCGCGGGGGCGCCGCCCGGCTGGAAGCGATCATCCAGGGATGCGAAGACCGGCTGCGCCCCATCCTGATGACCACGGCGGCGCTGGTGGCGGGCATGATTCCCCTCGCTCTCGGCACCGGCGCCGGCTCGGGCTCGCGCCGCACGGTGGCCATCGTGGTGATTGGCGGACAGTCGCTGGCGCTGTTGCTCACGCTGTTGGTGACGCCGGTGGCGTACTCGCTGTTCGACGACCTGGCGCACTTGCCGCTGTGGCGGCGCCTGTTCGCGCGCGTGCCGAAACCGTCGCCGACCACGGCGGCGATGCTCGCGCTCGCGCTGCTGCTGGCGCCTGCCCTGGTCTATGCACAGACCCCGGCTTCTGTCGAGGATCCGCTGAAGTCCGCCCGCCGGCAGGTGCTCCACGCACCACGCGTTGGCGTCTCGGATGCGCTTCACGAACTCACGCTGCAGCAGGCGCTCGAATTGGCCCTCAAGAACAACCTGGAGATCGAGGTCGAGCGAACCTATCTCGACACGGCGGCTGCGCTGCTGAAGAGCGCCCGCGGGGCTTTCGATCCCCTGTTGCAATACAACCCGGGCTTCGACACGCGCAACCTTCCCGTCGCCAACACCCTGGCCGCGCCCGGCGGCAAGTTGAGCGAACGCTACCTGAACCACAATTTCTACGTGCGGGGCAGGACCCCCTTCTCCGGGCTCGCCTGGCACATCGATTTTGAAAACCAGCGGCAGTCCACCAACAATCCGTTCACCGCGCTGACTCCGTTCCTGACGTCGCGGCTGGGCGCCGGCTTCACGCTGCCGCTGCTGCGCTTCCGGGACGTCGACCCCGACCGCGCCCAGTTGCGCGTGCGGCTGAAACAGCGCGACCAGCAGCGCGCCGCCTTCGAGCTGAAGGTGATCGACGTGGTCACGCGGACGCAGTCGGCTTATTGGGACCTGGCAGCCGCCATCGAAGACGCCACGGTCGCCGCTGACGGCGTGCGGCTGGCGCGCGAACAGCACGAGCGCAACCTGCGCTTCATCGAAGCGGGCACGCTGGCGCAGGTGGAGAGCGCGGCTTCGGAGGCGGAACTGCAGCGGCGGATCGACAGCTTCCAGACCACTCTCACCGTGCTCGCCGCGGCCGAGAACCAGCTCAAGGCCATCCTCACGCCCAATTCCTCCGATCCGTTGTGGAACGAGCGGCTGGTTCCTGTGGACGCCCGCGCCCTGCCGCCTCCCGCCCTCGCCATTGACGAAGCGCTCTCCACCGCCTTCCGCCAGCGGCTGGAGTTGCGCTCGCTCGAGCTCAGCCTGGATCAGAACCGCACCCAGATCCAGTTGGCCAGCTCTGCGCTTCGGCCGCAGGTGATGTTGACGGCGAACTATTTCAACACCGGGCTGGCGGGTTCCCTGGCGCCGTCGACGGGCGGCGGCTTCGCCAGCTTCTTCGGTCCGCTGTTCGACCGGGTGAACAAGCTGTCCGACATCAGCGGCCTGCCGCCGCTGCCGCCCGTGCAAACCGGCGGCGCGGTGCCTGCGGCCCTGATTGGCGGCTACGGTTCGACGCTTTCGAACCTCGCCACAGGCACCTTCCAAACCCTGGCGGCCGGCCTCTCGATTGAATGGAACCCCCGCAACCGCGCGGCGCAAGGGCAACTGGAGCAGGCGGTGATCCAGGAGAAGCGGCTCAAGCTGACGCGGACCCAGATCGAGCAAGGCATCGCGGCGGGCGTGCGCACGGCGTTGCAAAATCTCGAAGCAGCGCGCCTCCGCATCGGCGCCGCGCGCGCCAGCGAGCGCGCGGCGCGCGAAAAGCTCGAAAGCGAAATCCGGCTCTATCAGACCGGCGAGAGCACAAACTTCCTGGTGCTCACGCGCCAGAACGAGCTGCTCGACTCGCGCCGCCGCGTCGTGGCCGCCGAGCTGTTGCTGAACCGCGCCGTGGCCCAGTTGCAGCAAGCCTTGGGTTCCACGCTCGAGGCCAATCAGATCAAGCTCGATTGACCAGAGAAGCTCACATCACCAGCGCATTGAAAAACAGCTTCAAAGTGAGCCACGACTGGCCCCGGTACTGAGGCCGGAAGCCAAACAACACCACGCGCCCCTTGCCTGCCGGAATGTCGAGCAGCGCGGGCTTGCCCGCCAGATGCTCTTCGCCGAGAAGCCACCCGGAGGCCAACACCCCTTGCTGTGCGTAACGCGCTACGGCGTTAGCCGAACCGTTCCGGCTCTCCCACACAGGGCTCGCCTCGTTCCACAGCGTAAACTCCGGAGGCAGCCCGGGCGCAAGCGGCGAGGCCGGATCGAGCCGGACGTTCAGCAACGAACCCGGGCAGTAAAACTCGCGCGAGGAAATGCCTGCGACGGCATTGCGCGCCTCGATGCCGAGGTTCCTGACCGCGTATTCGCCCGAGCGGTTGAAAAAGACCAGCCGCCCGCCCGCGGCAAGAAACTCCTTCAGCGCAGCCGCGCCCTCCGCGCCGAGTCCGCCCGTGAACTCCTCGGGCATCGAGCCGCGGCTGTGCCCGTTCTCGATCACGCCCGCGCTCATGTCGGCGAACACGATGACGTCGAAGCGCTCGCGCAACTGTCCGGCGCGGATGTCGGCATTGCCGGCCGAGGTGTAGCGCCAGCCGAAGTGCTCGAGGATCCAGCGGGTCCACCCTTCGTCCATGGAAGGGACAAACGGCTTGTAAAGCGCGACGCGCGGCTCGCGGAGGGCGATGAACTCTTCAGAGGGGCGGGCGCCGGCAGCGAAATCGCCCGTGCGCGGGTTGCGATACACAGGGCGCTGCTCGCGCCAGGCAGCGGTCACCGCGCGCCAGGAGTCGCTGTCGGAGGCGGCGAGGCCGCGGGCGGGGAAACGGAATTCACGCACACGCTCCAGCTTCGCCTCAAACGGCTCTTTCACCGTTTCCACGTCCACGCCCAGAAGCAGCGGCAGCGTGTGGGCGGCGACGTCATACGGGCGCTTGGGCGGGCCGCCGGGGTACTGGCGCAGGTCCGGGTATCGCTGGCGCTCGAGCAACGCCTTGGCGAAGGAGGAATACGGCTGCTGCATCCGGATCACAAACGTTCCGGCAGGGAATTGTTTTCCCCCGGCCGCGAAAGGCGAGGCGGCCCGTTCGATTTCCACCATGGCGAAGTCCATCGTTTCCAGCAGCCGGCGCGCGGCGCCAGGATCGGACTGCACCGCAGGGATTACGAACGCGTAAGGGGACGTGCGCGCGGCGGCGCGGCTCTGGATGTCGTAAAAACCGCGCAAAAACAGCTCGCGCCGCACGGCGGCGGTCTCCAGCAGGCTCTCCATGGCGATGAACTGGTCGGTGACGATATCGCGCAGAGTCCACCGGCCGCCGGGCCAGGGCTCGAGGTGGTTCCAGGAGCTTTCCTTCGGCGAATAGCCAGTGCCTTGCGCGGAGATCTTCGACGGGTCGATCTCGACCGGCGTCGCTATGCGGACGCTGGCGGATTCGCTCAGGATGCGCAGGCCGCCGTGGTAGCTCTGGTAGTGCCGCGCAGGGGTCCAGTAATCGTACATGGCGTTGACCAGAACGCCTTTGCGCCCGGCAGCGGTGAGGTCAGCGGCCATGTTCATGCCCACCATGTTGCAGAGCTGCGCGATCAGCGGGTCGATGTTCGGCTCGATCGGGTCCATCCACGGCGGCACGAACATCCGCGCCCCGAACATGCCCATCTGGTGCACGTCGTAGACGATCTGCGGGCGGAAAACGTTGTGCAGCTTCTCGACCACGGCGCGGTTTTCCGTCTGCGTGAAGAAATACCAGTCGCGGTTGTTGTCATGGCCGGCGTATTTTTGGTACAGCTCCGGCGGACTGGTTCCCTCGAACGGCGTTCCCAGCGTGCGCCGGTACCAGGAGGTGACCAGATCGAGCCCGTCCGGGTTGATGGAGGGGGCGAGCACGAGGATGACGTTGTCGAGGATCCGCTGCGTCTTCGCATCCTGCGCCGTGGCGAGGCGGTAGGCCAGCTCAATCGCGGTGTGCGTGGAGGCGATCTCGGTGGCATGGACGCTGCACGTGATCAGGACAACAGTCTTCCCTTCCCCGGCCAGGCGCGCGGCCTCTTCGGGCGCAGCGATGCGCGGGTCGGCCAGGCGGCGCTGGATTTCCAGGTACTTTTCCAGGCCCTGCAGCGTGCCAGGCGCGGAAATGACGGCGGCAATCATCGGCCGCCCCTCCGTGGATCTGCCGTATTCGAGAAATTTCACGCGCGGCGATTTGTCCCCGAGAAGGCGGAACCAGTCAACCACCTTGTGCCAGTCGAGCACAGAGCGGTCGGCTCCCATGGGGTGGCCGAAGTGCTGCTCGGGTGAAGGCGGCTGGGCCGCCAACAGAGGCAGGAAAAGGAAGGCGCAAAGGGTCCGTCGTGAAACCATCATGGCCGGGTCAACTCCTTCCACAAGGCGCGGTAGTAACGGAGGAAGCGCTCGGGTTCGCGGCTTTCGGCTGCTTCCATCAGCGTGTAGCGCTCGTAACCGGACTGGCGAAGCAGGGTGAACAGTTCTCGCCAGGGATACCGCGGGTCTGCAAGCTCATTGATGTGAACGTTGCGGATCCACGGGCGCAGCAGGTCGAATGCGGCGCGGACGGAGCCGTTCTGCACCTCGCCCGGGTTCGAGTTCCAGCACAAGCCGACCGCCTTGTGGTCTGTGGCGCGCATGATGTCTGCGCACACGGGAGGCGCGGACGTGCCGGCGCCGTGGACTTCCAGCCACAGCTCGACGCCGCGCCCGGCGGCGTAATCGCCCGCCTCGCGCAGCGCCTCGGCGATGCGCCCCACCGTGACCTGAGGCGGCACGTCTTTCGGCAGGGAGTTCGGGCGCACCTTCACGCCCCAGGCGCCGGTGTCGTGGGCCAGGTCTACCCAGAGCTTGGTCTCCTCGATGTTCTTGCGCCGGACGTTGGCATCCGGGCTGTGGTACTCGCAGGTGGAGCCGAAGCTGAGCAGGCGCACTTTCGATTTCTCGAATCGGGCGCGCACGCGGGCGCGCTCCTGCGGCGGGAGAGAAGGCTCGACGCCGTGGGCGTGGGTGGTGCGCAGCTCGACGGCTTCAAAGCCCGCCTGCTCGAGCTTCGTGATGACGGTATCGAGATCCCAGTCCTTGAGGACGTTGTAGGTGACGGCTCCGAGCATCATGGCGGTGGGTCTCCTTTCTTCAGCCTTCCGATCCGGATGCAGACGCGCCGGCTTCCTGCTGCGGGGGCGGGGTGAGGTCGTATCCTTCCCAGCGGGCAATCACGGCGCTGGCCAGGCAATTGCCCAACAGATTGACCGATGTCCGCGCCATGTCCATCACTGTATCGACTCCCAGCAACAGCGCGATGCCTTCGATCGGGAGATGAAATGTGGACAAGGTGCCGGCCAGAATGATGAGCGAAGCGCGAGGGACGGCGGCAACGCCTTTCGAGGTCAGCATCAAGGTCAGCATCATCATCAACTGCTGGTACAACGTAAGTTCGACGCCGGCCGCCTGCGCCACGAAGACGGAGGCCAGCGAGAGATACAGCGTGGTGCCGTCCAGGTTGAACGAGTAGCCCGTGGGCAGGACGAAGGCCACGATATGGCGCGGCACGCCGAAGCGCTCCATGTTTTCGAGCGCCAGCGGGAGCGCCGCTTCGCTCGACGCGGTGGAGAAAGCGAGCAGATACGGCTCCTTCACCCAGTGGATGAAGCGCTTCACGGGAATCCGGAACAGCAGCACCACGGCGCCCAATACGAAAACCACGAACACCGCCAGCGCTGCGTACAACGTCAGGATCAACTTGCCAAGGCCGAACAGGACGCCGATCCCTTTCGACCCCACCACCGCCGCCATCGCGCCGCCGACGCCGACCGGCGCCAGATACATGACATAGCGCGTGTACTCGAACATCACGTCGGCCAGGGACTGGAGGAAGCGGACCACCGGCTCCGCCTTCGCGCCGATCATCGTGCAGGCCGTCCCGAACAGGAAGCAGAACACCACCATCTGCAGCACTTCCCCTTTGGCCATCGCGTCAATGACGGACGTGGGGAACGTGTGCTCGAGGATGGCTGTCCAGGTGGCCTGCTGCTGGGGCGCGAGGTTCTCCGCAGCGGTTTTCTCGAGAGAAATGCCTGCGCCCGGCCTGGCCAGGTTCACCGCCGCGAGCCCGAGAAAGAGCGCTATGGTCGTGACGATCTCGAAATAGAGGATCGCCTTCAGCCCGATACGCCCCATCGCCTTGGCGCTGCCCGACCCGGCGATGCCGACCACCAGGGTGGCAAACAGCAGCGGGGCGATGATCGACTTGATCAGCCTCAGGAATATGCTCCCCAGGAAGGCGAGGTTGCGGCCGGCTTCCGGGAAGGAGTGGCCCAGCGCGATGCCTGCGGCCATTGCGATGAAGATCCAGGAAGTAAGCGAAATTCGCTTCATTTATCTTTCGCCCCATTTGAGTTTTTGGCGCAAAACATCAAAGAACAGCATCCGCGGCGGCCGCACGAGCGACAGGGAGTGCGGCGAGGCGCGGCATACGATGCAGTCGTCGCGCAGAAGCGGCTCGCCCACCTGGCCGTCAATGGTCAGGTAAGCGTCTCTGTCCGCTGCGGAGTTGACCACGCGGATCACGCTGGAATCCGGCACGATCACGGGCCGGTTGGTGAGCGTGTGCGGGCAGATGGGCGTGATGCAAAAAGCGCCGACGCTCGGGAAAATAATGGGGCCGCCGGCGCTCAGAGAATAGGCCGTGGAGCCGGTCGGGGTGGCGACGATCAGGCCGTCGGCCTTGTAGCGGCAGACCAGGTGGGCGTCGACGTAAGCGGCCAGGTCGATCATGCGGGCGATGTGCGCCTTGGTAATCACCACGTCGTTCAGCGCGACGTAGCGGGAAACAGCCTCCCCGCCCCGCTGGATCTCGCAGGAGAGCATCCGGCGCCGTGCGATGCGGCTTTCGCCGCGCAGCGTGCGCTCGAGTTCCGGGAAGAGTTCGCCGGTGGAAATGGTGGTGAGGAAACCGAGGCCGCCGAGATTGACGGCGAACAGGGGGATTTCGCGTCCCGCGATGGCGCGCGCAGCGGCCAGCAGCGTGCCGTCGCCACCGAGCACAATGACAAGCTGGCAGCCGTCCGCGAGCTGTTCCCGGGCCACGGGCGTCGCGCGGCCGGGCAGATAGCCCGCTGCAACCGGATCCAGGCGGCACGCGACGCCCCGCTGCTCGAGCCAGTCGAGCAGCGATGCCAGCAGCCCGGCGGCGTGAGGCACGTCAGGCTTGGCGATGATGCCGACTGTCTGGATCGAATGCATACAACAGGAACTCCTTGTTGCCCTCCGCGCCGGTGACCGGGCTTTCGATGACGTCCGTGGCGAATCCGAGCCGCTCCGCAGCCGTGCGGACGCGCTCCACGGCGGCAGCCTGCACCGCCGCATCACGCACAATTCCGCCTTTGCCCACTTGCCCCCGGCCCGCCTCGAACTGCGGCTTCACAAGAATGACCATCTCGCGTGGCGGCGCGAGGAGAGAGGCGATGGGAGGCGTCACAAGCGTGGCGGAGATGAAGCTCACGTCGCAGACGGCGAATTGGACGTCTTCGCCGATGATAGCGCGGGAGAGGAAACGCGCGTTGACTCCTTCGTGCAGGACCACCCGCGGATCGGAACGCAGCCTGTAGTGAAGCTGGCCTTTGCCTACGTCGACGGCGTGGACGCGCAGGGCGCCGCGCGAAAGCAGCACCTCGGTGAAGCCGCCGGTGGAGCAGCCGACATCCAGGCAAACGCGCCCGGCGGGATCGATCCGCCAGTGGTCCAGCGCGGCGAGCAGCTTCAGCGCGCCGCGGCTCACCCAGGGGAAAGGCTCGACAACTTCGATCCGCGCCGATTCCTCCACCAGCGCCCCGGGCTTGTCCACGGTTTGTCCCGCCACACGCACGGCGCCCGCCAGAAGCAGGGCCCGGGCTTTCTCTCGCGACGGCGCCAGAGCGCGTTCCAGAAGCAGCAGGTCGATGCGGCGGCGCGGCACGAGCGTCAGGAGGATCGTTCGATGATCAAATCGGCAAGCTGCCGCAGCCGCAGCGCGGCGCCGCCGAAGCCCGCCAACGCCTCGTGCGCCAGCGCGCGCTGCTGCCGGGCCATGCGGCGCGATTCCTCCAGCCCGTAGACGGCGGGAAACGTGATCTTGTGCTGCGCGGCGTCCTTGCCGGCGGTCTTGCCAAGCTGCTCGGAGCTCTGCGTGACGTCGAGGATGTCGTCGACAATCTGGAACGCGAGCCCGATGTGCTCGCCGAAGCGCGACAGCGCCTCGATCTGCCCGGGATCCGCGCCCGCATGCAGCGCGCCCAACCGGACCGAGCAGCGCAACAGCGCGCCGGTCTTGGCGCGGTGAATCCGGTCCAGCAGCTCCGCCGACGGCGGCTGATTCTCGCCCTCGATGTCATGCACCTGCCCGGCGATCATCCCGCCCGCCGTGCCGGCGGCGCGGGCCAGTTCCGCCACCAGCCGCGCCGAGGCGGCTCGCGCCAGCACCTCGAAGGCGTAGGTGAGCAGGGCATCGCCCGCCAGAATCGCCATGGCTTCGCCGAACACCTTGTGCGAAGTGGGGCGCCCGCGGCGCAGGTCGTCGTTGTCCAGAGCGGGCAGATCGTCGTGGATCAGCGAATAGGTGTGGATGAGCTCCAGCGAACAGGCCACTTCGTCGATGCCTTCCACGTCGGCGCCCGCCACGGTCTGCGCGGCCTCCAGGCACAGAATCGGCCGGATGCGCTTGCCCCCCGCGAATACCGAGTAGCGCATGGCGCGGTGGATCGTTTGCGGGGGCTCGGATTCAGGCGGCAGCAGCCGGTCCAGCGCGGCGTCGATCCGCTGGATGCGCGCAGCCAGATACTCGGAGAGAGATAAAACGGAAGATGTCATTTTTGTTCAGGACCAAAAGGCTGGGGGATCACCTTCTGGCCGCGCTTCATCAGAGTCTCGATGCGGGTCTCGGCATCCACGAGCTGGCGGCGGCAGGCTTCGGAAAGCTGCACGCCCTTCTCGAAAAGCTCCAGGGCGCGTTCCAGCGGAACGCCGGGCTGCTCCAGCTCGGTGATGATCTGCTGGAGTTCGGCGAGCGACTTTTCGAAGGAGGCTTCTCGCGCCTTGTCCTCGCCCGCCTTGTGTTTGTCGTGTTCGGCCGCCATTGGCTCTATTCTACGATTCGGCGCGCGCCGGGCCATCGCCGGCGGTCAGCCGAGCAACGGGACGGACCAGAAGGAACAAAACCGCGGCCGCCGCCAGCGTGATGACGGCCAGGGTCCTGAACAACTCGAACGGCGGCAAGTGTCCGTAGAATGAGGCGAGCCGCCCGGCCAGGTAATTGCCCATCGACAGAGAAAGGAACCAGACGCCCATCATCAGCCCCGCGACGCGCGCCGGCGCCAGCCGCGTCATGGCGCTGAGGCCCACGGGACTCAGCAGCAGCTCCCCGAAGGTATGCAGCAGGTACGTGCCTGCCAGCCACAGCGGGCTGACCAGCACGCCCGAAGCCGACCGGCGGCTGGCTTCCATCATCAGGAGGAAGCCGGCCGAAGCGCAAACCATCGCGAGGGCGAACTTGGCCACTGACGTTGGCTGGCGACTGCCGAGCCGGATCCAGACCCACGCAAACATGGCGGCGAAACAGATGATGAATGCGGCGTTCAGCGACTGATACCAGCTCGCCGGAAACGCGAATCCGAACAGAACGTTGTTCGTGTGGTTTTTGGCGAACAGGTTGAGCGAGGAGCCGGCCTGCTCGAATGCGGCCCAGAACAGCGACGAACCGCAGAACAACACGGCGATCACAGCCAGCCGGCGCCTCTCGGCCGGCGTCCAGCCGCCGCCGAACAGCATCCACGCAAACAGGCCGAGCGTGGTGAGCGCGAGCACGGCGCCGGCCGAGTTCACCAGGAATTGAATGCTGAGCGTGACGGCGCCCGCTGCATGCAAAAGCAGGAGCGCTGCAGCAAGAAGAACGGCGCCGAGCACAGCGTGGCGGAAGCTGCGGCGCCACTGCACGCCCGCCTCTGGCGAAGGCGGCTCGACGGGTCGCTGGCCTGCGGCGCCCAGGCGCGCCAGACCGCGCCAGAACGTCAGAACGCCGATCAACATGCCCAGGCCCGCCAGCGCAAATCCGAGGCGGTAATTCACGCGCTCGCCCACCCATCCGCACACCAGCGGCGCCACGGTGGCGCCGATGTTGATGCCCATATAGAAAATGGAAAAGCCCGACTCGCGCCGCGGATCACCCGGCGAGTAGATCTGGCCCACGATGGTCGAGATGTTGGGCTTCAGCAGGCCGGTCCCGAGCACCACGATTACGAGGCCCAGGAAAAACGCAGTGTTGGAGGGAATGGCGAGAGTCAGGTATCCGGCGGCGATGAGCGTCCCGCCGAACAGCACGCTGCGCTGCTGGCCGAGGATCCGGTCGGCAATCCAGCCGCCCGGCAGGCTGGCCATGTAGACGCTGGCCGTGTACAGGCCGTAAATGGCGTAGGCGCGCGAAGCATCCAGCCCCAGGCCGCCGGCAGCGGCGGCGGCGGTCATGAACAGCACGAGGATGGCGCGCATGCCGTAGTAGCCGAAGCGCTCCCACAGCTCGGTAAAAAACAGCGTCGACAGGCCGGCGGGATGGCCGAAGAAGCGGGTGTCGCGGGAATCGTTCGTCATAGCATGCTGGCGCCACGGCGCTGGCGGCTCATTGGGCCAGCCAGCCTCCGTCAATCACGATGTCGGTGCCGGTAATGAACCGCGCCTTGTCGGTGCAAAGATAGACGGCGAGCGAACCGACGTCCTCCGGACGGCCCCATTCGCCCAGGGGCAGGCGCGCGAGGAACGCCGCATTGGCCTCCGGGTCGTTCATCAGCGCCGCGTTCATCTCCGTGGCGAAAGGTCCGGGGCTGATGCCGTTGACAGTGATATGGTGCGGGGCGAGCTCGAGCGCCAGCGCGCGCGTCAATCCCAACAGGCCGGCCTTCGACGAGGAGTAGGCGGCGCGCCCAGGCAGCGAGACGTGACTCATGATCGAGGTGAGATTCAGAATGCGGCCCCAGCCGTTCTGCTTCATCTGCGGGACGAACGCGCGGGCGCAAAGGAAGGCGCTGGTGAGGTTGGAGTCCATGACCCAGCGCCACTCGTCGAGCGTGAATTCGGTTACCGCTTTGCGGAGATTCACGCCGGCGTTGTTGACCAGGATGTGCGCGGGGCCGAGATGCTCGGCCACATGCGCGGCCAGGCGCGCGACGTCTTCCTCCTGCGTCACGTCGGCGGGAACGAGGAGGGCGCCGGGACCGCAGAGCCGCACCGTTTCGTCCAGCCTCTCGATGTCGCGTCCGGCGCAGGCGACGCGGGCGCCCGCCCCGGCGAGCGCCGCCGCGATGGCGCGGCCAAGGCCGCGGGAGGCGCCGGTCACAACGGCGATGCGGTTCAGCAAGGGTTGCGGTTGAGTCATGGGTCACGCTCAGGGGGCTTGCTTCGGCGAACGAGAGAGAGCCAGTATCCGGTCTGCCAAAGCCTGCGGATCATCCACATCCTCCAGCCGGACGGCCCCGGATTCGGCGGCGGACTCGATTTCAAGATCTCCGATGCCCCACAGCCGCTGCCACAAAGTGCGGCGGACAGAGACCTTCTCAATGCGCTCCAGCGTGATCGAGCTGACTTCTTCAGTGACCAGTCCCTCCCTCAGCCGCAGAACGCCGCCTTCCACGGTCAGCCGCGTCGCCATGGAGCGGATGTAGAGGCGCAGGGGAAAGATGAAAAAGACGAGCCCGGCCAAAAGCCACCACCTGGGTGTCTCGGGAGCGGCGAAGAAAACGTAGCGGAGCAGCGCGCCGGCAGGCACGAGGCACAGAAGCAGCAGAGCATGAGCCTGCCTGCGGGATGGGCGGACAGTCAGATCGTTCACAGCCTGGCTCCGACTGCCCCATTGTATAGCAGCAGGCGGGGGACTCCCGGAAAGGCCGGCACGGGCATTTGCGGCCCCTGCACGCATCGGCTATCCTCATGAGGAAGGAGGAACCCCTGGATCATGCAACTTCGGATGACGGCTGTACTGGCGCTGGCGCTTCTGCCTTGCGCCGTGAAAGCGGATTTCAGCTATCAGGAAAAGACCCAGGTGACGGGCGGATCTTTGCTGAAAATGACCCGCTTCATGCCTGGAGCAGGAAAAATCAAGGAGCCCATTTACAGCCAGAAATATTTTCAAAAGAACCGCATGGCTACGGTCACGGATCGCGAAATCGACATCATTGATTTGAACAAGGAGCAGTTGATTCATGTCGATCTCGAGAAAAAGACCTATGCCGCGATTACCTTCGAGGAGTACCGCAAAGCCATGGCGGCCATGGCCGAGAAGATGGCAAAGCAGATGGGCGCCAAGGACCAGCAGGTGATTGCCGACATGCGCCTGAGCGTGAAGGAAGGAGGGGAGTCGAAAGAAATCCAGAGCATGGCCGCCAAACTGATGAAGATTCATCTGGAAATGGACCTGAAAGACCAGAAATCCGGCCAGACGTTCACCACCACAATCGACATGGACGAGTGGAGAACGCCGAAAGTGGCCGGTTACGAGCAGGCGCAGGCATTCTACATGGCGTTTGCGGAGAAGGTCGGCATGGGCCCCGAGACCTTGCGCACCATGCAACTGGCCATGGGTCAGGCTGGCACGGCGGAGGGCATGGCGAGAGTCGCCAAGGAAGCGTCCAAACTCGAGGGCGTTCCGCTGGTGCAGGTGACGCGCATGACGGGATTGGGGCTGGATTTGCCTGACGTGGAGATGCCCAGCGGGGCGGAAATGGGCGGCGCAGCCGCCGAATCCGCCGCCGGCGCGGCGCTTGGCCGGCTGGGGAGGCTCGGCGGGCTGGGCGGCCTCGGGCGCCGGAAGAGGCAGGAAGAGCCGCCGCCGGCCCCGAAGAAAGCGGAAGAAGCCAAAAAGGGCCCAAGCACGCTGATCGAGACCACCACCGAGAGCTCCAATTTCTCCACGGCAGCCGTCGACCCGGCCAAGTTCGCTATCCCCGCCGGGTTCAAGGAAGTGGAGCACGAAATGAAGAAAGTTCTGAAAGAAATGCAGAAGAAATAGCTTTTCTGCCGGTTGAATTGCAGCGCGCCGGGCGCACCGCGCCCGGCGCTCTTTTTCCCGGGGAGTGATTCCGCGGAGTCTTTGGGGGAAAATAAAAGCCATGGTGGTCGAAGTCGAGGGAGTCAGGCTCCACCTCAGCCATCCCGTGGCATACCCCGCGGAATGGATCGGGCAGGAGGAACCGATGCGGGAGCTGCTGGCCGCGTGGCTGGCGCTCGGCCCCGGCGACTTGCCGATGAATCCGCGCATCACGGGCAAACCTGGCGTGGGCAAGACCACGCTTGCCTACGCCGCGGCGAAAAGGCTGGGCAAGGAAGCCTACATCATGCAGGGCACCGTGGATACGCGGCCCGAAGACCTGATCGTGCAGCCGGTGGTGGAGGGGCCCGGGACGCTGAAGTACGTCGCCTCGCCGCTGGTGACGGCCATGCTCCGGGGAGCCGTGGCGATTCTCGATGAAGCCAACCGGATGCCGGAAAAGAGCTGGGCGAGCCTGGCGCCGCTGCTGGACGCGCGCCGGTACGTGGAGAGCGTGGTGGCCGGCGTCAAGATCCCGGCGCACCCCGAGTTCCGGCTGGCGTGCACGATGAACGAGGACGCTTCCACTTTCGACCTGCCCGAGTATATATTCTCGCGCCTCCAGCCTCAAATTCACATCGATTTCCCCGAAGAATGGGAGGAAAAGCTTATTCTCCGGCAGAATCTCCCGCTGGCGGAAGAGGAAGTGATTTCCGCCATCTCGGAGTTCCTCCAGTCCGCCCACGAAGCCGACGAGCCCTTCACCGTCCGCGACGGCATCCATGTGGGCCGGTACGCGATGCGGCTGGCGCAGTCCGGACAGGCGCGGGACATGCAGCAGGCTGTCCTTCGCGCCGTCCGGCAGGTGCTCGGCGAGGAGGCGGTCCGGCATGTCCAGTGAGGCGGAGCGGTTGGGGCTGCGGCGCGGCTGCCGGACGTTCCTGCCGGTGGCGGCCAGGAGGATCGAGTTCGCCGCCGTGGTGCGGCAGCGCCTCCTGGCTCTGCGGCCGGCGTGCGTGGCGGTGGAGCTGCCGCACCACGGCCGGAATGCGTTGCTCGAGGCGCTCGAACGACTGCCCCGGATCAGCGTCCTGGCGGGCCGCGGACGAATCCCGATGGAGGAAGACGAGGAGATCGAGTATCCGGAATTGCATGCCGTCATCGAACCCGGCGATGCGTTGACAGAGGCCTGCCGCACGGCGCTCGAGATGGGCGCGGAACTGGCGCTGATCGGGGCCGGCAACAAGCCGCTGCACAAGCGCGAGGAGTTCTACCCGGACCCCGCTGCGCTGTCTGGCATCCCGTACGAGTGTTATGCGGAGATGTACTTGCGCCAGCCTCCTCCGCCTTCGCCGTTCGGCGCCGGAGGATGGGAAGCGGCTGCGCGCCTGGAGCAACTGGATCCCGGCAAGGAAACGGCAGTCGTTCTGCGCCTCTCTTCGTTTGTCGAGATGCTTCCGCTCATGGGCGTGCCGCTGCGGGCGGCCTTCGATTCTGCGGAAGAGAGCCTGCGCGCGGCCCTCGTGTCGCCATCCTCCTTGGGCGACATCACGGAGGATTGTCCGTGGTTGCAGGAACGATACGAGGAATGGCGCGCCGCGCTCGCGGCGGACCAGCGCGGCGTTGTGCCCGACCGGCGCCGCTGGCTGAGCGAGTTGTGGCAGGAGGCGGAAGAGAACTACCGCGCCATCTACGGCGGCGTACTGGCGCCCTGGCAGAAGCGCGAGGCGTCGCGTTTTCTCAAGCGGCTGGTGCGCGCCGCCAGCCTGGTGGCGCCATCCCTGTTCGACCTGGTGGCGGCGGCGCGGGGCGTGGTGGACGACAACCTGGCCTACGAGGTGTGGCGGCTGGGCACAAGCTACAGCCACCAGAGGCTGGAGGAGAGCGAGGAGGGGCTGGAGTTGCAAGCGTGGGAGGTGTTTCCCCGCACGCGCCGGCTGCGGCTGCGGCAGCGGTATGAGCTGGAAAAACGCCGGCTGGCGCCGCGGGCCTGGAAGCGCCGCCCCGGACGCGCGCCCGAGTTGTGGGCCGCGCAACTCGGCGGCGAAGCCATCTGCAGCTACCCGCCGGAGGACATTGTCATCGAGGACTTCGGACGCTCGCTGCGGCAGCGCGCCGTCACCTTGCTGGGAGAAGAGCGGGCCCGCGTGGAGCCGTTCGCCACCTCCCTGCTCGACGGCATCGATCTGCGCGAAACGGTCCGCCGCTGGCACGAGGGCCGGATCTATGTGCGCGAGACGGAAAAACTGACAGGCGAGGCCGGCGCCGTGGTCGTCGTCTTCGATGAAGACCCGGACAACCGCTACTCCTGGCTCACCACCTGGCTGGGCGAGAACTCCAACGAGAGCGACATGGCCTTCTACTCCACGCCGCCGTTCGAAAACCTGGTGGGACCGGGCATCGGGCGCGCCGAATACGGCGGCTTTCTGATGACCACGCCGCCGGGCAGAATGGCCGACGTCTGGACGGACCCGGACTACGATCAGGCGGAGACAAAACCGGAGCGGCTGCTGCTGGCCGCGATCGATTATTCGCTGGAGCGCCGCGTGGTGTATGTGGCGGCGCGCCCGCCGCGGGCGCGGATGCGGCAGATCGCCGCGATGCTGAACCGGCAGATCCTCTTTATTCCGCTCGGCGCTCTGTCGCCGGAGAAGCTGCGGAAGATCCGCGTGCTGCACGTGCTCGACAGCCACCAACGCCGCCGCATCGCCTCCCGCTACATCTGGTGAAACGCCGCGCGGCGCCGGCGCCGTCTCACGCAGGTGGCCCCTGCATGGCGGGCTTCCGTCATCACACTGATATACTGAAGGTTTGCTCGCTTTGAAACTCCCGATGAAGTGGATCTTTGCCCTCTGTGCGCTTGCGGGTGTGTGCCAGGCGCAGGAATTCTACAGCTCCCAGGCGGCGCGGCTGGTAATCGGTCAGAACCCCTTTACCGACGCCTACCCCGGCGCCAGCGACGTGCTGCTGGGTTCGATCACCGGCGTGGCCTATGCGGCCGACACGTTGATCGTGGCCGATGGCAACAACATCGGCGGCACGCCGCTGAACCACCGCGTGCTGATCTACCGCAACGTGAGTTCGTTCATCCCGGACCGTAAGGCCGTGTTGCCTTTGAACAACCCGCGCTGCCCGGCCTGCGTCGGCAAAGCCGACGTGGTGCTCGGACAGCCGGATTTCACGACAACAGAGCTGCGGCCCGCCGCGCAGAACACGCTGCGCAACCCGCTGGGCGTGGCCTACAACGGGCGCGTTCTGGCGGTGGCGGATACGGACAACAACCGCGTTCTGATCTGGCGTTCGCTGCCATCGGTGAATCAGCAGCCCGCCGATTTTGTCGTCGGGCAGAAGGATTTTACGTCTGTGGCGCCGGGCCTGAGCGAGACGGCGCTGCGCGGCCCCAACAGCGTGTTCCTTGACGAGAGCAACGGCCTGTGGGTGGCCGACACCGGCAACAACCGCGTGCTCTACTTCGGCGAGATCACCCAGAACGGGCAGGCGGCCAGGCTCGTCCTCGGCCAGCCGAACATGACCACGGACCAGCAGGCGCGCCGTTTCCCCGAGTACATCTCCAAGGCGGACTCGATGCTGGCGCCCTCGTCGGTCTGGGCCGGCGGCGGCAGGGTGATTGTCGCCGACCTCGGCCTGAGCCGCGTGCTGATCTGGAATTCGATCCCCACGAGCAACGGACAGGCGGCCAACGTGGTCCTCGGCCAGCCCGACTTCACCTTCCCTGAGTTCAAGAGCGGCGGCACGCCAACGAACACCAAACTGTGCGCCCCTAACGGGACGGACGAAAACGGCAAGCCGACTTACCCGCAGCGCTGCGCGGCCACGCTCGACATGCCGCGCGCGGTGCTCAGCGACGGGCGCCGCCTGTTTGTGGCCGATTCCGGCAACGACCGCGTGCTGGTCTGGAACTCCATCCCCGCGCAGAACGGCCAGCCGGCCGACATCGTGCTCGGCCAGCTCAGCTTCGAATTGAACCAGAGCTCCGATTCCGGCGAACCGCGCCGCGTGGCATCCACCGATTCATTCAAGACGCCGACGGCGCTCGCCTATGACGGCCTGAACCTCTACGTTTCGGACACCTACAACCGCCGCGTGCTCGTCTACACGCCCGGCGACTTCAACCTGCCGGTGACGGCGGTGCGCAATGCGCCCAGCCCGTCGACCTTCGCCCGCGGCTCCATTGTTTTCAGCGGCACAGTGGAGAAGGACGTCGAGCTGACCGTCAAGATCGGCAACGAGAACGTGAAGGACAGCGACGGCAACGTGATCAAGAAGGAATACAAGATCACGACCACCGTCGACGACAACTTCGACACCATCATCGACCGCTTCGTCCAGCTCATCAACGATTCGCAGGATCCCTACGTCACCGCGGCGCCGAACAAGCTGTTCCAGGCGCTGCTGCTGATTGCGCGCGAGCCAGACGTTGCGGGCAACTCGGTGACGCTGGAGACGGCCGTATCGCCTGACGGGTCAAAGATTGTGATGACGACCAGCGGCTCCAAGCTGACCGGCGGCCAGGACCCGGCGCTGGTGGCGCCGTTCGCGCTGGTGGCGGTGCTCGGCGACAATCTGGCCGACCAGACGGCCAGCGTCCAGGATCTCTCCCGTCCGCTGCCTTACGAGCTGGGCGGTGTGCAGTTCTTCGTCGACGGGCTTCCCTGCCCCATCGTGGCCGTCTCGCCGGAGCGGGTCATCGCGCAGATCCCCGTGGAAGTGGCCGGTTCCAACAGCGGCAGCGGCGTGCTGCGCGTCCGGCGCAACAACGGCGAGATCACGGTCTCCTCCGCCGTCGCCGTCCGGCTGATCGAGCAGAATCCGTCGGTGTACACGCTGGATTCGCCGGCGCCCGCGCCAGGCCTGGCGTATCATTTCTCGAGCCAGGCCACGGGAACGGTCTCGGTCGACGGCGCGCCCAACCCGGGCGACACCCCGACCGTCTACATCCGCGACCGCAAGTACACCTACCGCGTGCAGGCCACCGACACGCTGGCCACAATCCGCGACAACCTGATTGCGCTGATCAACGCCTTCGATCCCGAGGTGGAGGCCTTTGCCGCCGGACCGTTCCAGCGCATCCGTTTGCGGGCGCGCATCGAGGGGCCCGCCGGCAACGGCATTCCGATCAAGGCGGAGGCCAACACCGACGCGCAGGTCATCATGACGGCGTTCAACAGCGAACTCTGCTGCGCCAACACCGCCGGCGCGCCCGTCACGGAAGACAACCCGGCGCAACCGGGCGAGACGATTGTGGTGCTGGCCAGCGGGCTCGGGCTCGTTGGCCCGGAGGCGGCTAAGGCCGCGATGAAAACCGGCAAGCCGTACGACGGGCCCGAGGCGAACGACCCGCTGGAGTTCGTCTCGTCGCTGATTGGCGGACGCACGGCAAATGTTCTGTTCGCAGGCCTCAGGAAGGGCGCCGTGGGCGTCTATGAAGTGCATCTGGAACTCAACCCGGACCTGCCGACCAACCTCAAGACCGAGGGCTGGATCGCGCAGAGCTTCCAGATCTCGAACATCTTCACCATACCGGTGGTGAGCCGCAAGCCGCGGCAGCCGTAGCGGGCCATGCCGGAATTCCGCCGTCATTTCGGGGGCATGAGGAGCAAAACCATGATGCGATTTCCTGCGTTGCTCTTGCTGATCTGCTCGACCGCCATCCCGGGCGTGGCGCAAGCGCCGCCTTCCTACACCATCACCAACGCCGTGGGCAACGGAACAGCGGGCTTCGCCGGCGACAGCGGCAAAGCGCCGGAAGCGCAGATCAACTACCCCCTGGGGCTCGCCATCGACAACTCCGGCAATGTCTTCATCGCCGATCACCTCAACCACCGCATCCGGCGCGTTGCAGCCGACGGGACCATCACCACGGTGGCCGGCTCGGACAGCATCGGGTCGACGGGCGACGACGGTCCTGCCACCAGCGCCCGGCTGAATTACCCCTCGGGCATCGCCATCGACAGCTCGGGCGCGCTCTATGTCACGGACACAATGAATCACGTCATCCGCAAGGTGGTCGTGGGAGGCAACATCACGCTGTTGGCAGGCTCGCGCGGCACCTCCGGTTTCCGGGAAAAAGACGCCAAGGGCGAATTGCTCGAAGCGAAGAATGCGGAACTCAACGCCCCCACCGGGATCGCCATCGACAGCGCCGGCAATATCTACTTCTGCGACACGCGCAACCACCGAGTGCGGAAGATCGGGACGGACAACAAGATCCAGACCATCGCCGGCACGGGTGAAAAGGGCGAGACCGGCGACGGCGGCAAGGCGGTGGAAGCGAAGCTGAATTCGCCCACAGGCGTGGCTGTCGATGCGGCAGGCAACGTCTACATCGCCGACCAGATGAACCACCGGATCCGCAAGGTGGACAAGGACGGCATCATCACCACGGTGGCGGGAACAGGGCTGCCCGGCTATTCGGGCAACGGCGGGCTGGCCACGCGCGCGCAACTCTTTTACCCTTGCTGCATCGCTCTCGACAAGCAGGGCAATCTCTTCATCGCCGACCGCACGAACAACCGCGTGCGGCGCGTCGACGCGCAGACGGGCACGATTTCACTTGTGGCTGGCACGGGCCGGTTCGGAGACGATTTCGACGGGCGCGCCGCCGAGCAGGCTCGGCTGCGCTTCCCCATGGGCCTTGCCGCGGATGCGCAAGGCAGAGTCTATTTCAGCGACAACGCCAACAGCCGCGTCAAGCTGCTCGCGCCGGTCAGCAACACACCCACCGGAGCAGAGTCCGAGCCGCCGGCGATCCGCGCCGACGGAGGCGTGGCCACGGACACATCGTTCGGCGCATCCGTGGCCATTGCGCCCGGCGCATGGATCGAAGTTTACGGCAGCCATTTTGCCGCTGAGGCGCGCGAATGGCAGAGCGAGGATTTCCAGGAGGGACGCGCGCCGCTTTCGCTGGAAGGCGCCAGCGTCCTGATCAACGGCGAGCGCGCGCCGGTCTCCTATGTCAGCCCCGACATGATCCGGGCCTTGGCGCCCCTGGACCTGAGCGGCTCGCAGGCCGGCATTGCCGTGGAAACGCAGGCCGGGCGCAGCCGCACCTATTGGACCGCGGTGGATCCCGCGGCCGCCGGCATCCATGCCCCGCCGAGGCTGAGGCTGGCCGGACGGCAGTTCGCGGCGGCTCTCATTGAAGGCGCCGCTGCTTATGCGCTGCCTGAGGCCGCGGTGGCGGACCTGCCCTCGCGCCCGGCCAAACCCGGAGAGGTTCTCGTGCTCCATGGCACGGGCTTCGGCGCTGTCACGCCTCACATGGAAACCGGTGTCGCGCCGGCGGAGGAGACGCGGCTGGTGGCGCCGGTTGAAGTGCGGATCGCAGATATGCCGGCCGAGGTCTTGGCCGCAGGGCTTGCGCCGGGAAAGATCGGCATTTACGAACTCCGCGTGGTTGTGCCGCCGCTGCCGGAAGGCGGCGCCTTGCCGCTGGAGATCCGCCTCAACGGCAAGCGTCTCGCGCAGGAACTCCACGTGGCCGTCGAGCCTTGACGGCTCTGCCCGTTCAGGGCAGCGTGATCCGGACCACGCCGGGGCAAGCTGCGCGGACCGTTCGCCCGCCGGCGCTGATTTCGTATTCGCCCCGGAACGCCCGCAGGCTCCAGGCGCCCGCTGCGTTGGTCGCGCCTTCGGCATCCGTCCGCCAGCGGTTGTGGACGAGTTCCCGCCAAACCTCGTAGTTCGGCTTCGGGGTCCAGTCTTTCCGGAGCATCGCTCCCCTGGGGCGCCAGTGGCGGCCTTCCCAGAAGCCCCACATCAGGATGGCGTCCACGCGCGGATGACTGAAGCAGATTGTCAGAAAATCACGGGTAAATTCCGCCTGTAATTTCTCGTTCTCTGAGTCGAAATCAAATTCCGTAATCCGGATAGGCAGGTTGAATTCAGAGAAACGGTCCAGGATTTCCAGCATCTTTTCGGGCGCGGTCGCCTCGCGGAAGTGCCCCTGGATGCCGATGCCTCCGAGCGGCGCGCCGCGGTCGCGCAGGAACTGCAAGGTTTCGTAGAAATGCTGCTGGTGGGCCGTGTCCCGTCCGCCGGCGGCGAGAATGTTGAAGTCGTTCAGGAACAGCACAGGCTTCGGGTCGAATTCCCTGGCCGCCTTGTACCAGGCCAACATTTCCTCGCGCCCCAGAATGTCCATGAGGTCGTGGTTGGTATACGGCTCGTTGACCACGTCCCAGTCCTCCAGCAGGCCGCGCGTGGCCGAGACCTCGTCGCGGATGTGCTCCAGAACCCGTTTGCGGAGAGCGGCGGGGCCGCCGGCCAGATCCTTGAGCTCCTTCGGCAGCCAGCGCCACCCCGGCCACACCAGCGTATGGCCGCGCACGCGGGTGATGCCGTTCTCGTGGAGCCATTTCAGGGCCGCCAGCGGCGTCTCGCGGTCCCGCTCCCACTGCGGCCATTTCAGGTCGTTTTCGAGCACCGCCATGTTGAAATTGTCGAGAATGGCGCGGCGGTACTTTTCCGAATCGCCGCCCTCGCCCAGAAGGAACCGGCCGGCGATGGCGCTGCCCCAGCCGAACGCGTGCTTCGTCATGCGCACGCGCACGGGCACGCCCGGCGCAGGCTTGCCCTGGCTGTCGGTCACCTCGACGACCAGCTCCGCCTTGCGGATGCGCTCGATCCTCGCCTCGGCGGCTTCCCGCCAAGGCTGCGCCGCCAGGGGGATGGAGAGCAGAGCGAGCGCCGTCGAGGGAAGCAAAACAGAAAAGACACGTCTTGTCACAGGCCTTCCTCCCGCATCAGGAACACTCCCCCGGCCCGGCTCGGCCGGGGCGCGGAGTTCACGTCGCGTGGATCTTTCTGACGATATCGCAATTCTCGGCGATCTCGTCCTTGAACTTCGGCCACATGCCCACGATCACCGCGTCCCCGGGCTTGATGTTGGCGAACGCAAAGCGGAAGGCGGCTTCAATCTGCTCGCGGCTGCCGCCGGCGCGCCCGGCGCCGAGGATTTTGAATCCCAGGCAAGGTTTCGACGTCTGGCGGATGACCCGCGTCATGCGTTCGGGGTCTTTCTCCAGGAACGGTTCGCCGAGCGGACGCTCGCCGTTCATCAGCGCCCGAACCTGCTCGGGCGTCCGCGTGACATTGTAGAAGCACGCCATGTAGTAATCCACCGGCCAGCCTTTCTCTTCGATCCACTCGATGACGGCGGGGTTGTGCGTCGACACGCCGGCCATGATGCCGGTGTCGCGCACCCGCTGCACGAACTCGAGCACCCGGTCCATCCGCCCTTCGCGGAACGCTTCGTCGGTCCGGTTGCCGTGGTGAGCCATCCCGAGAAATCCCAGCTTCGCCGTATCGGGGATCATCGAGAAATCCTTGTGCAGCTCGAAGTCGCTCAACAGGAAAACCTTGACTTTCGATCCGCGCTCGCGCGCACCCTTCAGCGTCTCGATCGTCTCTTTCTGGTAGTGGAGCTGCCATGTGGTGATGCCGGCGCGCTCGGCGGCGAGGATGGTTTCGATGCGCCGCTCCGGCGTCATCCACTCGCGCATGCACTGGTCGAGAATCCGGTTGAAGTGCGAGTAGCCCATCAGCGGGTTGGTCCCGATGACCAGGCGCGTGATTTCGTGCTTGCCGCCGAACTTCACCACCGGCAGCGGCGATGGCCCGGCTGCCACGGCGGGAGCGGCAGCGGCGGCGTGGAGAAAGGCTCTTCGGGTCGGGGACATGGCGGCTCCTGCAAATCAGAGAGTGCTGTCCTGTTTATATGTCATTGCGCGGAGGCGGTCAAGCCGCGCGGGTATCATGATCGGTATGGCACTGCACCCGCTGGCCGGCCAGCCCGCCCCTCCGGAGTTTCTCGTCGACGTCGAAAAGCTGGTGGAGGCGTATTTCAGCAACGCGCCCGACATGAGCGACCCGCAGCAGCGTGTCAGCTTCGGCACCAGCGGGCACCGCGGCACTTCGCTCGCGGCAACGTTCACCGAGGCCCACATTCTCGCCATCGCACAGGCCATCTGCGATTACCGGCGCGAGCGCGGCTACGCGGGCACGCTCTTCATGGGCAAAGACACGCATGCGCTGTCGGCGCCGGCGGAGCGCACGGCAATCGAGGTGTTCGCCGCCAACGGCGTGGACGTGGCGGTCGAGCGGAGCGGCGGCTACACGCCCACGCCGGTGATCTCGCACGCCATCCTGAGGGCCAACCGCGGCGGCGGCGCCGTCTGCGACGGCGTGGTCATCACGCCAAGCCACAATCCCCCCGCCGACGGCGGCTTCAAGTACAACCCGCCCGACGGCGGGCCGGCAGGCTCGGACGTCACATCGTGGATCGAGCGCCGCGCCAACGAGCTGCTGCTGGGCGGGAACCGCGGCGTCCGGCGCGTGAGCCACGACGAAGCCATGCACTCCGGGTTCGTTCGCGGCATCGACTTCGCCCAGGCTTACATCGAGGAACTCGACGCCGTGATCGACATGAAAGCCATCCGCAGCGCCGGGCTTCGCATCGGCGTCGACCCGCTGGGCGGGGCGGCGGTCCATTATTGGGCCCGCATCGCGGAGCGCTACGGACTGAATCTCACCGTGGTCAATCCGCGCGTCGATCCGGCGTTTTCTTTCATGACGCTCGATCACGACGGCAAGATCCGCATGGATTGCTCCAGCCCGTACGCCATGGCGGGCCTCGTCAGCCTGAAGGACCACTTTGACGTCGCTTTCGGCAACGACCCCGATACAGACCGCCACGGCATCGTGACGCCGGGCGGAGGACTGCTGAACCCGAATCACTACCTCTGCGCCGCCATCCGCTATTTGTGCTCGCATCGCGCCGGCTGGCCCCGGCAAGCCAAGATCGGCAAGACGCTAGTCTCCAGCGGCATCATCGACCGCGTGGCGCGCGCCGTCGGGCGCGAGGTGTGCGAGGTGCCGGTGGGATTCAAGTGGTTCGCGCCGGGGCTGCACGACGGCTCGCTGTGCTTCGGCGGAGAAGAGAGCGCGGGCGCGAGTTTCGTGCGGCGCGACGGCACGGTGTGGACCACGGACAAGGACGGCATCATTCTGGGCCTGCTGGCATGCGAGATCACGGCAGTCACGGGGCGCGATCCCGCGCTTCACTACCGCGAGATCGAGAGCGAGCTGGGGCGCTCCTTTTACACCCGGATCGACACGGCCGCGAACCCTGACCAGAAGGCGCGGCTGTCGAAGCTCGACGCGGGCGCGGTGAAAGATTCCGAGCTGGCGGGCGATCCGATCCTCGCCAAGCTCACCACGGCGCCCGGCAACGGCGCGCCCATCGGCGGCCTGAAAGTGGTGACGGAAGCGGGCTGGTTCGCCGCGCGCCCTTCCGGCACGGAGAACATCTACAAGCTCTACGCCGAGAGCTTCCGCAGCGCAGAGCACCTCGCGAAGCTGGTCGAGGAAGCGCGGGCGCTCGTGCTGCGGGCGTTGCAGTAAAAATCAGTCCAGCGCGGCGATCTCGCCGGGCACGATCTTGCGCGTGCGCGGCAGGTAGCCGCGGTAGCTGAGACAACCGACAAAGGCCAGCAGCCCGATGAACACCGCCAGCTTGAGCACGTCGGTGGCGCGGTTCAGAGGCAGCGTCTTCCACAGGATCCACAGCACGGGCTGCGCGATGCACACGGCCCACACTGTGCCGTAGAAGTAGCGGCGCTCGTCGCCCTCGCCCGCTGTCGAGGGCTTCACGCGCGGCAGTTTGCCCAGCAAACCCAGGATCCAGATGGGCACGGCGATGGGGAAGTAGCCATACCAGTAAATCTGTTTGAGCATCCATTTGCCGGTGACCACGGCGGCGGCCAGCCCCACCAGGTTCAGCAAGCCATAGGTGACGGCGGCGCTCCATGCGAAGGTGTAACAGATGCGGCGGTAGAGCGGATTCGGTTTGTCCTCGGTAAAGCGGATGATGTATGGCGCAGGTTCGCATCCGGGCAGTTTGCCGCGCAATCCGGCGATGCCGGTTCCTGCGAGCACCGCCGCCAGCCACCACGTCATGCTGCCGCCGAAGCCCTGTTCGAAGAGCCGGAACACCATCGGCCCGGGAATCAGAAAGAACACGAAGATCCAGATAGGCCAGTGGTTGAAGCGGTAGTAGAGCTTGTTGCGCGTGCGGATCTTGCGCTGGCTGGCCAGTTCGATCTTGATGTCACCCATACAAACCTTCCAGTGTGCCACAGCCGGGCCGCGCGGCAGGCGATAGAATGCGGCTCATGCGAATCGATCTGGCAGGGCAGAGAGCGCTTGTGACAGGCGGCGCGCGGGGCATCGGCGCAGCCGCCGCGGAGGCGTTGCGCGCTTGCGGGGCGGAAGTGATCGTGGCCGACAGGCTGGGCGATCCGCCTGTCGACGTCGCCAGTCTTGAGGATCTGGAAGCCTGCTTCGCGCGGGCGGGCGAGCTGGACATCGTGGTGGCCAACGCCGGCACCGCGATCTTCCATCGCCTCGATGAGACGAGCGACGCCGAATGGCGCCGCCTGATCGACATCAACCTGACCGGCACCTTCCACACCGTGCGGCTGGCGGCGCGCGCCATGAGACCGCGCCGCCGCGGCGCCATCGTGCTGACGGCGAGCACGAACTCCTTCGACGGCGAGGCGGACCTTGCCGCCTACAACGCCACCAAAGCCGGGCTGCTCGGCCTGCTGCGCACGGCGGCCAATGAACTGGGGCCGTGGGGCGTCCGCGTTAACGCCGTCTGCCCCGGGCTCATCCGCACGGATCTGACCGCAAGCCACTTTGCACAGCCGGAATTGCTGAAGGAATACTTCCGCCACATTCCGCTCGGCCGCGGCGGCGCGCCGCAGGAGGTGGCCTGCGCCATCGCGTTCCTCGCCTCGCCGCTGGCGTCTTACATCACCGGCGCCGCGTTGCTGGTGGACGGCGGGCAGACGGCGGCGAAGTTCGGCATCTGGGACGAGCGGATCGCGCGCTTCGCCGGCGATCACTGGGAGCTTGAGGACACGCCCTCGACCACCGCCTGAATCGTGCCCGGCGCATTGCCCTCCAGCCGGTTGTTCACGAACAGGAACGCCATCTGGCGGCGCTCCAGCGCGCGGCGGATCAGCGCCCGCAGCGCCGCACGCGCGCCCTCGTTGATCTCCTGCACGCGGTCGTAGGGCTCGAATTGCGCCACCGCCTGCTCGTACGTCCGCCCGTTCCGCAGCAGCGCCCGCGCGACGAGGAACTCCGCCGTGTAGGCGGCTTCCAGCCGCACCTGCTCTTCGAGCGGCGGCATGCGGGTCCACGCGCTGAAGACATGCGCGGCGCCGCGCTCCCGCAGCGCGTCAAAGTACGGTTCGTCCAGATACTCCTTGTTGCGGACCTCCACCGCATAGCGCCAGCCTTCCGGCAGGGCAGCCAGAAACCGGCGCAGGTCGCCGGCAAACGGCTCGACACCCTCGTAGTGCCGCTTGCCCATCGCGCCGAATTCAAAAATCAGGACGCCCACTTGCGCCGCCCAGGGCTCCAGCAGCTCGAGAAATGCGCGCCGGAACAGTCCGGCGTCGAGGAAATGCTCGTTCGGCTTCCCTGCCCTGCCGCCGTAGCGCGCGTGGCCCGGCCACTCCTTGACGGTGATCTCCTCCGGCACCTTGAGCCCGAACTTCAGCCGCGGCGGCGCCAGGCTGAACAGCCGCCGCCAGTAGTCTCGCGACGGAAATTGATAAAAGGAAAAATCGCCGCCCACGGCCGGAAATACCTCGGCGTATTCGGCCAGGCACTCGGCCTCGAATTTCGTTTGCGAGAAACGCCCGCGCGTGACGTAGCGCTCCCGCGCATAAATCTGGCCGATCCAGCCTTCGTATTTCCAACTGCTCGTGCCGAGATGGACGCCGTGCGCCGCCAGTTCGGCCAGGCGCGCCGCGAGCTGCTCGCGCGGCGAGGCGGGTTGGGCGAAAAGAGGCAGGGACTCCATGCGCGGCCTGCTCTCCCATTGTCTCCCGGCCGCGCGGGGGGGATTGACAGACGGGCGCAAACGTGTAAATAATTACAGTATGGGGTTGACGGAGCGGCAGCAGGAGATCTACGACTTCATCCTCGCCTACCGCCGCGATAACGGGTGCTCGCCTTCGATTCCCGAAATCCAGCGGCGTTTCGGCATCCGCAGCCCCAACGGCGTGGCGGGGCACCTTCACGCGCTGGAAGCCAAGGGCGCCATTCGCCTGTCGAGCCGCGGCTCGCGGCGCATCGACGTGCCTGCCGATCCTGCTCCCGGAGCGCGGGTGACGGCGCTTCCCATAGTGGGCGCCATTGCGGCAGGCATGCCCCAGCCGGTTCCGCCGGCGGCGGAGGGCGATGCATGGCTCGATGAATCGCTGCTCGGTTTCCGCCCCAGACCCGGTTCGTTCCTGCTGAAGGTGCGCGGTGATTCGATGAAGGACGCCGGGATCCTGGACGGCGATCTGGTGCTCGTTGAGCCGAACCCCGCGCCGCGCGCGGGACAGATTGTGGCGGCGCTGATCGACGGCGAGTCCACGCTGAAACGGCTGGTGAAGGTGCGCGGCGCGTGGTTCCTCAAGGCGGAGAATCCTGCATATCCGGAGCTGCACCCGCGCGCGGACCTGGTCATTCAGGGCGTGGTGCGCACGGTGATCCGGCGGCTGGGCTGAACGCCGCGGGGGCTATACTGTGGGCATGCCGCAAGACGAGAGAATGGAGGCGCCCGCCGAGTCTCCCCGGGACGAGGACGAGCCCATGCTCTGGTGTCCGGTCTGCTCGGAGCGTTTGCAACAAAGAAAGTGCAAATTGTTCTGCCCGCGCTGCGGCTATTACATGAGCTGCGCCGATTACTACTGACTGCGATCGGCTGTTGCGGGGCGCGCGTCCATCTGCTACACAGGAACGCGGGCCCGGAGAACCCTGCACCCGATGATTTCGCTCGTTCTCACCTGTTGCGAGCCGGACGCGGAACGGCTGTCGGCCGAGCTGTGGGAGCGCGGCGCCGCGGGAATCGAGGAGATACCGCTGCCGGGCGGCCGCTGCCGGCTGCGGGCGTACTTCGATGCGGCGGACGGGCTGGAGGAAGCGTTCGCGCCGTACGGCGCGCAGGCGGAAGCCGTGGCGGATGTCGACTGGGAATTGGTGGCGCGGCAAGCGTGGCCGGCATTCCCGGCGGGCAGGCGGCTGTATCTGGCGCCGGAGTGGGATGAGAGCCCCACGCCCCCCGGCCGGCTGCGCCTTGTCGTGCATCCCGGGCAGGCGCTCGGCACGGGCGCGCACCCGGCGACGCAGCTTTGCCTGGAGGCTCTCGACGATTCGCTCGAGCCCGCCCAGTCCGTCCTGGATGTGGGGACGGGTTCGGGGATCCTGGTGTCCGCGGCGCTGCTGCTGGGCGCCGGCCGCGCGGTTGGCTGCGACATCGATTTCGCCTCGCTGGAAATCGCGCGGAGAAACTTGCACAGTGACGGCGCGGCCGCGGCTCTGTTTTGCGGCTCGGCTCGCTCGGTGCGGGCCGGGACGTTTGACGTCGTGATCGCCAACATCAATGCCGCGGCGCACGAGTCGCTTGCGCCGGAATATGCGCGTCTGGCGCCGAGGCGGCTGATCCTCAGCGGCTTTCCGGAAAGCGACGCAGAGGCGGTGGCAGCCGCTCTCCGGCGGCGCGGCTACGCTGTGAGCGCCGTGCGGCAGAAGGAAGAGTGGAGGTGCCTGATCCTGTGCAGAGAAGATCCTTTCTGACTCTGTTTGCTTCGCTGCCCGCGTTTGCCGCGCCGCCGGCGCCGCACCGGATCACCTCGGTGGAGCTGTTCCGCCTCCACGGGCGCCGCACCATCACTCCCGGGACGGATGCCCAGTACCAGGTGCAGCCGCTGCACCTTTACCCCGGCTACCGCCCCGCGCCTTACCGGGAGGAGCCGCAGCCGCCGCGCGAGGCGCAGGTCTCCGCCGTCTATCTCTCGATCCGGACGGACAAGGGCGGCGAGGGGCTGTACGGGCCCATCGACCGGGAAGCGGCGATTCTGATTGAAACGCAGCTCAGGAATTTTGTTCTGGGCAAGGACGCCATGGCGGTGGAAACCGTCTGGGACCTGCTCTACCGCTCCAACCGTCATTACCGCAGCTCCCACCCCATGATGGCGATTTCGGCCGTCGACAACTGCCTGTGGGACCTGCGCGGGCACGTGCTCAATGCGCCTGTCTACCGGCTGCTCGGCGGGCCGGCGCGCGAGTCCGTGGAAGCCTACGGCTCCGCGCTCGGCTTTTCCGTGGAGCCCGACGCGGCGGGCAAGCGGGCGGTCGAGCTGAAGGACCAGGGCTTCCGCTGCCAGAAATGGTTCTTCGCGCACGGCCCCGGCGACGGTCCCGAAGGCGTGCGGCGCTGCGCTGATCTCGTCTTCGCTTTGAGGCTCGCCGTGGGCCAGGATGTGGACCTCATGTTCGACGCCTTCATGGGATGGACGCTCGATTTCGCCATCGCCTGGGCCAAGCGCGCCGAGCCGCAAAACCCGCGCTGGATCGAAGAGGCGTTCCCGCCCGATCAACTGGACTCGTTCGCAGCGCTGCGCCGCGCAACGTCCATCCCCTTGGCCGCGGGCGAGCATCTCTACAACCGCTGGGAGGTCAAGCGCTACCTCGACGCGCAGGCGCTCAACGTCGTGCAGGCGGATCCCGAGTGGTGCGGCGGCGTCAGCGAGCTGGTCAAGATCTGCCATCTCGCCTCGGCTTCGGGCGTGCAGGTGATCCCGCACGGGCACTCGCTGCATGCGGCCGTCCATGTGGTGGCCGCGCAATCGCCGGCGGTGTGCCCGCTGGTCGAGTATCTGATCCTGAAGATGCGCGGCTACTACCACTTCGAGAAGCGCCAGCTTGCGCCCGTGCGAGGACGCATCGAGCTGCCCGACGCTCCCGGCTTCGGCATCGAATTCGATCCGGCGAAGGTCGAGAAGCGCGAGCCGTTCCGCCCGTAGCGGCAGCTACTCGAACATCTCCTCCACCGGCTGCACGCGCGTGTTTTCGGCCTGCACGTCGATGCGCCGCGCGGCTGCGGCCGCATCTTCCCGCAGCAGCCAGTCCGGCTTGGCGGAGTTGTATTGAACCGGCGAGGGTTTATTGCCGAGTATGGCGTTCCGCAGCGAGTCCATGTCCGGTCCGGCGAAAGCCGCCGCCAGCGCGCCAGGTTGCAGATGGCGCCTAGCGGCGCGGCGGACGTCGTCCGGCGTGATCTCCGGCAGGTGCTGCTTCAGGTACGCCGACTGCAGCCCCGTGCCGTAGAACAGCCCGTCAATTTCATGGCCGAGCTGCACGCTCCGGGCTTCTTCGAGCAGCACGCAGTGCCGCAACAGAAACGACCTCGCCGCCTCGAACTCGTCTTCTCTCAACCCCTCGGCTGCCAGTTTCTCCACCTCGTGCAACGCCAGGCGCAGGGCGAAGTGCGCGTGCTCCGGCGCCACCGGGCGCACCCAGAGTTCGAAAATCTGCCGCTGCCGCGCGTGGTTCGGCTCGGGCTCGAGCGTGAACATGGGCGCGGGGAAGTACTCGAGGTAGGCGTAATCGCCGTAGTTCAGCCCGCGGTGATGCCGCAGGCTCTGGTACAGCCTGCCGCTGCTCATGCGGTGCTGTCCCAGCGCGGAAGCAGCCACCAGCAGCGCCGGGTAGTCGGCGTGTCCTCGGCGAACGCCGAGCGGGAAGCCGAGCGAAACAGCCACGCTGGAAGCGGGCTTCTCGACAAAGATCATCCGCGAAGCCGGCAGCGCCGGCGCCGCCGGAACAAATCCCGCACTTCGCGTTCTGGCCGGGAGCCCCCCGAGCCGTTGCCTCAAGCGAGCCGCCACGCTCTCCGCCCGCGCGCCCCCGCAAGCGGCAATCACGTTCCCGCGCCCGTACTCGGCAGTGTAGAACTCCCGCGCGGCGCCCGCATCGAGCCGCCGCAGGGAGGACACTCTTCCCGGGCAAGGATGCCCGTAAGGGTGCTGCCCGAACAGAAGTCCGTACAGGGCCTCCCGGGCCAGCTCCTCGTCATTCTCGCCGCGCAGCCCGGCTTCCAGCAGGTGAACGGCATCGTCGCGAAGCCGGAGGAAATCCTCCTCGCGCCAGCCGGGGTCGCACAGCAACTCCGCGAGCAGTTCCGTCATCTCCTCCGCGTGATCGGCATGGCAGCCGAGGCGGAAGCAGGTCATCTCCTTGTCCACGGTGACGTCCACGGACGCGCCGCGGGCAAACAGAAAATCCAGGATCTGTTTGTAGCTCCGCCGCCGCGTGCCGCCGTGGGCCAGCATCTGCGCCGCCACCCATGCCATGCCTTCCCTGCCGGGCGGATCCAGCGCCGAGCCGGCCATAAACACGACGCGGACCGAGAGCAGCGGCGAGGCGTCCTCGCGAACCAGCACTTGCATCACGACTTCTCCTCGAGCGTCACCACGGTCCTGCCTTCGCGCGGGAACCACCGCCGGGCGGCGGCGAGAAGATCCTGCGGCGCCGCCCGCCAGTACGTGTCGAACAGCCGGTTTACCGTCTCCGGCGTGCGGCGCAGCGCGAGGAACGGCGCCAGCCGCGCCGCCACGGAGTCGCTGCGGTCCAGCCCGAGCACGAACCGGTAAAACAAATGGGATTGAACCTGTTCCAGCCGCTCCGCGGGCACAGGCTCCGCGGCAAGCCGTTCCATCTCGTCCTCGATGGCGCGGCGCACATCGGCTGTCCGCCCCGGCTGCTTGACGCGCGCCACCACGGTGAACAGGTACGGGTCCAGATGATCCACGGCATTGGCCCACAGGTCCTCGGCCCACTGTTCTTCGATCACGAGGCGGCGGTACAGGTCCGAGCCCTGGCTGAAGCACAGCGCCGAGATCAGATCGAGCGCGGCGCATTCGGTCGAAGAGTCATCGTAAGCGGGCGCCCGCTGCGCCACCGCCACGCAGGGCAGAGTGTGGCTCTCCCACTCGATCCGCGCCTCGCGCAGGCCCTGTTGCGGCGGTTCCTGCGGGACCTCCAGCCTGTAGGCGCCGCGCGGCCATGCGCCCCAGTGCTTCTCGACGAGCGCGCCAACGGCCTCGGGTTCGATGTCCCCGGCTGCCAGCATCGTCGTGTTTTCGGGGCGGTAATAGCGGCTGAAAAACTGGAGGCTGTAGCCGTACATTTCCGGCATGCGCTCGATGTCGCGCAGGAAGCCCATGGTCGTGTGCTTGTAGGGATGGATGTCGAAGGCCGTGTCGCGCAGCACCTCGTGCAGGCGGTTCAGGGGCTCGGCGCTGTCTTTCCAGTACTCGCCGAGCACGGCCAGCGCTTCCGTGCGGAAATCCTCCTCGCTGTACTCGAGGCGCAGAAAACGGTCCGCTTCCATCTCGATCAGCGCATCCAGGTCCGTGGCGGCCAGGGTCGTGTGATACACGGTGCGGTCGTCGTCGGTGTAGGCGTTGGAAGAGGCGCCCAGCCGCTGCAGCTCGCGCTCGTAGCGCTCGGGCGGCCAAGCCGGGGTCCCGCGGAACATCATGTGCTCGAAAAAATGCGCGAAGCCGCTTCGGCCGGGTTCGACTTCATTGCGCGAACCCGCATGCACGATGATGTAGACGCTCGCCGTGCCGCGCCAGGGCAGCGGCACGGCGACAAGCCTCAGGCCGTTGGGGAAATCGTGGATGTGCCAGCCGAAGGGGAAAGCGTTTGGTTGCGCCATGAATCTCCGCGAATCTCTTCATAGATCTCCGCCACGCCGATCAGCCGTTCGTCCTGCCAGGGCGCGCCGATCCACTGCACGCCCACAGGCATCCCCTCGCCGTTGACACCCGCAGGCGCCACCATGGCGGGAAGCCCGAACAGATTGGCGGGCGTCAGCGTGCGCGCTGCCTCCAGGATGGGCATGGGCGGCTCGCGGTGCGGGAACGCCGCCGTGCCAAAGGCGGGCGCCACGACAACCATGTCCTCGCCCATGTGCTCGAGCAGCCGGGCGCGCGCCGTGTCGCGCTCGGCCAGCACGGACAGCAGGCGCTCCGTGGTGACGGTCTCGCGCGCCTCCTGCATCAGAGCCGTGCCCGTCCAGGCGCAGTCTTCCTCGCGGCCGGCGATCATGGCGCGAAGGCTTTGCGCGATGAGATCGACGAACAGCACCCGCCACAGCCCGTGCGCGCTTTCCAGCAGGCGGGCGTCGAAGTCCGCTTTGGCGAAACCGGCCTGCCAGAGCTGCTCCGCGGCATGGACAGCGGCTGTCTCGCAGGCCGCGCTGACGCCGCCGGGCAGCCACAACGCAACCCGGGAACGCCGCGCGTCCGGCATGCGGACGGGCACGGGGGCGCTGAAGGGGTCGCGAACATCCCAGCCCGCCAATGTTTCAAACAGAATTCTTACGTCGCGTGCGGTGCGGGCCATGGGGCCGCCGACGCCCATGAAGCCGCCGGGATGGCCGATGACGGGCCAGTGGCCGCCCGCGCCCACGCGGCCGGGCGTGGGCTTCAGGCCGCAGATCCCGCAAAAATGGGCCGGCTCGCGAATGGAGCCCCCTCCGTCGCTGCCGATGCCGCCCGCGCTCATGAAAGCGGCGATGGCGGCCGCCTCGCCGCCGCTGGACCCGCCCGGGGTATAGGCGGGGTTCCAGGGATGGTTGGTCCGCCCGATGATGCGGTTGTCGGTTTCGTAATAGTAGAGGAACTCGGGCGTGGACGTCTTGCCGAGAATGATTGCGCCGGCCGCTTTCAGCCGCGCCGCCGCCGTGGAGTCCTGGGCGGCGCGCTCGCCGCGGCGCAGCAGGCTGCCGCAGAAGGTGACGCGCCCTTCCAGATCGAAGCTGTCCTTGATGGTGACGGGAATGCCCGCCAGCGGGCCTTGCCGCTTTTCCCGCGCTTGCGCTCGCGCCTGTTCGGCGTACGTTTCGATAAAAGCATTCACCCGCGGATTTGTTTCGGCGATCTCCGAAAGATGGGCCTCCAGCAACTCCGCGGCGCTGGCCTCGCCCCTGTCAAGCGCCTCCCGCATCCGCCAGAGAGGCATCCGGTTCCACATGCTTCCAGCCTAGCAGTCCGCTCGAAACTCCCCGCAGCGGCATCGCGGACAGCGCCGGCGGCGCAGGAGTCCGCTGCTACAATGGCGCATGTGGCGGCGTTGACCTTCGAACAGGCGCGTGCGGAGGTGCTCGAACGAGTGACCGCGCGCGCAGCGCGGCCGGCGGCGGAGACGGCGCCGCTCGATGAGGCTTGCGGGCGCGTGCTGGCGGAAACCTTGCCGGCAGACCGCGATTATCCGCCTGAACCCCGCTCGATGCGCGACGGCTTCGCGCTGCAGGCGGCGTCCACGCCGGGCGAGCTCCGCGTGATCGGAGAAGTCCGCGCCGGCGAGCCATGCCGTTTCCGCGTGGCGGCGGGCGAAGCCGTCGAGATCATGACCGGCGCCTCCGTGCCCGGAGGCGCCGACGCGGTGGTGATGGTGGAGCACGTCTCGGTGTCGGAAGGCAGGCTCCGCGTGCCGCAGGCGGTCGAGCCGGGCTCGAACATCAGCCCGCGCGGCTCGAGCCTGAAAGCGGGCGCGCCCGCGCTGGAGGCGGGCACGAGGCTCACTCCCGCTTCCACGGCGCTGCTGGCCGCCGTCGGCGCCGCGCTCGTGCCGGTGTTCCGCCGGCCCCGGGTTGCCATTTTGCCGACCGGGGACGAGCTCGTGGAGATCGGACAGCGCCCCGAACCCTGGCAGATCCGCAACTCCAACTCCCATGCCTTGGCCGCGCAGGTGCGCCGCGCCGGCGGCGACCCGGTGGTGCTGCCGCCCGTGCGGGACCGGCTGGAAGACACCGTGCAGGCGCTCGAAGAGGCTCTGAAACAGGATCTGGTGCTTTTGTCGGGAGGCGTCAGCGCCGGCAAGTACGATCTGGTGGAGAAGGCGCTGGAGCGCTTCGGGGCGGTGTTCTACTTCGACCGGGTGCTGATCCAGCCCGGCCAGCCCTGCGTGTTCGGCCGCGCCGGCGAGACGTTTTTCTTTGGTCTTCCCGGCAACCCGGCCTCCACGTTCGTCTGCTTCGAGATCTTCGCCCGCGCGGCGCTGGACGTGCTGGGCGGCGTGGCGCGCCCGGCGATGCCTTTCGCCCTGGCGGTGCTCGCCGAACCCTTCCGCCACAAGCCGGGGCTGACACGCTTCTTGCCGGCGAGGCTGGAGGATGGCGCGCGCCTGCGCCCCATTGCGTGGGGCGGCTCTGGCGACGTGCGCGCGCTGGCCGGCGCCAACTGTTTTCTGGTCGCCGACCCGGACCGGCCCGGCTATGACGCCGGCGAACTGATCCGCGTGCTGATGGCCGTATGAAGAAACTGTCCCACTATGACGAAGCGGGCCGAGCCCGCATGGTGGATGTGAGCGCCAAGGCGCCCACGGCGAGAACGGCGCGCGCCGAGGCGCTGGTGCGCATGAAGCCTGAGGTGATTCGCGCTCTCGATCATAACCCGAAAGGCGACCCGTTGGAAGTGGCGCGGATCGCGGGTATTCAGGCGGCCAAGCGGACCGCGGATCTGATCCCCATGTGCCACCCGCTTCCGTTGACTCACGCCGACGTGGCGGTCTCTGTGGAAGAGCGCGGCGTGAGGATCGAGAGCTCGGTTTCGACAACGGCGCAGACCGGAGTAGAGATGGAAGCATTGACGGCGGCGGCAGTGGCGGCGCTCACGGTCTATGACATGACCAAAGCGCTCGACAAGTCGATCAGCATCGAGAAGGTCCGCCTGCTGGAAAAAACCGGCGGCAAGTCGGGCCGCTACCGGCGCGGGGAGCGATGATCCGGGTTGCGGTCCTGACGATCTCGGACTCTGGCGCCGCAGGCAAGCGGGTTGACGCTTCCGGACCCGCAGTGGCGCGGCGCTGCGAGGCGCAGGGCTGGCAGGTTGGCCGCCAGGAGATCCTGCCGGATGAGCCGGCGGCGATCGGACAAGTCCTCAGGGAACTGGCCGATTCCGGCGAGGCGGACGTGATCCTGACAACCGGCGGCACCGGCATCGCGGCGCGTGATTCGACCCCGGAAGCCACGCGCGCCGTGATCGAGAAGGAACTGCCCGGGCTTGGCGAGCTGATGCGAGCCGAGGGACTGCGCCACACGCGGCGCGCCGTGCTCAGCCGCGCCGTGGCGGGCGTGCGCCGGCGCTGCCTCATCGTGAATCTCCCCGGCTCGCCCAAAGGTGCCGTTCAATCGCTGGATGCTATCTTGGATCTCGTGCCCCACATCGTGGACCTGCTCCAGGGGCGGACGGCACATCCGCAGGAGACGTAACTGAGCCGATGAATCGCGCATCTCACCCAGTGATGAGATTTTTGTGTGCGGCCGCTTTGGCGTGCCTGGCTTGGCCGGCCCTGGGGCAGTTGACGCTGCCCGGCACCCCGGCGCCGAAGCCGCAGGCGCCGGCCCCAAAAGCGCCGCAGATGCCCGGCCAACCTGCGCCGCAGTTGCCCCCGGAGCTGGCGGAAGGGCCGGTGATCCGCGCCACGGTGAACGTCGTGCTCGTCCCGACCACGGTGACGGATGAGAGGGGACGCTTCGTGCAGGGGCTGGAGCCGCAAGACTTCCTCCTTTACGACAACGACAAGCTCCAGACAATCAACCGCGACATCGCCGCGTTGCCGCTCTCGCTGGTGGTGTGCATCCAGCGCAGCAGCAACGTGGATTCCGTCCTTCCGAAGATCCGGCGGATCGGCAATGTGCTCAACGATCTGCTGGTCGGACAGGACGGCGAAGCGGCGATTCTCGCCTTCCACCATGAGATCGACCTGCTGCAGGATTTCACCCGGAATCCCGATGAAATCAATGCGGCGGTTGCCAAAATCAGGCCGGGCAGCCGGACTTCACGGCTGAACGATGCGGTGCAGACGGCCATCCGCATGCTGCGATACAAAAAAGACCGGCGCAAGGTGGTTCTGCTGATCGCCGAGACGCTCGACCGCTCCTCCGAGGCCAACGTGAGAGAAGTGGCCACGGAGCTGCAATTGCACAACGTGGATGTCTACACGCTGAACATCAACCGGCTGGTAACGCGGCTGCAGGAGAAGCCGGACCTGCCCCGGCCCGATCCCTTCCCTCCCGGCGCGAGGCCGCGGCCCGGCGTGGCGCCGATGGACCCGACCACGCAGGCGCAAATCTCCGGGGCGCCGGGCTATGCCGCCGAATTCATCCCGGTTGTGGAGGAGATTTTCCGCGCCGCCAAGGCGATTTTCGTGAAAAATCCAGCGGAATTATACACGAAATTCACGGGCGGAAGAGAGTTCGGCTTCACCACGCAGGACGGGCTGGAGCGCGCCGTCGCCGCCATTGGATCCGAGATCCGCAGCCAGTACATCCTCAGCTACTCGCCGAACAACAAGATGGAGGGCGGATTCCACCGCATCCGCGTGGAAGTGCGCCGCCCGCGGCTGAAGGTGCGCACGCGCCCCGGATACTGGATGGCCGCCGTCCCGGAGTAGGCGCCTCACGCGGCGCGGCGGAATTCCACGGCGGCGAAGCTGACCACGCTCTGCGGGTCGATATTCCACTGCTCGTATTGCCGCAGCGTGCCGCGCGCCTGCGGAACGGCTTTGAGAAACGTGTAGAAGGGCGCGCTGCCGCACCATTTCAGGTCGTCATGGTTGGGGCGGACCAGCTCCCAAAACCCCTCGGCGTCGCCCTGCTCCAGACGTTCGATGCGGGCGCGGTCGCGCTCGGCCACTTCCACCATCTCGCCGCGTTGCGCTTCCGCCTGGATCGGATCGCCATACCGCCGCCCCATGTGGGCCATGTCGACGCCGAGCACCCAGCACAGGCGCCCGCCCTCGGCGGCGTTCAGCTCGCCCAGCGCGTCGAAGAACTCGCGCACGCCGTCGTCGTCCTCCGGCGCCCCGCCGCGGTACAGGCTCCGCGCGAACGGGCCCACAAGAATGGGCAGGATCCGCACCTCCGGCCCCAGCATCGCCTGCAGGAACAGCACCTGAAACTCGATGGAATGCTCCACCGCGTGGCAGTAGTCTTCGAGTTTGGAAGCCCGGGGCGCCTTGGCCGACAGCTTGTCGACCAGCGCCCGCTCCGTGCGCGCCATGCCGAAGGGAGTGACAAAATCCTTCCGCGTAAGGCCGAATTTCTCCGGCTCGCCATAGTGCGAAGTGCCAAGAACGACGAACACCCGGTCCGCCAGCGCCGGACTCAACGCGCGGTATGCCTCGCGGTAGCAGCCCCAGCCGCCGTCCGGGCTCACGTGCGGGGCGGCGATGCCCAGAACGTCCCCGCCTGCGCCGCCGGTCTCGAGCCCCTGTTCCGTCATCCATTCCCGCAGCATGCCCGGCTCGTCAGGATAGGCGGAGCCGGCATGGGCGGGCGCGCGCACTTCCGCCTCGGCGAACGCCCTGTGCCTGGCCGCCTTCATCTCCTCGAATGCCGGCCCCTCGAGGAAGCCTGCCCGCTCCAGCGCCTCCCGGAGATGGTTCATGATCTCGCCGCTGCGCAGATCGTTCGTCATCCGGTAGATGGCTTCGCGCAGCTCGTCCTCGCTCTGCTCGCCGTCGAACATCGCCAGCAGCGGCACCAGCGGCGGCGGCACAATCAGGGTCACGTCGGAGTAGCCGAACGGATCGCGCATCATCAGCCCGGGACGGTCTTCGAGCGGCGAGGGGAGAAAATCGAGATCCATCCGCAAGCGGGGTAGTGGTTTCGACACCACTCCATCATAATGTGAAGAGCGGTCAAAAGCCCGCCGCAGGCCGGCGGGCGATCATCACTCAGGGCGCGATCCATGACACGGCTTGAACCTTCGCAGATCCTCGAATCGCTCCGGATGTTACCGGAGTGGAGCTATGAGAGCGGCCAACTGCGCCGCCTGTACCTGTTCCCCTCCTTCACCCACGCCATGGCTTTTCTGGCGGGCGCGGCGACGGTGATCGAGAAAATGAACCACCACCCGGACTGGTCGAACGTCTACAACCGGGTGGAAGTCCGCCTGTCGACGCACGACGCCGGCGGCGTGACGCAACTCGACCTCGACCTCGCCGCCCAGATGGAATCCCTCGCAACAAGGCTTCTATGAAAAAAACCGGACTGGCTGTCATTCTCGCGCTCGGAGTCTGCGCGCAGACGAATTTCCCGGGCTCGCCGCATCTGGACGCGGCGATCGAAGAGGCAATCGCAAAGGATCAAATCCCCGGCGCGGTGTGTCTGGCGGCGAAGGTGGAGAAGGACGGCCGCACCACGGTGCTGCACTTCAAGGCCTACGGCAGCCGCGCCCTGGCGCCGGAGCGCGAGCCGATGACCACGGACACGATCTTCGACGCGGCGTCGCTGACGAAAGTGGTGGCCACGTCGGCCTCGATGATGAAGCTCTTCGAGCAGGGCAAGGTGCGGCTCAACGACCGGGTGACGGAATACCTGCCAGGCTTCCAGGGCGGGAAAAGCGACATCACCGTGCGCCACCTGCTCACCCATTTTTCCGGCCTGCGGCCGGATCTCGATCTCGAGCCGGAGTGGTCGGGCTATGAAACGGGCGTTGCCAAGGCGCTGGCTGATCAACCCGTGGCCGAACCCGGACAACGGTTCATCTACTCGGACATCAATTTCATCTTGCTGGGCGAGATCGTGCGCGCCGTCTCGGGGCGCCCGCTGGACCAGTTCGCTCGCGAAGAAGTGTTCCTGCCTCTCGGCATGCGCGAGACCACCTTCAACCCGCCTGCGGAATGGAGGCCGCGGATCGCACCGACCGAGATCGTCAAGGGGACGCTGCTGCGGGGCGTCGTGCACGACCCGACCACCAGATACATGGGGGGCGTGGCCGGCCATGCGGGCATGTTCACCACCGCGGAAGACCTTGCGCGCTTCGCCTCGATGATCCTGAATCTCGGAAAGCTCCCCGGCGGGCGGCAATTCCTGAGCCCCTTGACCATCCGGAAATTCGCCGAGCCGCAGACGCCGCCCATCCAGCCCACCTTGCGCGGACTGGGATGGGACATTGACTCGCCCTATTCCGGAAACCGCGGCGAGCTGTATCCGCTCGGCTCCTTCGGGCACACAGGCTTCACCGGCACCTCGCTCTGGATCGACCCCGAGACCCGCAGCTTCGTCATCCTGCTCGCCAACAGCGTGCATCCGAAGCTGCGCCCCGCCATCACGCCGCTGCGGTCGAAAGTGGCCACCATAGTGGCCGCGGCGCTGGGCGTGGACGCGCCCGGCGTGGCGCTCACCGGCTTCCACGAGTTGCAGCCTCTCCGCGCCCTGGGACGCAACGTGGAGGTGTTGACCGGGCTGGACGTGCTGGCGGCGGACGGCTTCCGCCCGCTGCTCGGCAAGCGCGTCGGGCTGATCACCAATCATACGGGGCTCACCCGCGACGGGCGCCGGAATATCGACGCCATGCAGGAGGCCGGCGTCCGCCTCACCGCCTTGTTCTCTCCCGAACACGGCATCGCCGGCTCGGAGGATCACGAAAACATCGAGCATGGCAAAGACCCCGCCACCGGCCTTCCCGTCTTCAGCCTGTACCGGGGCAAGGAGAGAAAACCTTCGCCCGAAATGCTGCGGCAGATCGACGTTCTCGTTTTCGATATCCAGGATATCGGCGCGCGGTTCTACACCTACCTCTCCACGATGAAAAACGCCATGCAGGCGGCCGCCGGCGCCGGGATCCCGTTTTTCGTGCTCGACCGCCCCAACCCCATCACCGGGGTTCACGTGGAAGGGCCCATGCTGGATCAGGAAGCGGTCTCCTTTGTCGGCTGCTCCATCCTGCCTTTGCGGCACGGAATGACGCTCGGCGAGCTGGCCCGCATGCTCAACGCGGAGGAGAAAATCGGGGCTCAACTCGAGGTCGTGGCGATGAAGAACTGGCGGCGCCGGGACTGGTTCGATTCCACAAACCTTGTTTGGGTGGATCCCTCCCCGAACATGCGCTCCCTGACCGCCGCGCTGCTCTATCCGGGCGTGGCCATGCTCGAATACGCGCGGAATTACTCCGTGGGCAGGGGCACTGCGGCGCCGTTTGAGCAGGTGGGGGCGGATTGGATCGACGGGCGCCAATTGGCCGCCTATCTGAACCGCCGCATGCCGCCCGGCGTGCGGTTTTACCCAACGCGATTCACACCATCCGATTCGAATTTCAAAGGCAAGACCATCGAAGGCGTCCGCTTCGTGGTCGTCGACCGGGAGGGCTTTTCTTCGCTCCGGCTGGGTCTGGAACTCGCAGCGGCGCTCCACCGGCTGTATCCGGGGAAACTGGACTTTGAGGCCAATTACCGGCTAATCGGCAACCGGGAAGTGCTGCGGGCGATTCAGACGGGCGAGGATCCGCGCACGCTGGAACCGAGAATACAGGAAACCCTCAAGGACTTCCTGGCACGGCGGGCGCTCTACCTGCTCTACCCCTGAGTTGCCGGCCGGAACCGGGCCAGGCAGAGAAAAAGGGGGCGGATTCCGCTCCGGCGGAAGGCCCCCTGTTTTCTTGTTCGGCCGACAGTGTTACTGCTGCGGCTGAGGATTCTTGGGCGGACGGCCGCGGCGCTTCCCTGTCGGAGAGGGCGCTGCCGCCTTCTTTGCAGCCTTTTTCTGCTGCAAAGCCATCATCCAGGCTGGGGGACGGCCACGGCGCTTGCCCTGGCCCCGGGCCAGCCTTTCCAGCGCCACGAGCACTTCTTCAATCTTCTCCCGCTCATGACGCAACTCGGCGATTACCTTCAAAATATCCATGGGTTTTCTCTAGCTCCCTGCTTGAGGCGGCCTTCTCTACTCCGAACCCCCGCTGTTCCGGTTTCGGAACACCCCGGGGCGCAGTGGCCGAACCTCTCCCTTATTCATACCCTATTGGATGCAAGATTACAAGAGTCTTGTTCCAAAAACGTAACAAGACTGGACAAGAACTGAACCTTTATGGCGCTTCCGCGGTCGTTTGCGCAGCCGTTTCCACCCGCTTTTTCCAGTGAACATAGAACGGCACGCCGCACAGAATCAGCCCCAGGCCGAGCAGGGATTCCCGCGCCGAATGCACCAGCGTCTGCACCGTGAGAAGGGCCGCAACCAACACAAACAGAATGGGAACCACCGGATAGCCCAACGTTCTGTAAGGCCGGCTGGCGCCCGGCCATTTCCGGCGCAGCACCAGCACGGCGGCCGTCGCCATCCCGTAAAGAATCCAGCTTGGAAAAATCACGAGCGTCACCAGTTGGTCGTACCGCCCGCTCAGCACCAGCACAGCCGACCATACGCTGAGAGCCAATATGGAGAACCCTGGCGTGGCGTGCGTTTCGTGAACCACGCCGAAAGGCCGGAAGAAATACCCGTCCCGCGCCAGGGCGTAAGGGACGCGCGAGCCGCTGAGAATCGAGCCGTTCAGCGCCGCAAATATGGAGATCATGGCCGCCACGCTCACCAAGTCCGCCCCCCATCCCCCCAGCACGCGCTGCATCATCACCGCCGCAATCCGGTCGGAAGTGGCCGCTTCCGCCGGACTTAGCACGCGGAAGTAGGCGTAATTGGCCAGCAGGTATGTGCCCATTACCACGGCGGTCCCGAAAATCAGCGCCCGCGGCAGCGTCTTCTGCGGGCTCTTCACCTCGCTTGCCACCATGCTGAGATTGTTCCAGCCGTCGTAAGCCCACAATGCCGCCACCAAAGCGGCGAAAAAGCCGGCTACTCCCCCGCGCGCCTGCCCGAGCGGCGCCGCATTCCGCACCGCTTCCCCTCCCAATCCGGCGGCGACAATCCAGCCAATCAGGAGCAGTTTGCACGCGGTGACGGCCACCTGCACCCTTCCCCCGACGCGGATGCCAAACCAGTTCAGCCAGCCGAGCGCGAGAATCACTGCCATGGCCAGCAATTGGCCGGAGCTCACTTCCAGCGGCCCTCCGCCGGCGCCCAAGGGCACGGGAATGCGGAAGAGCGTTTGCTCCAGTTCCGGACGGAAATTCGCCAGGTAGTAGAAAAAACCCGTCGCCAGCGTGGCGATGGAGCCGCTCTTGGCCACCCACATCTGGGTCCAGCCGTAGAGAAACCCCCAGAAAGGGCCGTAGGCGGCGCGCAGATAATTGTATTCGCCTCCCGCCTCCGGCATCATTGTGGCCAGTTCGGCGTAGGTAAGCGCGCCGGCCATCGACAACAGCCCGCCGAAAACCCAGACGGCGAACACCAGCTCAACGCTGCCCGTCTCCAACAGCATCTTCCGGGGAACCAGGAAAATGCCGCTCCCGATCACCGTCCCCACGACGATGGAAGCCGCGCCCCAGACGCCCAGCTCCCTGCGCAGCCTCGTCAACGCGCCTCCTCGCGATCGAGCACGGCCGAAACCGCCAGAGCCACCGTCACAGTCGTCAGCGTCCCGATCAGCACATACCAGGTCCACGCCACCGGCGTGGCGAACCGCAGATACAGGTTCACGCCCAGCCCTGCCAGCATCCCCGCCATGGCAGATCCTTCTCCCACGCGGCGCGTGAGCACGCCGAGCAGGAACACTCCCAGCAGCGCGCCGTAGAGGATCGAGGCGATCCCCAGCCCCGCCTCCAGCACGCTCTTCACCTGCCGGGACAACACCCCGATGCCGAACAGCACCACGCCCCAGACGAGCGTCGCCGTTCTCGCCAGCCTCAGGTAATGCGCCTCGCCGTGATGGCTGAATTTCAGCTTGTAGAAATCCATCACCGTGGTCGAAGCCAGCGAATTCAGGGCGGCGCTCAAGTTCGACATCGCCGCGGCCAGAATGGCCGCGATCACCAGTCCGCGCGCGCCAACCGGCAGCGAGTTCCAGATGAACTCGGGATAGATCCGGTCGGCCGGCTGCGGGGGCGCCGCGCCGCTATCCAGATAGTGTTTCCAAAGGATCAGGCCGATCACCAGAAACAGCGTGAACTGGAAGAGAATGACCGCCCAGCTTCCGAACAGCGCCTTGCGCGCGTCGCCGATGTTGCGCGCCGCCAGCAGCCGCTGCACCATCAGTTGCTCGGTGCCGTGGCTGGCGGTGGTCAGGAAACAGCCGCCCAGCACGCCCGCCCAGAAGGAGTATTGCCGCGAGAGAAACTCCATCGTCGGTTCGAACCGGAAATCGAACAATTGCAGTTTGCCTGCCGCCGCAGCCGCCGAAAGCACCGCATCCCAGCCGCCCTGGATCTGCCCGAGCATGACAAAGAGGCTGAGAATCGCGCCGCCCACATAGAGGAACATCTGCACCACGTCGGTCCAGATCACCGCCGTCATCCCGCCCTCGAACGTGTAGAACAGCGTCAGGCAGACGATCACCACGATCGAGGCGATCTCGCCCGTGCCCAGCACGATCGAAACGACAATCGAGATTGCGAACACCCGCACGCCCTCGGCCAGCGCCCGCAGCAGCAGAAACGTGCCCGCCGTCACCCGGCGAAGCCGCAACCCGAAGCGCCTCTGCATCAGCTCGTAGGCTGTGAACAAGTCGCCGCGAAAATAATGCGGCATGAACAGCGCGCTGATCACGATCCTCGCCAGAAGGTAGCCGAAAACGACCTGCAGGAATCCGAAATTCCCCTGGAAGCTCAGCGCCGGCGTGCCGATCACCGTCAACGTCGACGTTTCCGCCGAGACGATGGAGAAGCCGATCGCCCACCAGGGCGTCGTCTTGCCGCCCAGAAAATAGTCCTTCAGGCTTTTCTGGCTCTTTCGGAAATGCGCCCCGAACCAGGTGATCCCGACGAGGTACAACACAATGAGACCCAGGTCGAAGAAATGCATGGATTCCAGATTCTACCACCGCTTGCCTGTCCGCCTGACAACACGCTGCAACTGGACCGGGCGGCGCCGCGTCCAAGCGGGCAGAAGAACGGGAAGATTTGCCAGCCGCGGCCAAGCCGGCACCGCTTGCGGCCAGCGGACGGGTTCCGTTATACTCCGCAAGTGTTTGGTCGATGGAACCCCGAGAGGTTCCGCCCGCCTCTGCCGGTCGACGGGCGGGCACGGATCTGAAGATTTCAGGAGGCTCGTGGTGCTGAACATCATGAAGAAGACAACCGCAGCAATCGCCTTGCTCTGCCTCGGCAGCGCCCTCGCGTGGGGGCAGGCGGCGCAGCCCCAATGGAAGGACCGCGCCGAATTCGATCTGTTCGAACTGATCCGCAAGGAGCAGAACCCCCAGGCCAAGCTCCAGTTGCTTCAGCAGTGGGAACAGAAATACCCGCAAACCGATTTCAAGGACGGCCGCTACGAGCTGATGGTGCAGACCTACCAGCAGCTCGGCAAGGCCAAAGAGATGCTGGATACGGCCAAGGCCTGGGTGGCCTCCAACCCGAAGGCGATCACCGGCTGGTATTGGATCAACCTGCTCACCGTCAGCATAAATGACACCTCGCCCGCCGCGCTCGATCAGGGCGAGAAGGCGGCCAAGGCTTTGCTCGAGCAGATCGAGGAAGCCCTCAGCCCCGCCAAGAAGCCCGCCCAGGTGACCGACGAACAATGGAACCAGCAGAAGGCGACGATGGAGTATGTCGCCTACCGCACGCTGGGCTGGGTGGCGCTCGAGCGGCAGCAATACCTCGACGCGGACAAGTATTTCGTCGAGGCCCTCAAGCGCAACCCCAACGACGCGCAGGTTTCCGCCTGGGCCGGCCGCGCCAACGTGCGCACCAAGCAGCTCGAGCGGCAGGGCATCGCGCTGTTCCACTTCGCCCGGGCCGCGGCGCACTCCGGGCCCGGCGCTTTTCCCGAACAGGCTCGCCAGCAGTTGATGTCGAGCTTCGAGAAAAACTACATCAACTTCCACGGCAGCAAGGATGGCATGGACGAGGTGCTGAAGCTCGCCCAGACCGCCGCCGTGCCGCCGGAAGGCTTCAAGATCGAGTCCCAGGACGAGATCATGGCCAAGCAGGAAGAGGAACTGAAGAAGTCCAACCCTGTGCTGGCCCTCTGGGTAGGGATCAAGCGCGAGCTGACCGGCCCCAATGGCGCCTCGTACTTCGAGAACTCTCTCAAGAACGCCCACATTCCCGGCCCTGACGGCATTCCGGTGGGCGAAACCACTGTGAAGAAACTGAAGGGAACGGTGGTCAGCGCCGACCCGCCCAAGCGCCCCAAGAAGCTGGTTCTGGGCCTGAGCTCGCCCAACATGAGCGAGGTCACGCTGGTCTTTGAAAACCCGCTGGCCGCCGCGCCCGAGCCTGGCACCGAACTCGAGTTCGCCGGCGTCGTCACCGAATACTCGCTCGAACCGTTCAATGTGACCTTCGAGGTCGAGCCCGGCGATGTCTCAGGGCTTCCGGCGCCGAAGAAAGCCGCGCCGGCAGTGAAAAAAGCCCCGGCGGCAGTCAAGAAGAAGTAGGCTCTCGATTCAGACCACAGCCTTTTTGCTCAGGAGCCGGCCCCCCACGGGCCGGCTCTTTTTTCAGCTCCCTTTTTTTCAACTCAGGGGGCGCTGCCCGCCGTGGCCGCCATCCTCCGTTCCGGCCAAAACCAGGCTGATGGTGAGCCGGTCCCACAGGCTCAGTCCTTTCCCGTTGCGCTCAAGCTCGGAGAAATAGCAGACGAACTTGTGCGTCGTGGAGGGCAGGCGGCGCACCGGGCCGGGCGCCGCAGCGAACATCCACATCGCCAGGGCAGCGCTCAGCAGCGCCACGCCCAGCGTCCGGTCTGTGCCAGCAGGCCTCACACCTGCTATGACGTTTGAGAGTCCGGTTGGCTTTCCAGGATCGCTTTAAGCTGTGTAAAAAGTTGCCGGGCGCTTTCCGCCTCCCCGGCCGTGGCGGGCCACTCTCCGCCCTTCGCGATGAACCAGTCGGCGCCCGCGCGGCGCACCAGCGCCGCGAAGCCGTGGCCTTCTACCAGCTTCCCCGGCGAGCCCACCCTGCCGAATCCATCGCCGCTCCTCTCCACCAGCACCACAAAACCCGCCCTCTCGAACAGAAAATGCGTGCCCACGCCCGCCGCCGGGATCAGCCCGATGCCCAGCGCGCCGATCCGTTCGAGTTGCCGCAGAGTCTCGGGACTCATCGCCGTTACATCTTGTAGCGGCCGAAATCCTCGTCGTTCAGGCCTTCCAGCCAGCGCTTCAGCTCTTCGTTGCCGCTTTTCTCCGCCATGCTCGCCGCGCTCTTGCTGCTCTTCAGCACCTCTTCATCCACGTAGATCGGGCAGTCCACGCGCAACGCCAGGGCCAGCGCGTCCGAGGGGCGCGAATCGATCGAAATCAGCTCCCCGTTGCGCTCCAGCCAGATGACGGCGTAGAAGGTGTCTTCCTTCAGCTCGCTGACCACCACCTTTTGCACGCCCGTTTCCAGCCCCAGCAGCAGGTTCTTGATCAGATCGTGGGTCATCGGCCGCGGCGTGGCCACCTTCTCGATCTCCAGCGCGATGGCGTTGGCCTCGTAAATGCCCACCCAGATTGGCAGCACCTGCGTGCCGGCCAGATCCTTCAGGATCACAATCGGCATGTTCGTCACCGGGTCCATCATCAGACCGCGGATTTTCATTTCGATTTCCATCTGGCGCCGCCTTCCTTACACCGCTATAGCACACTCGCCCGCCAGCGAGTTCGGCCCGGCGCGCGTCACCCGCACCGGCAGATAGCGGCCGAACATTTCCTCTTTCGCCGGCCCGTTGCCGTCCGGGCGCGGCTGCGTGATGAAATTCAGCACCCGGTTCTGTGTCGTGCGGCCGATCCATTGCCCTGTCGTGCTGTTGAAGCCTTCCACCAGCACTTCCTGCACTGTGCCGATCTGCGCCGTGTTCCGCCGCAACTGGATCTGGCGCTGCTTCTCCTGCAGCTCGGCCAGCCGCCGGGCCTTCTCTTCTTCCGGAACCTGGCCGCCCATCCGCTGCGCCGGCGTGTTCGGCCGCACCGAGTACTTGAAGCTGAACACCTGGTCGTATTCGACCTCTTCCAGCAGCCGCAGCGTCTGCCGGAAATCCTCTTCCGTCTCCCCCGGGAAGCCGACGATGATGTCGGTGGAGAGCGCAATCTGCCGCGGCGAGGCCTTCAGCCACTCGATGCGCTGCATGTACTCCTCGCGCGTGTATTGCCGCTGCATGGCGGCCAGCACGCGCGTCGAGCCGCTCTGCACCGGCAGATGCACCATGTTGCACACGGTCTCGTTGCGGTCGATCACTGCCACGATGTCGCGTCCGAAATCGCGCGGGTGCGACGTGGTGAACCGCACCCGCCGGATGCCCGCCGTACGCGCCACCGCCTCCAGCAGCGGCGCAAACGTGCGCGCCGGCTCCTGCGGGTCGCGATAGCTGTTCACGTTCTGGCCCAGCAGTTGAATCTCCGTGTATCCCATGCCGGCCAGCGTCCGGGCTTCCTCCAGCACCGAGTCCCACCGCCGGCTGCGCTCGCGGCCGCGCGTGAACGGCACCACGCAATACGCGCAGTCCTTGTCGCAGCCCTCGATGATCGTGATGTAGGCGCGGTAGGGATTGTCGCGCCGCGTCACCGGCGTCTCGAACGTGGCGTCCGTGTCCAGGCTCAGCCCCGCGGCGCGGCCGCCGCCCTGCTCGATCTGCACCAGCAGCTCGCCCAGCCTCGGGTAGCTCGCCGAGCCCACTACCAGCCGCACGTGCGGCGCTTTCTCGAAGATCTTCTCGCCCTCCTGCTGCGCCACGCAGCCCAGCACGCCGAAAATCTTGTCCTTCGCCCGGCGGTTCTCGTTCAGCCGCTGGAAGACCTTCTGCTCCGCCTTGTCGCGGATGCTGCAGGTGTTGTAGAGCACCAGGTCCGCCTCCTCCGGCGTGTGCACCTGCACGTAGCCCCTCTGTTCGAGCGTGCCGATCACTTTCTCCGAATCGTGCACGTTCATCTGGCAGCCGAAAGTCTCGATGTAGAAACGCTTCATAGCCCAGCGGGGAGTGTCACTTCCATTCTAGCGTGATGGCGCGGCAGAACCTCGCGGCCGACAGAAGCCGATTGTTGCACGGCAAGCTGCTCCGGAAATGCGTCTGCCGGCATTGCCCCCGATCCAGCGTCAGGCACAGGGGAGAGTGCGGCGCAAGACCGGCGGCACGCGGCCGCGGCGCCAGATTCAGCCCGTGGCAGCGCCGGAATCGGGTGGAGCGGCGTTTCTGCCGCTTCTCCGGCGCTTTCTCCACCACGCCGCCCCCGCCAGCCCCAGCCCTGCGGGGATCCACACGCTCGGCTCCGGCACGGCGGTGATCTGATACTGCGTGAGCAGCACGGTGCTGCCGGGGATCTGAAACGTTCCGGAGCGCGTCTGGAAGTTGTCGAATTCAAATCCGGTGCTGGTCGTCCCGGAATTGTCCAGCACGACGCGGTTGAATGTCAGCCCGCTGGCGTAAAACATCGTGTACGCGTAGTATTCCCCCGTGTTCTGGCGCGGGTTGGTGCCGGGCTTGCCCAGGTAGGCCGTGCGCTGGTATTGCGTCCCGTTCTGCGCCGTCAAAGTGTTGGAAGCGTTGAACAGCGCGATCATGTCCCCGCCGCTGATGCGCATCAGGAACGTGTTGTTGTCATACAGGCTGACGCCGTTGTATGGGTCGATCGCCGACCACCACATGCCGAAGAACGTAGTCGGGCTGGCCAGGTTCAGCGTGATGGCGCCGGAAGTGCCGCTCTGCGCGCCGATGGCGCCATACCGGCCGGAATTGCCCGCCCCCCCGTACTGGTTGTAGTTCACAATTTGCAGCGCGTTCGCTGGCGACAAGTCGAAAGTGCCGATGCTGCGCGTGCGGTCCGTCGTGTACGTGCCGGCCAACCAGTTGGGATTGGAACTGAAGTTTTCGTTGACCGCCGTGCCGCCGGTGGCCGGACTGCTGACGGTGTTCGGCGCGGCGATGTAGACCGAAATGCTGATGGCGCGGCACGGCCACGCGGCCAACAAGAGCGCCGGCAACAGCAATAGAATGCCGCCCGGGCCGAGCCAGGCTAAAGGAAAACTCATTCGCTCTATATTCTACGGTTGTTTGCCTTCGTTCCGGTAGCAAACAAAAGACGAACAGAATCGATCCCCTGCCGCTCTTTCAGGCGGGACACTCTCCTCGAACGAAGCCTGGCGGATTGCTACGGCGGCTGTGGTATATTGGAGGGGTTGACCTGCTGCTCCGCAGCCTGCGGGCAGTTCCCCAGGACAATTCCATGGCCAAGCTGAAGCTGAAAACGCACAAAGGCGCTGCCAAGCGCTTCAAGAAGACCGCCACGGGCAAAATCAAGCGGCACCGCGCCTTCGCGCGCCATATCTTCACCTCGAAGAGCCCCGCGCGCAAGCGCCGCCTGCATCAGGCGACCCTCGTGGATCCCGCCGATTCCGCCCGCGTGCTCGAAATGCTGCCCTACTAGAACACTCACGGGCGTGCGCGCCGGCGCCAAGGCATGTGCCCGAGCCGCCGCCCGGGAATCGAGAGCCCGAATGCAGGGCGCGGTTCCTTGACAGGAAGAAGGAGAACCAAACGTGCCAAGAGTCAAACGATCCACCAACCGCCGCGATTCCCGCCGCAAGACCCTCAAGCTCGCCAAAGGCTACTTCCTTACCAAAAGCAAGCTGTACCGGGCCGCGCAGGAGGCCGTCGAGAAAGCCCTGCGCTACGCCTATGTCGGGCGGCGCCGCAAGAAGCGCGACTTCCGCGCCCTTTGGATCCTGCGTATCAACGCCGCCTGCCGCACCCACGGCATCTCGTACTCGAAATTCATCGGCGCGCTCAAGAAAGCCGGCGTCGAGCTGAACCGCAAGATCCTCGCCGATCTCGCCGTCAATCAGCCCGCCGCTTTCGCCGCGCTGGTGGAAAAAGCCAAGTCCGCTTGAGCCTGAAACTCCGGAGGATTCCCCATGACCGGCTTCGCGGCCGATGATGACGACGTCCTGGCCAGGCTGGAAGCGCGCATTGAAACAGTAGCGCAGCGTCTGGCCTCGCTTTCGCGGGAAAAAGCCGAATTCGACCGCCGCCTGCAGGAGGCCGCCGCCGAGCGAGACCGGGCCGTCGAGGAAGCCCGCGCCGCGCAGCAGGAGGCCGAGCGCCTGCGCGAGGAAAACGAGCACCTCCGCGCCCGGCAGAAAGAAGCCGTCGCCCGCGTCCGGGCGCTGCTCGAGCAGGTCGAGCGCATGGAACTGCCAGAGGCCTGAGGAAGGAGACAGGCGTGGAAGACTCCGGCGCGGACAAGAAAGTGGTGCGCGTCACCATCTTCCAGCAGCCTTACGCCCTGCGCACCTCCGGCGACCCCGCCGAAACCGAAGCGCTGGCCCAGGCTGTCGACACTCTCATGAACCGCATCGCCGCCCGCACCTCCGGCGCCGATCCCGCCCGCGTCGCGGTCCTCGCCTGCCTCCACCTCGCCGATCAGTTGCGCCAGCTCGAGCGCGCGCATGATGCCATCGAGCGCCGCCTTGCTGCTCTCGACCAGCGCCTGGCCGAACTCACCGGCGCCGGCGGCGACATCCCCTGAGCCGCCGCATCCTTCTGCCCCGCTTCAGAACAGCCGCTCCTGCCGCTTCAACGTGCCGAAGCTGCCGATGTTGGCGATCACCAGCGCCAGCCGGAACTGGTTTTCCCCGCTCCGCGCGCCGAAGTTGAAGCGCCGGTACTGCCCGCTGAAGGCGCAACACTCCGTGTTGTAGGTGAGCTGCGTGTTCACGTATTGCAGCACGCCGATCGAATAGTCGTAGACGCCGTAGACGCCCGCGTTCCAGCCGCGGCGGTTTTCGTTGCCGATGCCCAGCGTGCCGCGAAACTGGTTCGACGGCGGCGAGAGAACCTGTCCCGAGGGAGCGCTCTTGCAGAACGCCTCCCGCTCCAGCGCCTCCACGTCGCTCAGCGGCACGCAGGAGACTCTCGTGTGGCCGAACGACAGGAAATAGTTGCTTGATCGCGTGTCCACCGTCAGGCTCGTGTTCGTGATCCGTCCTCGCAGGGAATCGTAATCGGCGCGCCATTCCAACGCAAAGGCGTCCCGCGGCTGCGCCCGCAGCACGCTCACCACCGGCGAGGTTCGCCGCGGGCGGTCGAGAAACGCAAATCCGGTCAGCTCCGCCGCGCTCGCCACCACGTTGCGCCTGCCCGCCTGCACCGCCCCGCCGAAATCGGGGTCAAAGAACCGCTTCTGCCTCACCTCCCACGTCAGCAGGTCGCGCACCACGTTGTTGCGCCCCTTCCTCCACAGCCTCTGCGTAAGCGAGTACTCCACCTCCGTCGTGTCGCTGACCAGTTCCAGCTCGTCGAAACGGATCAGCCGGTCGAACCGGTCCGCGCCCGCCACCGTGCGAAAGGAGGCGCGCGGTTCGATCGAGTGCTTTACCCGCCCGCCCAGCCAGCGCGGCGCTTCGAAGACCCGCACCAGCGTTGGCAGCACCAGCTCCGCCCCTGCCTCGCGCGTCACCCGGTTGATGCCGTCACCGCCCACCTCCTTGCCCATTTCCCGCTCCAGCGCCGTCCGGAACGAGGATCCGTAGTACGTGTCCCGCAGCGACACATAAGGGGTCAAATGGAACTCCTTCCACCGGAGCGCCGTCATCAGCCGCGGCGCCACGTCGAACCGCTCCACGAACCGCCTCGTCTGGAACAGAGGCTGGCTCCGCTGCAACAGCCCCGCCGTGGCGGACCAGCTCAACCACACAGGCAGCGGTCCCCGCGCCAGTTCCCTGTCCTGGCCGCCCCATTCCAGTTGCGGCAGCTTGCGCAACAGAATCGTGTCGCCCGGCGTCGCGCTCTGGAAGTTCTCCTGCCGCGTGAACACCGCATTGAGGTATTGCCCTTGCCACTCCCGCGAAGCGTGAATCACCGTGTTGACTTCGCTGAACACGGCTTCGTTAAAGCTTTCCGTGAAGGCCTGGCGGAAAGCGAAATTGCTCAGATAGTTCACCGTACCCCGCGCGTAAAAGCCCCGCGGCAGCAGCGCGCGCCCCTGCGCGTTCACCAGGTAGCCGCCCTCCTTGATCCGCCGCCCGTCGTCCAGCAGCCGCCCGCGGTCGCGAATCCCGTAAATGAACACGCTGAATTCCGAGTTCTGCCCCGGCTTTCCCCGGAAGTCCACCGTGTGCGCCAGCCCCCGCTGCGTGAAGTACTGCGGCCGGTAGTTCAGATCGTAGCTGCGGTTGATGGCCCAGAAATATCCGACCCCGTACATCAACCCGCGCCGGTTGCTGTTGCCCACGCTCGGCGTAAGAAAACCGCTCTTCCGCGCCCCCTCTCGCAGATCCTTGTAAAAAGCCGGCGCATACAGGATGGGCACGCCCCGCAGCTTGAACCAGCTTCTTTGCGCGATGGCGCGCCGCCCGGGAATCAGATCGATCACAGGCGCCTGCAGCTTCCACCAGGGATTGATCCCCTCGCAGTTGGTGATGGTTGCCTTGTGCAGAATGTAGCGCTGCTGGATTTTTTCCACCCAATCTCCTTGAAAGAAGAAGGGATTTTCTGTCCGCAAAATGCCGGGGCGGTAGTCGATTTTTCCGTATGCGGCGCCGCGCACAGTGTAAAACGAGCCGTTGGAATCGTTCAGGTTGTACTCGATCCTTTCCGCCCAAAGCTGCTCGCCGCTCGTGAAATTGATATAGTGGACCCGCCCCCGCGCCTCGGCAGCGCCCGTCTCCTGGTCGTAGTCGATCGCTTCCGCCCGCAACAGCATGTCGTGCGTCTCGATCTCGGCGTTGCCCCGCAGCCGGTACCGGCTGCCTTCGCGCTCCTGCTGCTGCGCGCGCACCACCACGATCCCCTCCGGCGGCGGGTCGCGCCGCTCGATCACAGAGGCTTTCTGGTACCACGGAAAGGGCGCCTGTGCGTGCGCCGCCATCCCCAAACCTGCCGCCAGCGCCGCCGCTCCCAGCCCCCGCCCCCGGCGCGCTCCTGCCTGCGCCGCGTGAAAAAAGACGTGACAAATTCGCCCGATTATGTTACTTACATAGTGATACGCACGGCGCAGACGTGCCTCGGAACGCCGTCGTCGGAACAGAGAAGCGCTCAAGGCTCAAACCTAGCACGAGCTGAAAGAAGCCCGCAAGACGGGCCCGGCAGACTGGGGGAGCCGCAGGGCGCAGAGAGAGGAACAGACGCCCCAAGGGCGCTTCCGGCGTTTCGGAGGCATGGCATGACTTGCAGATATTGCGGCGCGGAACTCGTCGAATCCCAATCCCGGTGCGGGCGGTGCCAGAGGAGGCTGGACGGCCAGCCCATCCGCAGAACAGCCGCGGCATCTCCGTTCGTGGCAACGGCCGTCGCGCCGGAAATCGAGGAAGCTTCCATCGCGCGGGCCAGGGCCCGCTTCTATGTGCAGGAGGGCGGCGCCGCGGTCAAGACCAGCGCCCCGGTCCAGCCCCCGTTGTTCAGCGTCTCGACAAAACTGGTCGGGCTCGAACAATACCTGCCCGCCAGCCCTCCCCGCAGACGCCCGCCGGCGCGCAGAAGCCGCACCGCGCCTTCGCATCCGGCCCCCGTCCAGTCGGCCTTCGATTTTGACGCCCCGCCTCCCGGCGCCCACGAGTTCGCCGCCGCGCAGCTCCGCATGCCGGTGGCTTCCCCCGCGCGCCGCGCGTTCGCCTTTCTGGTCGATTTCTCCTTCGTGCTGGTGGGCTTCTCGCTGTTTCTGGCGCTCGTCCGCGGCATCCTCGGCCATTGGCCGGCCGGCGCGGCCTTTTACGCGGCGCTCGGCGCCTGCCTGTGGCTGCTCGCGTCCATCTACCATTTTCTCCACGCCGCCGTCGGGCGCCGCACGCCCGGCCAATACGCCGCCGGCCTGCTCCTGATCACCCGCGAGGGCCGGCCCGGAGAACCCATTCACCGCGTCAAGCGCGTCTTGTCCAACACCGTGCCCGTCGTCAGCCTGATGGGCGCCGCCTGGGCCGCCTTCACCGAGGAGCACCTCACCTTCGCCGATCTCATCACCGGCACCTACCTCACCACCGCCGCGCGAGACTGACCGCTTCCGGCGCCCGCCGCGGGGGCTGCAACAGAAGCATCCGAACACGTTTCAAACGCAAAACTTAACTTCCGTTTTTTCGCGCGCCTTGCAGTCTGATCCGCCTTCGGCCGGCGCCGGGCGGCTCTCCGCGGCCGCCTCGCCGCCTCCGGCAGGAAGCGCTCCCCTCCCTGAAGCCGTCTTGCGGGAGGCGAGGCCACAAAACCCTAGATTCCGGTCTTAAACTCTGATATATACAATAACCGGAGACTTGCAGAACGCCTCATGCGGAGAAAGTCATACCGGTTGGACGAGAAGGCGCTGGACGCGCTGCTGGAACGCTTGCGCGCGCAGGGCTACCAGGTATACGGCCCGCGCGCCGAGGATTCGGCCCTGCACTGGAGGCCCATCCAGAGCTGCGCGGATCTTCCCCGCGGCTGGACGCAGGAGCTGGCTCCGGGGCGCGCCCGCCTCGTCCCGGACGATTCCGGCGCGCCGTTCCATCACTGGACCTGCGCCGAAGGGCTCAAGGCCGTCCTTCACCTGCCCATCGTGCGCATCATGGCCGCGCGGCGCGACAACGGCGCCTTCCACATACTCGACAACCCGCCGCCCGCGGAGAAGTGCGCGTTCCTCGGCGTGCGCCCCTGCGATTTAGCCGCGCTGGCCATCCTCGACCGCGTGCTTCTGGGAGACCGCTTCGCTGACGACATCTACCGCGCGCGGCGGGAAGGCGCGTTTCTGATCGCCATCCACTGCCTGCAGTCCGCGCCCACCTGCTTCTGCGCCTCCATGGGCAGCGGACCCCGCGCACGGGCGGGCTTCGACATCGCGCTCGCCGAGTTCGTCGACGGCGGCGCGCCCGAGTACTTCGCTGAAGCCGGCTCGGCCGCAGGCCTCGACATGCTGGATGCCTGCGGCGCTCTGCCGGCGCCGCCCGAATGGGCGCGCTCGGTCGAAGAGGGCTGCGCCCGCGCCGCCGCCGCGCAGACGCGCCGCCTGGACGCCCACGCCGCGCCGCGACTGATCGACGCCCTGTTCGACAGCCCGCACTGGGAACACGTCGCGCGGCGCTGCCTGGCCTGCGGCAACTGCACCTCGGTCTGCCCCACCTGCTTCTGCGTGAATTACGAAGACCGCACCTCGGTCGACGGCGCGCAAGCGGAACGGTGGCGGCTGTGGGACTCCTGCTTCACGCAAAGCTTCACCTACATCCACGGCGGCAGCGTCCGCACAACCGTCAAGTCGCGTTACCGCCAGTGGCTCAGCCACAAGCTGGCCCGCTGGCAGGCGCAATTCGGCAGCCCCGGCTGCGTGGGCTGCGGCCGCTGCATCGCCTGGTGCCCGGTGGGGATCGACATTACGGAGGAATTCCGGCAGCTTCAGCTCAGTGCTGCGGCAGCCGCCTCATTGACTGCGAGGGACTGACACCATGGCTCCGTCGGAAATGAAGACTGCATTGACCACGCATCCCTTCCTGGAAGGGCTGCCCGAGAAGTACATCGACATGCTGTCGAAGCTGGCCTTCGAGGTCCGCTTCGAGCAGGACGAAGTCATCTTCCGCGAAGGCGACCCGTCCAGCCTGTTTTACCTGATCCTGGAAGGCAAGGTGGCGCTCGAGATGGGCGCTCCCGGCCGCCAGATCATCATTCAGACGCTCGAGGCGGGCGACGAGCTGGGCTGGTCCTCGCTGCTCGAGAACACGAGCAAGCAGTTCCGCGCCCGGTGCCTGGAGCCGGTGAAGGCGCTCGCATTCGACGGCGCGCGCGTCGTGAATCTTTGCGAAGAGGACCACGAGTTCGGCTTCCACATCATGCGCCGGGCGCTGGCGCTGGTGGCCGAGCGGCTCCGCGCCACGCGCTTCCAGACTCTGGACGTCTACTCGCCGAAAGGAGTGCGCGTCCCATGAGCACGGCGGCTTCCGCCTCCCCTCCTCCCGTGCGCCCGGTGATGGAGCCGGCGCCCGTGCGCGTCGCCTCCGTGGCCAAGGAGACGCACGATACGTTCACTCTCACCGTGACCCCGCCGCCCGGCGATCCCGTCGCCTTGTTCGAACCCGGCCAGTTCTCCATGCTCTACGTCTACGGGGTCGGCGAGCTCCCCATCTCGATCTCGGGCGACCCGGCGGTGCGGGATTCGCTCACCTACACGATCCGCTCCGTCGGGCAGGTGACGTATCAACTCGTGACCCGGAAGCCGGGCGATTTCATCGGCGTGCGCGGCCCCTTCGGCACCAGTTGGCCGCTGAAACAGGCCCGCGGCAAGAGCGTCCTCATCGTCGCAGGCGGGATCGGGCTGGCCCCGCTGCGGCCCGCCATTTACTCCATCCTGCGCCACCGCGGCGACTACAACCGGCTGGTCATCCTCTACGGCAGCCGCAGTCCGCGCGATCTCCTCTACCGGAAGGAATTCGCCGCCTGGGGGCTGCTGCCGGACACGCAGGCGCTGGCGACGGTCGACTACGGCGGCGTCACCTGGCGCGGCCACGTCGGCGTCGTCACCACGCTGTTCCGTCTCGTGCGCATGCAGCCGAAAGAAACCGTGGCGATGATCTGCGGCCCGGAAATCATGATGCGCTATGCGGCCCGCGAACTGGAAGCCCGCGGCCTGCCGCCGGAGCAGATCTTCCTCTCCATGGAACGCAACATGAAATGCGGCGCCGGCTTCTGCGGCCACTGCCAGATGGGCCCGTACTTCGTCTGCAAGCACGGCCCCGTGTTTTCTTACCCGGAAATCAGGCCCTACATGGATCTCTATGAGCTCTAACGGAACCAAGCCCCGCATTGCCGTCTTCAAGTTCGCCAGTTGCGACGGCTGCCAGCTCAGCCTGCTCGACGCCGAAGACGAGTTGCTCGATGTAGCCGGCGCCGTCGACATCGCCTATTTCCCTGAAGCCAGCCGCCGCATGCAAAAAGGGCCCTACGACGTCGCCCTGGTGGAGGGCTCCATCACCACGCACCACGACGCCGACGCCATCCAGCGCATCCGCCGCCAGGCGAAAACGTTGATCACGATCGGCGCCTGCGCCACCGCCGGCGGCATCCAGGCGCTGCGCAATTTTCACGACACCGCCGAGTGGGTCCGCCTCGTCTACGCCAAGCCGGATTTCATCTCCACGCTGAAAACCTCCACTCCGGTGGCCGAGCACGTCCCCGTGGATCTCGAACTGCGCGGCTGCCCCATCAACAAATACCAGCTCATCGAGGTCATCTCGGCCACGCTCGCCGGCCGCAAGCCCAACATCCCCACCTACAGCGTCTGCCTGGAGTGCAAACGCCGGGGCAACACCTGTGTCATGGTCGCCGAAGGCGTCCCCTGCCTCGGGCCGGCCACGCAGGCGGGCTGCGGCGCCATCTGCCCGTCGATGCATCGCGGCTGCTACGGCTGCTTCGGCCCCATGGAGAACGCCAACGCGCCCAGCCTCGCCTCGCAGCTCCGCGTCCTCGGCTGCGCCCGCGACGAAGTGGAGCGCGCGTTCCGCAGCTACAACGGCTGGGCGTGGCCTTTCCGCAAAATCTTCGAGGAGGCGCCCAAGCCATGACCACTCCATCCTCCGTCAAGTCCGGCGTGAACAAGATTGAAGTCCCGGTGCTCGCCCGCGTCGAAGGCGAAGGAGAGCTGCAAATCAAGACGCGCGCCGGCAAGATCCTCGACCTCAAGCTGCGCATCCCGGAGCCGCCCCGGCTCTTTGAAGGCTTCCTCCGCGGCCGGCATTTCATGGAGGTCCCCGACATCACCGCGCGCATCTGCGGCATCTGTCCCATCGCCTACCAGATGAGCTCCGCCCACGCGCTGGAACGCGCCCTCGGCATCCGCATCCCTCCCCCCATCCGCGCCTTGCGCCGCCTGTTCTATTGCGGCGAGTGGATCGAGTCCCACGCGCTGCACATCTACTTCCTCCACTTGCCCGATTTCCTCGGATGCCAGGACGCCTTCGAGGTGGCGGGGAAGAACCCTGAAGCCGTGAAGATGGCCCTGCGGCTGAAGAAACTCGGCAACGAGCTTGTGCGCGTGCTCGGCGGCCGCGAAATCCACCCGGTGGGCGCCTGCGTGGGCGGCTTCTACAAAGTCCCGAAAAAACCGGAACTCGACGCACTGCTGCCCGAGCTCCGCTGGGGGCTGGATGCCTCGCTGCAGTCCGTCTCCCTCGCCGCCTCGCTCGACTTTCCGGACTTCGAGCAGGACTACGAGTTCGTCGCCCTCTCCCACCCGGACGAGTACGCCCTGAACGAAGGCCGCATCGTCTCCAACCGCGGCCTGGATATCGACGCCTCGGAGTTCGAGGAGCACAGCGTCGAGCAGCACGTCAGGCACTCCAACGCCCTGCACTCGGTGATGCGCGAGCGCGGCTCCTACCACGTCGGGCCCTTGGCGCGCTTTAATCTCAACTACGGCCGGCTCACCCCGCAGGCGCGCCGCGCCGCCGAGGAAGCCGGGCTCGCGCCGCCCGTGCTGAATCCCTTCCGCAGCATCATCGTGCGCGCCGTCGAGCTCGTCTTCGCCTGCGAGGAAGCCATCCGCATCATTGAGAGTTACGAGCCGCCGGCTGCGCCCCGCGTCGAGGCCCGCCCGCGCGAGGGCGCGGGCATGGCCGCCACGGAAGCCCCCCGGGGCCTCCTCTACCATCGCTATTCGGTCGACGAAAACGGCTTGATCACCGCCGCGCGCATCGTCCCGCCCACGGCGCAGAACTTCCGCCGCATGGAGGAAGACCTCTGGAACTACGTGCCGCGGCTGCTCGATCTCGACAACGACCAGATCGCCTGGCGCGCCGAGCAGGCCGTGCGCAACTACGACCCCTGCATCTCCTGCGCCACGCACTTCCTCAAAGTGCGCCGGGATTGACGCGGCCGCGCGCCGCTCACTCCCACTCGCCGGCTTTGACCAGCTTGCGGATCTTGCGCTTGATCAGGTCCCGCTTCAGCAGGCTGAGGTGCTGGAGAAACAGAATGCCGTCCAGATGGTCGATCTCATGCTGGATCGCCCGCGCCAGCAACTCCTCGCCCTCGGTCTCGAAGAAGTTCCCCTCCAGGTCCTGCGCCCGCACCCTCACCCGGTAGGCGCGCTTGACGTCCTCGCGGAATCCCGGAATCGACAGGCAGCCTTCCTCGCCGATCTGCACGCCCTCTTTCACCAGAATCTCTGGGTTGATGAGAATCAGCTTCGCGCCTTCGTCCTCGCCCGCGCTCGAATCGATCACCGCCAGGCGCCTCGAAATGCCCACCTGCGGCGCGGCCAGCCCGATGCCCTTGTTGGCGTACATCGTCTCGAACATGTCCGCGGCGAGCTGCCGCAGCTCGCCGTTGAACTCCGTCACCGGCTCCGCCTTCGTCTCCAGCACCGGGTCGCCATACTTGCGGATGCGCAGTATCATCTGTCTCTCAGAACTCCCTCACCTGTTGGATGTATCCGTCGAAGTTTCGTCGCGCCTCCGTCAGCGAGTCGCCGCCGAATTTTTCCACCATCGCGCCCGCCAGCACCAGCGCCGCCATCGCCTCGCCGATCACTCCGGCGGCCGGAACCACGCAGACGTCGCTCCGCTCATAGGCCGCCAGCGCAGGCTCGCGCGTGTCCAGGTCCACGCTCTCCAGTGGCTTGCGCAGCGTCGAAATCGGCTTCAGATACCCCCGCACCACCACGTCCTGGCCGTTCGTGATGCCGCCCTCCAGCCCGCCCGCCTGGTTGGCGCCGCGGGTGAAGCGCCGGTCGCCCCGGTCGTATCCGATGGTGTCCTGCACCTTCGAGCCGAACTCCTCCGCCGCCAGTTCCGCCTCGCCGATCATGACGCCTTTCACCGCCTGGATCGAAAGGATCGCCTGCGCCAGCTTGCCGTCGAGCCGCGAGTCCCAGGTGATGTGCGAGCCCAGACCCACCGGCACGCCGTGCGCGCGCACCTCGAACACGCCCCCCACCGTGTCGCCGGTCCGGTAGGCTTCGTCGACCACCGCCTTCATGCGCGCTTCGGCTTCCGGGTCCACGCAGTTCAGCAGCACCTCGTCCTTGCCCGCAAGCGCCGCGATCTCGTCCCATTCCGCGCGCCGCTCCAGCCGCGCCCGGCCCACCTGGATCACGTGGCTCAGCACCTGGATGCCGAACTGCGCCAGGTACTGCTTGGCCAGCGCCCCCAGCGCCACCCGCGCCGTCGTCTCCCGCGCCGAGGCGCGCTCCAGGATGTAGCGCGCGTCGTGGTAGTTGTACTTGATCGCCCCTGCCAGATCGGCGTGGCCGGGCCTCGGCCGCTTCAGCGGCTTCTGCTTGTCCGCGCTGTCCGGCGCCGCTTCCACAGGCAGCGCCTCCGTCCAGTTCTGCCAGTCGCGGTTGCGCACGATCACCGCCACCGGCGCGCCCGTGGTCTGCGAGTGGCGCACGCCGCTGACGATCTCCGCCGTGTCGGTCTCGATCTTCATCCGCCCGCCGCGGCCGTAGCCCTGCTGCCGCCGCCACAACTCGCGGTTCACAGCCGCCACGGACACCGGCACGCCGGCGGGCAGTCCGGTCAGCGTGGCGACAAGACACTCGCCGTGGCTCTCGCCCGCGGTTTCGAATCGGAACATAGGGGTGAAATTCCAGCGTACCGGAATCGTGTTGAAACCATCAACTTTCCAGCACGAACCGCAGCGGCAGGTGCGCCGACCGCCGGATGCCGATCCGCGGCGTCACCGTGACGGATTCGCGCCGCGGCGCCGGCGCGGCCAGGATCCGCAACTCGCTCTGAATCAAATCCCCACCGTTTTGTTCCAGCGTGATCCCCAGCGCGCGCGTCACCTTGCCGGGGCCGTCCCCGCAGCCTTCCACCGCACGGATCAGCACGCAGCCCGGGATCCCCTCCGGCTCCGCCACCACGTTCAGGCAGCAGTGCATGCCGTATGCCAGAAACACGTAGGCGCGCCCGGGCGGGCCAAACAGCACCTCCGTCCGCCGCGTGCGCCCGCTTGACGCGTGCGCCGCCTCGTCCCCCTCCGGCAGGTACGCCTCCACCTCCACGATCCTTCCTCCCCTGCCCTGGAACTCCAGGCGCTGCCCCAGCAGGCCGCGCGCCACCTCCACCGTCGGGCGGGCGTAGAAGCTGCGGGGGAGGACTCGGGCGGCCATCTCGCGTTACGCTAGGTGAGAGTATCACGAGCCATGCGCCTGTTTGTGGCCATCGACCTGCCGTACGAAGTGCGCCGCAACCTCGAACTGCTGCTCCAGATGCTGCGGCCCAAAGCCGATCTGCAATGGAGCCCGCCCTCGAACCTCCACATCACGACGAAATTCATCGGCGAGTGGCCGGAAGAGGATCTCGATATCCTGAAGGAAGCCTTGGCCGGCATTCCTGTTCCGGGCGAATTCCGCGTGGATATTCAGGGCCTCGGCTGGTTTCCCGATGATCGCAATCCCCGTGTTTTCTGGGCCGGCATCCGCGGCGGCGAGAGCCTCCCGCAGCTCGCCCGCTCGGCCGAAGACGCCTGCGCATCGCTGGGCATCCCGCGCGAAAACAGGCCCTACAGCCCGCATCTCACGCTCGCTCGCATCCGCCGCCCCGCTGATCTGGCGCCCCTGCGGCGGACGCTCGAGTCCCTTCCGTCCGACCATTTCGGCCGTTTTACCGCCTCGCATTTCCATTTATACGAAAGCAAATTGCGGCCAGGCGGCAGCATTTACACAAAATTAGCCAGCTTTCCTCTCGCAAAATGACCGGAATCATTCTCGCTCTTCTGGCTGCGTATCTCATCGGCGGCATCCCCTTCGGCTATCTCGTCGTCAAGCTGCGCACGGGCCGCGACGTGCGGCAGATGGGCAGCGGCAACATCGGCGCCACCAACGTGCTGCGCACCACCGGCCGCGCCTGGGGCGTGCTCACGCTCCTGCTGGACGTCGCCAAGGGCTGGGCCGCCTGCGCCTTGATGCAGACGGCTGCGGGCGGCTCGCCCGCATGGACCGCCGCCGCAGGCGTCGCCGTCGTTCTCGGCCACGCCTTCCCCGTGTTCCTGAAATTCCAGGGCGGCAAGGCGGTGGCCAGCTTTGTCGGCGTGGCCCTGCATCTGGCGCCGTGGGCGCTGGCCGCCGTCGCCGCCGTGTTCGTCATCACCGTCGCCGCCACGCGTTATGTTTCGCTCGGCTCCATCCTCGGCGCCGCCTTGTTCCCCTTCGCTGTCTGGCTCCTCTATCACCCGGGCCCTGCCGTGATGAGCGCCGTCGCTTTCTGCGGCGCGTTCATCATCTGGCGCCACCGCTCCAACATCCAGCGCCTTCGCGCGGGCACCGAAAACGTCTTCCGTTTCGGAGGCAGCAAGTGAACCGGCTGGCCGTCGTCGGCGGCGGAAGCTGGGGCACCGCCCTCGCCATTGTTCTCGCCCCGCGCTTCCCGCAGGTGCAGCTCTGGGTGTACGAACCGGATCTGGCGGAACGCATGGCGGAAACCCGAGTCAACGACGTCTTCCTGCCCGGCTTCCCGCTGCCGCCCAACGTGGCGCCCACGCCGGACCTGCGCGCCTGCGTCGCCGGAGCCGACATCGTGCTCAGCGTCATGCCGTCAGACCACGTGCGCCGCCTCTACGGCCGGATGCTCGAGTGGCTCGAGCCCCGCATGCTCTTCGTCAGCGCCACCAAGGGCCTGGAACAGGGTTCGCTGAAACGCATGTCGGAGGTGATCGCCGACGTCGTCTCCCGGAAATTCCCGCCGCGCATCGGCGTTCTCAGCGGCCCGACCTTCGCCCGCGAAGTCGCGCGCGGCGAGCCCGCCGCCGTCGTCATCTCCTCGGCGGACGCCGCTCTGGCGCGCGCCATCCAACAGGCGTTCGCAGGCCCTGCGCTGCGCCTGTACACGAACTCCGACCCTGTCGGCGTCGAGCTGGGCGCGTCGCTGAAAAACGTCATCGCCATCGCCGCCGGCGTCTGCTCGGGACTCGGGCTCGGCGCCAACACCCTGGCGGCTCTCATCACCCGCGGCCTCGCCGAGATCACGCGCCTCGCCGTCGCCGCCGGCGGACAGGCGCGCACCCTCGCCGGCCTGGCCGGCCTCGGCGACCTTGTCCTCACCTGCCACGGCGGGTTGAGCCGCAACCGCGCCGTGGGGATCGAGCTCGGCCGCGGCAGAAAACTCGACGAAATTCTCTCCGGCATGCGCATGGTGGCTGAAGGAGTCCACACCACTTTCGCCGCTTATGAACTGGCCGCCCGCCTTGGCGTCGACATGCCCATCACTGCGCAGATGCACGCCGTGCTGCGCGGCCAAAAAACGCCCCGCGAAAGCCTGCGGGAATTGATGGAGCGCTCTCTCAAGGAAGAGTGATCCCGCCCGGGCCGTTGCTGGAGGAGCTTCCCTCTGCGGTGCGCCTCTGTTATTCTTCCTGAATATGCGGATGCCACAGAGGGTTCTCCCTTTCTTGTTACTCGCGGCCGCCGCCGCGGTCGCTGTGTTCGGTCAAGGCACCACGTCGCGCGTCATCGGCGTTGTCACCGACCCCAGCGGCGCCAGCATTCCCGGCGCGACCGTGAAACTGATCAACGAAGGCACCAACGCCTCATTTGAAACGAAGACCGCCGACAACGGCGCCTATTTCTTCGAAGCCGTCACCAGCGGCAGTTACACCATTGCCGTGGAAGCGCCCGGCTTCCGGCGCTTTACCTCCCGCCGCAACCCGGTCACCATCGGGCAGCCGACGACGGTCAACGTGACCCTGGAGGTCGGAACCGTCACGGAAGTCGTCGAAGTCTCCGGCTCTGCTGAAATGGTGCAGACTTCGACCTCCGGCAACTTCGGAAACCTGTTCACCGAGACGGTCATTCGTGACCTGCCCATCGTCGGCGTGCGCGGGCGCAACCCGCTGGATCTGGTCACCCGCCAGCCCGGCGTCGTCAGCGGCGCCAATACCGGCGGCGGCGTGCACGTCAACGGCGCGCGCGACCGGGCGTGGAACTTCACCATCGACGGCATCGACGCCAACGAAACCAGCGCCGGCGGCTCCAACTTCGCGCCCATTCGCATGAACCCTGATACTCTCAGCGAATTCCGCGTGCTCACCGGCAACGCCACCGCCGAGTACGGCCGCAACTCCGGCGGGCAGGTGGCCATGGTCACCAAGAGCGGCACCAACGAAATCCACGGCACCGCCTGGTGGTTCTACCGCACGCCGCGCCTCAACGCCAACGAGTGGGAGAACAACATCAACAACGTCGGCAAGCGCCAGTATGTGCAGAACATGCCCGGCGCCGGCATCGGCGGCCCTGTCATCAAAAACAAGCTTTTCTATTACGGCAACCTCCAGTTGCTTCGCACGCGCGAGTCCGCCGTCGTCAACTCCACCGTCTACACCAAGGAGGCCCGCGAAGGCATCTGGCGTTACAACCGCGCCGGACGCAACCTTCCGGCCGGCGTCGCCGGCGCCGTGGTCGACTCCCAAGGCAACGTGGTTCCCGGCGTCAACATCGGCACATACAACATCATCGCGCTCGACCCGCAGCGGCTCGGCTGGGATCCCCAGACCAAGGCCATCGCGCAGGCGGCGCCGCTGCCCAACAACTTCACCCTCGGCGACGGGTTGAACACCGCGGCCTACACCTTCACTGCGCTCCAGTTCGAGAAGCAGCACGACGTCACCCTGCGCGGCGACTACATCATCAACAGCCGCAACACCTTCTTCGCCCGTGTGAGCTTCGGCCGCCAGGACACCAATTGCGACCGCGTCAACGGCGGCGCCCCGGTCTGGCCGGGTGCGCCTTGCATCGTCAACACCAAGCGCGATCCCAAGAACTACGCCTTCAACTGGCGCACCACGCCCTCCGCCACCACCACGAACGAGTTTGTCTTCGGCCTCAACCAGTTCGCCTTCGATTTCAACATCCCCACATCTGACTTGGGCAAGGTCAGCCTCGTCGCCCCCGTGGCCAACCCCTTTGTCTACACCTTCGGCAACGCGCGCCGGCTCAAGACCTGGCAGATCGTCGACAATTTCTCCTGGCTCCGCGGCGCGCACAACATCAAATTCGGCATCAATTTCCGCCTCGGCAGCCACAGGGACGTCCGCGGCTCCATCGGCGGCTACAACTCCACGCAGCAGGCTGATTTCTCGCGCGTCGTCAACGTGGTCAACGCCGCCGCTTTCGGCCTTCCCGCCGACGTCAACCAGGCCTTCGACCGCGTCAGCCTGGAGCGCGACATCAACTTCCTGCTCGGCCGCGTCGGCAACACAAACCGCGGCTTCCCCTCCACGGCCGATTCCTACACGGCAGGCTTGTACGACTTCCTGGCGAAGTTCAACGAGTATGACTTCTACATCCAGGACACCTGGAAGCTCAGCCGCAACCTCACCGTGGACCTCGGGCTGCGCCTCGAGGCCAAGCCTTCGCCGACGAACCCCGACGGCCGCATCCGCCGGCCCGATCAATACGTCGCCGCGGGCGGCGTCCCCACCAACACTCTCAAGTGGGTTCCCGGCAGCCTCTACCGCAATGCCGTCAACAACTGGGGCCCATCCATCGGCCTTGCCTGGGACCCCTTCGGCACGGGCAAGACGTCCATCCGCAGCAACTACCGCGTCGCCTTCGACCGCATCAATACCTTCGTCCTCAGTTCGCAGGTATTCCAGAACCTGCCCGGCATCGTTCTCGGTCTGAATGACGCCACGTACGGCCAGAACGGCGGGCGCCTCGCCGGACTGCCCGAGTTGAAGCCGCCCGCCGTTTCGCCGGAAACCTACGCGCAGCCAGCGGCGTTCTCCAACCGCACAATCACCGTCGTGGATCCCGACTTCCAGATCCCCACGACGCACCAGTGGAGCTTCGCCATCCAGCGCGAGGTCTTCCGCAACGCCGTGGTCGAGGTCAACTACATCGGACGCCGCGCCTACAACCTCTTCGGCGCTTACAACGCCAACCAGGTGGAGTGGCTCCGCAACGGCATGCTCAACGCGCTGAACGTGGTCAACTCAGGCGGCGAGAGCCAGTTGATCAACCAGCTCATGGGCGTCGATTCCCGCAAGACGGCGGCCGAGACCGGCTCCCAGGCGCTCCGCCGGATCTACTCCGTCGACCTGCGCAACAACAATTTCGCTTTCATCGCGCAAGACCTTTCCCGCCGCGTCGTCGGCGGCCGCGGGCAGGCGGAAGCCGCCGGGCTCGGCCCCTACTTTTTCCTGCCGTTCCCGCAGTTCGCCAACGGCATGAACGTCATCGACTCCAATGACTTCTCCACCTACCACGCCGGCCAGGTGCAGTTCCTCAAGCGCATGAGCGGCGGCCTCGAGTACCAGATCAGCTATACACTGGCCAAGTCGCTCGACACGCGCTCCTACGACCCGGCCTTCACGGTGGTCGCCACCGCCAACGCGCAGTCAGCCGGCAGCACGCCTTTCGACATCTACAACCGCAAGCTCAACTACGCGCCGAGCGACTTCGACCGCAAGCACGTCGTCCAGAATTACTTCATCTGGGAGCTGCCCTTCGGCCGCGGCAGGCGCTTCGCCTCCTCGGCCGGCGGCTTCACGCAGCGCCTGATCGGCGGCTGGCAGGTGGCCGGCATGGGCACCTTCCAAAGCGGCCGGCCGATGTCGGTGTACTCGGGCTTTTACACGTTCAACAACATGGTGCACAGCTTCGCCGATTGCTCCGGCTGCACATCCACCATGGGCAAGGCCGAGGACATCGACGGCATCCAGTGGTTCTTCACCGCCGAGCAGCGCGCCCGCTTCACCAACCCCGCGCCGGGATGGATCGGCAACACCGGCCGCAATTTCTTCCGCGGACCCGGCGGCTGGGGCGTGGACATGAGCGTGCTCAAGCGCACCATGATCACCGAAGGCACGAACCTCGAATTGCGCGCCGACATGACCAACGTCTTCAACCACCCGATCTTCGGATTTCCGACCGCCACGGCCAGCTCCAACGTGTTCGGACGCATCCGCGATGGCGTCATCAGCGGCTCGCGCAAGATCCAGCTTGGCGCGAAGTTCAACTTCTGACGGCCATACCCGCGCTCCATGCGCAAACAGGGCCGCCGGGCGAATGCCTGGCGGCCCGTTGTTTTCCTTGAACACCGCAGCGCCGCTTGCCGCGCTTTTATTGCTTCGTGTTCCGCGGACGCCCGCCCGGCGAAGTCCACCCCGGAGGCGGGTTGTATTCAGGGCGGGTCTTCACCTCGGTCGCCGTCGGGAAATCCGGCGGCACCTTCTGCGTCACCTTGCCCGTCGCCGCCCACTCCGTGCCCCGCTGGAACGTGGCGATGAAGCCTGCGCAGTTCATCGCCGCGATGTCGTGGCCGAGCACGGTGTGGAACACGCGCCCCTTGCCGTATTCGAGCGCCATCAGGATCGGCTCTTCCCTTCCCGTGCCGCGGTTGGCCGGGTCTGACCACGCGATGGAGAGCATCGTCATGTTCTCGCCCGGCCCGCGCATATGCGCGTAAAGTTCGTCGGCCGCGTGCATCCACTCTTCCGGCAGCCCCTCCGTCACCGGGTGATGCCGCACGAAATTCCGGATCTTGAACGGCAGCCGCGCGCCGTGGCTGCCGGCGGGCCCGGGCGACGTGTCGCTGATCACTTTGCCGTCCTTCACGTACCAGTAAGGCCCGTGCTTCTCCGTGCGCCCGCGCCATCCGCCGATGCCGATCATGAGGTTGTACTCGCGCCAGTTGGGAAACGCATTGTCCGCCGCATGCACAGAGACGAATCCGCCTCCGTTGCGCACGTAGGCTTCGAACGAGGCTTTCAATTCATCCGGCCACCGCTCGTCCGGCGCGTCGTAGTTGCCGACCACTGCCTTGTACTTGCTCCACTGCGGGCGGAATTGCGAGAAGTCGCCGTCCTTCGGCGGCGCGATGACCACAGTGACGTCAAACAGCCCGGTCTCCTCGAGCATTCGCTTGAGGTACGGCGTCGTCTCTTCCCAGGCGTGATACGGACCGCCTTGCTCGCCCGTGAGGATCATCACCGGAATCTTCGGGCCTTGTTTTTGCCCGCACAACAGCAGCGGCGCGCCCATCGCGGCGAGACAGAGAAACAAGCGGCGAATCATGATGACACTCCTTCAATCCGCCTTGATTCTACATGGAGCGCCACCCGGTGCGCGAGCCGCCGCGCCCGCGGGCTTGCACCGCCCTTCAGCGGCGGCGCAACCAGGCCGCAGCCAGCAGCCCGAGCCCCGCAAGCGCCGCCGTCGCCGGCTCGGGTATCTCGCCCAGCTCCCGCACTTCGTAAATGCCGATCATCCCCTCCCCCGTCTCCGGGTGCACGGCGATCAATCGGGCGTGGGGAGAGCTTCCAGTAAGGAGTACTGTATTTCCGTTGAGGTAGAAAAGCTCCGGAATCCCCGCGAAAACAGGATGGCTGGTCGAAGGCGCGAAGGCGCCGCCGATGGTGTTGTAAGGCGGCGCGTATCGAAAACCGAAGTTGGCCAGGAAAAGATTGAAGTAGTAATCATCCATATAATTCCCCGTGCCGCCCGCCAGGTAAACGTTGCCGCCGTTATTGACGTACTGCGTCAACACATCGGGATCGTATCCGTACGGGTCGCCCCCCAGAAAAATGCCCGTGTACGCCGACAGCGTGGGAAGATCGAAC
>Ga0272446_1000139_pt1 | contig 103988 bp, 83 predicted proteins | sample YNPCB0061_FD_194587 | JGI IMG/M metagenome (GOLD analysis project Ga0272446, IMG submission 194587) | Hot spring microbial mat communities from Yellowstone National Park, WY, United States - YNP-CB-006-1 | ecosystem: Environmental > Aquatic > Thermal springs > Hot (42-90C) > Sediment | place...
TGAAGACGGTTAAAACCGTGACTACAAACTCAAGGTCGTAGTGATGACTTTAGTCATCAAAATGACTTGATACCAGACTTTTAAGACATTCTCTAAGTTAGCGATAGCCTGGCTGATCCCGAATTCATCTTAAATTAGCACCCAACCCAAGGGTTTGAAAAACCCTCCGGGGGATTTTTCACCGCCGGAATTGACGTACCTCTTTTGCTAACAGAACCGTGCTTACCTCCAGACTGTGCTGGTTTGGGAGACGGAGACGAGGTTGGAGAAGCACTAGGTGATGGGCTAGACTCAGAAGTTTTGGGAGCAGACAACTATACCCACTCACTAATACCATCAGCAGCCTCACTTCACGCTGATGAAGCCCATAGCATGGTCTTGATAGTGGGAACGCTTGACAGGATTTTGGTGATTTCTACTATAATTAGAACAGCAAACCACTCCAAAGAGTACCATGCCATCACTGAACATCCAGCCAGAGGACTATGGGCTTCTGACCGACCTCTATCAATTGACTATGAGTGCTAGCTACCTTGGCGAAGGGCTAGATACACAGATTGCTAGTTTTGAATTATTTGTCCGTCGCCTGCCCGAAAACTATGGTTATTTAATTGCCATGGGTCTAGAGCAGGTTTTAGATTACTTGGAGCAGCTTAGCTTTGGCTCAGAGCAGCTCCAAGCTCTACGAGATACTGGCATTTTTGCCCAGGCTCCAGCTCAATTTTGGGACACTTTAGCTGTGGGCAAATTTACCGGGGAGGTGTGGGCTGTTCCAGAGGGGACGGCTGTATTTGCCCAGGAACCGATTTTGCGGGTCGAGGCTCCCCTGTGGCAGGCTCAACTGGCAGAAACTTACCTCTTGAATACAATCAATTACCAAACTTTAATTGCCACTAAGGCTGCTCGGATGCGGGATATGGCTGGCCCCGAAGCTAAGTTATTTGAATTTGGTACTAGGCGGGCTTTTAGTCCCCAGGGGGCCCTGTGGGCGGCTAGGGCGGCATTGGCCGCTGGCATGGACGGCACTTCTAATGTTTTGGCGGCTGTCCGGTTGGGGGAAAAGCCAGTGGGGACGATCGCTCACGCCTTAATTATGGCGTTCAAAGCCCAGAATGGCAGTGAAATGGCCGCCTTTGAGGCTTTTCATCGCTATTTTCCGGGGGCGCCCCTGCTGATTGATACCTATGATCCGATCGCAGCGGCCCGCATGTTAGCAGAATATCCCCAGCCCTTGGGTGGTGTCCGCATCGACTCCGGCGACTTGGCAGAGCTAGCCGGGCAGATCCAGAGCATCTTGCCAGAGATACCAATCTTTGCCAGTGGTGACCTGGATGAATGGGCGATCGCTAAACTCAGCCAAACCCCCATTCAGGGCTACGGTATCGGCACCAAACTAGTTACCGGCACCCCAGTCAACGGTGTGTACAAACTCGTGGAAATCAATGGCACTCCGGTCATGAAAGAATCTAGCGGCAAGACCACCTACCCGGGGCGCAAGCAAATTTTCCGCCACAGTTGCCGGGGTCAGGTTAGCCATGATGTTTTGGAACTAGTCGATTGCCCCAGTGATGGCCAGCCCCTTTTGGAGTTGGCAATGCACCAGGGCAGCCGCTGCCAACCACCCGCCAGTTTAAATGATATCCGGCAGCGCACAGCCATGAGCTTAGCTAGCCTAGACCCTGCGATACGCCATCTAAATAGCGATCGCAGTTTGTCAGTTATGATCGGTCAAAACCTCCAGGAATTGACTGCCCGCATTGCCACAACCAAGCAAGGCTAAGATTCAGCAATTACTCTACCACCCATGACCCTACGCATCGCCCTATTCGGCACCAGCGCAGACCCACCAACCGCCGGGCATCAGGTAATTTTGCATTGGCTAGCCCAGCACTACGACCAAGTAGCCGTGTGGGCAGCCGATAACCCCTTCAAGGGGCACCAAACTCCCCTAGAACATCGCTCCGCCATGTTGCAGTTGATGATAGAGCAGTTACACTGGCAGCATCACGGTTGCTCAAATTTACAACTCCGCCAGGACTTGAGTAGCCCCAGAACCGTAGAAACCTTAGCCAAGGCCAAACAAATCTGGGAAAATGCTGAACTGACCTTGGTGATTGGTTCAGACCTACTCACCCAACTGCCTAAATGGCATCATGTCGATGAATTACTCAGGCAAGTACAACTCCTAGTTGTGCCGAGGGCGGGTTATCCTATTACTGATGTCCATTTACTGGAGTTGAAAAATCTGGGGGCCAAATTGGCGATCGCCCACCTCTCACCGCCGGCCGTATCCTCAACCGATTACCGCCAATACCAAAACAGCCAGACTATCCCCCCGACCGTGGAAGACTACATTCATCGAGAAGGGTTGTATGTCCGCATCTAGTAATCCGCCGCCCCCCCTGGCCGACTTTAAAGTCGGGGTAGACAATGTGATCTTTTCTGTGGATATCCCAGAAAATCGGCTGTTAGTGCTACTGGTGCGCCGCCGCGAAGAACCCTTTGCCCAGACCTGGAGCCTCCCCGGTACCCTAGTCCGCCCCGGGGAAACCCTAGAGTCAGCGGCCCGCAGGGTTTTAGGGGAGAAGATCCAAGTGGAGAATCTTTACCTAGAGCAGCTTTACACCTTTGGCGGCCCTGGGCGAGACCCCAGGGAAGAAACCTACCAAGTCCGGTATCTGTCGGTCAGCTACTTTGCTTTAGTGCGGTTCGAGGCGGCCCATTTGATTAGCGATCGCCAACAAAAAATTATCTGGTACCCGATCCAGCAAATTCCAGGTTTAGCCTTCGATCACAACCAGATCCTCGAATACGGCTACCGTCGCCTCCGCAATAAACTCGAATACAGCCCAATCGCCTTTGATGTGCTGCCCGAATACTTTACCCTCAGCGAGCTATACCAGTTTTACACCACAGTGCTGGGAGAGGGGTTTTCTGACTATTCCAACTTTCGTACCCGGCTTTTGAAACTGGGGTTTCTGCAAGACACCGCCATGAAGGTCACCAGGGGAGCCGGCCGCCCGGCGAGTCTTTACCGTTTTGACTCTGACGCCTTCGCCGCCGTTAAAGATAAGCCCTTGGTTTTTATTTGAGTTTGCCTGATGCTGCCTAAGAACTTTCCCACCCTTGCTTGTACTCTCCTCCTTAGCGGCATCGCCATGGGTTTGGCTCCGGTAAATGCTTGGCAGTTGGCTTGGCTAGCCATGATTCCTTTGTGGCAAGTGGTCTTTACTCCCCAGGGTCTTGGACCTACCCTACGCTTGGCTGCCCTGTGGGGAATTGGCTACCACGGTACAGCCCTTGCTTGGATTACGGGCATTCACCCCATGGATTGGATGGGGGTACCTTGGTTGGCTAGTTTGGCGATCGCTGGTAGCTGCTGGCTGTTAATCACCCTCTGGGGCGCGGCTTTGGTGGTGGTGTGGGCGGGGATACTGAGGTGTTTACGGCCAAGGCTTGTGGGGATAAAACTGGCTGTGGGGGTCGGCCTGTGGTGTGGTTTAGAAATGCTCTGGAGCCGGGGAGACCTCTGGTGGAGTACGATCGCCTACACCCAGAGTCCTCAAAACTTGCTAATTCTCCAGCTGGGCAAACTTTCTGGCACCAGCGCGATCGCTGCTGTGTTACTGACTGTTAATGCCCTGCTGGCCTTGGCGGCCAATCAATTGATGTGGCTCTATCCAGCTCTGGGTTTAATGTCAGCGGCTCACCTACTAGGTTTGTTAATTTATACCCAGCCGATCGCCACCCCCGGGGAGATGTCCCTAAAGGTCGGAATCATCCAAGGCAACATCCCCAACGCCATTAAATTGTACCCAGAGGGATGGTACCGGGCGATCGCAGGTTACACCACGGGCTACCAGCAACTGGCCGAGCAGGGGGTAGCCGCCGTCTTGATCCCAGAAACCGCCCTACCTTTTGTTTGGCAAGAACAGGTCAATAGCCGTAGCTCCTTCTACGAGGCGATTTTGACCCACGGAGTGACAGCCTGGGTCGGAGGATTCGGCCGACGCGGCGATCGCCTCACCAACAGCCTATTTACCGTCAATGGCCGGGGTCAGACCCTCAACCAATACGACAAATCCAAGCTAGTACCCCTGGGGGAATACGTCCCAGATTTCTTGAATGGACTAGTCAGCCGCCTATCCCCAATTAAAACCAACCTCGCCAAGGGAGCACCAGACCAAGTTTTTGACACCCCCTTTGGCCGGGCGATCGTCGGCATTTGTTATGAATCAGCCTTTGGGGAACACTTTCGCCGTCAGCGGGGAGGGGAATTTATTCTGACTGCTTCCAACAACGCCCACTATAGTGCTGCTATGCCAGCCCAGCACCATGCCCAAGATGTGATGCGGGCGATCGAAAGCGACCGCTGGGCCGTGCGAGCCACCAACACAGGCTACTCAGGAATTGTTGATCCCCACGGCAACACCCTCTGGCGATCGAAACTCAATACCTACGCCGTCCACGCCCACACCATCTACCGCCGCCAGACCACCACCCCCTACTTCCGCTGGGGCGACTGGCTAACCTGGCTCCTGCTAGTTAGTGGCACAACCCTCGCCGCCCTAGATTGGGTTGTGACAAAGGTTCACAGCCGGGCTAGTTAGATTAGCCGATCGGTCTCTGGCCGGGGTTGACCCCATAGATATCCTCCGTGAACAGATGGCAACTTTGATCCTGGGGATCATCGCACCCTCTGGCTACCCCCAGTTGCAATACCACCTGCCGAAAATTTGGGTTAGCCCACCGATGGAGGGTTGCCCATTCGCTGCGGTCTACCAAAGCATTTACAAGCTGGGGGCTGACTGGCTGGAAGTCTTTACCATGGCAGATGCTGAGGTGAAATTCCATCCCGGAGGTAATCCCTTGCCAAAAGTCCACAACTCTTGATTTGTGGGATTTGAGTAATTCCACATCCTGGGGTATGGCCAAAAGTTCCTCATGGACGATCGGATAGATCAAAGTACGACCGCAATCGCTAATTTCCCGCCAGATGATCCCAGACACTTGATGTTCACGCTGATACTGGTGGACTACGGCCTTGAAACCCTTGTAAGCACTGAATTTTTGCACAGCAGCCGGGTCAATCAGGCGATCGAGCAGGGGGTGTACCACCTGGGCTGCGGATAGGTTTAGTCGCTCTCCCCGCAGGCAGGAAAGACGCTCCTTCGCCAAAATATCAATCAGATCTTGGGTGGTATAAACCGGCGGCATACAGAGCAGATAACCACAAAAACAATTCAAAAACTACAGGTCGACTTGTCGATGATTATAGTGCCGATAGGAGTTGATTTCCCATGATTTGCTGGTAAATTGTTGTAGAGCTGTAATAATGCGTAAATTGTGAGGAATTACCTTGGAGAGAACTTTTATTGCCATTAAGCCCGACGGTGTCCAACGGGGTCTGGTTGGTGAAGTCATTAAAAGATTTGAAGCTAAAGGCTTTACTTTAGTGGGCATGAAGCTCCTCAAGGTCAGCAAGGAGCTAGCTGAACAGCACTACGATGTCCACAAAGAAAAGCCATTTTTTGCTGGATTGGTCTCGTTTATTAGTTCTTCACCAGTAGTTGCCATGGTCTGGGAGGGCGATGGTGTAGTTGCCACCGCTCGGAAAATCATTGGTGCTACTAACCCATTAAACGCTGAATTGGGAACAATCCGGGGGGATTTTGGGGTAAGCATTGGCCGCAATTTAATCCACGGTTCAGATGCGATCGAAACCGCCCAACGGGAAATTAACCTGTGGTTTAAGCCCGAAGAATTAGTAGACTGGAAACCAACAGTTACCCCTTGGCTCTATGAGTAGTCGGGCATCTCGAAGTTAATCGAAATTAGCTTTGAAGATCGGCAGAGGTCAAACTTTAACTCGTCTTCAAAACATTAAAAATCCCTAGTAAACTTTAGCTAGCCGTGGGTACCATTAGACATCCACGGTTTTTTGATACAACCGGATAACCAGGGAGAATGCAAGAATACACAGGGTAATTATCCAAAACCAAACAGCCATGACGCAAACTAATTCCCCGATCGTGAGCGTTTATACCGAGTGGGATCCCCTCGAGGAGGTGATCGTTGGCGTAGTCAGTGGTGGCGCAGTCCCAGAATGGCATGTTACCCTCCAAGCTACCATGCCAGAGGATCAATGGCAGTTTTATCAACAAAATGGTGGTAAACCCTTTGATCCAGAAAAAATTCGTCTTGCCAATCAAGATTTGGCAGAATTCGTTCACATTTTAGAAAGTGAAGGGGTAACCGTAAAACGCCCTGATGAAATTAATTTTGCCCGCCCTTACCAAACCATGGATTGGCAAGTACCGAGTGGCTTGTATGCCGCCATGCCCAGGGATATTTTGTTGGTGTTCGGGGATCTCTTGATCGAATGCCCCCTAGCTTGGCGATCGCGCTACTACGAAATCAATGCCTACCGTAACCTCCTCAAGGACTACTTTCGCCGGGGGGCCCGCTGGGTTGCTGCTCCCCGTCCCGAACTGAAAGATGAATTTTACAACTACGACTACCAGGAACCAGCCAGCCCCGCAGAACTCAAATATGTGATTAACGACCTGGAGCCTACTTTTGATGCGGCCGACTTTATCCGCTGTGGGCGGGATATTTTCTGCCAAAGGAGCCACGTGACCAACGACATGGGCATCGAATGGCTACGCCGTTTACTGGGAGATACCTACACCATCCATGTTTTGGAGGTAGAAGATACCCACCCGATGCACATTGATGCCACCTTTATGCCCTTGGCTCCCGGCAAGCTATTGATCAACCAGGAGCGGCTCAAGAAACTGCCCCCCATGTTTAAAGATTGGGATGTGTTTACGGCCCCCCGGCCCTGTATGAGCGATCGCCACACCCTCTACATGACCAGCAAATGGATCAACATGAACATCATCATGCTCGACACAGAGCGGGTAGTGGTAGAGCGGCAGGAGGAATCAATCATCCAAGCCTTCAAAGACTGGGGATTTAAACCGATTCCCTGCTCTTTTCAAAATTTCAACACCTTTGGTGGGTCTTTCCACTGTGCCACCCTCGATGTGCGGCGGCGCGGCGAGTTGACATCCTACTTCTAAATACTCTAGGTAGCCCCAGGCCCCATTTAGAGAAACATTTAGAAAAATTAGAGAAATGCTCAAACCATCTAAATCAGCTAAAACTGGCGGCGTAAAAATGGCAGCACCAGATCACTGATTTGTCCTGACCAATGCTCCTGGGGATAATGCCCAGCCTCCGGGAGTCTGTTGATCTGCATCTGTTGACAGGTGCTGCTGAGGGTTTCGACTTCCTGAAAATCTAGCCAGGGATCCTGCATTCCCCAGACTACCAGAATTGGTTTTGATAGCTGCCCCAAACCTCGGCTGATTTCGGTGGTGCTATTTGTCAGTTGAAGATTCTTCACGGTAGCAAGCAGACTGCGGCCGGCAGCCGAACTCTGTAAAAATGGCCGCCGGTACACATCTAGATACTGGTCTTCAATCCGGTAGCCGCTGCCTTTTTCGAGGGTGCGATCGACTAGCAGGGGGTCTTGGGTCATCATCTCCCCAGCCAAGGGAATTGTCCATTGCCTCATCTGCCAGGGCAGTTTCATTTGGGGGGTGAGTGGAGCATTGAGAATAACTAACCGATTAATTCTTTCAGGATTGCGGAGGGCATACTGTAGTCCGATCGTTCCCAAAAACCCTTGCACCACTAGGGAAAATTGGCTCATTTCCAGAGCTTCAAAAAACATACCCAACTCTTGAATAAACGCATCAGGGGTGTACTTAAAATCGCGGTTATCTGGCCAATCAGATTTACCAAAGCCCAACCAGTCTGGGGCGATCGCCCGCCAGCCCTGCTCCCCTAAACTGGGCATTATTTCTCCCCAACAATAGCTTTGGGATGGAATACCATGCAGTAACACCACATCTCCCCCACTGCGGGCAGGGCAGCTTTCGCGATAAAACCAAGTAAACTTACCAGCAGTAATTTTGTGCTCAGCGATCGTCATAGCAGGTGAGAAACTAAAATAATCAGGTCTGATTAAAGCACAGAGCGCCACCAATAAAACTCCATGATTCACCATAAATATCATTGGCAAATTTTTGTGACGATTCTCCTCAGTCGGCGAAGAAGTTCATTTTTCATTAAGCTCATTTATAGCCCCAACCGCCCAGATCAGCAGTTCTTAGCCTTTTTGCCATAGTCACCCCTCTGATGCCATTTGCAATTTCTGAATTATTATTATTTTCAGATGCGTAGAGCTAAATTAATTCAGGATCGACTTATTCCAAGCGATACTCCCAGATAGTCAGAAGGGGTTTTTGGCGGAGTCAAGGGCATTTTTATAGATACTAAATAGCCTGATCTGGATGGAGATAACTTGTATAAATTTATTCAGTCTAAACTTTTTTGGCATAGGCATACGGCTGGTTTTTGTTCTGTAGGGCTGTGCTATTTTTAATCTATTCGTAAAGTTTGAGCATCTCGCCATGACTACTTCCGGTTTTATGAACATCGAGAAAATTGTTGAGCAGGCCCTCAAGGATGGCTATCTCACTCCAATGATGGAGAATGAGGTGGGACGCATCTGCGACACTGCTTCAGAGCTATCGATCGAGGAATACATGGCTTTAGACCGGTTAATGGGTTCTCTGTTGACTGGAGAAGTGGTGGCTGTTCCCCGTAAACAATTTATTAATGTCATGGAAGAGCTGGTACTCACCGAAGCCATCACCAAAATTGCCGAAATTGAACAGAGTAGCGATCGAGTCCTGGATGTGGGCGATATTGCTGCCTATGCCCTCAATCGCCTGCCGCCCCTCTACGCCACCACCGAAGAAGGAGCCCGTTACCAGCGCCAGCGGGCCAAGGAAGAACTCCAGGATTTAATTACTTACCAAGTAACTGAAGCAATCTCCCACAACATGGATCGTCCCGATTTTGGAGATGATCGAGTTGCCCTCAACACTTCCAAACAAAACATTACCCAGCAAATCAGCAAGCTCCTCCAGATCTACGCTCCGGGTTACGAACACAACAAAGACGATCAAGAATCCTAAATCCTTAACTCCGGCGGGAACCGCTGATGGTGTTTGTCGGTCGATAACGAGAAATAGTTTTTTGCTCATGCCTATGCAGACATCAATTTCTGGATCCTGGTCGGCTATGGAGGCTTTTTTACCGCGCTCAGCCGTGTCCCCTGAACACTTGCCCAATCACGAATTGATTCAGTTTTGCCAGCTTGGCGGTGGACCAAATCGGGCAGCCTTTGCCGAATTGATGCGCCGCTACCAGTCTCATGTCGACAAGCTGTTGTATCATTTGGCTCCAGACTGGCAAGACCGGGCTGATTTGGCTCAAGAGGTCTGGTTGCGGGTTTATCGCAATATCCAAAAACTCCATGACCCTGCTAAATTCATCGGTTGGTTGAGCCGGATCACCACCAATTTGTTTTACGATGAGCTGCGTAAGCGTAAACGGGTGGCTTCGCCCCTGTCCCTAGATGCTCCCCGCAGCCTAGAGGATGGGGAAGTGGATTGGGAATTGCCTGATCATCAGCCAGGACCAGAACAGCATATGGTAACTCAAGAGTTTTACGACCAACTTCAAGCCGCGATCGTAGATTTACCAGAGGTATTCCGCGCCACAATCATCATGCGCGAAATCCAGGGTCTATCCTACGAAGAAATCGCTGCTACCACAAAGGTTTCCCTGGGTACTGTTAAATCCCGAATTGCCAGAGCCCGTGCTAGGCTCCAATTTTTACTCCAAGATTATCTAGACGGCTAAACCCAGACAAAAATATTAGTTAGTTTGTGTGAGTGAGATTTCCTAATTTTGTTTACAATCTTTGTACATTCTTTGACGGTAGGTAATAAATGCATCCCAACTGTGACTCCCCCGATTACTACGGCAGTACTACATTCGCCAAATTTGAGCTGATTAGCGCCTATTTGGATGGTGAAGCAACCCCTGAAGAGTGCGAGCAGGTCAGGCACTGGCTAGCCACTGAGCCAGAAAGCCAGAAGCTCTACCAGCGCCTGCTCAAGTTACACCAAAGCTTCCACCACTTGCCATCTCCGGCTCAGCCGGTAGCTGCTAGCCAAGTAGCTGATGCTTTATTTACAAAAATTGACCGCGCTCGTCACCAGAAGCTCGCCTGGATGGGCGGAGCTGCGATCGCGGCGATTTTCCTAGGGGCCATCTCATTGGTTCGCCCAGCTAACCTTCAAATGGCCGAGCAGGCCAGACCCGCCGCTAGCGTAACTAGTAACCAAAACCCAGAGCTACTGATGATTGCAGTTAATCGACCAGTCATCGAATTACCAGATAACGAACAGCAGCCCTCTCCCTAAATTGCGATCAACTTGATTATCAGGGCTAATCCCAGTTGCGGACAAACTCCCACAACTAGTTTTTAGCCACAGCAAAACCAGGAGACGAATAGACAGCCCTGTACTATTAGATTAGATGACACTATCTACTCCCCCTCGTCTGCCCAACAAATTAGCAAATTGCAGGTGTAGTCTCCGATGGTCTGTGATTCCATGTAGGTGGAAATTGCCACCTGTCGGGAGTTTCCTCCTCCAAAGAGGGTGATAACCATGCCTGGTTTTTTCAGTGGCCTGCGGCCGCTTTCATAAAGGCGATTTGGCTACTGTAGGTCTGTTCTTTGCTAGGGGCGCTGCGCTGCACATAGGTGCCGTCACTTTGTAAATCCCAGGCTTGCCGATTATCGGCTAACAGGTTGCCAAGAATTTCCTGGAGATCTTTGACGATGCTGGGGTCTAGTACTGGGGTGACTACTTCCACGCGGCGATCGAGGTTCCGGGTCATCCAGTCAGCGCTGCCAATGTAGACTTCTTCCCGGCCTTTGTTGTGGAAGGAGAAGATGCGTGAATGCTCTAGGTAGCGGCCGACTATGCTCATAACCCGGATATTTTCGCTGACCCCAGGAATACCCGGCCGTAAGCAGCAGATGCCCCGGACAATTAAGTCAATTTGGACTCCGGCTTGGGAGGCTTCGTAGAGGGTGGCGATGATGTCTTGATCGACTAGGGAGTTCATTTTGGCAACGATTTTACCGGGGTTCCCCTGACGGCTATGCTCAGCTTCGCGACGAATTAGAGCAGTCATGCGATCACGCAGGCTGACCGGGGCAACTAGTAACTGCCGATACGATCGCTGCCGCGAATATCCAGTCAAGAAATTAAACAAGTCCGAAGCATCAGCCCCCAACTCCTCATGGCAGGTCAGCAGCCCCAAATCCGTATAAAGTTTAGCCGTCTTGGGATTATAGTTACCTGTACCAATATGCATGTAGCGACGAATTTGCTGCTGCTCCCGGCGTACTACCAAAATCACCTTACAGTGGGTTTTGAGGCCTACTAGACCATAAACTACATGTACCCCGGCCTGCTCTAGGCGGCGCGCCCAATTAATATTATTTTGTTCATCAAATCGTGCCTTGAGTTCCACCAGCACAGCCACCTGCTTCCCATTTTCAGCGGCTAACATCAGTGCCTGTAAAATTGGAGAGTCCCCGGAGGTGCGATACAGGGTCATTTTGATAGCTAACACATCTGGGTCGCGGGCCGCTTGTAAAATAAATTCCTGCACAGAAGCCGCAAAGGAATCGTAGGGGTGGTGCAGTAGTATATCACCACTGCGAATTTCCCGGAAAATATCCAGCCCTTCCTGTAGGTCAGTGACAAATTCTTCACTGCCTTCTGACCTGAGGCGCTTGGGAGTGACCGGGTGCCAAGGAGCATCCTTGAGTTCTGCTAGGGGCAACTCCAAAAGTGACATGAGATCGCCCAAGCCCAGCAGCCCCTCGACCTCGTAGAGATCGCTATCGGATAGTTCTAATTCCCGTTTCAGCATCACTCGAATTGACTCTGGGGTACTGGCATACAGTTCTAGGCGCACTGTTGAGCCGCCCATCCGTCGTTTTCTTAGTTCCTGTTCGATCGCTTCTAAAAGATCATCTGCCTCGTCTTCCTCCACTTCCAGATCCGCATTACGAGTGACCCGAAAAGTATGGTACTCCTGGATATTCATCCCTGGGAACAGGGCATCTAAATTGTGGGCAATCACCTGCTCCATGGGTACAAAATGCCACACTTGCTCTCTTTTTGAGTTACCCAAATCCGTAGGGAGTTTAACAAATCGAGGCATGGATTTACGGGGCACCTTGACCCTGGCAAACAGTTCCTTCCCTGTGTCTGGGTCTTTGACCACCACCGCTAGGTTCAAACTCAGGTTAGAAATGTTGGGAAACGGATGGGATGGATCCACAGCCAAGGGAGTTAGTACCGGAAAGACCTGGGTTTCAAAGTAGTTGCTGAGGTGCGATCGCTGTTCTTGGTTGAGGTCTACATAATTTAAAATCTTCACTCCAGCCTTAGCCAAAAGGCCACGGATTTCCTGCTCAAAATGCTGGTGCTGTATTTTCACCAAAGGCCGCAGCTGGCTACTAAAGGCCGCTAACTGTTCTGTGGGGGTCAGTCCATCCATACTGCGCTGGGTAACGCCAGCCTCAATCTGTTGCTTGATGGCCGCAATTCGCACCATAAAAAACTCATCCAGATTACTGCTGAAGATCGCTAAAAATTTAGCCCGCTCCAACAGAGGAGTCCGGACATCCAAGGCCTCGTGGAGTACCCGGCTATTAAATTGCAGCCAACTTAGTTCCCGGTTCAGATAATAGTCAGGGTGGCGGAGATCAGTGTGGTCAGCGGGTTTAGCAGATTGAACCATATTCAGATAGAGGGTTTGGAGTGGTTATGCTGGGCAGTGGCTGTTGCCCAGCAGTCTGGATTGTCTAGATTTTAAGTTTTGGTGGCCCTAGAGGTCAAATCTCGCAGAATTACATAATTACTAGTGGTCAGGGCTTTGGGCTACCTGCAAAATCAATTCAAAATAAAAAAAACAGTCACAGACTGATCTGTGACTGTAGCGAATTAAGGTTAAGGCTTGGTAATCTTAGGCCGCAGCCAAGTTGGCCGCCACGAAATCCCAGTTGACCAGACTGTTAAGGAAGTCGCTTACGTAGTCGGGGCGTTTGTTTTGGTAGTCTAGGTAGTAGGCGTGCTCCCACACATCACAGGTGAGTAGGGGGGTCTGCCCCTGGGCAATTGGGTTATCGGCATTGCTGGTTTTGGTGATTTTGAGGGTGCCATTGTCTAGGACTAGCCAAGCCCAACCGCTACCAAATTGGGTAGTTGCCGCTGTTTTAAATTGGTCTTTGAATTGGTCGAAGCTGCCGAAGTCAGCGGTAATTTTGTCGGCTAAGGCTCCGCTGGGAGTGCCACCGCCGCCTTTTTTCATGCCATTCCAATAAAAGGTGTGGTTCCAAGCTTGGGCACCGTTATTGAAGACCCCAGCTTTACTAGCATCGCCGTAGGTAGCTTTGATGACCTCTTCAATGGTTTGATCGGCATAGGGGGTGTCTTTGATCAGGTTATTGTAGTTGGTCACGTAGGCGGCGTGGTGCTTGTCGTGATGGAACTCTAGGGTTTTGGCGGTGATGAAGGGGTCGAGGTCGTTGTAGTCGTAAGGCAAAGGGGGAAGTTCGTAGGCCATGAGTTGTTCCTCTCTAACTTTTCCGTTAATGTCCGTTAATGTTTTGATCTAACTATCTTGATCTACCGGTAGGCCAGTCCATGGTTCAGCAGGGCCCGGGATGATCGATCTGCTTAAATCAATCAATAAAACTTAACAAGAATTATTTTAAGCCAAGTCTTAGCGATTTTGCCTAAGCTAGTTGATGAGTTTGAAGAGTTAAGGGCATGAAGTTTGTTGGTTTGCACATTCATAGTGATTACAGTTTGCTAGATGGGGCTTCCCAGTTACCCCAGTTGGTTGATCGCGCAGTGGAGCTGGGCATGGAGGCGATCGCCCTGACCGATCACGGGGTCATGTATGGAGCGATCGAACTCATCAAAGTCTGTCGAGACCGGGGGATAAAACCGATCATTGGCAACGAAATGTATATCATTAATAGCGACCTAGACCAACCCCACCGGGGCAAAAAATATCACCAAGTGGTCTTGGCCAAAAATACTCAAGGCTATAAAAACCTAGTCAAGCTGACCACAATCTCCCATCTCAAGGGTCTGAAGGGGAGGGGTATATTTATGCGCCCCTGCATCAACAAAGACCTACTGCTCCAATACCACGAGGGACTAATTGTTACCAGCGCCTGTTTGGGAGGTGAAATTCCCCAGGCAATTTTGCAAAATCGCCCAGATACGGCTAGGGAAGTTGCCAGTTGGTACAAAAAAGTGTTCGGGGAGGATTTTTACTTAGAGATTCAAGACCACGGCAGCCAAGAGGACCGGATTGTCAATGTGGAAATTGTCAAAATCGCTAGGGAACTAGATATTAAAGTAGTTGCCACCAATGACTCCCACTTTATTTCTTGCTACGACGTGGAGGCCCACGATGCCCTTTTGTGCATCCAAACCGGCAAACTGATTACCGAAGACAAGCGGATGCGCTACAGCGGCACTGAGTACCTGAAGTCTGCCCAGGAAATGGCTCTACTGTTTCGAGACCACTTGCCAGAGTCGGTAATTCTAGAGGCGATCGCCAACACCAGCGAAGTAGCCAGCAAAGTGCAACCCTACGATATCCTCGGCCAACCCCGTATCCCTAAATTTGAGGTGCCCCCCGGCTATACCTCCGATTTTTACCTAGAAGAAAAAACCTGGGAAGGGATAATCAAACGCTTTGCTTGCCAAAGCAAAACTGATCTAGCCACCGAATACAAAGACCGCATCGAATACGAATTGGCAATCATCCAAAAAGCAGGCTTCTCCGACTACTTCCTCGTGGTGTGGGACTACATAAACTACGCCCGCCAAAATAATATCCCAGTCGGGCCGGGGCGGGGGTCGGCGGCGGGTTCCTTGGTGGCCTATTCCCTAGGAATTACCAACATTGACCCGGTGCACCATGGTCTGCTATTTGAGAGGTTTTTGAACCCGGAGCGCAAATCCATGCCAGATATCGACACTGATTTTTGCATTGATAAGCGTGAGGAAATCATCGAGTATGTCACTAGGAAATACGGTGCAGATCGAGTCGCCCAGATTATCACCTTCAACCGCCTCACTTCTAAAGCTGTCCTCAAGGATGTGGCCAGGGTGTTGGATATTCCCTACAAAGAAGCCGATGAGATGGCCAAAATGATTCCGGTGGTGCGGGGCAAACCCACTAAGCTGAAGGTGATGATTTCCCAAGAAACTCCGACCCCGGAGTTTCGCCAAAAATATGAAAGCCAGAACCATGTGCGCCACTGGATAGACATGGCTATGCGGATTGAGGGAACCAATAAAACCTTCGGGGTGCACGCGGCGGGGGTAGTGATTTCCTCTGAGCCACTTGATGAGATTGTGCCTTTGCAGAAAAATAATGACGGCTCAGTGATTACCCAGTATTTTATGGAGGATTTGGAGTCGCTGGGGCTACTGAAGATGGACTTTTTGGGGTTGAAGAACCTGACAATTATTCAAAAAACTATTGATTTAATTAGCCAGAGTCGATCGCTAAAGCTCGACCCCGACCAGTTCCCCAAGGATGAACGCAAAGCCCAGCAGGTGTTGGCCAAGGGAACTATCAAGAAAGTGCCGGAGGATGTACGCAAAACCTATCAGATTTTAGAAAAAGGGGACCTGGAGGGGATATTCCAGTTGGAATCATCGGGGATGCGCCAGATTGTCCGGGACCTGAAGCCCTCGTGCATTGAGGATATTTCTTCGATTTTGGCCCTCTACCGGCCGGGGCCCTTGGATGCGGGCCTGATTCCAAAATTTATCGATCGCAAACACGGGCGAGAGCCAATCCAGTACGAACACTCACTCCTAGAACCAATCCTCAATGAAACCTATGGAGTCTTAGTTTATCAAGAGCAGATCATGAAAATGGCCCAGGATTTAGCTGGTTACACCCTTGGGCAGGCAGACCTGCTGCGCCGGGCCATGGGTAAAAAAAAGGCCGAAGAAATGCAAAAGCAAAAAAGTAGTTTTATTGACGGCTCCACTAAAAATGGCGTGCGCCAAGAAATTGCTGAGCATCTGTTTAACCAGATGGTGGACTTTGCTGAATATTGCTTTAATAAGTCCCACTCTACGGCCTATGCCTATGTCACTTACCAGACGGCTTATCTCAAGGCCAACTACTCCACTGAATACATGGCTGCTCTGCTTAGCCTCAACAGTGAAGACCAAGATAAGGTGCAGAAGTACATCGCCTGCTGTGTGGATATGCAAATCGATGTCGAGCCTCCCGATGTGAATCGTTCGGAGGTGGATTTTACTCCCCTACAGAGCAGTATTTTGTTCGGCCTGGGGGCAATTAAAAATCTCGGCCAAGGGGCGATCGAATCAATCTTGGTGGCCCGGCGGGCCGGGGGTAAGTTTACCTCCCTAGCTGACTTTTGCGATCGGATCAATATCCAGGCCGTCAACAGCCGCGCCCTAGAGGCCCTAGTCAAATCTGGTGCCTTAGATAGCATCAACCCAAACCGGGCCCAGAGTTTAGACCACTTAAAGCTCCTAGTAGTTTGGGCCCAAAACCGCACTAGAGAACGTGAAGCCGGCCAGGGTAATCTGTTCGACCTTATGCCCAACAATAATCCCACCGGCAGCAGCCTAGAATCTGCCCCCCTAGCCCCTAAAGTGCCTGATTTTTCTAGGGAAGAAAAACTCCAGGCTGAGCGGGAGCTACTGGGTTTTTATATCTCTGATCATCCCCTCAAGGCTCTCAAAGGAGTTTATAAAATTCTTCAGCCCAATAGCTTGGCAGAATTACTCGAAGCTGAGGGCCGCCCCTCAGTGACTGTGGTGGCAATGCTCTCAGAGGTTAAACCAGTCACTACCAAAAAGGGCGATCGCATGGCTGTTGTTCAACTCGAAGACCTGGCCGGCACTAAACTGGAAGCGATCGCTTTCCCCCGCGCCTACGAGAAAATCGGCCCCATCCTGCAAACCGATGCCCGCTTGATCCTGTGGGGCAAAGGAGATACCAAAGATGAGCAGAAGCAACTGATCATTGAGGATGCCTTACCCGCCCACGAAGGGCAAATGATCATCATTGAAGTATCGGCTAATCAGGTAAATAATCAGCTCCTCTACAGCCTACAAAGCATCCTAGAAAGGCTAGCTGGAGAAAAGAACGAGTCCCGTCGGTTACCAGTGATGGTACATGTAGCTGGGCCTAGAGCTAATCGACTGGTGCGACTACCCCATCACCTTTGGGTACGAGATGTCAGCAGCAGCGTCCAGGCTCTCAGTGGCTGTGGATTTGTTGCCTATCCTCGAAAGATGCTAACCTAATCCCAAAGTCGGCACACCTAGTTCCATGGCGGTTCCTATGTCAACCAAAACTCCCGAATATAACTCTAACGTTTATTTCATTTTGATTATTCCGGTAGCCATCTCGCTGCTGATCTTGATAAAAACTTGGAAATTAATTTTGAGCTTGGTGTTTTTGGGTAGTGGCTGGCGGGTTTGGCAGCAGTATGAGTGGAAAAAAATTGCTAGTCAGATTCACCCCACTTTTCAAAATTTAGTGCGGGACAATGGCGGCCGCCTCAACGTCCTAGAGTTATCCCTCAAAGCAAATATCACAAGTAAAGTGGCCTCTCGCTATCTTCTAGACAGGGCTTATGAATACGGAGCGCAGCTGCACAGCTTTGGTGATGAACGAGACACTTATTATTTCATGACTACTGGTGCCCTGCGGACAATTTTGGCTGAGAGTGAACCAGTTAGCTCTGCACCTAGACTACCGATGCCGGCGATCGATTATTCCCAGGCCCCCGCAACACCCATAGCAGACTCAAACCCAGAATCTACGCCAGAGACTCCCAGCCCACCTAAATCTGTTGATTATTTTCCGGAGTAGCCATTCCAGGAAGTATGGAAATTCGCCAAGACGACCTCACTGGCTCCCAAACTGCTCAGCTAATCCGGGAACACCTTGAGCATATACGTCAGCTTACTCCCCCAGAGAGTGTTCATGCTTTGGATTTGGCCAGCTTGCGATCGCCAGAGATTACTTTTTGGACAATCTGGGAAGGGGATGAGCTACTCGGCTGATGAAAAGACCGGTGAAGTCAAGTCTATACGTACAACTAATGTCCACCGCCGCCGGGGGGTGCCTTCCAAATTCTCAAGCACATTATTCAAGAAGCCAGACAGCGGGGATACGATCGCCTATATTTAGAAACTGGCTCCTTTCCAGTTTTTGCCCCAGCCCAAGCCCTGTATCAAAATCATGGATTTAACTACTGTAGCCCCTTTGGAGAATACACCGACGATCCCAATCTCGTATTCATGACCAAAGAACTCTAGGAACCGTCAATCGCAGGCAGATACCCTTTCAAAAAATCGATAATCGCCAAAATTTAGCTTGTACCCTTGCAAGATAAGCATGATGTAATGTTATTCTGCCTCATCTCAGTTCCTCTCAAATAGAGTAAAAATCGGGCAGTTTAGCCAGCTACACAAAGTTTATCGTCAGAAAAACCAGATTAGAGGCAGGTAAAGATGCACCACAGGGTTTTTCGTTATCTTTAGGGGGGATCGCCAACAAAAGTTGGGCTTGGATTTGTAAAGCAGACTCCGGGACTACTCCATGTGTAGATGAGAAGCGATCGCGACTCAAGCTAGCGAGGGGGTTTAATAAAAGCCAGTCTTTTGTGGTTGAGTTAGGGTTATTCAGCCTCACCACCAACTACTACATTACGAATTCTCAGGCTGGGGCCGCCGCATCCAACAGCTAAGCCATTTTGACCACCCTTACCGCAGCCACCAGATTCATCCCACCAAAAATCATCCCCGATCGCATCAATATCAGCCAAAGTCCGGAAAACATTCCCTGACAAGGTAACATCGCGCACAGGTTCAGCTAACCGTCCGTTTCGGATCATCCAGGCTTCCCCGGCACTAAAGGTAAACATTTCACCATTGGTCATGCCCCCCAGCCAATTTTTGGCATAAACACCCTCTTTAATACCGCTAAATAGATCGGCTACAGGAGTTTGACCACGATCAATCCAAGTATTAGTCATACGGACAAGCGGCGGATACTGGTAATTCAAACAGCGGGCATTGCCCGTAGGCTGCTCACCCAACTTACCAGCAGTTTCCCGCGAGTGCAGCCGCCCGACCAAGGTACCATCTTTAATAAGCTGAGTGGCTGTGGCCGGTGTTCCCTCATCGTCGTAAAAATAACTGCCCCGGTGTCCGCTGGGGGCTGCGCCGTCCCAGATTTGTAGTTCTGGTGGGCCAAAACGGCGGCCTAGGGTCATGGTTTCTAGTAAATCTGGATTCTCGTAGATCGCATCGGCCTCGGAAAGATGCCCAAAGGCCTCATGGACAAATAAACCCGTCAAGATTGGGTCAATCACAACAGTATAAAGACCACCTTTGACTGGAGCTAGGGTCAAAGCAGCAACAGCGCGATCGGCGGCCCCTTTCACCTGATCATCTAGATTATTCAAGTCTTCATAGCCATTGCGAGTACCGCTAGTTTCTCGACCGGTTTGTACCACATCTCCTTTGCGGGCAGTGGCAGCAAAACGCATTTCTAGATCCACCCAATCCTGCTCTAGGAAAGTGCCCTCTGATGTAGCCAGAATCACCCGTTGGCTACTATCTGTGTATCGAACCACAGTGCTGGCAATTTGGGGACTGTGGCCCTTCAGTAGGTCATTGTAGTGCTGGCACAGTTGCAGTTTGTCCTTGAGCGGTACTTGGCGGGGATTAGTGCCCGTGAGGGGTAAAGAGCAACGAATTTGCTGGGGTAAAATCGGTGCCAAGGTGGTCTTTTCATGGCCAATTACTTTAGCGGCGGCGATCGCATCAATGACCTTCTGCTCTAAATCTCGCAGCCGGTTGAAGCTAGCAAAACCCCATCCCCCCCTGTGGCAAACACGCACCTGTCCGCCACAGGCTAGGCTTTCACTCAGATTATCTACAGTCTGACCGCGTAGCAGAATACTAGTAGTCTCAGATTGCTCTAGGCGAATTGACAAATAATCTACCCCGGAACCATACCGGTTAATTAACTCTGCCAACAAATTTTTGGATTCAGACCATAGGTTAGCCATAGTTAATCTACACTTATCCAAAACTTAGTACAGGTTAACCCAAGGTTGACAAAACGTTAATATTGCAACCCAAAGCCTAGAAACAAACTAAAACAAACTAGTTTAACTATAAAGCAGCTCTTCTGGGTTCCCAGTTAAAGATATAACTATGGACATGAACTATGTGCTAGAGCCTGCCGCCTGTAATCACAACTTGCCATTACCCAGAGAAACTGTAGATTCAATAATTCTACGACTTACACCTAGTTGTGCCAGCGTTTTTTACGCCGGGCTTCTTCCTTACGCTTGCGTTTTTCTTGGGGTGTCTCAAAGTGTCTATGGCGGCGGACTTCAGTCAATATCCCAGCTTTGGAGACTTGACGCTTAAAGCGACGCAGTGCGGAATCTATACCTTCGTTTTGGCCTACAATTACTTGAGTCATTATTTAGCTTAGGTTTTTCAGTTGTTTACAAGAAATATTTATTGGGTATCGCCTATCTTATCATGGAGTGCCTTGGTCTGCCTATTCCCAGTGGCTACTGCTCTACGATAATTTCTGTAACCACCTGACCGCGTTCGGGGCTAGTTACTATAACTGTGTTGTTATTGAGATTACCGTTGGCTTGGCTACCGGTTACCTTCAGACTGGGCTGGGGCTGCTGGTAAGTGACGTTGCCAGTTGCTTGTACCTGCTGGCTATCTAGATTCCACTGTAATTGATTGGCAAACAGTACTGACTGGTTGGCGGCGCTGATAGCTTGAATTCCACCAGTCAGGTTGGCTAGGTTGTTTTTTAGGTTGAGAATCCCTTGATTACCAGTAACGGTTAGCTGCTGCTGGACAATTTTGATGGTAGAAGGGGAGAGAATTGTCTGCTCTTCTACATTCCAAGTAATTTGTTCGCTGACGGCCTGGGCTTCTGGCTCTAGGGATTTGATTTGGATGTTTTTTTGTAGGATTGCTACTTTGGTCTTCAGGTTGTATTCTCCTTGGTCGGCTTCAATTTGCTGGAGTAACTGCTGGTCTTGATAGCGCTCCATTTGCAGGCGACGATCGCTCATCATTTTTTCTTGGGCGATCAACCACTGTAAAAATCGCCCCTGTAGTCGCACCGCTGGTTCCTTCACCCGGACGCGCACTGCCCCTTGCAATTCTAGGCGTTGCTCCTGGGTAAAATAACGGCCAGTCTTGGCATTGACTTCGGCCGTGGCATTGTTGGCCACCAAGTTATCCCGGATGGTCAAGAGGGCTTGTTGGGGCAGCCACTCTAGGTTGTCTCCACGGATTACAGCTTTGTTGCGGGGGTCTAGGGCGGTAATTTTGCCCTCTAGGGAAATTTGCCGCCCATCGTTGGTAATTTGCCCCCTTTCGGCCTCCACCTGCAGAACCACCTGCCCATTTTGAAACAGATTACCTTTGGGTTTGATAATTGCTGCGGTTTTGCGATCGGGGCTGTAATTGACTTCCTGGGCCTGGACTTGCCAGAGGGGCCGCCCCTGTTCATCAAATTTTTCTAGGGTGACTTGACGTAGCACCGAACCCGATTGCTTGGGGGGCGAGGCTTGAGCTGTTGGCTTGGAGCTATCACAGCTTGCTAGGGGCAGCAAACTTAGACAAAAAATGAGGAGGTAGCGGCGCATGGTTTAGGGGTGTTCCAGGTAGTCGTCGTGCTGATCAGCTAGACCCGGTGGCTCTGGAATGCTAATGCCAGAGTAGGAACGGTAGCTGTAGCCGGGGCGCGGCACCTTTTGGATGCTCTCTTTAATTTGGTCGAGGTCAATGTAGCGATCGGCTACATTAATTAAACTGTCACTGGTCATTGATCGCAAGCTGATCACTTCGATCCGCACCCCCCGGTAACTGGCTACATCCACTGCATAAGCCAGGTCTCCATCACCACTAACTAGGACTGCGGTGTCGTAGGCTCCGGCCAAGGCGATCATATCTACAGCAATCTCCACATCTAGGTTGGCTTTTTTAGAGCCATCCGGTAGCTGTACTAGGTCCTTGGCGATTACTCGATAACCGTTGCGGCGCATCCACAGCAGAAAACCCTGTTGCTTTTCGTTGGTGCGATCGACCCCCGTATAGAAAAATGACCTCAATAGCCGTGACCCGCTCGTCAGTCTGGCCAGAAGTTTAGTGTAATCAATCTCAATTCCCAGCTGGAGAGCCGCATAAAATAGATTAGAACCATCAATAAAAATTGCCACTCGCCCTCGATTTTCTAACACCTGCTCCGGCGTAAAGTGGGCATCATTATGAAAGTTTGACAGCATATTTATTAAACTCCGTATCAAAGATAAGGGATCAAAAATGAGTGTTTATTAATTTAGTTTTAGTGAAAAAACAGACAACTCTAGGACATCTCTAGTTTCTGAAAAACTGGCTCAGCCGCAGGTAACTTTTGTCCACATTGGAGGATTCCCCAACGGCTGTGTTCTGTAAATTCAGGATAAGGGGCACAGTTAAAATCTGTATCCCAACCCAATTGCCGATAGACCGCACTGCTTAAGTTGGGAGTAATTGGGGCTAGCAGGTAGGCTGCCAAGCGGACTGACTCTAGGGCACTGTATAAAACCATGGCAACGGTTTGCTTGTTACCTAGTTTGTGTTGTTGCCAAGGGGCTTGTTCATCAATATATTTATTGCTGATCTTGACCAAGTGATTTATGGCTCGGCAAGCTTCAGCAAAGGCAAGGTTTTCGTAGTCACGGCTTACCAGCTCGGCCAGGGCAATTCCGTAGGCTTTGAGGGGATGCTCTTCGCCAATTGGTGCGATCGCCGGGACAAATCCTTGACAATAGCGATGCACCATACCCAGGGTCCGGTTCAGCAGATTACCCAAATCGTTGGCTAAATCAGCATTGACAACATCAATGAATCTAGCTTCGTTAAAATCTCCGTCTTTACCCAGTTCAATTTCCTTGAGGAAGTAGTAGCGGATTGAGTCTGCGCCATACTTTTCCACCAGGCTGTAGGGATCGATCGTATTACCTGTGGTCTTACCCATTTTTTGTCCGTCCTTAGTTAGAAAGCCATGGCCAAATACCCGCCCTGAAGGGGGTAATTGTGCTGACATTAGCATGGCTTGCCAGTAGACCGCATGGAATCTCAGAATGTCTTTACCAATCAAATGAATATCGATCGGGTACCATTTGGCGATCGCATTGGCTAAAGTCGGCTCCTGGTCAGGCTCTAACAGGGCAGTTACATAACCTAAAAGGGCATCAACCCACACGTAGATAATGTGATTAGCATCGAATGGGAAGGGAATGCCCCAATCAAAGTTAACCCGTGAAATTGAAAAATCACTCAACCCTTGGCTGACAAAACCGAGGACTTCATTGCGCCTAGCCTCCGGTTGCACAAAGTCCGGGCGATCGCGATACAGAGCCTCTAGTTTTTCTTGATATTTGGAGAGCCGAAAAAAATAGTTGGCTTCATCTCGCCACTCCACTTCTTTATTTGTATGGATTGGGCATCTGTTTCCTTCTAGAAGTTCCCTTTCCTCTTTAAATTCCTCACAGGAAACACAATACCAACCCTGTTGCTGATTGAGGTAAATATCTCCTTGATCCCAGAGCCGCTGGAAAAATTCCCTGACGATCGCCTCATGCTTGGGATCGGTAGTACGAATAAAGCTATCGTATTGGATTTCTAGTTTTTGCCATAACCCTTGAAACTGCTGAACAATTTCATCACAGTGTTCTATGGGTTGCTTGCCTCGGGCCGCTGCCGATCGCTGAATCTTTAAGCCGTGTTCATCTGTACCAGTCACAAACCGGACTGCTCGACCACGCATTCTGGCAAACCGGGCCGCCGCATCCGCGGCCATAGTTGGATAGGCACTACCAATGTGTGGTACGTCGTTAACGTAGTAAAGGGGAGTTGTAATTGCAAATTTAGGTAGAGATTTAAAATCGCTCATCGGATCGCCAATTGCGTTTTGGTTAGGTTAAATTACACCAGTTAGATTGAATTTTTTTCAGTTAATTTAGCAACTAGAGCACCTAGGGGCAAAACTTCATGCATTCATATCCAAAGGATTAGACGTATTTTACCGATTTTGTTAAACAGCTCATTAACTAATGGAATCTTTTAGTGTCCAGTCCTTGTACAGACAAGCAATCAAGTGTGTAGATGTAGATATTTTTAACTAGTAACCTAAACTATCCCCGACCCTCAAATTAAGCTGGGTCAGCCTAAATTTCCTGAACTTTCACATGGGGATCAAGATCGATTTTTTTATATCTCTGGGCGATCGCCAATCAAAACCGCGACTGGGCATCCAAATACTGGATCACTTGAACTATAAGTGCAGTTTTCCTAAACCATTAATTAATAATCTAGTCGAGCGGGGATCACGCTTGAACATGTGCCATTAAGCTATATAGATAAGCTGCTGAGTTACCTTGGTTAAGCCCTTAGCCAGTAGCGATTGCAATCTTAAGTAAATCTTAGTAATTTTACCAGGTAATCCTCCATAGCCAGTCCTTGTCTATTTTCATCACTAAATAACTTGAGGTAGTGCTGATGACTCAGTCATTTTTGCAGTCTGTTTGGTTAATTCCAGTTTATTCGATGTTAGGAGCAATTACTGCTCTGCTCTGGTCTCCAGCGATTATTCGACGTACAGGACCGCGGCCGGCTGGTTATGTCAACATCCTAATGACAGTGATTGCCTTTATTCACTGCTGGCTAGCCTTAATAGCATGTCAAGATACCCAATACCTAGAATTACCTTGGCTAAAGGCTGCGGGTCTAAATTTAAACCTTTCTATAGAAATTTCCCAAGTAACGATCGGGGCTGCCATGCTGATTTGTGGACTAAACCTCCTGGCCCAGATCTTTGCCGTCGGCTACATGGAAATGGACTGGGGTTGGGCCAGGTTCTTTTCCTTCCTGGCCATTTTTGAAGCAGGTATGACCGCTTTAGTGTTTTGCAACTCCCTGTTTTTTGCCTACATTATTTTAGAGATATTAACCCTGGCTACCTATTTGCTGATCGGCCTGTGGTTCAGCCAACCACTGGTGATTACGGGGGCGAGGGATGCATTTTTAACCAAGCGGGTCGGGGATTTGGTGCTCTTGATTGGGGTGGTTGCCCTTTTACCAGCAGCCCACACCTGGAATTTCAATGAATTAACCGTCTGGGCCAAAACTGCCGACCTAGACCCGACGATCGCCACCTGCTTGGGATTAGCTCTCTTAGCCGGCCCCATGGGTAAAGCCGCCCAGTTCCCGCTCCACCTGTGGCTAGATGAAGCTATGGAAGGGCCAATCCCCTCAACGATTCTGCGAAATTCCGTAGTAGTTTCCGTGGGGATTTGGGTATTGGTGAAATTACAACCTTTGTTTGCCCTATCCCCGACTACCCTGGCCACCATGGAATGGGTCGGGGGGATCACCGCCGTGTGTAGCACTCTGATTGCCATTGCCCAAATTGATATCAAGCGCATCCTTTCCTATTCCGTGAGTGCATACATGGGTCTTGCCTTCGTGGCGGTAGCCAATGGTCAAACCATTAACACCTTAACTTTCATTTTTACCTACGCCATTGCCATGGCTCTGCTGGTCATGGGTGTTGGTGGGGTAATTTGGAATGGAATTAGCCAAGATGTCCGCCAATACGGAGGGCTGTGGTCGCGCCGTCCCGTTACTGGCGGGGCTGTGATCATTGGAGCCTTGGGGTTATTGGCTGTGCCGCCCTTTGGGGGGTTTTGGGCTGTGTTGGATATTGTCACTGACCTGTTGGCCAATAAACCCGTGAGTGCAGCCGTCTTTATCGTGGTTAATGGCTTGACGGCCTTTAGCTTGACTAGGTTATTTGGCTTGATTTGGGGCGGCAAAACCCAGGAAATGACTGAGCGATCGCCCGAAATTCATTGGCCCATGGCCTTGCCAATCATCATCACCATGGGTCTGGTTCTACACACGCCTTTGATTTTACTCAATTGGGGCCTACTGCCGACACGCTTTACCCTAGGCACTGTTCTAGTCGTGACTGCTTCTAGCTTTTTGGGTATCGCAGCTGGAGCCTTAGTCTTCCTCAATAACAATGTCCCCAAACCAATCAAACTCCCAATCCCCGCGGTTCAAGATTTCTTTGCCTACGACTTTTATACCCAAAAGCTCTACAAAGTAACGATTATCTTCATGGTCGGAACCATATCGAATATCACTGACTTCCTTGATAAGTATTTCGTGGATAGCTTGGTGAATTTTATTGGTTCCGTATCAATATTTGGGGGTGAAAGCCTCAAATACAGTACCTCCGGTCAGTCCCAGTTTTATCTACTGACCATTTTGGCGGGCATTGCTTTGATTGGGGTCATCCTCAGTTGGTCGGCCTTGTCCCAGTTGGCCCTAGTCAGCAGTTAGTACCTCCTGTAAATCAATTACTTAATCCTCTATTTTCAGTATGCTGAGCTTATTAATTTGGTTGCCGATCGCTGGGGCTTTGGTTGTCGGCCTGTTACCAGGGGAAAATCCCCGGCTAGTCAGGCTGACTTCCCTGGCCATAGCTTTGTCGATGTTCGTGATTTCCTTGGCTTTATTGGGGCAGTTCGACCTCAAGGCCCAAGGAATGCAGATGTCGGAATTTATTCCTTGGCTGCCAGTACTGGGGTTAAATTACAGCTTGGGTGTGGATGGATTATCTCTACCTTTGGTTGTCTTAAATGCCTTGCTGAGTGCGATCGCTATTTACATCATTCCCCCCAAAGCTGAGCGGTCTAAGCTCTACAATGCCCTAGTGTTTTTGGTCAGCGCTGGGGTGTATGGGGCATTTGTGGCCCAAAACCTACTTTTGTTTGTCTTGTTTTACGAACTGGAGTTAATTCCCACTTACCTGCTAATTGCCATCTGGGGTGGCCAGAAAAGAGAGTATGCGGCTATGAAGTTTTTAATTTATACCGCTGTCTCAGGGATCTTGATCTTAGGGGCAACCATTGCCATGGCCTGGCTGACCCACGCCCCCAGCCTAGATATGAGTGCGATCAATGTCGGCTCCCTGTCCGCCTCTGCCCAGGTAGTTTTACTGGTGATCCTCCTAATTGCCTTTGGGATTAAAACTCCGATCGTCCCCCTGCATACTTGGCTGCCGGATGCCTACGTGGAATCTTCAACCCCGGCTGTGATTTTGCTCGGCGGCATTCTATCTAAGCTTGGTACCTACGGTTTAGCTCGATTCTGCCTGGGACTTTTCCCAGAAGTGTGGAGCAATATCTCACCCTACCTGGCCACCTGGGGAGCTTCTAGTGTGGTTTATGGAGCCTTGACTGCGATCGCCCAAAAAGACATCAAACGCATGGTCGCCTACAGCTCGATCGGCCACATGGGCTACGTTATGGTCGCCCTGGCCGCAGCCACCCCCCTTTCAGTCTTGGGGGCCGTTGGTCAAATGGTCAGCCACGGCATTATCCTGGCAGTCCTGTTCTACCTAGTCGGGATCATCGAAGAAAAAGTCGGCACCAGAGAACTGAATGTCCTCAACGGTCTGATGAGTCCCATCCGCGGTCTGCCCTTTACCAGTGGCTTCCTGGTCATTGCAGGGATGGCCAGCGCTGGCATCCCTGGCCTAGTCGGGTTTATTGCCGAGTACATGGTCTTTCAAGGTAGTTTTACCTCGTTCCCAATTCAGACAATTTTCTGCATTGTTGCCTCTGGGCTGACAGCTGTGTACTTCGTGATTCTGCTTAACCGCACCTGCTTTGGCCGCCTTGACAACTACACAGCATACTACGGTCAAACTAACTTCCTAGAAAGAATACCCGCCTTGGTATTGGTCGGGCTAATTTTCTTTTTGGGTATTCAACCAACTTGGTTGGTGCGCTGGAGTGAGACCACCGCCACGGTCTTGAGTACTAAGCCAGTAGCCGCTATCCAGAGCACGATCACTGAATTAACTATCCAATAAATTACAGCTAAAACCCATGGTACAAGCCCTTTTTCAACCCAGACCAGCCAGTATGGCTGCCGATAAATTACCCCCTTCACACCATCCCCACGCGGATATTATTCACCGTCTAGAAGCTGGTGGCAGTATGCTCCCAGATACCCCAGAAAACCTGATGCAGATTATTGGTCTGTATAAAGCCTATGCGGTACCCATGGATTTTTACTGGCGGGATTTGCTGTACATCGGTGAAAGGGTATTTTTAGACCCATTGCCGTTTTTTAAGTATTTTATTCCCCAGGAATACCTAGACCTGCATAACCACTATGCTGGCGATGACGCAGATTACAGGATTTGGCGGGGTATTGCCACAGCTCACCCAGAATTATTGGAGTTTATGGCCAGGGGCGAAACCATCAAAATCCCTAAGCTTCTCCATCACCTGTATCACGATCGCATCAACATGGAATTTGCTGAAGAATGTATGCGGGCCATGCTCTGGCACCGCCGCATGTATTGCCCAGCCAACCGCTTTGACCCCTACCTTGATTCCGATGAATATAAGCAGAATGCCGACCGGGCAATCAAGGCTTACTTCCAAGGCAATCCAGTAATGCTGGGTCTGTATAGGGTGTTTCCCGATCTGTTTCTGGAACAATGCCGGCAAATGTCTTACTATGCTAACCTAGGCCTATTTTGGGAGGTGATGGCACCAGTCTTCTTTGAAATGAGTGACATCTACGACGAGGGCGGCTTCAAAACCGTCAGCGATGCCATGAATTTCCTAGTCAATGGTATCTTTATTGCCGCCGGCAGGCCCATTTACCACCACGTTTATATCCGGGGTGAGTGCTACGAGATTATTCCTAAATCTAAGGGCTTTATGTGGCTCTACGAAGCTGCTTTACCCTACGTAGAGGCAGTGTTTTATCGCACTTCTCCTTTTCGGGGAACCAAGTCCTACAATGCCCAGGCGCATCAAGTCCCTGATCATCAGCCTGATTTCCACTACGGTATTCTTTACGCTGATGTGTTCCCAGTGGGAACCGCGGGAATTCCCCCGACCCTGTTGATGCAGGATATGCTTCATTTTCTGCCCCCCTACTTGATTGACTACTACAGTAAGCATTGCCGGGGCGAGGATGATATGTTGATTCAGTTGGGGATTAGTTTCCAGCGATCGATGTACAATGTCACCTCAGCGGTAATTCAGGCCCTCAGGACTGCCTTACTTTATCCCCTAGATGATCCCAGCCCCAAACACCTGATGGCTAACCGCAAGTTCTTTGAGGCACAGATGAACCGCTTCCTGCGTCCAGAAGCCAGACTGCGGATGATTCAATCCCAAGACTACCGTTAAGTTGGTTTTTAGTGCGGAATTGCCAGTTTTATGGGCGAATTGTGGGGCTGGGGCCCCACTTTTTCATGCTTTGTAAACCGGTTAGGTGGTCGGGGGTTACTATTCAATGATTTGTTTACATTATGTCTAAAAAATTAATCAACTTTGCCTTGATTACTAGTTTGATGGTCGGAGGATTTGCCTTAGCGTTGGTGCCTTCTAGCTTGGCCCAAGTCGGCGAGATCGCAGCCCATAGCTGTGGCAGCCTCTTCCCCAGGGAGTCTTTTATTACCCGCAACTACCGCGTTGACATTTGCCAAAACCGCAGCCAGCTATTTTTGATTGGCAAGAACCTGAGTAATCCTAGTGATACCTTTCGGGCCACTGCCCGCTGGCGGGGAGATAATTCCTATATTGCCAACGGCGAGAATGGGATTTCGTTTTTTGTGGACCCCTTTGGTTTAACAGTCCAAGTCAATGGCCGGACGATCGCCTACGAGCAGATTATTTCCAACCCTAAATAGATGAATGGTGATTATTTGTATTATTTGTTAGGGAGGCGGCCCGACCAAGCAAGAAGTAGGTGGTCATTTGCCCTTTGCCTTTAATTTCCACCTTCCCCCGCTGGCGGAAGTTGTATTGATCTTTGAGGCATTGGTAGGTGGTTTCAGTAACCTGAATTGAGCCGGGAATGCCCTGGGATTCCATGCGGCTGGCCACATTTACCGTATCTCCCCACAGGTCATAGATAAATTTCTTTTTGCCGATTACCCCAGCCACGACAGAACCAGTATTGATGCCGACTCGGATTGAGAGGTTGGCACCTTGGCTGACGTTGAATTGACCAATGGCTTTGATCATGTCCAAGGCCATGTCGGCGATCGCATCCGCGTGGTCGTAGCGATGCTTGGGCAAGCCCCCGACTACCATGTAGGCATCTCCAATGGTTTTGATTTTTTCTAAGCCATGCTTCTCAGTCAAGTTATCGAAACTAGAGAAAATGGTGTTGAGCATCTGGACTAGCTCTACCGCCTCGACTCGGGCAGCAATTTCCGTAAAACCAACAATATCAGCAAATAAGACCGTTGCCTCTGGGAAAAAGTCGGCGATTGTCTCCTCCTGGGTCTTGAGGCGATCGGCGATCGGCACCGGCAAAATATTCAACAATAGCCGTTCTGACTGGGCCTGCTCCTGCTTTAGTTTTTCTTCGGCTAACTTGCGGGCAGTGATATCCACCACCGTGCCTTCAAAGTAGAGGATATTTCCCTCCCGGTCACTGACAGCCCGAGCATTTTCTGAGATCCAGATGATCGAGCCGTCCTTACGGTACACCTCAGATTCAAAGCGGTTGACTTTACCGTATTTTTCTATTTCCTGAAGAAAGTCCTGCCGCCGTTGGGGCTGAACGTAAAGCTGCTGATTGATGTTAGCAATTCTGTGAATCACTTCTTCGGGGGCTTTATAGCCGTAAATATTGGCCAGAGCTGGGTTGACGCTGATAAATCGCCCGTCTGGGGTGGTCTGGAAAATTCCTTCGCTGGCATTTTCAAAAATACTCCGGTACCGCTCCTCGGCTAGGCGGAGAGCGACCTCCGCTTGCTTGCGGGCCAAAACCGAACCTAGCTGAGAAGCGATCGCAACTACCACATCGACAATCCGCTCATCCTCCACCTGGGCTGACTCCTTAAAAAAGACCAGTACCGCAATTAAATCCTCCTGGCCGCTGCCCTGTCCGATCTTCGTTAAAACTGGTAATGCCAAAGCGTCCCACTGCTGGCCCTGCAATAGATATTTACGGCTGAATAACTCCTCCGGCTGTTCATTAATGTGGTGTAGCCATTCGTAGGTTTGGGATTGCCATACCCGACCCGGCAGTCCTGACCCCTTGGAGAAACTGGTTGCTTGGCTGGCTTGTCGGAAATGCTCCAACTCTGCCCCTGGTCGCTGGTACCAAGCTTCACTACAACGCAGGGATCCAGCCTCCGGGAGCCAAGCTTCAGCACAGATCCAATCACGCAATTGGCAGATTCTGCGGAGGACTACGGCTAGGGAGCTTTCTAGATCAGGACAGTCGGCAATTTCAGCGGTTGCCTGTTGCAGTAAAAGGTTTTGAATTTCTGCCCATTTGCGATCGGTAATGTCCGTAACCGTTCCTTCGTAGAACAGGGGCTGGCCGTCAACGTCATAGACCGTGTGGGCTTTTTCAGAAACCCAGATCATCGTGCCGTCGTAGCGATACATCTGGGATTCAAATTTGTCCACTACCCCATCCCTCTGCATCATCAGCATAAATTCCCGACGTTGCCGGGGATCGACATAACTGCCACTGGGTTTATCCTTGAGTAGCTTAAGCATCTGCTGGGGGTCTGTATAGCCGAGGATTCTTGCCAAGGCGGGGTTGGCATTGAACATCTCACCAGTCAGGCTGGTTTGGAAGATGCCGTCGGTGGCGTTTTCAAAGATGCTGCGGTATTTTTCTTCAGCTTGCCGGATCGCCTGTTCGGCTTGCTTGCGCTCGGTGATGTCGTAGAAGACCGATAGGGCGGCCCGTTGGTCTTGAAAGTTGAGGGCCTTGCTTGACAGGAGCACCCAGACACCGCTGCCATCAGCTCTGACAATTTGTAATTCGTAGTTGTTAATCTCGCCACTTGCCTCTAGGGCTGTTATGACTTGATGGCGATCGCTGGGGTTGTGGTAGAGTCCCTGGGTCTGGGAGCCAAGCAGTTGCTCTTCGCTCGGGTGCATCATGGCGGCGAAGGCCTTGTTGAGGTAAAGAATCCGACCCCCTGGCAGGCTGCTAATCAACACTGGTATTGGGGTAGCCTGGGCGATCGACCGAAATCTTTCTTCGCTTTCAGTAAGCTGGGCCTCAAAACGCTTACGATCGTCAATATCCTGTACCACTGTGATTGTATACCTGGGTCTGCCCGCCGGATCGCGAATAGCCGAGACCGACAAGCTAGTCCAGACGTAATGACCCTGCTTGTGTTGGTAGCGCTGCTCCGCAACATATTTATCAATTTCACCCCGCATCAGTTGTTCGCGTCTAATCTGGGCCTGCTGGCGGTCATCGGGGTGGGTAATGTCAATGTAATTAATCTGGCGCAACTCCTGGGGAGAGTAACCAAGGATATCGCAATATTTTTGGTTAAAGTCGAGACTTTTGCCATCAAAGCTGCCGTGGGCAATTCCCACCGCCGCCTGTTCAAAGGTTGCCCGTAGGCGGGCTTGGCTTTCCTGGAGTTGCTGCTCTACCAGCTTGCGCTGCAAGATATCCTCAACAATGCCGATCGTATACATGGCTTGGCCATCGGCATTCCGGACTAAAGAGACAGTCAAATTAACCCACACGTAGTAATTGCGCTTGTGCAGGTAGCGCTTCTCTAGGGTAAAGCTTTTGATCTGCCCACTCAGCAATTTCTCCATCTCAATTTCATCCCTGGGACGATCCTCTGGATGGGTTAAATCAATAAAGTTAAGTTTATTGATTTCATCTGGGCTGTAGCCAATAATGTTACAGTACCTTTGGTTGCAGGAAAGAATTCGACCATCGAATGCCCCCTGGGAAATTCCTACCGCTGCCTGTTCAAAAGTTGCCTGCAAGCGGGCTTGGCTTTCCTGGAGTTCCTGTTCAATACGTTTACGATCGCTGATATCCTGGACAACTGCGATATTGTAGCGGGGTTGACCGTCCCTGTCGCGCACCAGAGAAACATTCAAATTTACCCAGACCGGGTGTCCCTGTTTGTGGATATAGCGCTTCTCAATCGAGAAGGACTCAATCTCGCCAGCCAAAAGCTGCTCCATTTTGACTCGATCCAGTTCTCGATCGTCTGGATGAGTCAATTCTATGTAGGTCATGTGGGCAATCTCTTCGGCTGAGTAACCCAAAATATCACAGTATTTTTGGTTGAATAGCAACTCTGATCCATCCAGACCCCCTTGGGCAATACCCACAGCGGCCTGCTCAAAGGTAGCCTGGAGACGCAGACGGCTTTCTTCTAACTCTTCCTGGGCCTTTTTCTGGTCGGTAATATCTTGGACAACGATGATGGCGTAGTCTGGTTCCCCTTCAGGGGTGCGAGTCAGGGTCAAGTTTAGGTAGGCCCAAACCACTGAACGGTCTTTGCGGATGTAGCGCTTTTCGATCGAAAAGGAATTGATCTCCCCAGCCAAAAGGCGGCGAGTGTAGAACTCGTCTAGGGCTAGATCGTCAGGGTGGGTACGTTCTCGGTAATCTACCTGGAGCAGCTCTTCGCGGGAGTAACCGAGGATTTCACAATATTTATCGTTACACAGCAGGCCTTGGTTGCCAAATTTCTCGTAGGCAATGCCCACAGAAGCTTGATCAAAAGTAGCCTGCAAGCGTTCTTGGGTATCCCGGAGTTCCTGCTCGACCAATTTGCGATCGTTAATATCCTGGATAATTGCCACCGTGTAGGAGGGCTGCCCAGCCGCATCCCGCACCAAAGAAATATTGGCATTGGCCCAGATTATAGTTTGGTCTTTACGGACATAGCGCTTTTCTAGGCTATAGTGCTCAATTTCGCCGCGCAGCAATTGCTCCATGTAAATATCTTCCCGGAGGTTGTCTTCGGGATAAGTATATTCTCGATAGTTCATGGTGCGAAACTCCTCTAGGCTGTAGCCCACGATTTCGCTCACCTTGGGGTTAATCAAGATCACCTTGCCGTCTAGAGCTGTGTAGGCAATTCCTACCGCTGCTTGGTCAAAGATAGCTTGTAAATTCCGCTCTCTTTCCCTGAGGGCCTGCTCAGCGGTTTTGCGATCGGTGATATCCTGGGCAACGGTCACCGTGTACCTGGGCTGCCCCGCATCATCATGCACCAAAGCCACATTCAAGGCCACCCAAACCGTCAAACCATCCTTACGGACATAACGCTTTTCAAAAAAGCAGCTATCCACTGCTCCAGTTTTCAACAGATTGGCATAGTATTCATCCACCGGCAAATCATCGGGGTGGGTGATATCGCGGTAGCTCATATTCACCAGTTCTGATACCCGATAACCAGTAATTTCAGCCAGCTTGGGGTTAGCAAACATCACCTGTCCATCTAGGGATGTGTAGGAAATCCCCACCGCCGCTTGGGTAATAATTGCATCCAAGAGGGCTTCCCTTTCCTGGAGGGCCTGTTCAAATAATTTACGCTCGGTGATGTCTACCAGCACAGCGATCGAATTTTGCAGCCGTCCCTGTTCATCGCGAATCGCTGAAACACTCAACTGCCCCCAAACCGTCGAACCATTCTTGTGGAGATAGCGTTTTTCAAAGGTGACTTGGTCTTGGGCCCCATTAATTAGCTGCTGGCCGTAGTCCATCGAAATTGCTATATCTTCCGGGTGGGTAATGTCGAGGAAACTTAACCCGGCCATTTCCTCCTTGGTGTAACCCAGAATATCGCAATAGGTCTGGTTAGCCATGATTGTCTGGCCCGTGGGGGTACGGAAGGCTATGCCCACTGCGGCCTGCTCCACAATATTGCGGAGGCTAGCTTCACTGCGCCGCAGGGCTTCAGCCACCTGCTGCCGTTCTCGTTCAGCAGCTAGGCGCTCGGTAATATCCCGAACCACTACACAAAAAACTTCTCGCCCCTGGGTGAGGATAGTTGTGGTGGTGATTTCCACATCCACTAGGCTGCCATCAGCGCGGCGGTAGTTGATTTCTTCTGGGCCGACTTGTTTTTGCGATCGCATCCGCTCTGCCAAATTATTCATCTGGTCAACGGAGTAGGGAACAATATCGTAGACACTCAGATTCAGCAACTCAAACCTAGAATAACCAAGCAGCCGACACAGGGCAGAATTCACCTCCAAAATTCGTTTATTGGCCGCGTCGGCCAGAAAAATCCCCTCACTGGCCTGTTCAATCACCTTTTGGTAGCGCTCCTGGCTCTCCCGTTGTTTTACCTGGGAAGCCTCCAAAGCCATCAGCATGTCATTGATCATCCGAGCAAAGCTACTCAGCTCATCACTCCCTCCAATCCGGATGCGACGCTCTGGCTCCGTGGCAATTAACCTAACTTGCTTGCTTAGATCAGCCAACCGAGACAGCACCAGCCGCTCCAAGAGAAAAGAATTAACCAAGCCGAATAGCAGCCCAGTAACCACCAAAGCCGCAAAGAAAAATTGCAGGCTGCGCTCCCCCTGCTGGAATACCCGGCGATACATATCCAGCCGCAAGATCAAGGCGGGCTTGCCGTAGAGATCCCGCAGCAGGTCATAGGATGAAATTGTATTTGAGTCAATACTGCGTACTGGAAGTGCACTTAAATCAACTGGGGGGCTTTCATAACCGGGATTACTGCCAATTACCGTAAATTCATAGTTGGTCTGCTGACTAGCCACCAGAGAGTTGCGGATGATTTGAAAATCCGGGGGAAGTTGTGGATCATTGGCCCGAAACACCGTCAAGGTAGCTTTTTGACTCCGAGACAGCTTGGCTAGCAGGTTATCATCCAAGTAGCGACCCATCATGATTGTGCCGGCAATTGGGCCTTCTCCTTCGGTGGTAACGATCGGCCGGGACGCAACTAGCAGTGGGTTCTCTTTCAATAAAATCAAGCCCTTGTAGCTACTGTCAGTTTGCGAGTGCTGCCAAAGAACTCGATTTTGACTCAGGTGTGTCTTTAACTCCTCTGAGATGGGTATGTCTTGTTTTTTTAGAAAATCATACATCCGGGCATAGACCAGCTCGCCCCGGAGATTGATTAGCAAAACTAGGTTCAGCTCTAGACTGGTAAAGGTATTTTCAGTCAGGTTTTTGGAGACAAAATCAGGATCAGGGTTCTGAACAAATGCGTAGGAATCATCCCAAACTGCCCAGTCTGCCAGTTGGTTATTAATACTGCGGGCATTTTCCCAGATTGCTTCACTTGCCCTATCAACACTCTGGCGGACAGCCTCCTGCTCAATCCGGGCAAAACCATTACGGATAATATTAGACGTATTTATATAGAGCACCCCGATCAGTACCAAGATGGTAATACCAATGACGAGTAAAGTTTTGGTTCTGATCTTCATAGGGGAGCGAATAAATCATGTAGGACTTTTAGCAAAAAAGTTAGCCTAGGATTAACTAATTAGTATTTTTTGCTGAAAATCTCTGACCAGATATAACAAATTTTAAGGCTAGTCAGTCAGAGTTGCTTGATATTTAGATTTAGATACAGAATTTCCATAGCGCAAAGCTGAATAGTTTTCCAGAACTGGCTCTCGATTATGCTAGGTAAATAAATTTCACCTGGAGTTTTCCGGAAAAGCCGCTATGGGTAGCTCAGCTTATTTTTGGTTTACCAGAGCTTGGCAGATAGATGTTTAAGGTTTACTGTAAAACTTTACTACCTGATTAATTTAAGGATAGTCGAGCATTAGATGGTTGGAGAAATTGTCTTACCAGTTGATCGTGCACCTGAATTAGAGATTACGGACCGCGCTTGGGTAGAAGTTGACATCCAAGCTCTGGGGCGGAATTGCCAGGCCGTTGCCGAGTATGTAGGGCCTCAGGCTGCGATCGTTGCGGTGGTGAAGGCTGATGCCTACGGCCATGGTGCCCTTCCGGTGGCCCGTACTCTCTTGGCTAATCCTAGGGTGCAAGCTTTGGCAGTGGCTACGCTCAAAGAGGGAATTGCCCTGCGGACTGGGGGAATTACTGCACCAATTTTAGTTTTGGGGGCCTGTGGCAGTGAGTTGGAGTTGCGATCGCTCCTACACTATCACCTAGAGCCGACCCTAGTCAGCTATCCCCAAGCCGAAGCTTTTAGCAACTTTCTGCAAGGCCACCAGCAGAGGCTCCGGGTACATATCAACGTAGATACGGGCATGAGTCGGCTGGGGGTACCTTGGTCTGAAGCGATCAATTTCATTAACCACGTTGCCCAAGCACCCTGCCTGGAAATTGTCAGTGTATACTCCCATCTAGCCACCGCCGATGACTTGGACTTGACCACCTGTCTTCTCCAAAAGCATCGGTTTGACCAAGTTATCAATCACTTGCCAAAATCCTATAAATTTCACCTGGCTAACTCTGCGGGTATCTTGGCTGATCGGGATTGCCACTACGATTGGGTACGTCCTGGCCTATTGCTTTATGGTCTGTACCCAGCTTCTCACCTCAGTTCCCAGATTCAGGTCTCTCCGGTGATGAGTGTCCGGGCTAGGGTGACCATGGTCAAGCATTTACTGGCAGGCACGGGGGTTAGTTATGGTCACCGTTTTATTACCCCACAGGACATGACGATCGCTGTGATTGGCATTGGTTATGCCGATGGGGTACCCAGGGCCCTGTCCAATCAAATGCAAGTCCTGATCCGGGGGCAACGGGCCTGCCAAGTCGGCACTATCACCATGGATCAACTCATGGTTGATGCCAGTTCCCTACCAGACCTCCAAGTCGGCGAGATTGCCACCCTAATTGGTACAGACACCCAAACCTCAATCAGCGCCGATGATTGGGCTGAAGCCACCCAGACAATTTCGTGGGAAATTCTCTGTGGCTTCAAATCCCGACTACCACGGGTTAACATAAACGATTATTAGGTTATTAAGCTATGAAAGCGGGCTTCCCAGTAGTCTAAAGCCCAGTTCCAGACTCTAAAAGCTGGCGATCGATTTCACAGTTACTCAGCTATTATTTGACATCAGACTTTAGTCGATCTTTAACTAAATTAAATTGAGAAGAATCATTGAATCAAAGGGGTCATTTAAATTATTTGAGGTGCGCTGATGTTTTTTACAGAAATTGCTCCCCTAGTGCGGGAATTTTGGGGACAGCCAGTAATCTTTTGTGGAGGGTTTTGTAGTGGGCTATTGCGCTTAGACTTAACTGAAGACCCAGTGCGTAGTTGGCTAGACCAGCAGGCTCCTCCCAACCCAGCAAACAATCCCCGTACCATCAACATTGACTAGCAAGATTCACTAGTCACACCAGTTAAAAATAACTTTAACAATGCTTAGGTTTGTATCCTCTTTAACCGAAAGCTGGGGAGCACTCGTGTTCCAATGTGGGCACATAATTTATACTCGGTGATAAAGTGAACATGGTTAAGAAAACTATCTATATCCCCCGCAGGCAAGTAGTCCGGGGCCTACTAGGTCTTACGGCCTTCGGGGCTGTCAATCAACTGGCTGCCTGTACCCCAGAGGCTAATCAATCTGGCCAATCGGGGGGGTCAGTAAGCAGCCCGACCCAGGATTTAATCATTGGGTTTATTTATGTTGGCCCCAAGGATGATTTTGGTTATAACCAAGCCCACGCTGAGGGGGCCGCAGCGATCGCCAAACTCCCCAAAGTCAAAATTCTTGAAGAAGCCAGTGTCCCAGAGACCACGGCTGTATACGAAACCATGCGGAGCATGATCGAACAGAGCGATGCCCGCGTCCTCTTCCCCACCTCCTTTGGCTACTTCAATCCCCACATCATTAAAATTGCCAAGGAATTTCCTGAGGTACAGTTCTTCCACGCAGGCGGCCTCTACGAAGAAGGCAAAACCCCCAAAAATATCGGCAGCTACTTCGGCTACATTGATGAAGCCCAATACATCAGCGGCTTTGTAGCCGCAAGCACCAGTAAAACCAATAAGCTCGGCTTTGTGGCCGCCAAACCAATTCCCCAGGTTCTCCGAAATATTAATAGCTTTACCCTGGGTGCTAAGAGCGCCAAGCCAGATATCACAACTAGGGTGATTTTTACAGGTGACTGGGCTGTACCGGTCAAGGAAGCCGAGGCCACCAATAGTATGGCTGACCAAAGCATTGATGTAGTAACTTGCCATGTGGACAGCCCCAAGGTAGTTATGGAAACCGCAGAACGGCGGGGAATTTTCTGCACTGGCTACCATGCCAACCAATCTAAGTTAGCGCCCAAGGGCTACCTGACCGGGGCTGAATGGGACTGGGAGACAATTTACACCAACTATGTCAAGGATATCCAGGCTGGCAAGACCCTCATGAATGGAGGGATTCCCAATATGGTACGGGGCGGCTTAAAGGAAGGTTTCTGGAAGCTCTCCCCCTACGGCCCGGCGGTTAGTGATGCCACTAAAGCTGCGGCAGATAAGCTCCGGGATGAATTCAAAGCGGGCACTAAGATAATCTATGGAGGTGAGTTGAAGGATAATCAGGGTAAGGTGGTTGTGGCTAAAGATCAAAAGCTAGACCCAAAAGCTGTGGAACTGGAAAAGATGAATTGGCTTGTCGAAGGGGTAATTGGCAGCATCAGCTAGAGTCAATCAGGATAGCCCAGAGTTAATTTCCAAGAAAGTAATCTGAGCTGATTATGCTAATAGTTTTAGTGAGAGCTTAAACTAATTGGGTATGACAGGTGAACGGAGTCAGTGGGAAGCGATCGTCATTCCCCTAGCCGCTGTGGTGTCGGCTTTAGTGATCTTTGGGATTTTTTGCGCCTTTGCTGGGGCGAATCCTTTTAGTGTTTATGGTTCGATTTACCGGGCTGCTTTTGGTTCTTGGAGTATTTTTCAAGGCACTCTCCTACGGGCTGCTCCGGTGATGCTCACGGCTTTGTGTACTGTTTTGCCAGCTCGCTTGGGTCTGACCATCATTGGCAATGAGGGTGCTTTGGTGATCGGAGGACTAGGGGCTGTGGTAGCGGGTTTGGCCCTGGGTAGCTTGCCTCCGGTGCTTGTGCAGTTTTCTATGGCGATCGCCGGAATTGTCTGTGGCGGCGTTTGGATTATGATTGTCGGGGCCCTAAAGCATTACCGGGCAGTCAATGAAACCATTAGCAGCCTGCTGATGAATTATCTGGCGATCGCCCTCCTCAATGAGCTAGTTAATGGCCCCATGCGCGACCCCAGTTCCCTAAACAAACCCTCCAGTTTTTCGATCGCCGAGGCGAACATGCTCGGCCGCTTACCGGGAATGCGAGTACATTATGGTCTGATCTATGGGCTAGTGGCCTGCGTCATTGCCTATATTTTGCTACAGCGCACCACCTTTGGCTTTGGGGTCAGAACTGTAGGCGGCAACATCCGGGCAGCTCAAATTGCTGGGTTACCAGTAGGAGCCTTCACCCTGATTATCTGTTTCTTGGCCGGTTCCTGCGCCGGCCTAGCCGGGATGGTAGAAGTGGCTGCCGTACACCGCAGTGCCAACGAATCCCTCAACGCCAATTATGGCTATGCGGGGGTATTAGTGGCTTTTGTAGCCAGGCAAAACCCTCTGGTAGCCTGTTTAGTGGCAGTTTTTTTGGGGGGGATCTTGGCTAGTGGCGGGATTCTCCAGCGCAACCACAATCTGCCTGATGCCACGGTTTTGGTGTTTCAGGGGATCGTATTTTTAACGGTGTTGTTCAGTGACTCCCTGCGACTGCCTCAGTTGCAAAAGAAAGCATAGATTTGGATTGGTTTAGTCTGAAATTTGGGTAGTACTATGGCAACGGAATCTTTGGGATGGTGGGGAGTACCGATCGCAATTATTGGCGGCACCCTCAGGGGCAGTGCCCCATTTTTATTCGTCAGTCTGGGGGAATGCTTAACTGAAAAAAGCGGCAAGATCAACCTCGGTCTTGAGGGTACACTTTTAATCGGAGCCATGAGTGGCTATGCGGTTTCCTACCTGACTGGCTCACCTTGGTCTGGGGTAATTGTGGCCGGGATTGCTGGATTACTTCTGGGGGCGATCCATGCTTATTTAGTACAGTTACCCAGGGTCAATGACGTGGCTGTAGGTATAGCCATGATTATTTTTGGCAGCGGGGTGGCTTTCTTTTTGGGCAAGCCTTTTATTCAACCCCCGGCTCCCCAACTACCAGCGATCGCCCTAGGTAACTGGAGCAATCTACCCCAAGTAAAAGCCGCCCTCCAGATTAGCCCTCTATTTTTGATAGGAATTGCCATTGCCCCCCTCATGACTTGGTTTTTCCGTAATACCCGTTGGGGCTTGTACGTACGGGCCGTGGGAGACAGCCCCGAAGCCGCTAAAGCCATGGGTATTAATGTCACTTGGGTGCGTACCCTCTGTATTCTTTTGGGCAGTTCCTTAGCCGGGGTGGGAGGAGCATATCTATCCCTGTACTACCCCGGCAGTTGGAATGAGCGCATCTCTTCTGGCCAGGGATTGATGGCAGTGGCTTTGGTGATTTTCGCCCGCTGGCAGCCCCTGCAATGTCTGTATGCCTCTCTGTTTTTTGGGGGAGCGCAGGCGGTGGGGCCGGCCTTGCAATCGGTCGGGATTCAGTCTTTTTACTATGTGTTCAATACCTTGCCCTACCTGATGACTTTGGTGGTGATGGGAATTTCCTGCTCGCCCAAGCGGACTATTAGCGGTGCACCCGGTGCCCTGGGTAAGTAGTGGAGGAGTCTTATGGAAAAGTTTGTTGCCTCTCGCCCTTATCCTTATCCCTACAATGGCCAGCTAATGCCGCAGAATACTGCTTTAATCATTATCGATATGCAGACTGATTTCTGTGGTCAGGGGGGCTATGTGGATCAGATGGGCTACGATTTGAGCTTGACGCGATCGCCGATCACACCAATCCAGAAGGTGTTGACTGCCATGCGCGCCAAGGGCTACTCGATTATCCACACTAGGGAAGGGCACCGGCCAGATTTGGCTGACCTGCCCGCTAATAAACGCTGGCGATCGCAGCAAATCGGAGCTGGAATTGGCGATCCTGGTCCCTGTGGGCGCATTCTCATCCGGGGTGAGCAGGGCTGGGAAATCATCCCGGAGCTAGCCCCACTACCCGGAGAGCCAATCATCGATAAGCCGGGTAAAGGAGCCTTCTATGCCACAGACCTAGAGCTGATTTTGCACAGGCGCGGCATTGCCAACTTGGTTTTGACTGGGATTACCACTGATGTCTGTGTGCATACCACCATGCGCGAAGCTAACGATCGCGGCTACGAATGCTTACTTTTAGAAGATTGCACCGGAGCCACCGACTACGGCAACTATTCAGCAGCCCTAAAAATGATAGAAATGCAAGGCGGTGTCTTCGGAGCCGTAGCCAAAGCCGCTGACCTCCTAGCCGCAATATGACCTAAAAATCTGGAGTAAAAACAACCCATGGCCCTACCCCCAGACCTTGAAGCAGTAAATATCAGTAAGCACTTCGGCAGTGTCACAGCCCTAGACCAAGTGTCTTTACATCTACGACCAGCGACCTTCCATGCCCTTTTAGGAGAAAACGGCGCAGGCAAAAGCACTCTAGTTAAATGCATTATGGGTTTTTATCGCCCCGACCATGGGGATGTGCTGATTGGGCAAAAATCCCGCGACATCCGCAATCCCCGAGATGCCCACAAGTACGGTGTCGGCATGGTATATCAGCACTTTACAGTCATCCCGGCCATGACCGTGGCCGAGAACCTAGTCCTAGCCCGCACCGATCGCAAAACAATCCTCAATTGGGCGAAAGAGCTGGAGGAACTCCAGGCCTTTATGGAAGGGTCGCCATTTCAAATTAATCTGCATATCCCGGTAAACCAACTGGCCGCCGGAGAAAAACAGAAACTCGAAATTCTCAAGCAACTGTACCTAAAAAGTAAAATCTTGATTCTAGATGAACCAACCTCGGTATTGACCCCAGCCGAGGCTGATGAGGTCCTGGGCTTACTGCGTCAACAGGTGGCTGACCAAAATTTGAGTGTGCTAATCATTACCCACAAATTCCGCGAGGTGGTCACCTTTGCTGATGAGGTGACTGTATTGCGCAAGGGAAAATTTGCTGGCTGCGGCCTAGTCAAGGACCTCAGTGTTGCAGACCTGGGCGAAATGATGCTGGGCGAGCGCATTGAGGCCAATCAATTGCCGAAAGCCGCCCTAGATCACACTGAGCCGATTTTACAAATCCAGCAATTGCGGGCCAATAGGGATAGTGGCCTGGAGGCGATCGCTGGAATTGATTTAACCGTACACAGGGGAGAAATTGTTGGTATTGCCGGGGTTTCAGGCAATGGGCAGCGGGAATTAGTGGAAGTATTGGCTGGGCAGCGGCAGCCGACGGCCGGAGAAATCCGCGTCAATGGCCAGCCCTACCAGCCCAAACGGGATCAGATGTACAAAAACCAAGTTTATGTCTTGCCGGAAGAACCCCTGCGGAATGCCTGTGTGCCCCAGATGAGTGTGGCAGAGAACATTGCTCTACGGACGTTCGATCGCCCACCCCAGGCCAAGGCCGGCATCTGGCTGGTATTTCAGGCAATTCGAGCCACGGCTAGGGATTTAATCAAGCAATTTTCAATCCGCACTCCTTCTGAAAATATCCCCGTTGGTAATCTTTCCGGGGGCAATGTGCAAAGAACCGTCTTAGCCAGGGAATTATCAGCCCCCCATGTCAACCTATTGATTGTGGCTAACCCCTGTTTTGGTCTAGATTTCCACGCGGTGGAGTTTATCCACACAGCCCTAGTTGAATCCCGTAATCGCGGGGTGGGCATTCTTTTAGTTAGTGAGGATGTGGATGAGTTGATCAAACTTGCCGATCGCATCCTTGTCATCAGTGGTGGGCAGTTTTTGTACGAAACCACCATCAATCAACTGGACTTTGCCGCCCTCAGCCAGAGTATGGCCGGCCATTAGTCGGCGATCAATTACAGCCCAATGGCCGGCTAACCTGAGTTTAGGATAAGCCAGAAACCCCATTAGCTGGTTGTTGATTTGGTTACCAGCGATGGGTTTCAGCCAGACTTCGTTGAATCAATAGACCTCTTGCACAAATCCCTCAAAGCAGCATGGCACTGTTAGGAGATTTTTAGGCTCCAGCTAATTACGCAAGGGGTCTAATGCCCTTAACCTGACGTTAAATAGAACCCGAGCACTCTAGGCGATGCGGCACAGGGGAAATCAAACTCGAGGTCTGTTTAGTCTGCTTTTGGGGTTACTGAATTTATCTCAAACATTGCAACCCCCAATAGGCAAAGGAATCCAGACATTCCCAGTGGCTACTGGCTGAGATCAACGACTATAGTTGATACAGACTTTTGCCCACAAAACCCATGCTAGAAAAACTCTCAGCCCGGTTGACTCCCAATGTACGCAAGGTAATTAGTAATGCTCTTTGGCTATTCACCGAGAAAATCTGGCAATTGGGTCTGGGTTTATTGGTCGGGATTTGGGTAGCTCGATATCTGGGCCCGGCCCAGTTTGGGGCCCTCAACTATGCGATCGCCATCGGCTGGATTGCTGCCCCCATCGCCAAACTTGGCTTAGATAACCTCGTGATCCGAGACCTAGCCAAGGACCCCGGAGCCAAGGAAGAAACCCTGGGCAGTGCCTTTGCCATGAAGCTGATCAGTAGTTCCATCACCTTTATCCTGGTGACGATCGCTGCCCTCATCACCAATCGGCAAGACCCGACGATCGTCAGTCTGGTCATCATTCTTGGCCTAGCTCCCATCCTCCAGTCAGCCGAAGTGATCGACTTTTGGTTCCAATCCCAGACCCAGGCTAAGTTTTCCGTGTGGGCCCGCAACGCCGCCTATATTTTTATGAATGTGGTGCGGGTAACTTTAGTGATGATTAAGGCTCCCGTAGTTGCCTTTGCGATCGCCATGACCATAGAATTCGGCCTGGCCTCCCTGGGCTTCGTTTTCCTATACCAGCGCCAAGGCAACCTGCTCAAAATGTGGAAAATCAACAAAGGGCGGATGCTAGAACTGATCAAGCAAAGCTGGCCCCTGATTCTAGCTGGCATCGTCATCTCCATCTACATGCGGATCGACCAGATCATGCTCAAGGAAATGATCGGTGAAGCCTCCGTCGGCGTATACTCCGCCGCTGTGAAGATTTCAGAACTTTGGTACTTTGTGCCTGCGGCAATTATCAACTCAGTATTCCCGACGATCGTCCGAGCCAAGGAAAGCGGCTTAGAAACCTACTACAACCGTATCCAAAAAGTCTTTGACCTAATCATCCTAGTTGCCTACGCAGTCGCAATCCCAGTCACTTTCCTAGCCGATTGGATTGTCAGCCTCCTCTACGGCCAGCGTTACCTAGGAGCCGGGGATATCCTAAATCTACACATCTGGGGCGGGGTATTTGTCTGCCTCGGCCTTGCCAGGGAAAACTGGCTAGTCAACGAAGGATTGATGAAATTCTCAGCCATCACCACCAGCATCGGAGCCGTGATCAATGTATTTCTGAACTGGATGTTGATCCCCTACTCCGGAGGAGCAGGAGCCGCCTTTGCCACGGTCATTGCCCAAATGTTTTCAGCCTACCTAGTCGGGGGCATCTACCCACCCACACGCAAGATATTTTGGCAGCAGACTAAAGCCCTACTGATGGTAAATTCAATTCGGAAAGTGGGAGCGCTTTTGTCCAGAGGTCAATCAAACTAATAAATCACAAGTAGCACAAAGGAGAAAAACTGTGATCGATCGGCAAGTCCAAACCCCAGTCGCCATGATCATCTTCAATCGCCCCGAAACCACCCAAAAGGTTTTTGAGGCTGTCCGGCAGGCCCGCCCCAGTAAACTATTTTTAATTGCCGATGCCCCCCGTCCCAATCGCCTCGATGATCAAGAAAAATGTGCCGCCACTAGAGCAATAGTCGAGCAAGTAGATTGGCCCTGCGAAGTTTATAAAAACTATGCAGAATCCAATCTAGGTTGCGGTCTACGACCGGCCACTGGCATCGACTGGGTTTTTCAAAATACCGAAGAAGCCATTATTTTGGAGGATGATTGCTTGCCGGATCCGACTTTCTTCCAATACTGTGATGAGCTGTTAGCCTATTATCGCCATGAACCAAGGATTATGACAGTATGTGGCTTAAATGTTCAGTTTGGTCGCCGCCGTACCCAAGATAGTTATTACTTTTCTCACTTTAATCATTGTTGGGGCTGGGCTAGTTGGCGCAGGGCTTGGCAGAAGTTCGATTATAAAATGCATTTGTGGCCGGAGGTGCGTGACGGCGGCTGGTTGATGGATTTACTGGGGGATGAGTATGCCGTCAAGGTGTGGACAGATGCTTTTGATGTCACCTATGCAGATAAGCTCAATGGCTGCTGGGATTTTCAGTGGATCTTTGCCATGTGGATGCACGGTGGTTTGGCGACTCTGCCCAATGTGAATTTAATTGCCAATATTGGTATTGGGAAAAATGCTGGTGGTACCCATACGATCGAAGACAGTGAATATAGTAGTATGACCACGGAAGCTATGGATTTTCCCCTCAAGCATCCTCGGTTTGTGATTCGCGATCGGCGCGCCGATGACTTTACCCAAAATACCTACTTCGACTACAAACCCGGATTCACCAAAAAAGTCCGCAACAAGCTCCGCAAGTTAATCAAAGGCTCTCTAGTAAAGCCTTGATCTCAAAGTTTACCCATTAGGAGATGCCAATTAGACCGGAGTTTAACACTGAATAAGCGGCGATGCCTGGAACTGAGTTGCTGCTGTTCGATCGTTATGCTAAATTCCTAGCATGACGATTGGAGCTTTATTCTGATGCAATAAAGTCAAGAGTTAGGCAGTTGTCGAGAGAACAAAATAGGGAGCCGCTAGATCCCGCCCGATCGCTAACTTTGCTTCATGGCAACTGATGCCCGTGGCAAACCAATGCACTGCCAAACGCAAGAAGCCTCGAGTGGCTAAACCGATGTGGTTGCCTTGAGCACGACTAGAACGCACCTGCGCCCGTTCTACTCCACAGCACGGCCTGAGTCCTCGGTGGTACTCCTCAATTGCCTAGGCAAACTTGGCAAATTGCAACTGTTGCAGTTCACTCAACTGGAAGTGATTGGTTGCCCAGTAGTCAACGCCGCCGCCTGGGGTGACAATCTTGAAAACTTTAACAAACCCATACCCTTTGAGATGACCGATGGTGCCACTGGCCGCGATCGTCACCTCATGCCATGGGCGATTGCCACTGTTGTCTGGGTTCGCATGGCGATTGCGCTTGAGTCGAGTTAACCAAATCCAATCGTAGTCTCGAATCAACTTCAGGTTGTCCAAGCTACTTACCAACCATCAAACACCACACATCGGGGGACAAATCCTCGTTCCTTGGCTGTCAAAAGTAGAGCAATGATCATTCTTGGTCGCTCCATCCACGCTCTTTTCGTAAAACCGATAGTCCAACGGAATCTGGCGGTCTCCCTCCGTCCATAGCAAGGTAATCAGTTTAGTGCCTTGCACAACCCTTCCATGCTGGTTAGACCAGTGCCGGGTGAATAATTCCATCTTCTTGGCATACAGATGGTTCAGGGTGGAATCATCCACCACCAAAATGCCTTGATGGAGTTGCAACTGTGCTTCCTGCCATAGTTGCTCACTCGCTGGTTCCATTCGATGCAACAAACAATTAATTGCGTCATAAGCTGCTCTATTCCCCAATTCGGGTTGTAGCCGTTGAGCTTCACTACAGCTATGGGACTTTTGAGCGGCAATCAGAAAGTTGATGTAATCGTGGGCATTCACTTTGGGTGGGTTCATTCTTTGCTTTTACCGCACCTACCCTTTTTCCTCAACTGCATAACTCCTGCCTTTTATTCCTTTTGCCTAGGTACTGGTTTTATTGTAGATATCCTATTCCTAGACAGACCTCTAAGCATTCTGTGGGTTTCCGGTATGGGTCTAGAGCGATCGCGCCCGGTAGGTATTGCGGCCAGCGGCCTTTGCTTCGTAGAGGGCATGGTCGGCACTGCGGATCAGGGGATTAAAAAACTGATTGGGGCTGGCTCGGAGGCTACAGATGCCTAGGCTAAGGGTGACGTGGTTGGCAACGGGCGATCGCTCGTGGGGAATTGCTAAGGCACTCACCGCCTGTAAAATCTGCTTGGCAATTTCCTGGGCCTGGTCTGAGGTGGTCTGGGGCAAGACAACCGCAAACTCTTCACCGCCGTAGCGGGCAATCAAAGCTTGGGGGTGCTTCACAGCTTGGCTAATCGCTTGAACCACTTGCTGTAGGCAGCGATCGCCCGCCTCGTGTCCATAGGTATCGTTATAGATCTTGAAATGATCCACGTCGCACAGGATTAAAGAAATCGTTTCGGCATTTTCCCATTGCTGTTGCAGATAATCATCAAAGTGGCGGCGGTTGGCAATCCCGGTCAAAGGATCTTGGGTGGCTAACTTTTGCAGGGCGGTATTTGCCTCTAGGAGGGCCTGGGTGCGTTGCTCTACTTTGGTTTCCAAACAGCGGTTGGTTTCAGCTAGGGCTGTGAAGGAATCCTGTAGCTGCTGGCGCATTTTTTGGAAGGCTTGCCCTAGGGTAATTAATTCTTGAACCGGGAAAAAACTGGCAACTGGCGGGGGAGGGGCTAACTGCCCGGCTGCGATCGCCCCAGCTTGACGACTAAATTCTAAAATTTGCCCACTCAGACCGCTCAACAGGACTACCCCTAATCCCCCTGTGACCAGTAAAATCCCGGCAAAAAGCCCCAAGGTCCAGTAAGTATTGCGGTAGACCTGGGCTACAAAATCTGCTTTGGGTAAAATCACAACTAAAAGCCAATCTAGACCTTCCAATTGGCTCAGAGGGATGAACCGCAAAAAGTACTCTTGCCCTCGGTGCTGTAAGAGAAGTTGGTACTTGTGGGTGATTTGGGGCTGACGCTCTAGGGCAGCGGCTGTGGCCCTAATCAAGGGGTCTTGGCTGTGGGCCGCAGTCACGCGATCGCCCGGTTGGTCTTCTTTAAATAATTCCTCACCTTGGGAGCTGGCTACCAAGAGCTGGTCGCGCTCCATGATAAATGCCTGGCCGCGGGGCTTAATTTCTAGATTCTGCAAAAATCTGTTTAGCTCCCCCAAGTCAAAGTCTGTAGCCAGAACCGCTGTGATTTGACCATTATTTTCCACCGGGTACAAATGGGATATGCCTAGGGTTTTTACATCAAAATATCTATAAATATTGCTCCAGGCTGGTTTTGTCGCTTGGAGTGCCTGCTGATACCACGGACGTAATCTGGGGTCGTACTTGCGGGTAATTTCCTTCAATCTAATAATTTCTCCGGCTGGGGAAACTTGGTACTTGGTTAAGTTTCCTAAGTCATCGGGCTTGACCCATAACAGGTCAAAGTTTTTGGGGATGCTGCTGCGGCGCACCGCTATGTAGGTGCCATTCGATCGCCCGACCGAGATGTGGTTAACCTGTTTAAAGGCTGCGTGGAGAGTAATGAAATGGCTAATCAGTTGCTGGGGATTGTCTAAATCTAGTTTGCCATCAGCAATTTCTTGGGCGTTGATACTGTTGATCCGAGCTGCTGAGTCGAGGTAACTTTTTACGTAATCTTGGATGCGATCGCTCAATCGGTCTTGGAGTTGGCTGACTAGGTACTGCACTGCATCCTGGCCGCGCTGCCACAGCAACCACCCGGAAAAACCCAACACCACAACTTGGAGGATGAACGGCACAATGAGTAGCCATCGCAGAGCAACTCCTTTATTCAACTTCACCTAAAAAACCTCCCCAGGCAATTGCTCCTCCATAGAGGGTTTACATAGAATATGAATAAACATTGACTAATTATTGTAAATCAATGCTTAATAATGATTTTGCGCTAAAATTTCTGAAATTGTCACTGTGCGGAGGCGGTCGAATCCCAGTGCAGAATTTGGTGTTAGGGTAATTAAAACCGCATAGTCAGCCCCAGCCCTTATTCGGGTTTCTTCCAGGGTCTGCAAATCATCTTGCTTTATTGGCTCAGGGTTTACTTGGAGGATAATTTTTTGACCAGCACTGCTGAGAATGCCATCAATGGGTTGGTCAACCGTGCGATCGCACACAACTGCTCGATCCTGGGTATAGCTGAGCACTGCCCATTTAACAAACTCCTGGAGCGATCAGGCCATTAATTTGTGGACCCCCGCTAAATCCCTGGGGATACCAAACACCTGAAACTGGCTCCCCAGTCGGTTCAGCCGCTGCTGGGTCAAGCTAATACCAGCATAGGTTTGATCAATTCCGTACCAGCTCCGCCCCAGGCGATCGGCCACCGCCAAGCTAGTGCCGCAGCCACAGTAGGCATCCAGCAGCACATCCCCCGGTCGGCTAGAAGCTTGGATAATTCTAGCCAAAAGCGCCTCTGGTTTTTGGGTAGGATAACCCAGCCGCTCCTTGGACTGGGAGTTAACGATCGGCATTGGCCACCAATCCTCCGGCACCTTGCCCAAGGGATGCCCCCGCACCACCCGACCGAAGGAACGATTCCTGTGGGCAATCTGGTGCTTAGTACTGGCTCCATAGGCAACCCGGACTGCATCTGGATAAAAATGATAATCGGCTGACTTAGTATATAGAAAAATTACATCATGCTTACGTCTAAAAAAACGTGTTGCCCTACCGGAAGGATCCTTATAACACCAAATAATTTCATTGACAAAATATCCCTTCCAAAAAACCACATCTAAAATCAACTTTAAGTAATGGCTAGCCACAGGATGACAATGTAAATAAAAGCTGCCAGTCGATTTTAGTATTCGATGTACCTCGATAATCCTGATAGTCAAACTTACTAGATAGGCAAATAAACTACCTTTGCCGAGGATATCTCCTAGGCTGGTAATTAGTTTCTGAGCTGGCTTAGAAATTAAAGTCTGGGGGCTAGCTTGAATCTGCGACAGTTCTTTTTCAGCAGTGTCGCCCCATTTCCAGGTATCAATAAATGCTTGGCTAGTTTTCTGTGAATTTGTATGGGTTTGATGGTAATTACGCTGGCTATAAAATGGTGGATCAAGATAACACAGATCAATAGTTTCTGAAGACAAGTACTGTCTAAGGATTTCTAAATTGTCACCGTAGTAAAGTTGATTGAGCATTCCTACAGTACCAGAAGTGTCACATCTTGATAGCATATAGTAATCCTGAGTCATTGTCTTAATCACTACGAATATCGCAAAACCAATCCAGTTACAGTGGTTTTTGTTGATTCACCCCAGGTTTACCAAGGGTTACCCGCCATGGTGAAACCGGTCTAGCAGTAGTAAGGTTTAGATGATTTGAAGAGCTTGTTTGCTCACTGAGGGTGATGTGTTGACCTGATGTGACTAAACTACCGCTTTCTATGCGTACCTCTCTTCTAATCATGGCTAACTGTGCTTGCCTCAAGGCTTCTGATTTAGTTTTAGTGACCTGTAGTTGTTCATTGGTTATTCTAAAGAACCATATACAGGCGGTGTGAGGTTGAAAGAGGTCATCAGACCTGTAGCCTTCCACAATAAATCCCTTGCCATCGGCTGCCGGGGGAATCGATCGCAGACCCATACCCATCAAAAATACTGAGTTGTCGACACCATATGCCTGTAATGTCTCCTCCAGAGGGGCTAGCAGCCATTGATACATCCGCTGAGCCGGACTCAGAACCTACTGATCTGCTAACGGCTAATAGCTACTGTTTTGGCAAAATGACTTAGTTGGTTTGTGGTTTCCGATCAACCTAGGAATACGCAACAATAGAAGGAATGAATTGTATTTTCTGTGTTTGCCTGTGATCTTAGCTACGTTTTTGCGTCCTCTGAGCTATAGGTACCAATGGCTCTACGATATGATCGCCCAAATTGCGGCTTTGAGTGTTGGCGGTGAAGACCGGTTTCGTCATCTGCCGATCGCAGGTTTGGAGTTGCCAACAACCGCCAAGGCTCTAGACCTGTGCTGCGGCAGCGGTCAATCTACTCGAATTCTCGTTAAGCATCTAACCCATGTGACCGGCTTGGATATTTCACCAGTATCACTACAGCGGGCCAAAAACAATGTTCCCCAAGCTGAATACTTGGAAGCAGATGCAACTGCAATTCCCCTGCCAGATCAGTCCCTCGACCTTGTACACACCAGCGCTGCTCTCCACGAAATGACCCCAGAGGCCCTAGGGCAAATCACCCAGGAGGTGTGGCGAGTCCTTAAACCCGGTGGTTATTTTGTTTTGGTTGATTTTCATCGGCCCACTAACTGGCTGTTTTTGCCTGGTATATGGTTATTTTTCTGGCTATTTGAAACGGCTACCGCTTGGCAGTTGATTAACCTCGACTTACCCGGTCTGTTGGAGCAGGTCAGTTTTCAAGTTTCCCGTCACCAGCTTTATGCTGGGGGCAGTCTGCAAGTTATCCAAGCCCGCAAACCTCCCTATGGTCACCCCTGAAGTTCGGTTGATTATTTACTTTTGGCTCCGTTGGCTGTTGGTGAATGTTTTGGGCTGGGCGGCGGCGGCCTCCTTGGTGTTAATGTTCAGGGAGTTGATGGTGCCTGCGGTGTGTCTGGCCTTTGCTTTTGTGGGAATCCTGCAATGGTGCCTGTTGCGGCGGTTGATTCCCCGACTGGGTAAGTGGGCGATCGCAACAGCAATTGGGGGCATCATGGGAGTAATTCTCGGCACCATTTTGCTATTTGCCACCAACCCATCCATGGGGGTAATGCTTTTGGGGGGTGCGATCGGCGGCAGCGTCGGCCTGGCCCAAGCCCTAGTGATGCAGGGTAGGATGCCCATGACCCTGGCCTGGTTTATGGCTAACCTCCTCGCAGGGGCAGTCAGCGTGCCAATTGGAATTTACTGGAGCATGGGTAATACCAATAGCCTAGACAGACTGCCATTTGCTTTTTTAGTCGGAGGGATAATTGTGGAGTCCCTGTCAGCAACAGTTTCTGGAACAGTGATGATCTGGCTAATTCAGTTGCGCCACAAAAATAACCCAGTTGCCGTACGTAATCCAGACCTAGACCAAATTGAGCAGCGCACCTGTGGCTTTCCGGAGTCTGATTCCTAAAAATGCTTGTCAAATTTTCACCTAGGCAGCTTTGGCAACACTACCAGAGTAAAACTTACCTTGGGTGGTTTAGATTCTTGTTGTCTTTTCTAAATGACTTAGTGGATTGCTAATGTTTCAATTCAGGCGTTGGGAGATAACAATTTAGCTAACGATCGGATTACATAACTGTGGGAAAGATTTTGCGGAATTGCCACCTAATTTAGTGTGGCTAGGTTTCTGTGAATAATAAAACAATTCCGCCTACGGAGATTACTGCCCCTAAAACTGCCCGTTTAGAAATGCGATCGCCCAGCACCGCTGCCAGGGGCAAAATAAATAAAGGGCTTGTGGATAAAAGAGTTTGGGCAATCCCCGTCGGAGCCAACTTAAGGCTGACCTGTTGCAGCCAAATTCCCATGTAAGTACCCAAAAAAGCCGCCCCCGCTAAACCCAGCCAGAGTCGGTAGCTGTAGGTCTTCACCATGGTAAACCCCCTTATCCGGGATAACCAAATCATGATCACAATTAACCCACTGGTAATCCGGATCAGGGAACTGCCAAAGGTGTTCACATCAGCCAGCATAAAGGCGCTGCGAGATAAAACCGAGCCGACGGCCTGGGAAACTGCTGATACGATCGCCCAAGACAAACCCAATCGGGGTGACTTTCCCGGCAGATCAGGGGTGCCTTCACTGATCACCCAAGCTACCCCGCCCAGGGTGCAAAACATACCCAGCCAGGCCAAATTACCCAGGTTTTCCTGTAAAAAGATCATTGCTAAAACTGCCGATAGGGGTGCAGCCAGGGTATCTAGCAGGAGACTACGCCTTGCCCCCAGGTTATTAATGGCATGGAAATAGGCCGTATCCCCCAGCCCAATGCCGATTAGGCCACTCAGGGCCAGTAGGGATAATGCCGGAGGGTTGATCCCCAAACCAAAACCTAGTTGTGATTGGGCAGCCAGGGTAACTAGGAGTAAAACGATCGCAACTAGTCCCTTGGCCAAATTAAGCAGCAGGGGCGGGATCTGCAATCCCAGACGACCATAGATGATCGAAGCCACGGACCACAGGGCTGCTGCCAGGAGGGCCGCCGCTGCTCCCCAAACAGTTGATGTACTCATGATTTTAGTTGTGTTAGGTTGCTGACCCTGCCTATCGGGCTAGCCGGGGTGATCGCCCCAATAAACCAGTCATCAGACCCAGGGATAATCGTCTCAGGGGGGGCAGGCTCCGCATCATCTGTAACCCCAAGCGACGCAGCCAGACTAGGGGCAGCCACTGGTTAGAAAATAGGCGATCGAGCAGGTCGGTAAAAGCCAGAATCACCCAATTTTCTGGTCTGCGCCACCGTTCGTAGTGCTGCAAAACTTCCATCCTTCCAAAATCTTGGCCCTGGGCACCCAAGATCACCTCCGCCAAGGCCGCCGCATCCCGGATACCCATGTTTAAACCCTGGCCGCCCACTGGATGGCAGCAATGGGCCGCATCGCCAATCAAGGCCAAGCGATGGCTGATGTAGCGATCGCTGTGCATCAATTGCACCTGGAAGATCGATCGCCCGCTAGCCAGATGCAGCTTACCCATCTGGGAACCATAGCGCTGGTACAAACGGCTCAAAAACTCCGCCTCATCCAACTGGGCCAGGGCTTCGGTTTCTGCGTGGGGAGAAGTCCAAACAACGTTACAAACTCCCCCGGGTAGGGGCAAAATCGCAAACGGGCCACTGGGGTGAAATTTTTCGTAGGCCGTGTGAGTCTGGTGATCTTCCGGTTGTACCCGCACTGTAATGCAAGACTGCCAGTACCGCCAGCCCCTAGTTGTAATTCCAGCGGCCTCCCGGAGGGGGGATTTGGCCCCATCGGCGGCCACCACCAGTTTTGGGCTGAAGGTCTGGAAACCTGTGGGGGTCTGTACTTGGACTAGGGCCTGATCGCGCTGATACTCGACTGCAATGACACTGGTGCAATCTAATATCTGGGTCTTGGTCAGTTGATTTTGCAATACCCCGGCTAAAACGCGATGCTCAGCCACGTACCCCAAATCCTCTGTATCTAGATCCGGAGGCATAAACTTGACCACCGCCGGATCATCCCCATCCGAGAGGCGGATATTCTGAAACCGGGTGACCAGAGGCAACAGGGTTTGCCAAATCCCCAGACCCTGAAAAATCCTGCCACTCAGCAAAGACAGGGCATAAACCTGGGACTTTTGCAGGGCTGCTGACCAGGGCTGAGATTCGATTACCATTACTTGGAGGTGGTCTTGGAGGGCTAAGGCTAGGGTTAACCCAGCAATCCCGCCCCCGACGATGACCACGTCAGGCTGGCTAGGGATGTGTTGACTCATCTTTTGGCTATGGGAATTTTATTAAGAATCGTTTAGTTTATTTCTCATATTTTAAGCCATCTACCCAAGTATTTTTGCTGTTCTCGGGGGATTGAGCGATCGCCTCAATCGACTAATTTGTCGCTAAAATGGTGAGACTTAAATCAATCACTTGGTATCTATGGGCTGGTTCTCAAAATTTCGCAAGCAGATTGCCCGAATTGAAGTGAATGGGGCAATTTTTGGGGAGACCCGTAAAAAAGTTTTGCAATACATTAAAGCCGTTGAAGAGAAAAAATTCCCTGCTCTGTTGCTGCGAATTGACAGCCCTGGAGGAACTGTGGGTGATTCCCAAGAAATCTACAGCGCTCTCAAGCGTCTCCAGACTAAAAAAATTAAAGTAGTAGCTAGCTTTGGGAACATTTCAGCCTCCGGGGGAGTTTACATTGGCATGGGAGCTGAGCAGATCATGGCTAACCCCGGCACAATCACAGGCAGCATCGGGGTGATTATCCGGGGGAACAATCTGGAGCGGTTGCTTGATAAAGTGGGAGTCTCGTTTAAGGTGATTAAATCTGGCCCCTACAAAGACATTCTGGCGTTCGATCGCGAACTGAGTGAACCAGAAAAAGAGATTCTCCAGCAGCTAATCGACACCAGTTACCAGCAATTTATCCAGACAGTCGCCCAAGCCCGCAATCTGACCCTAGATGCGGTTCGCAACTTTGCCGATGGCCGGGTGTTTACTGGTGAACAGGCCATGGCTCTGGGGTTAGTCGATCGCCTCGGCACTGAAGAAGATGCCCGCCGCTGGACAGCGGAACTGGTTGGTCTTGACCCGGAAAAAACCCAGTGCTATAACTTTGAAGAACGTAAGCCCCTGCTGAGCCGGTTTTTACCCGGTCGACAAGCGGTCTACACAGGCATTAACTGGTTAGAGTTTGAATTGGCCACCTCAGGGCAGCCCCTCTGGTTGTACCGGCCCTGAAGTCTAGACTAGATTTCGGTTGAGTTTTATCTGGAGATGGAAATGTGGACTGGCGAGTGAAGGCAATTCGTGGGGCAACCACCACTGAAGAAAATACTGTTGAGGCGATCGCGTCGGCCGTGGGCGAGTTACTAGATGAATTAGAACAACATAATCACCTCGACCCCCAGGAAATCATCAGTGTAGTTTTTACCACTACACCAGACTTAGATGCAATTTTTCCGGCGGCGATCGCCCGGCAACGCCCCCACTGGGATGATGTTGCCCTGCTGGATATGCAGCAGATGCTAGTACCAGGCAGTATTGAGCGGTGTATCCGCTGCTTGGTGCACTTTAATACCCCAAATCCCCACACCAAGCTCTACCATCCCTACTTGCGGCGAGCCAGCCACTTGCGGCCCGATCGCGCAGTTGATAACCTGACTTTCCGGGAATTATCCAAAAGCTAAACCCAGGACAACAAAATCCCCTGCAAAAGTCCCCGGCAGTTGAAGCAAAATAAAGAAATGTATCATTGATTATTAAGTTTCTCTAACCAACGGATTAACCTTTGATTAGGCTGCTAACCCTTGCTAGCTAAAAGGTTTCAATAAATCTACCCCAAAAGAACCATAGAGTAGTTTAAAGGTACTGGGGTGCAATGAAATTAAGGAGAGGCTGAGCCTTACATAACTCGTGGAAATATAAATTCTTCGACAACCTAGAGTGGTAGGGAATTACTAAAACCTACCCCTTCGAGATTTTGCAAGAGGAATCTAATGATTTTGCTTGGTCTGGAGATAATTTATGTCAGAATTGCGCCAAAACATCATTACCCGCGATTGGGTAATCATTGCGCCAGAACGGGCTAACCGCCCCTGCGAACTGGTCAATGGCTATAGGCAGGGTCTAGATTTACCCCAACATCGGGAAGACTGCCCCTTTTGCTTGGGTAATGAGTTAAACACGGGCCAAGAAACCTTTCGCCTCAGTGACGATCGCGGCTGGCGAGTCAGGACCGTCTTGAATAAATACCCAGCCCTCTCCCACCTGGGAGAAATATCCCACAAAGGGCAAGGCACCCAGCGATCGCTCTCTGGGGTAGGCATCCACGAGGTAATCATCGAGCATCCCCGCCACAATTTGACCACTGCCCTCATGGAGCTAGACGACATCGCCAATATCCTGAAAACCTACCGCCAACGCTACCAGACCATCAAACAAGACCCCCGGATTGAAGCGATCGTCATCTTTAAAAACCACGGCCACGGAGCAGGCACCTCCCTAGAGCATCCCCACTCACAACTAGCCGCCACACCCGTCGTTCCAGGGCAGTTCCGCTATCGCATCAGTGAAGCAATCCGCTACTTTGATGACACTGGCGAATGCGTATTTTGCCGCAACCTCAACGACGAACTAACAAGCCAGGAACGAATTATCCTTGCCGATGACCACTTTGTCGCATTTATTCCCTTCGCTGCCCTGTCCCCCTTCCATATTTGGATATTCCCTCGGCGACACTCCAGCTGCTTCGATCACATCAGCCCAGAAGAAATCCTTTCCCTGGCTAAAATCCTCAAAACAGTCTTAGCCAAACTCTACTACGGCCTGGGTAACCCCGACTATAACTATGTAATCCGTTCTCAACCCAGCAAACAAGACCAAACACCATACTTCCACTGGTACTTAGCGATCGTCCCCCGCCTCAACCAAACCGCAGGCTTTGAACTAGGCAGCGGCATGTTCATCAACCCTTCCCTCCCAGAGGCTAATGCTAATTATCTACGCTCTACAGAATTACCCCTGGAACACCAGAAGTGTTGAATCTTGATGGTAAAACTTTACAATTCAGGTATTGAAGCAGCGAACCAAAAATTGACAATAAATGCAATAAAGTGCTTAATCTTGTACTGAAAATAGAACACATGAACTAAAAATCGCAGCGATTTTCTGGTGTTAAGCTAGCGTTCAACACTTCTGCTAGAACACCCTATCCCTAGCCAGACATACAGCACAGCTTTACAGAAAATTTATCAAGAATTTACAGACACTTTAAGGAGACCGTAATATCAAGTCTCCTCGATTGGCTAGCATTGCTATATAAGCTACCAAATTAGTGCTGGCTAATAAATAGGGTAGTCTGCTAAGCCCAAACTCTAGATACTCACGGTAACTTGTGAGTGCTGCTAGCTTCCCCAAGCATCAGTCTAGGTGCATTTATCTGAAAACACAATATTAAAAATTAAAAGTCCACAGCCATCAACTGGGATGAGGGTACCATGTCACAAAACTTACACAACATTGTTTTCATAGATGCACGGGTAGAAAATATCCAGAGCCTCTTAGCAGGGTTAAAGGGCAACACCGAAGCAGTAATTCTCGACCCAAATCGAGACGGAATCGCCCAGATAACTGATTTTCTCAACCAACATCAAGGGGCAATTCAAAGTATACAAATCCTCAGCCATGGAAGCCAAGGTAGCCTCCAGATTGGTGGCACCACCCTCAACACCAGCAACCTAGACAAATATCAAGAATCGCTGCAAAAATGGTTTGCCCCAACCAACTCAAGCCAAAGACCAGACCTAATCCTGTATGCCTGCAACCTAGCTGAAGGGGAAGTCGGCACCAACTTTATCAACCAACTCAGCCAAATAACTGGTGCCGATGTTGCTGCTTCAGTTGACCCAACTGGGGGTGCCGCCAAGGGGGGGAACTGGATTTTAGAGAAAGCCACTGGTGTAATCGAAGCAACCACCGCCTTCACCCAAGCGGTCAAAGACGCTTACCAAGGGATTTTGGCAACTTTCACCGTCACCAACAATAATGACTCTGGTCCAGGCTCACTGCGCCAAGCCATTCTTGATGCCAATGCTACTCCGGGCGCAGACAACGTAGTTTTTAGCATTGGCTCTGGCGGGGTAAAGACGATCGAATTACTCACGCCCTTACCAGTAATCACCGATACAATTAACCTTGACGCTACCACCCAACCAGGCTTTAGTGGTGCACCCTTAATTGAACTGCGGGGAGACAAAATTCCTGAATTTACTCCTGCTAACGCTTGGCAAGCAGACTACTACAACGGCTTAACCTTCTGGGCCGGTAGCGACAACAGTGTTGTTAAGGGATTTGTCATCAACCGCTTCCAGAGCAACGGAATCAAAATTGGAAGGGGTAATAATTATAGCAAAACAATACCTGGTCCCAGTGGCATAACTATTGAAAATAACTACATTGGCACAGACACAACTGGCACGGTAGGCCTGGGCAATAGCTGGTGGGGCGACCCCAACGTCTCTAACGCCCTTTACATCCACAGAAGCCCAAATACGGTAGTTAGAAACAATTTAATCTCTGGTAACACTGCCACAGCCCTGATCATCCGCGAAGGATCTACCGGTGTCTTAGTAGAAAATAACAAAATCGGCACAGACGTAACGGGGAACTTTCCCCTGGGAACTCAGAGATGGTCTGTCTATATCAACAATGGCTCTAACAATGTCATTTTCCGCAATAACCTAGTCGCCGCCAGTGGCTATGACCATGAAACCAGTGGCATGGAGTTAATGCTGACCTATGGTGTTCAAAATATTCAAGTCCAGAACAATAAATTTGGCACAGATATCACTGGTACCAAGTCCTTCCGAAATCGCGGTCAATACTTAACAACAACGGCAAACCCAGCTGCCGCTAGAATTTTCACCACTGGTGGGACTAATATTGTCACGGGTAATATTTACAATGGCAGTTGGGCCGGTGTTTTGGGAGCAGGCAATATATCTCTAGGTTTAGCTGCACCACCTCAGCCAGTGTTGAGTCCCATAGCTCCAAAGTTACCTACTATCCCCAACAACATTACTACAGCTATTAATCAAGGCAGCTTAGTGAGTAGCTTTATTGGTAGCTCGATTAGCAGTGCTTCTGACCAAGGAATTGCAATTACTGCGGTTGACAACACCAACGGTACATGGGAGTACTCTACGGATAATGGGGCAAGTTGGTCGAGCTTAGCCCAAGCTTTAGTTTCTAAATACCGACTGCAGAATATTCCACCAAATCCGTTTACAGCAGCTTTTTTATTGTCGGCTGATAGTAAGAATAGGATTCGATTTGTTCCTAATGCTGGTTTTGTAGGCACTGTTACTAATGGTGTTACCTATAAAGCCTGGAACCAGAGAACGGCTGGGAATGGGCTGATTATCAATATAAATACCGGGGGTCGGGCTAATTTGGCTCCATTGCTGAATAGTATTAGCATTAGTAGTGACGTGTTGGGCGTGGAAGTGACTGCTCCTGTTGTGACACCCCCAATTACTCCTAGCTCGCCACTGCCAAGCACAATAGTTCCATCTGTAGATATGGAGTTTCTGCGACTCCTGAGAAACCCTGATGCTCCTCCTGCACCTAGTTTAGTTGTAGCTGGTGATCCTCCTGGGGATTTGAGTTTGCCTGTTGAGGGTGGTTTTGATGTGACTATTCCAGAGGTGGTACCAGTTCAACCAATCAGTGATGGTTGTCCCTGCGAAACTGTAATCAAACAGCAGCCTATTAATCCTATTATTGGGCAAATTTGGGGCACAGAGAAAGGTGACACTTTAGCTGTGATTGCTTCAGCCAATACGGTTTATGGTCTTGAGGGCAATGACTTAATTTTGGGTGATTCCTCTGATAACAACTTGTTTGGCGGGGCTGGAGATGACGTAATTTTTGGTGGCGATGGACGTAACTTTCTGCGGGGTGGCCGTGGTAAGGATCAATTATTTGGTGGTACCAGCCAAGACATTATAAAAGGTGGCCGTGGTCGAGACACTATCTACGGTGGTGATGGGGATGATTTCCTCAGCGGTGGTGCTGGAGACGATGTGCTCTATGGCGGCAAAGGTAATGACTGGCTGGCTGGTGGTAAAGGCAATGATCAACTGTTTGGTGGGCCCGGCAATGATCACCTGTGTGGTTGCGATGGTGATGACATTCTCCGGGGTGGTGCTGGAGACGATGTGCTCTATGGCGGCAGTGGCAATGACTTACTAATTGGTAATCGTGGGGTCAATACGCTGACTGGTGGCTCTGGAGCTGACCGATTCCGCATCATGCCTAATGCAGCTAATACTATTAATGATTTTGAATTGGGTATAGATGTTATCGAGCTATCAAAGGGTTTGAAATTTGATGATTTGCAGATAGTCCAAGGTGTGGGTGGTGCGGTTGTTGGTCTAAATCCTGGTACTGTTTTTTCGACGGATTTACCCTTGGCTGTATTGGTGGGGGTAGATGCTTCTCTCCTGAGCAGGAATAATTTTGTTTCAATTTAATTCCAAGCTACTGGAAACTGAGTATGGAGATGTGAATTATTACTTGAAAGGAGCAGAGCTGAAATAGAAGTAATGTTTGCTAACCGACTGGCAAAATTACTTGTTAGAATTGCATATTTTATCGAGCTTTTACTGAGCTAATAGTGTCAGATTAACAACTGTTTTTAGGAGTTGATTTGGCACTATTGACATAAGTATAAATATTTATCTACTGTCATTTTGCGATCGTAGATAAATCTGCCCCATGCTGTTGATTTGGTCAGTGTCATCTATCTCAGCAAGCCGGACTTGGGAAACATTAAAAAAATGTAACCCCCGGAAAACTAGAGCATAAATCAATAAATATGCCTAGTATTGATGCATTCCCGCCTTGGGAAAGATTTCCTTAAAATTTCTTCTGATAGACAATTTCAGATATAAATCAGTGAAATGTTGTATGAACACTATATGAACATTAGCTGCGATTTTCGCTGATTGTAGATATAGTAGTATCATGTAGCTGTGTGATTTCCCTTCCTCGGTCGATATAGTCATCTGCCAAACCTCATTGAGAAACCGGACAATGCTCAACCACAACCAAACCAGTATCAATAAAATAGACCAAATCTATCAGTCTACAGATGTACTTGAACCTGCTCCTAAAAGCATAGTCTTTATAGATGCACGGGTAGAAAATATCCAGAGCCTCTTGGCGGGACTAAAGAGCAACACCGAAGCAGTAATTCTCGACCCAAATCGAGACGGAATCGCCCAGATAACTGATTTTCTCAACCAACATCAAGGGGCAATTCAAAGTATACAAATCCTCAGCCATGGAAGCCAAGGTAGCCTCCAGATTGGTGGCACCACCCTCAACACCAGCAACCTAGACAAATATCAAGAATCGCTGCAAAAATGGTTTGCCCCAACCAACTCAAGCCAAAGACCAGACCTAATCCTGTATGCCTGCAACCTAGCTGAAGGGGAAGTCGGCACCAACTTTATCAACCAACTCAGTCAAATAACTGGTGCCGATGTAGCTGCTTCAGTTGACCCAACTGGTAGTGCCGCCAAGGGGGGTAACTGGGTTTTGGAGAAAGCCACTGGAGTAATTGAAGCAACCAGCGCCTTCACCCAAGCGGTCAAAGAGGCTTATCAAGGGATTTTGGCAACTTTCACCGTCACCAACAATAACGACTCTGGTCCAGGCTCGTTGCGCCAAGCCATTCTTGATGCCAATGCTACTCCGGGTTTGGATAATATCTTTTTTGACCCTGCGGTCAAACTAATCCAGCCCCTCTCTCCTTTACCAAGAATTACTGATCCAGTAAACCTTGATGGCCGCCCAGGGCAATCTGGTACCTTACCCGGTGTAGAAATTAATGGGCTAAATGCTGGTACTAGCTATAATCAGAATTCTGGTATTCAGCTATACGGACCTAGAACCGCCCCGCCAGCCCATTACACTCCCTATGCTGGTGCTGACGGTAGTACCATTCGTGGCCTCTCCATAACTGGCTTCTGGGGCAATGGTTTAATGCTATTCCAGACTGACAACAATATTATTGAATATAACCACATTGGAACAGACGTTACGGGCACAGTTGCCAAGGGTAATAGCCGAGCCAATGACGCAGCTGTCTACCATGCCCTATTACTACGAGGCTCGCAAAATAACATCATTCGCAGAAACCTTGTATCTGGCAACTTCGGTTCAGGAATTGTGCTGTTTGGTTCTAATCTGGGCTTAAATGGCGGCTACGAAGACCGCAATGGCTTTTTTCCTGGAACTAATCGCAACTCTACCAATAACCAAATTCTCAATAACATTGCCGGGCTAGATATTACTGGTAGTCGTGCCCTCAGTAATCAGCGGATTGGGATTTTTGTTGAAGGGCAAAGTAATCTAATTGAGGGCAACTTAGTTGCTGGTAATGGCAGTGATGCGGCTGGTACCGGCACCTATGCCAGGGGAATTATGGCTGAAGCTAGCCCTAGTACAAGTTTGAATACCTTTAGGAATAACACTGCTGGTACAAATGCTGCGCGTACAGTGGCTCTACCCAACATTACAACCAACGGCGATATTGAAGATGCGGGTGGTGCGCCAGCAATAAACTATTTCCAGGGTAATTCCCATTACGGTCTTATGTACGGGGTGCCTGCGGGGCCACCTAAAGATCTGGGTGGCAATTTCCAGGTTACTGGACTAAGCATAACTAATCCTATTTTGACGCCGGTTAATCCTCAGTTAACTACGATTACCTCTAATCAAACGATTAATAATGGTGACTTGATTGACACTCTGGTTGGCAGTTCAATTACTGGTACCCCAGGCAGGGGTATTGCAGTGACTGCGGTGGATAACACTAATGGGACTTGGGAGTATTCAACGGATAACGGGGTTAGCTGGGCTAATTTGCAAAATGCTTTGGATATTCCTCCGCTTAAACCAGAATATGGTAACTCTTGGCCTGACGGTACTGCTAATGGTGGTGCGCCACCGGTACGGGCAGTGATGTTGGCGGCTGATAGCAAAAATCGAATCAGATTTTTGCCTAATGTGGGGTTCGCTGGTTTGGTGAACAATGGGGTTACTTACATGGCCTGGAATCAGGCTGTGGGCGGCAATGGGTCTTGGGTAAACTTGACTCCTGCGGGAAGACCTCAAGTCAACACACTGCGGCGGGGGTTTAGTATGAATAATGTTAGTGGGGCAATGACCACTGACACTTTAGATATTCAAGTTTTGCCGGGAAATGCTGCACCTGTGCTTGATTCGTCTTTAGTCCAGCCTTTGACCCCAATTGCTAAGAATCCAGTAGTTAATCCTGGTACTTTGGTGAGTTCTCTAATCCCTGGTTTGGCGGTGACTGACCCTGATTCGGGGGCTTTGAAAGGGATTGCTGTGACGGGTGTGGATAACACCAATGGCACTTGGCAATATACCCTGGATGGCGGAACTACTTGGCTGGCGTTTGGCAGTCCTTCGCCTACTAGCGCTAGGTTGCTGCCAAGCAATGCTTCTACTTTGATTCGATTTGTGCCGAATGTTGATTACGAGGGCACGCCGGGGATTAGTCTACGGGCTTGGGATCAAACTCAGGGTACGGCTGGGGGTACTTTTGATGTGACAACTAATGGCGGGGTTACTCCTTTTAGTGCGGCTTTGGGTACGGCAGCGATCGCAGTGGGTAGTGCGGTTTTGCCGCTACCACCAGTGGCCCCCAAACCGCCTGAGAAGCCTTTAATTGATGAATCGATCGTCCGGTTGCTGCGTAACCCCGAGCCACCCAAGGCTCCAGAGCTGGTAGTAGCTGGTAAGCCACCGGAAGTTGGTAATCTCGGTGGTGGCAGCCTTAGCTTCCTTTTTCCTTTGTTTAACTTGCCACTCCCCTTTGCTTTTCCAGCAATAGCTCCGGTAATGACCGTGGTGCAGGGTGATTCTGTTAAGTCAGCCATGGATTCGGGGGGTTGTCCGTGTGGCAGTGTGATTAAAAAGCAACCAATGAATCCGATCATCGGGCAAATCTTTGGGACTATTGGGGCTGATAATTTATTTGCCAATGACTCAATCAATACCATTTATGCCCTAGACGGAAATGACCTGATACTTGGTAGTGATGGTGACGATAACCTTTTTGGTGACACTGGTAGTGACAAAATTTACGGCGGTGGTGGCCGCGATTTTATTCAAGGTCAGCGGGGCCAAGACACCATTTTTGGCGGATCCGGAGATGATGTAATCAGTGGCGGCCAGGGCCGAGATACTTTATTTGGAGAAGATGGTAATGATTTCCTGGGCGGTGACCAAGGTAATGATTTAATTTTTGGTGGAAAAGGAGATGACTGGTTATCCGGTGGTCAAGGGAATGACCAGCTGTTTGGTGGTACTGGCAATGATGTTTTGTGCGGCTGCCAAGGGGATGATGTGCTCAATGGCGGTGCTGGGGATGATGTGTTGCTGGGCGGGCCAGGCAATGATCTGCTGATTGGTGGTTCTGGTAATAACGTTCTCCATGGTGGCGAGGGAGCAGACCGATTCCGGCTCAGGTTGGGTGCTTTTAATGCCATTGCTGATTTTGAAATTGGTGTGGATGTGTTGGAGCTACCCCAGGGGTTACGGTTTAGTGATTTGCAAATTGTTCCCACTGTGGGGGGAACGATCGTCGGCTTGAATCCCGGTACGCTATTTTCTAGCGATCGCCCCCTGGCATTTCTAGCGGGAGTTACACCCAATACCCTAACTCCCAACAGCTTTGGTTAGGTACAGGTTCTTGATGAGGTTAAAAAGTAAAAAGTGGGCGGTTAAGGTGCCCACTTTTTTTATTTTTGCCTGGCTTATTCAGAGGGTTTAGAGATTTGCGATCAGTTAGTCCTCCTCGTCATACTCATCTTCATCATCGTTGTCGTAATCATCCTCTTCATCAAAGCTATCTTCAAAATTGTCACTGTCTAACCCATCAATTGGGGGGCTGTTGGCAGTCATACCTATGGATACCTCCCGTGATTGCAGGGTGCGGGCGGTGCGATCGTCCAGCATGTCAATCACATCATCGGTGAGGGCATCAGTCAGCATCGGTTCGACATAACTGTAGGTATCTCCGTACTCCACAGCATCAAGGTTGGGGCTAATCGGCTCATCGTAAGCGTTATAACCCGTACCCGCCGGAATCAAGCGACCAATGATCACGTTTTCCTTGAGGCCCCTCAGCCAGTCGGATTTACCTTCGATCGCTGCCTCAGTCAACACCCTAGTAGTTTCTTGGAAACTGGCCGCCGAGATAAAGCTATCAGTATTCAAAGATGCCTTGGTAATGCCCAGCATCACAGGGGTGTACTGAGCTGGTGCCCCGCCTGTAATCGCCATACTTTCGTTATACTGCTCAATCTCCCGTAGCTCCATTAACTCTCCGGGCAGGAGGGCCGTGTCGCCGCCGTCTTCGACCCTGACCTTATTGGTCATCTGCCGCACAATTAGTTCAATGTGCTTATCGGAAATATCAATCCCCTGGGACTGGTAAACCGACTGTACCTCATTGACTAGGAACCTCTGGACATTTTGTAAAGCAATCAGAGCTGACTCGTACATGCCGTGGGTTTCCTTGGATACCTGGAAAAATATCTCAAGGATTTCATGGGGATTGGCCGGGCCATCGGTCAGGGGTTCAGCCACTGCAACCTTTTGACCATCGGTAACAATCACGTTTTGCCCAGGGGAGATTGGGTAGTCGCTAATTGTGCCATCGGCTTCAATTACTTTGACATCGCTGGTCTCCTCCTGTTGATAAACCACCTGGGCTTCTCCGGGGCGGCGCGAGAGGATACAGGCTTCCTTGGGTTTGCGGGCCTCTAGGAGTTCTTCAATCCGGGGGAGACCCTGGATAATATCACCGGTTTTCGCCCGCTCGAATACCAGGAGTACTAGGTTATCTCCCCGTTGTACCAGGTCCCCTTGGTCTAGCTGGAGGATGGCTCCGGCCGAGACTCGATAGGGCCGGGCTAGCCGTAGAGTGACTCTATCATCCTCAACCTTCAGTACCTGCCCTGATTGGGGAGTTTTGGTTTCTTTGGTAAGCTTGCTCCCCGCTACCAGCAAATCTCCGGGTTTGACTAGGGGCTGGCCACTGATTGGCACATCTATTAAATCACTGTCGCGCATGATTAAAATGCGGCGTACTGCCTCGGTTCCAGCCCGGATACCCCGGACTTCTCCAGATTGATGGCATTGGATTTCAGTGCGGGCTACCACGGCATTGGGGGCAATGCGATCGCCATCTTTAATTAACAGCCGGGTGTGGGTAGTTCCCGATAGTGGGTCGGATTCACTGTCACGGCGCAGAACCAAAGACTCTAAAATCACTAACTGGAGTTGCTTCACATCTGGATTATCCAGGGCGGGGACTAGCTCAATGTCAGCTATCAATTGAGTTGTGGCCACATGGTCGTGGTTACCTGCTTGGCTCATCTCCAAGACCAATTGAGTACGCATCAAGTCTACTCCGTGGACAGATCTAACCCGCTCACCGTCTTTGTAGGCTAGTCGTTGTACCGATCGCAGCTCAATTTGAATTGCCCCAGAGGTGCTCACCGAAGCCTGGGAAGGGACACTGGGTTGGTCAGGGACGGTATATTCAACAACCGGACGCAGCAAAATGGCCGTACCCTCTGGGGTATCAATGTATTCGCAGTAGCGAATCTCAGTCAGGGGGTGCCCGGGCACCACCTCTTGACCAGGATAAGCCAAATAGCCCTCAGGCCGCTGGTCGGGATCAGGGAATTCATCCACCAAGTGGAGTTCGCCGGGTTTAATGACAATCTCCCGGAGGATATCATTTTTCTGAACAATTTCGACAATCCCAGAGTTTTGGCAGTAGATATCCTTGACTACCTCGGTACCCGCCTCCACAAACTGCCCCTCTTCTACCTGGAGCAAGGAGATATCTTTGTTGACTTCATGGCATTCCTCAGCGACCCAGAGGAGGGTGCCACCTTTGCTGACCTCGTAGCCTTGTTTGGCTTTGTTGCGCTTAGTGATTTCTATGCCTGCGTATTTAACGATTCCCCCAGTTACTGTCCGGTAGTGGTCGTCAATTAGTTCGGCTACCACCTGGCCACTTTGAACCTTGGTGCCGGGAGCGGCCTTGAGTAGAAAGCGCTGGTTGCCGGTGGTCTGAATAATGTACTGGTCGCCGCCGCCGGTGCTCTCGGTGGTGACCACCGCTTGGTCGAGGAGGACGGAGGCGGTAATGATGTCAATTTCTCGCTTGCCTTCGGTGTGGCGGACGGTACCACCATTGATTGAGACTAGCTTGGTTTCGGCTAAGACATCTCCGGCTTCTACCTTGTCGTGGTTTTTTACCACGGCTTCGGCGTTGGGTGGTAGGTTATAGACTTCCCCAGAGAGAATCCACAGTAGACCGCCCCGCTGGGCGGTGCGGGTGGTGTTGCCCTGGCGATCGGTCTTTTCTTCGGGAACCAAATCTGCAAAAATTACCTCCCCAGAAAGATCGGAGGTGACATCTTTGACCGCCCGTTCTGTGGATTTGCGGGATACGGTTGCAGAGATTTCGGCGAGGAGTTGCCCGGCAGTAACGGTCTGGCGATCGCTGACAGTTATGTAGGAGCCAGCGGTCAGATGAATCCGCTGGGGTGAAAGACCCTTTTGACTGGGGACAATTATTAGTTCAGCGGCCATTTCCACCTGTTCGCGTTCGTCCCCGTGGCGGTTGCGGATGGTTCTGGTGCGTAGGCCTTCCCCATAGCGGACTTCTCCAGCAAATTCGGCTATGACCTGGCGGTCTACTTCCCCGGTGAAGACCCCGCCAGTGTGGAAGGTACGCATGGTCAGTTGAGTGCCCGGTTCGCCGATTGACTGGGCGGCGATGATCCCGACGGCTTCTCCGATGTCTACCATCTTGCCGTGGGCTAGGCTCCAGCCATAGCAGTGTTGGCAAACCGAGCGGCTGGCTTCGCAGGTTAAAGGAGACCTCACGGTTACCTCTTCGACGCTGGCGGCGATCGCATTGGCCAGGTCTTCACACATGTCTTGGTTGCGGACTGCGGCGATCGCCGCCACCACCTGCCCGGCTGCGACACTTGCCCCATCGCCCACCAGGAGTGTATAGCCCTTGGGCACTGAAAGGATATGCTGTTGGCTCCCAGCGCGTAATACCAGTTCAATGTTGCGTTGGGCCGTGGGGCGGTCCCGGTTGCTGGCAGTGGTGGCTTGGGGGTCAGTGGGGTAGTAGATGGTACCTTCCCAAGGGGTCTTGACCTGGGCTTGGGGATGTAGGACTGGTTCATTGTTGACTAGGACATCGGCAGCCAAAACCCTTCCCAGGAGGCGATCCTTGAGGTGAATGAGGATGCGATCGCCATTGGTCATACTACGTAGTTTGATCCCCCTAGCGGTACCGCAATCAATTTCCCGGATAATCACATCCTGGGACACATCCACCAAGCGTCTAGTCAAGTAACCAGAATCGGCTGTCCGTAGTGCCGTATCCACAAGACCCTTACGCGCCCCATAGGAGGAAATGATGTATTCCGTGACCGTCAACCCTTCCCGGAAGTTGGTTTTGATTGGTAGGTCAATAATTTCCCCCTGGGGATTAGCCATCAGACCACGCATGCCCACCAGTTGCCGCACCTGGGAAATATTCCCCCGCGCTCCAGAAAAAGCCATCATGTAGACGGAGTTGAGGGGGTCAGTGGCCCGGAAATTCCGCACCACCTCGTCTTTTAGAGTTTCAGAGGTACTGTTCCAAGTGTCGATTACCTTCTGGAATCGCTCCACCTCAGTAATTTCCCCACGGGAATAGCGTTCTTCAGTTTCCCGGATCTTGGCTTCGGCATCCTCTAGTAACTGGCGTTTGCTGGGGGGAACCTGTAAGTCATTGACACTGATCGACACTCCCGCACGGGTAGCAAACTGGAAACCCAAGTCCTTGAGGCTATCAGCCATCTGAGCAGCCCTAGCACTGCCGTAATTGCTGAAAGCCCAAGCCACCAGCTTACGTAATTGTCCTTTATCTACGATTTGGTTGTAAAAGACTGGTTCTTTGTTCATGGTTTCAATCTCCAGTTGTGGGTTAAGCAATCTAGCTGATCAGGGATTCGCGGATGGTTTTGTTGTAGATGATTCGTCCTGGGGTAGTCCGAATAAACTGACAAATCAAATTGCCTTCGGGATCACGGCGCTCCCACCGCCAGCGGTAGAGTTTGGTAACACTGCCATCGGCGTTGACCTCCTCGGCTAGGGCTTGGCTATCATCGTCCTTGGTCTGCACTGGTCCATCGTGGCGCAACCATACAAATGCATGGAGATCGACCTGTTTTTGTTCATAGGCTTGTAGGGCATCCTCAGGGCTGTGGAAGTAGCGCCCTCGGCCCCTGAGGGCCTTGGGATTTTCCGCAGTCAGATAGTAGCAACCCAAGACCATATCTTGGCTGGGATGAACGATCGGCTTACCAGTGGCCGGTGAGAGTACATTGTTACATGCCAGCATTAATAGCCGGGCTTCAGCTTGGGCCTCCAGAGATAGGGGCACGTGTACCGCCATTTGGTCGCCGTCAAAGTCGGCATTAAAGGCTTGACAGACTAGGGGATGTAACTGAATTGCCCTACCTTCCACAAGGATCGGCTCAAAGGCCTGGATGCCCAGTCGGTGCAGGGTGGGGGCTCGATTTAGGAGCACTGGGTGCCCGGTAATCACCTCCTCTAGCACTTCCACCACATCTGGGTGGTTGCGCTGGATCATTTTCTTGGCGGCTTTGATATTGTTGACGATGCCTTTGACGATCAAGCGGTGGATTACGAAGGGCTGGAAGAGTTCGATCGCCATTTCCCTGGGCAGCCCGCACTGGTGAATCTTCAGCTTAGGACCGACGACAATGACCGATCGTCCAGAATAGTCCACCCGTTTACCCAAAAGATTCTGTCGGAAGCGCCCCTGTTTCCCCTCAATAATATCGGACAGGGACTTCAAGGCCCGGTTGTTTGCCCCCACCACCGTCCGGCCACGCCGGCCATTATCAATCAAGGCATCCACCGCTTCCTGGAGCATCCGCTTTTCATTGCGGACAATGATCTCAGGGGCCAAAATTTCCTGTAACCGAGCCAAGCGATTGTTTCGATTAATCACCCGGCGGTAGAGGTCATTCAAGTCTGAAGTAGCAAACCGGCCGCCATCAAGTTGCACCATCGGCCGCAGATCTGGGGGGATAACGGGAATGACACTCAAAATCATCCATTCTGGCTTAGAACCGGTGGCCACAAAGTTATCAATTACCCGGAGGCGTTTGATGAGCTTGGCGCGTTTTTGTCCCTTAGACTGGGCAATCTCCTCACGCAGTCTTTCGGCTTCTTCCTCTAAAACTAGATCCTGGAGTAATCGCTGGATTGATTCTGCCCCAATTCCCACCTCCACCCCCACAATTTGGGAATCCTCGCTGTATATTTGCTCTTCTATTTCTAACCATTGGTCTTCGGTGAGCAGTTGTTTGTAGGTGAGGTTATCGGCGTTACCCGGATTAAGGACTACGTAGGAGTTGAAGTAAACAATCTGCTCCACATCCCGCAGGGGCATGTCCAATAAAATACTCAGGTAGCTGGGGATGCCCTTGAGGTACCAAACATGGGCTACGGGGGCCGCTAATTTAATGAAACCCATGCGGTGGCGGCGGACTCGCGATTCAGTTACCTCTACGCCACAGCGCTCACAGACAATGCCCCGGTGGCGGACTCGCTTGTATTTACCGCAATGGCACTCCCAGTCTTTTGCTGGGCCAAAAATCCGCTCACAAAATAGCCCGTCCATTTCTGGTTTGAGGGTGCGGTAGTTGATGGTTTCAGGTTTGGTGACCTCTCCGACTACCTGGCCATTTGGTAGGGTGCGCTCGCCCCACTGCCGGATCCGCTCCGGGGAGGCGATGCCAATTTTAACGTAGTCAAACCTTTGCTCTAGTTGATTTCGCATAGAAAAGCTGATTTTTCAGTGAACCAAGTTATCGACTCTTTAGACCTCTTCTTCGTCGAACTCTTCCCTGGATAGTAGTTCGTAGGTCGGCCGGGACGGGGTGCGGCGATTTTCGGTGTCGGTCATCAGGTCGATTTCTACCTCCTTGGAGTTGCCTTCGCTGTCGGTGTCGACTTTGTGGGCGGCAATATCTAGTCCCAAGGATTGCAGTTCCCGCATCAGCACCTTGAAGGATTCTGGGGTGCCGGGGCGGGGGATCGGCTTGCCTTTGACGATCGCATTGAGGGCTTCGTTGCGTCCTTGCATGTCGTCAGACTTCACCGTCAGTAACTCCTGGAGAATGTAGGCAGCCCCGAAGGCCTCTAGGGCCCACACTTCCATTTCCCCAAACCGTTGACCACCCTGCTGGGCTTTGCCGCCGAGGGGTTGTTGGGTCACCAGCGAGTAGGGGCCAGTGGACCGGGCGTGGATCTTGTCATCCACCAAGTGGACTAGTTTGAGCATGTAAGCTACCCCGACCGTTACCGGTCGGTCAAAGGCATCCCCAGTCCTGCCGTCGTAGACGGTGATCTTACCGGGATTTTCTGGGTCGTAAGCCCAATTGCGGCCTTCTTGGCTAGCCGCTTCCTGGAGCTTGCTATTAACCGTAATGTGGGAGGCCTCAGCCCCGTACATTTCATCGAAGGGGATCAGCTTAAAGCGGCGATCGAGATGGTAACCCGCCCAGCCCATTAAACACTCAAACACTTGCCCTACATTCATCCGGCTCGGTACCCCTAGAGGGTTGAGGACAATATCCACAGGGGTACCATCGGGTAGGTAGGGCATATCTTCAATGGGCAGAATCTTCGAGATGATTCCCTTGTTGCCGTGGCGGCCGGCCATCTTGTCGCCTACTTGGATTTTCCGTTTCTGGGCGACATACACCCGCACCACCATGTTAGCTCCGGGGGGTAATTCATCCCCCTGTTCCCTGGTAAATACCCGCACATCCACAACTCGGCCTTTTTCACCGTTGGGTACCCGCAGCGAGTTATCCCGGACATCCCTGGCTTTTTCTCCAAAGATGGCCCGCAGCAGTTTTTCTTCGGGGGGCTGGTCTGATTCGCCCTTGGGTGTGACCTTACCCACCAAGATATCTCCAGATTCTACCCAGGCCCCAATCCGGATAATGCCGTTTTCATCTAGCTGGCGTAGGGAGTCTTCCCCGACGTTGGGGATTTCTCTGGTGATTTCCTCAGGGCCCAGTTTGGTTTGGCGGGCTTCAATTTCGTATTTTTCGATGTGAATACTGGTGTATACATCCTCCATCACCAGCTTTTCACTGATCAAGATCGCATCTTCGTAGTTGTAGCCTTCCCAGGGCATGTAGGCTACCACAATGTTTTGGCCGAGGGCAATTTCTCCGCCCTCGGTGGCTGAGCCGTCAGCAATCACTTGCCCCGCCACCACTTGGTCGCCTACATAAACTAGGGGTCTTTGGTTGAGGCAGGTGTCTTGGTTCGATCGCTGATACTTTTGCACCTCATACTCTATTTCTTGATCACTATTGGTGGGTTTGATCCGAATCCGATTGGCATCGACATAGGTGATTTCCCCGTCGGTTTTAGAAACAATCACCATCCCGGAGTCACGGGCTGCTTGGGCCTCTAGCCCTGTGCCCACCAAGGGACGTTCCGGGCGCAAGAGGGGCACCGCTTGACGTTGCATGTTGGAACCCATCAGGGCCCGGTTGGCATCGTCATGCTCCAAAAAAGGAATCAATGAAGTGGCAACGGAGATAATTTGTACTGGAGATACAGCCACAAAATCTACCTGGTCTGGGGTGGTGGTGGTGAAGTCTTGGCGGTAGCGCACGGGTACTTGGGGGCCGATGATTTGGTTGTTTTCATCGGTGGGAATATCGCCGGGGGCAACCCGGAGGTCATCTTCTTCATCGGCGGTCATGTAAACAGGGGCTTGTTCCTTGAGGACTCGGCCATTTTCTACCCGGTAGAAGGGGGTTTCGATGAATCCGTACTCATTGACCCGGGCATGGGTGGCTAAAGAACCAATCAGGCCGGCGTTGGGGCCTTCCGGAGTTTCGATCGGACAGATGCGTCCGTAGTGGGAAGGGTGGATATCCCGTACCGCAAACCCCGCCCTTTCCCTGGTCAGACCGCCGGGGCCGAGGGCTGAGAGCCGCCGCTTGTGGGTCAGCTCCGCCAAGGGGTTAGTTTGATCCATGAATTGGGATAGCTGGGAGGAGCCGAAGAACTCCTTGATGGCCGCCACTAGGGGTTTGGGGTTGACCAAGGAGGCCGGGGTAAGGGTTTCTGCGTCGCTGACGGTCATCCGTTCTCGGATAATTCGCTCTAGACGGTTGAGACCAACCCGGACTTGGTTTTGGAGGAGTTCTCCGACCGATCGCACCCGGCGATTACCCAAGTGGTCAATATCATCGGTGCTACCCAGGTCAAACTCTAGGTTGATTAGGTAGTCGATCGCCGCCAAAATATCCTGAGCCGTCAGTACCCGGATGGTATCGGGGATGCTCAGGCGTAGTTTTCGGTTGATTTTATAGCGGCCGACTCGACCGAGGTCATAGCGCTTGGGATCAAAAAACCTAGATTCCAATAGGCTTTGACCACCGCCCACGGTTGGAGGTTCGCCGGGGCGAAGTTTCTTGTAAAGCTCGATTAGGGCTTCCTCTTCGCTGGGGTTGCCTTCTTTTTCAAGGGTTTTTTGATAGTATTCCGGGTGGCGTAGGGCATCGGTGATTTCGTTGTCGCCCAGACCGAGGGATTTTAAGAGTACTTGGGCTGAGAGCTTGCGGGTTTTGTCGATTCTTACCCACACTAAGCCGTTGCGATCGGTCTCAAACTTGAGCCAGGCTCCCCGATTGGGAATCAGCGAAGCGCTGTAGGTACGCCGCCCGTTTTTATCGATCTCAGACTTGTAGTAAACCCCAGGGCTACGGACAATTTGATTGACGATCACTCGCTCAGCGCCGTTAATGATGAAGGTGCCGCGGTCAGTCATCAGAGGCAAATCCCCGATGAATACCTCCATCTCCTTGATTTCCCCAGTTTCTTTGTTGATTAATCGGGTCGGAACATACATCTGTACTGAATAGGTACTGTCCCGCCTTTTGGCCTCATCCACATCGTATTTAGGCCGTTTGAGCTTGAAATCTTTGCCCAAAAAGTGCAGCTCCATTTTGCCTGTGTAGTCGGTGATCGGCGAAAAGCTGTTTAGTTCTTCGATTAGTCCTTCTTCCAAGAACCATCGGAAGCTGGAGCGTTGAATTTCAATTAGATCAGGCAAAATATAGTTTGGCGTGGTGAGAGTGGTTGGCATAAAGATAAGGGTTAAGGGGTGGTCTTGTGATTCTATAAAGATTCCAGCCGAATGCAGCGTGTGTCCAAGCCCTCTGGGGGCTTAGGCTGACACCAGAAAATCAGCCCCACTGTTTTTTTGGTTACGGAGCTGTGATTTGTGGTTATTGATTATTTGGCGATATTTACGGTGTGGGATTTGAATTTAGGGTTATTCAAGGCGATCGCAATAGTTGAGAAGATTTATAAGACACAGATCAGATTGAAATTATAGCAGGTCTTATCAAAATCCATCATGGGAGAGTCAGGTAAATTTTCGAGTGGGGTCAAGTTTGAGCAGTATCGATCCTTTAATTTGCTTTTAACGGCTGTCGCGTACTCTCAAGGTATCTCTAGTTAGTGAGTATGATTAATAATATAAATATTCAACTTCATGGTCATCTTATAAAGATGACCGCAAGTCAGTCTAGACAAGGGATGATTTATCACCATAAATTGAAACAGAAGTTTCAGTGCAGCTAGAACTGCAATAGCAATAGTTTTATGAAAAAAGAATCCACCACTCCCATCAAAAGCTCCCCGGCAGAAGACGAGGAAGAGTACGATTTATTCGACTTTTACTACGATGAGCAAGGCTCTACCCCCGGAACCATTACGATCGAGCCGGACGCATCTCCCTCTAAGCTGGAACTTATTGACTACAGCGAAGATAGCAGCACCTGTCTAGAGCTGTTTATGCCTGAGGAGTGCATTCCTTACCTGGATACTGAATCAGTTTCTTGGGTGGATGTGGCGGGCTTGGGTAGTGAAGATATTTTGCATCGCCTCGGCAAAGTATTTCAGCTCCACCCCTTACTTTTAGAAGACATCGTCAACGTGCCCCAGCGGCCCAAGGTAGATGATTATAATGACCAGCTCTTGATTATTGCCCAGATGATCATGCTCAAGGAGAACCGGACAGGCTTTTGGATTGAGCAGGTCAGCTTTATTTTGAGTAGAAATTATCTCTTGACGGTCCAAGAGGAGCCGGAGCGGGACTGCTTTGATCTGGTGCGCGATCGCATCCGCACTAATAAAGGGGTGATCCGCAAACATGGCACAGATTACCTGGCCTACACATTAATTGATTCCTTAATCGATGGATTTTTTCCAGTACTAGAGGTCTATGGTGAGCAAATCGAAGAATTAGAAGATGAGGTGGTAGCCAACCCCACTAGAGGCACCCTTGAAAAAATCTACCGGATTCGTCGCGAACTGCTGGCCCTGCGTCGTTGCATCTGGCCACAGCGGGATGCCATTAACTCCCTAATTCGTGATGGGAACGATTTGATTTCCCGGGAGGTGCAAGTCTACCTCAGGGACTGTTATGACCACACTGTGCAGGTCATGGACATTGTGGAAACTTACCGGGAACTGACCTCTGGTTTGATGGATGTTTACCTTTCCTCAGTCAGCAATCGGATGAACGAAATTATGAAGTTTCTAACGGTAATTTCCTCGGTGTTTATCCCCCTAACTTTCATTGTCGGGGTATATGGCATGAATTTTAATACTGAAAAGTCACCCTGGAATATGCCAGAGTTGGAATGGTATTTGGGTTATCCGGTTTGCTGGGCTGTGATGATCGGGGTGGCTGGGTTTATGGTTTATTTCTTCTGGCGGCGGGGCTGGTTTGAAAATCAGTCCGCCCTCAAGGACTAACCTCGATGGCATCAATTCCCCACAAAGTTATTGGTGTGGCTGTGATCTGTAATCAGAATCAGCAGATTTTGATTGCACGCCGTTTACCCACAGGATCCCAGGGTGGCCTATGGGAGTTTCCGGGGGGCAAGGTAGAACCGGGGGAAACCCTGGTTGAGTGTATTCACAGGGAAATCCGCGAAGAGTTAGGCATTGAGGTGACGATCGCTCAACCCCTAGTGACCATCGACCACACCTACTCTGATTTGCAGGTGACTCTGCATGTTTACCTGTGCCGTCATCAAGCTGGTCAGCCCCAGCCCCTAGAGTCAGCAGAGGTGCGCTGGGTCGATCGCAAAGACCTAGAGCAGTATAATTTTCCTGAAGCGAACCGGCAAATTATCCAGTTAATCCAAAAATTAAATTGGGCTACTTAAGGCTCAATCGGAGTGATTACCTGGGAATTTTAGTCAATCTGAGAGGATGTCTGAAAAGTCTGGTGTCATGTCATCACTACGAGCTGAAAAATCTGCGTGTATATCCCTAGAGATTCTGAGTTTGTAGTGACGGTTTTAACCGTCTTTACCTTTTCAAACACCCTCTGAACTGTGCATCTTGCCTTGGGCTGGCCAAGTGTCAAAGTAATTAAACTTAAATTTACTCAAGGGATTTACGCAAATTTGGGTCTCGCTGGGCCTAGGTTTTCACACGGGGATTGCAAGGCTAATAAAGTAACTGATGTTAATCTAGGCGGACGGCAGCGATCGCCTCTGGCAGGGGAATTAACGCTGGTTTGTGGGGGGCTTGGTGCAGGCGGATCAACTGGGCGAGGGTCTTCTTTAGTTGGGGACGGGGGACGATCGCATCCACAAAGCCATTGGACAAAAGATATTCAGCGGTTTGGAAGCCCTCTGGTAATTTCTCACGAATTGTCTGCTCAATGACCCGCCTACCAGCAAAGCCAATGGTAGCCTTGGGTTCAGCTAAGATTATATCTCCTAACATCGCGAAGCTGGCCGTTACCCCACCAGTAGTCGGGTGGGTTAAGACTGGCACATAAAGCAACTTTGCTTGGCGATGTTGCTCTAGGGCACCAGAGATTTTCGCCATCTGCATTAGGCTCAGCATTCCCTCCTGCATCCTTGCACCTCCGGAGGTACAGACAATCACTACTGGTAGCTGCTGCTGGGTGGCGTGCTCAATCAATCGGGTCAGCTTTTCACCGACTACTGAACCCATGCTGCCGCCCATAAACCGGAAATCCATTACCCCCAAAGCTAAGGGCAGATTATCTAGCTGCCCGACCCCGGTTTGGACTGCATCAACTAAGCTGGTTTTATCTTGGGTTTCGCGGAGGCGATCGCTATAGGACTTGCGATCGCGAAACTTGAGGGGATCCGTCGGTCGCAATTGCCCAAACATCGGTTGCCAGGTATTGGGGTCGATTAATTGACTAATCCGTTCATCACTGTAAACTCGCATGTGATGGCCGCACTCCAGACAAGTCATGGCATTGGCTTGTAAGTCCTTGGTGTAAGAAACCGCCCCACAGGCAGGGCACTTTGTCCATAAACCATCAGCAATTTCCCGTTCCTGTCTTGCCTCTGGCAGATGAGACTGACTTACTTCACGGCGATTGGCAAACCAATCAAATAAGGACATAAACCCTACTCCTGCGGTTGTAATCTCTGCTACTTTTATTGATGCTTTTAACTTTAATCGATTACGCTACCACCACAGTCATCCCCTAGGGATTTTTTTGCTTGCCTTGGCCGGAGAACTGGCCAGAGGAACTGGAGAAATTTCCACTAAAAAAACTTAGAAACTTAACAGACGATCATCAGATTTTATCAACTCAGATTGACTGGCCACCTTGAGAGGAAGGCTCCTCACCGATGCCTAGCTCACTTTTACTCTTGCTCAAAACTTGCCAGAGTTCACGAATTTCCTGGTAAGCCTGCTCTGGAGTTATTTTACCAGCAGTCTCTAGGTTGCAGACATAGCTTACCTTTTGGGCAAACTCCTGCAAGTTAGCATTAAAAATCAAGTTTTCTGGTTTAACCTCGCCTCGATAGTGGCTGTGGGGGTAGATGAAGTCAGATTTAGAGTACATTTTTCACCTTTTGCACAGTAAATGTGCTTTGCTTAATACTTTTATTTTAATTGTCTGGCTTGTCTGAAAAAACTTATTGCCAGAAATTACAGTTTAACTTAACCTCCTCTTAATTAATTATTAACCTAGTTACGGTTACCCCCACTAAACTGGGTATAGCCCTACTGGTCTAAGCCGTGAAATTACTGTATAAACAACCTATTCTGCGAATTTAGCTGAGGTTAAGACCACGCCCTGGAGAGCGATCGGCAAACCCTATTTCCCAAGCTGTCAAGATATCATAGACCAGCTGAATAACGACTCAGTTAACACCCTTTTTAGAAGATTGATCGCTCCGCCAATACTTTCAATACTTTCCTTGGTGGTGGCAAGAGCAATTTTATCCAATTTCCAGCGGGGGCTTTTGATACAGGATGTCCTAGGGGTGGCAAGATATTTCTGGGATATTTTCTATGGAAACCAAAGCTGCCCTATGCCAGAGAAAGTTTACGAGGGGAAAGCTAAAATCCTCTATCGCACCAGCGACCCAGGAGTTCTGTTAGCCCAATTTAAAGACGATGCTACGGCTTTTAATGCCCAAAAACGTGGGCAAATTGTCGGCAAAGGCGAAATTAATTGCCAAATTGCGGCAGTTTTGCTCCAGGAGTTGGGGGCTGCGGGTATTCCCACCCACTACATCAGTTGCCCAGCTCCTGACCAGATGCTGATCAAAGCTGTGCAGATTATTCCTCTGGAGGTGGTTGTCCGGAACATTGTGGCGGGGAGTTTATGTCGTGAGACTAACTTACCCCTGGGTTTGGTTTTACCCGAACCATTGGTGGAGTTTTACTATAAAAACGACCAGCTGGGTGATCCTCTTTTGACGAGCGATCGCCTGAAGTTAATGAACCTAGCTACCCCAGACCAGATAGCCACTATCCAACAGTTAGCCCTTAAAACCAACCAAGTCTTGCAAAACTTTTTTGCCGATTGTGGAATTACTTTGGTGGATTTTAAGTTGGAGTTTGGTCTAAATGCAGAGCAGCAGATCCTCTTGGCTGATGAAGTCAGCCCCGACACCTGTCGTCTCTGGGATGCCCAGGAAACAGACCCCCAAAAAAGAATCTTAGATAAGGATCGATTCCGCCAAGACCTTGGTAATGTGGAGGGTGCTTATCAACAGGTTCTGTCTAGAGTTAAGGCCCTGCGTGGAGAATCGACATAATGTGGTTTAATTTTGGGAATGAACGTGGAAGTAAAAATTACCAAATGCATTTATCCAAGATATTAGTAGCCTCCCTGGCAGCTTCAACTGGCTTAGCGATCGCTGAGCCAGGGCGCAGTGAAACCATCAACCAGTCGCCAGACCTACATAAAGCTACTAATCCGGTTATTGCCGAGGTGACACCTGTCGGAACAATTCCCACGGTGGAAATTGCCAGTCAATTGGAGTTTACTGCCACTAGAGTCGGCGCTGTGTCTGGGATTGCTGAACAGCCTCCCTTGGAATGGAGCGATCGCCCAGTTAGCCCGGTTAACTTCAATGCCGACGCAGACCTTTTAGTCCAAAATCCTCCCAGTCCAGTCAGTCCTCCCCCTGCCCCGACTCCTCCTAGTCCCCCCACTGCTCCACCCCAACCCCAAGTCCTAGTTGCTGAAATTGTCGTCCGGGGGGCTGGAGAACTAGAAAATCGAGTCTATGAAGTAATCCGCTCCCAGCCGGGGCGCACCACCACCCGCAGTCAACTCCAGGAAGATGTGAACGCCATCTCAGCCACAGGCTTTTTTAACGATGTGGAGGTGGTGCCTGAAGATACTCCCCTGGGAGTAAGGTTGACCTTTGCGGTGCGGCTAAATCCAGTCCTGCGTCAAGTGGTAGTGGCACCCCTAGGTGCCAGCGCAAGTGTGCTACCGGCTCAAGTGATTGAAGAAAACTTCCGCAGCCAGTACGGCTCAATTCTCAATACCCGTCAACTACAAACTGGAATTAACCGAATTAACCAGTGGTATAGGGATAATGGCTATACCCTTGCCCAAATTGTCCGCCCCAATATCGGCAACGATGGTACGGTGACACTTTCAGTTGCCGAGGGAGTAATTGAAGATATCCAAGTCCGGTTTCTAAATTCCGAGGGGCAGCCCCGTAATTCTGATGGTTCGCCGATCGCAGGCCGGACTAGGGAATTTATTATCACCCGAGAGGTGGAGCAAAAAGCTGGGGATGTTTTCAATCGCCGTCGGGCTGAGACTGACCTGCAACGGGTTTTTGGGCTGGGCTTGTTCGATGATGTGCGTTTGGCCTTTGCTCCGGGACAAGACCCTGCACGGGTGGTGTTGGTGGTAGAGGCGATCGAACGAAGCTCAGCCACAGCCACCTTTGGCGGCGGCTTTAGCTCAGCTAGCGGTCTATTTGCATCAGCTGGCTATCAGCAGCAAAACCTAGGCGGCAATAACCAGAGACTGGGGGCTGAAGTCCAAGTCGGGCAGCGAGAACTGCTCTTTGATATCCAGTTCGTCGATCCCTGGATTGCTGGGGATCCCTTCCGGACTTCCTATAGTGTCAATGCCTTTCGCAGCCGGGCTTTTTCTTTGGTATTTGACGGCGGTACCCCAATTGTGAATTTGCCCAACGGTGATGCTCCCCGGATTTTACGCTACGGCGGTGGAATTACCTTTAACCGTCCCCTAACTAACAGTGTCTTCACCCGTCCAGAGTGGGTAGCTTCCCTGGGGCTGCAATACCAAAATATTTCCATTCGTGATGATGCCGGTAACCTGCAACCCTTTGACCAGTTGGGAAACTTGTTGAGTGCTAACCGCAGTGGCATTGATGATCTACTGTCACTGCAACTGAGTATTTTCCAGGATTTGCGCGACAACCCCCTAGTGCCTACCCGTGGTTCGTCATTCCGCTTGAGCACCGAACAGGCCCTGCCCATTGGCGCGGCTAGTTTATCCTTCAATCGGGTGCGGGCAAACTATAGTTACTATATCCCGGTACGGTTTACGAATTTTGCAGATGGCCCCCAGGCCTTGGCTTTGAATGTGCAAGCAGGCACGGTTCTGGGGAAATTTCCGCCTTACGAGGCTTTTGTGTTGGGGGGCACCAACTCAATTCGCGGCTACAATGAGGGCGAAGTGGGTAGTGGACGCAGCTTCTTGCAGTTGTCTGCGGAGTATCGCTTCCCTCTGATCAGTGTTTTAGGTGGGGCTGTGTTTGTGGACTATGGTACAGATTTGGGTACAGGCCGTTCTGTACCGGGTAATCCAGCGGGGATTCGGGGTAAACCCGGTGATGGTTTTGGCTATGGAGTTGGAATTCGCTTGCAGTCTCCGGTGGGTGCGATCCGGATCGACTATGGTATCAATGATCGCGGCTCTAACCGCATTCACTTTGGGATTGGAGAGCGGTTTTAGATCATGCAAAGTTTTACTATTTCTGGAGTAGGTCTCCACACAGGCATTCAGACTAATGTCCGGGTTGCGCCAGCTGACCCCGGCGAAGGGAGGTATTTTGTCCGGGTGGATTTGCCCCAGCAACCCAGGGTTCCTGCCCGCTTGGAGGCAGTCCGCCAGACAATCTTATCTACCGAACTAGGGATTGGGGAAGCTAAAGTCCGCACCGTGGAACACTTACTGGCTGCCCTTACTGGCCTGGGCATTCAGGATGCCCGGATTGAAATTGATGGGCCTGAGTTACCCCTGTTAGATGGCAGTGCTAAACTCTGGGCTGAGGCGATCGCTACCCCAGGTAAATTGCAGACTGGCTTGCCTCTCACTGAACCGGTGGCAATCTACCAAGGAGATGTTTTTGTGTCCGCCATTCCCAGTACCTCCTTGCGGTTTAGCTACGGGATTGACTTTGATACGGCGGCCATCGGCAACCAATGGCATAGCTGGGCCCCCCATGTGGAGGACTTCACCACGGCGATCGCTCCAGCCCGGACCTTTACAATGCTCAATCAAATTAAACAACTGCAAGAGTCTGGTTTAATAAAAGGCGGCAGTCTAGACAATGCCCTAGTCTGTGACCAAGACCAGTGGATTAACCCCCCTCTGCGTTTTGCCAACGAACCAGTCCGCCACAAACTGCTAGATTTTATTGGCGACCTGAGTTTACTGGGCACAATTCCCACAGCCCACTACATTGCCTACAAAGCCAGCCACAACCTCCACATCCAGCTAGCCAGAGCGATCGCTGAAAAGTTCTAGCCCCACCTCCACCATGACTACCTCCCCGGAACTAAGTAACTCCCTCCCCACTAATGGCACCCAACGGCCCACAGCCTTTAGCATTGAAGACATCCACCGGCTTCTGCCCCACCGCTACCCCTTGGCCCTAGTCGATCGGATCATTGAATTTATCCCCGGACAAAAGGCAGTGGGGCTGAAAAATGTCACCTTTAATGAACCCTTCTTCCAAGGACACTTTCCAGGGCGGCCCCTCATGCCCGGCGTGATGATCGTCGAAGCCATGGCCCAGGTCGGCGGGATCGTCTTGACCCAGCTACCAGAACTCCACAACGGTCTATTTGTGTTTGCCGGTATCGATAAGGTCAAATTCCGTCGCCCAGTCATCCCCGGCGATCAACTGGTGATGACAGTGGAGTTAATTACCGTCAAACACAAGCGATTTGGCAAGATGCAGGGGCGCGCCGAAGTGGACGGGCTGCTCGCCTGCGAGGGAGAGATGATGTTTTCCATTGTCGAGTAGCCCCTTGCCAAACCTGACCAATTATCCGCAAAATATTCACTAAAATACCTACCCAGCACTACCTTGATTCACCCCACTGCCATAATTCATCCCCAGGCCCAATTGCATCCCACGGTGAAAGTGGGGGCCTACGCGGTGATTGGTGAGCAGGTCACCATCGGCCCTGGTACGGTAATTGACCCCCATGTGGTGATTGAAGGGCCCACAGAAATTGGTGCAGAAAACCACATCTTCAGCGGGGCTGTGATCGGCACAGACCCCCAAGACCTTAAGTATGATGGCTCCCCCAGCCGGGTTAAAATTGGCGACCATAACCGCATTCGGGAATACGTGACCATTAACCGAGCAACTGGCCAGGGGGAAGTAACTGTGGTGGGTAATCATAACCTGCTGATGGCCTACGTCCATGTGGCTCATAATTGCGTGATCGAGGACGGGGTGGTCATTGCCAATGCAGTTTCCCTAGCGGGCCATGTCCATGTAGAATCACGGGCTACCATTGGCGGAGTTTTGGGGGTACATCAGTTTGTCCACATTGGTAGCCATTCGATGTTGGGGGGCATGAGTCGGATCGATCGCGATGTACCGCCTTTTATGCTAGTGGAGGGTAACCCAGCCAGGGTCAGAACCTTGAACCTGATTGGCCTACGCCGGGCTGGGATTATCGGTCAAGAAATGACCCAGCTCAAAAAAGCCTTTCGGTTACTCTATCGCTCTGGCTATACAATTCGCGATGCCCTAGACCAATTGGAGATGCTGGCTGATAATCAAAAACTGCAGCATCTGCACAATTTCCTCAAGGCTTCCCATGGGCAGGAGGGGCGGCGGGGGTCGATTCCTGGACGCGATACTGACAGTTAGAATGATTATCAATGCTACCGGCCTTACCTGGGGATCAAAATGTACCCCAGGCAACAGACAGTCTGGGTGGTAATTCAGCTATATTGAATCAATAACTAAATAAGGGCGCGTCTCCCTTGGCTAATTTTTGATTGTTTGACAGGGGAGGCGGGTTTATTCTGGTGTGAGGAAAAAGACCAACCGCCTACGGCTTAAATTACTCAGTCTTGTATAGAGGGTACAAAACACTATGGCTTCAGTAGATAATACACCAGTATCGGGGCATGTTTGGGTAAGTTTGAGGGATGCGATCGCATCTAGCTCTGGGTTTCAGCGCTGGAAACTGGAGAAAGCCCTAGAGTCCAGAAACTTGGGTACCCTAGACCAACAAATTAGCCTATACCTCCGGGAAACTTTAGCTACTTTGGCCTACTAGGAGACCAGACTAGGTTTCAAATTTCATTGCAACAATCATCTGCCATAGTCGGCGGGTGATTGTTGCTTTTGGCCTGTTAGATCAATTGTTGATTTTGAACTGATTTGTCGCTGGTGGTAGCTTTCAATGAGCTAGTTATGGGAATTGGACAGCCAGCCAGTCTTGCAGATGAATCTTAAGGTCGCGGGTAAATTGGGGGCGTAGGGAAAAGTCGGGGGTGTGTACGGGCTTACGATTACCATCCAAGGTCCAACCAAAATCGCTGGCAAGCCGCAGTTTGTCGCGCCAGTCAGATATGGAGACAATCAAGGGGCGATCGTCACTACGGGGATAGTCGTGGACACGAAAAACATAGTTAAAAGTATTCTGCTCCCCAGGGGCGACGGTAGAGGGGGTACCCAAATGATTTTTGAGGGCGGCGCGCACGTAGCCGACCAGGTCTGGCTGCTCAATTTCCCCCAGGGTCTTCACGGCTAGGGTGAGGGCAAAGTAAAACTCCTCGACACTAATAAATTCCAACTGCATAGTTTAGGTCTGAATTAATAGCCTCATATTTTACAGGGGATTCGCTGTGTTAGGCTTTTGGAGACTATAAATCCTTGATCCCTATGAATCAAGCCAGCTTAAATTTAACTGCGATCACAATTTTTATGGGGGTGGTGGTTGCGATTGTCCTACCCTTATGGGGGGTTGATCCCACCTTCCCCGCTGGGGCAGCCTTCATTGTGTTAGCGATCGCTAGCTGGGATAGTTGGCAGTGGGGAGGGCAAGGGGGGACTATCCTGCTAGACTGGCTGGCTGGGCCAAAACATCGGCAGCGAGTTTTGCACCATGAGGCGGGGCATTTTCTGGTGGCCCATCTGCTGGGAATACCCGTATCTAGCTATAGCATTGGTGCTTGGGAAGCTTGGCGGGCTGGATTATCTGGCGCTGGTGGAGTGGTCTTTGGACCGGTGACTGCCCCTGAGCCTGACCAGTTGTGTACCGTCTGGATGGCTGGAATTGCCGCTGAACAATACCTGTACGGCCAGGCCGAGGGGGGAGCAGATGATCGCCTAAAAATCAGTGATTACCTAAAGGCCCTAGGCTACAGTGAAGCCCAGATTCAGCCTAGACAAAATCAGGCCCTGCAACGAGCTGGGCGGTTGATTGCTACGCATAGCGATCGCTACCAAAAATTAGTTGCGGCCATGGCCCAGCGCCTACCGGTCGCTGACTGTGTGGCTATCCTGGCTGGGTGATTTCCTTAAATTAAAGCCAGTTTACTAAGCTAGATTTTGCATAGCAAATCTAAGTCTTGATGGGGGTAGGGGTCTGACCCAAATTTTCCCCCCTTGGGGCGGATCGGGTTAATATGACTAGTACGGAAGTCAAGTAATTAAGGGGCAATGCCGACCATGAATCTTGAGGAGTTTTTGAGTATTGATAGGGTTTTGCGCGACGAAGTTGCTCGCGGTCAGTCTTTCATTTTGCCGGGAGCCAGACCCCACTACAACCCCGACCGCCCCGGCCAAGTGGAGCATATTTTTTTAGACCTACACATTCAAATTCCCCATCGCAGCTTTGGTGGCACCTGTACTATTACGATTAACCCAATCCGCGATGGCATTGAGCAGTTGACCCTCAATGCTGTAGACCTAGAAATCCACAGTGTCCGAATTGGTGAGGTTGAGCAAAAATTTACCTACGATCGCGAACACCTGTGCATCCATCTGCACCAGCCCACCGTCACGGGCCAGCCCCTCAAGGTAGCGATCGCCTACAGCGTGGAAAACCCCCAGCGGGGTCTGTATTTTATTCACCCTGATCAGCACTACCCAAATAAACCTACCCAAGTTTGGACTCAAGGGGAAGACGAGGATTCCCGGTATTGGTTTCCCTGCTTTGATTATCCTGGTCAACTCAGCACTTCAGAAATTCGGGTGCGCGTACCCAAGCCCCTGCTGGCCGTTTCCAACGGAACTTTGATCAATAAAGTCGATCAAGGGGATGAACATATCTTTCATTGGCTCCAGCAGGAAGTTCATCCCACCTATCTTATGGCTTTAGCTGTGGGTGATTTTGCAGAAATTAAAGACCAGTGGCATGGCAAGCAAGTCACCTACTACGTGGAAAAATCCCGCGTTGATGATGCCCGCCGCAGTATGGGTAAGACTCCCCAAATGATGGAGTACCTCAGTGAGAAATTTGGTTATCCCTATCCTTACCCCAAGTATGCCCAGATTTGTGTAGATGACTTTATTTTGGGGGGTATGGAAAATACCTCGGCCACAATTTTGACCGATCGCTGCCTTTTAGATGAGAGAGCAGCCCTGGATAACCGCAGTACAGAGAGCTTAGTAGTTCATGAGTTGTGCCACCAGTGGTTCGGAGATTTAATAGTAATCAAGCACTGGGCCCATGCTTGGATCAAGGAGGGCATGGCTTCATACTCAGAGGTGTTGTGGACGGAATTTACCTACGGCCGTGAAAGTGGGGCCTACTACCTGCTCAATGAGGCGCGCAGTTACTTGAGTGAGGATAGCTGTCGCTACCGTCGTCCCCTAGTTACCCATATTTATCGAGAAGCGATCGAGCTGTATGACCGGCACATCTACGAAAAAGGAGCCTGTGTCTACCACATGATCCGAGCTGAACTGGGTGAAGAGCTGTTTTGGTCGGCTATTCAAACCTTTGTGCGCGATCACGCATTCCAATCGGTAGAGACGATCGATCTGTTGCGGGCGATCGAGAAAGCCACCGGCCGCAATCTGATGTCCCTCTTTGATCAATACGTTTTCCGGGGCGGTCATCCTGATTTCAAAGTTGCCTACAGTTGGGATCAAGAAAGTAAAATTGCCAAGCTCACCATCACCCAAACCCAAGCCAAACCAGACCAAAATGTTACCCAAAATGATCTTTTTGATCTAAAAATTCCCATCGGCTTCGGCTACAAAGACCAACCCAGCAAAACCATCACCATCCGGGTCAATACCCCAGAGCAGAGCTTTTACTTTCCCCTAGAAACCCAGCCAGATTTCATCAGCTTTGACCAAGGCAACAACTACCTAAAAACCGTGGAATTGGCCTATCCGCTGCCGGAACTGAAAGCCCAACTCCAGTTCGATCCCGATCCCATTTCCCGCATCTACGCAGCCCAGGCGATCGCCCAAAAAGGCAACCTCGAAGCAGTCAAAGCCCTGGCCCAGGCCCTGACCCAAGACCCCTTTTGGGGAGTGCGTGCCGAAGTGGCCACAGAGTTAGCCAAAATCAAATTAAACCAAGCCAGCAACGCCCTTTTGGAAGGCTTGACAGATGCCGAAGCTAGAGTCCGCCGGGCCGTGATTTTGGCTTTGGGGACTGCCAAGCCCGAAGCCGCCTACGCTAAAATCAAACAACTCCTAATTACGGGCGATCGCAGCTACTACACAGAAGCCACGGCTGCCAGTGTCCTTGGCAAAATCGTCGCCAACACCCCCCACAGCCAGGAGGCGATCGAACTACTCCAAAAAATCCTCCAAGAACGCGCTGGCTGGAACGAAACAGTCCGCTCCGGAGCGATCAGCGGCTTAGCCCAGCTTAAAAATGAACCCCAAACCTTAGACATCATCAATGAATACACTGTCCTAGGGGTAAACCAACCACTACGACTAGCCTCAATCCGTGCCCTAGGCACAATTCAAACCCCCAACAACCAAGACCGCATCCTCAGCCGCCTAGAAGAACTAGCCAAAGAAACCTTCTTCCTCACTCAAATGGCCGTGGTAAATGCCCTCAGCCAGATGGAAACCACAAAAGCCATAGGTCTTTTGCAAAGCATAGCTCACCAGAGTCCTGACGGACGAGTAAAACGCTACGCCGAAGAATCTATCCAACAGGTGCAAGCCAAAGTCGGATCTGGCCAAGCTCTCAAGCAACTGCGCGAAGAACTAGACGAACTCAAAAAAGAAAACCAAAACCTAAAAAGCCGCCTAGAAAACCTAGAAGCCAAAAGCTAGAAAAAAAGAACACATTTCCCAGAAATGTTGAGTCTTGATGGTAAAACCTGTTCTCAAGGAACAACTAAAAGTCAAAAAATATCTCCGATATGTTGACGACTTTGCCCTCTTCAGCAACGACAAAGACTCTCTGAGATTACTAAGAGCGCAAATAGAAGAGCACCTAATAACCCTACGGTTAAAAATTCACCCCATCAAAAGTCAAATATTCCAGAGTATTCATAGCATAAACTTTTTGGGCTTCCGTATTTTACTAAAACAAGTGAGAGTGAGCTGCCGCAATTTACATCCAGGTCGGCGCAGACTAAAACACCTACAACAGCATTACCTTTCTGGCAAGTTAACTCTAGAAGATGTATCCCAATCAGTGCAAGGCTGGTTAGGTCATCTTCAACAGGGTGATATAGCAGTTGCCTGGTCGGTTAGGACAAGTTTTGGCTTCCAGCTCGCGGCGTTTCCCCTCTCCCGTCTTGGGAGAGGGGCTGGGGGTTAGGATCAAGGACTCGATCGCGTGAAAGTGTCTTAATCCGCCTGTCCAATGCCATAAGTACTGTCCCAATAAACCTGGCAATTGCTATATTAGTTCGGGTTAAGGGTATTGATCCAACAGGATCTAACTAAAACAAAGTAATCCCGTTACTAAAGTGACTAAACTGGCAAACGAATAATCAAGTTTCTGACTTGTTTCAGGCTTACGTTACAAATCTGTTTTTCTAAAGCCCTACTTTGAATTTAGGAATTTAGACCCTGTAGTGTAGGTTGCGATCGAGTGAATTTGTGGGGCCTCCTAGGTACATAGTTCAATACTCAGATTCGGTGCAGAATTTGTCCGCAATTAACAGGAATTAGTCAAAATTGAGGCGATAATAAAACCTTGTTGTTTTTTTGAGAAAGAAAATCCATGGGCCGTGCTAAAAAAGTTGTCCTCGCATACTCCGGGGGCGTAGATACATCAGTGTGTATTCCCTACCTCAAAAATGAGTGGGGTGTTGAAGAAGTGATTACCTTGGCCGCAGACTTGGGTCAAGGGGACGAACTGGAACCAGTCCGTGAAAAAGCCCTCAAATCTGGGGCGAGTGTTTCTCTAGTGGTAGATGCTAAGACTGAGTTTGTCGAGAATTATGCCTTTGCGGCAATCCAAGCCAATGCTTTGTATGAAAACCGCTACCCCCTGTCCACTGCCTTAGCTAGACCTCTAATTGCCAAGCTCCTAGTGGCTGCTGCGGCCGAACATGGGGCTGATGCGGTGGCCCACGGTTGCACTGGTAAAGGTAATGACCAGGTGCGTTTTGATGTGTCGATCGCAGCCCTCAATCCCAAGCTCAAGGTGCTAGCCCCAGCCAGGGAATGGGGCATGAGTCGGGAAGAAACGATTGCCTACGGTGAAAAATACGGCATTCCAGCACCAGTAAAAAAATCCTCCCCCTACAGCATCGATCGTAACCTCCTAGGACGCAGTATTGAAGCCGGAATCCTCGAAGACCCCAATCAAGAACCCCCAGAGGAAATTTACCTGCTCACCAAAGCCGTAGCCGAAACCCCTTCAGCCCCGGAATACCTGGAACTTGGCTTTACCCAAGGCATACCCACTAGCCTCAATGGCCAACAACTGCCACCGGTAGAGCTAGTAGACCGACTCAATGCGATCGCTGGTGAACACGGCGTAGGCCGTATCGACATGATTGAAAACCGCCTAGTCGGTATTAAATCACGGGAAATCTACGAAACTCCCGCCCTACTAGTCCTAATCCATGCCCACCGCGAACTAGAGAGCCTGATTCTCACCGCCGATGTCACCCACTACAAGCGGGGCATTGAAGACACCTATAGCCAACTGATCTACAACGGCCTCTGGTACAGTCCCCTAAAAAATGCCCTAGATGCATTTATTCAAAAAACCCAAGAACGAGTCACTGGCACAGTCCGAGTCAAGCTTTACAAAGGTAATGCCACGATCGTCGGCCGCTCCGCAGACCAGTCCCTTTACAGTCCAGACCTAGCCACCTATGGTGCCGCTGACCAATTTGACCACAGGGCTGCTGAAGGCTTCATCTATGTATGGGGACTGCCCACCCGCATTTGGTCTGAAAAAGGAAAATAAAGTCACCTAAAAAAATAAGCAGCAGTTGATTTGCTTATGGTTGGTGAGTCTCGGTGCTCCGGGAAATTCAGCACTAATCCCTCGGTTTTGTTTTCTTGAATTGGCTACAGTTTGAGAAACCTAATAATTAATTCCCCCTTCTAAAATCAGCAGAAGGGGGAATTAATTTTACTTAAGTAATCTGACCCCTATGGTTTACTTGCCATAGTTGCTGGCTATAAGTTCAGCCATATCCAAAACCCGCTGGGAGTAGCCCCACTCGTTGTCATACCAAGCCACAACCTTGACCAGATCCCCGCCCATCACCATAGTCAGGCTAGCATCCACGATCGAAGAAGCATCATGGCCACGGTAATCGGTGGAAACCAATTCCAACTGGCTATATTCAAGAATCCCCTTGAGTTCCCCTTGGGCGGCTTCCTTGAGGACATTGTTTACCTCTTCGGCGATCGTAGTTTTTTCTACTTGTACCACCAGATCCACCACCGACACATTGGGAGTAGGTACCCGTAGAGCCAAGCCATTGAGTTTACCGCTCAACTCCGGAAGCACCAGACCCACAGCCTTCGCAGCCCCCGTAGTAGTGGGAACAATGTTCATCGCCGCAGCCCTTGCCCGCCGTACATCCCGGTGGGAAGCATCCAACAGCCGCTGGTCACCAGTGTAGCTGTGGGTAGTGGTCATAGTTCCTTTGATGATATTGAAGTGGCTGTGCAATACCTTAGCGATCGGAGCCAGACAGTTGGTTGTACAGCTAGCGTTGCTGATAATATCATGCTCACTTGCTCGGTAATCCTGATGATTTACCCCATAAACAAAGGTGGGTACATCGGCACCCTTAGCGGGGGCAGTGATCAAAACTTTTTTTGCCCCGGAGGCCAAGTGTTTGGAAGCACCTTCACGACTGATAAATACTCCGGTGGATTCAATAACTAAGTCAATACCCCAGCTATCCCAGGGCAACTTTAGGGGGTCGCGATCGGATACACATTTAACAACTTTGCCGTTGACTGTGATTGTATCCTCGTCAGCACTGACATCAGCAGTCAGTTTACCCAGCATGGTATCGTAGATGAGCAAATGGGCATTAGTTTTGGGATCAGATGTATCATTTATCCCGACTACTTCTAACTGGCTGTTTTGACGGCCTAACCAGCACCGCATAAAGTTCCGCCCGATCCGGCCAAAACCATTAATTGCTACTCTAATCACTGCTTTTTGCCCTCTGTATCTTTAGTAGTTATCTAGTGACAAGTTTTATGACATTAATCCTACCATCAAGGGGAAAGTATCAGGCGCAAATATACCCTATCTATCTTTAAGATCTGTGGTTGTGAAATCGTTGCTCTGGGGTGGTCGATTAGGGGTTATTGTAGTTGCTTTCAATTTTTGGACTTAATTTGGGTATCAATGGTGATGATTGCCCCTCCCAAGCTATACTACCCGACCTGAGACTGATAAAGATGATGTTTGTAAATATATTGCTCAACTGCTGGTGGAACCAATTGAGCGATCGCCTCTCCCTGTTGGCTAAGGCAACGGATTTGGCTAGAGGAAATGGCCAGGGTCTGCATATCCAGCATCTGCCAACTTAAGGTAATTCCTTGACTGGCCAGGCAATTGACAACCCCATGGGCTTGGTCTAAATCCGGTTTCTCCAGCCGGGGGGCCACTAGCCACCTACACCGGGGTATTAGGTGCGATCGCCCCCGCCACCGGGGCAGAGTCAAAAATACATCCCATCCAACCAACCAATACCACGTAGTTTTGGAGTACCGTTGTTCTAGGATAGCCAACTGATCCACCGCATAAACCGCATCACCCACATCAACCAAGCGAAACTCGGCATATTCGGCTAAAGCTAATTCCAACATTATTTGCCGATGCTGTAGAGCACTCATTCCTGGTTTACGGGAAGAGCTAGCCTGGGGAAGCCAAATTATTTCCTGGAGTCTTGCCTGAACCAAGCCAGTCTGGGCGATCTGCAAATGCCCCAAATGTACAGGGTCAAAACTACCACCAAAAATTCCCCGCTTGAACATATTAATTAGCTTTAAGGAGACGGTAATTCTTCCTGAGAAGATAACTGAATCGGCGTTTAACTACTAAACCAATCACTTTAGTAACAGTTGATTTCATCAAAACTGTACTAAAAACAATTGGTGTGGTCTGCACCTATTAACCAATCAATTAGTAAAGCCACTCACTCATCTAAAATCACTACCAATTTAGGATATTTAATCCAATTATTTTCGTAACTTGACTCAAATCTTGCTGTTTATCTAAAAAATAGTCTAAAGGTATTTAGAGTGAAATGGAGGAGTATAGCTTAGTGATTTCCTCCATCCTGCGAGATAATCTCTGGTAGTATAGAGCGTGTCAATGGCTACGCCCTAGGGGGGTAGTGTGTGGTGTTTTAAGGAGTTGAATTTATGGATCGTTCTGTTGACTTTAACGGTCAGCCTTTCCACTTTATAGGTATTGGTGGTATTGGAATGTCTGGTCTAGCTTACATCTTAGCTGAAAAGCAGCTACCAGTATCTGGATCAGATTTGCGATCGACCAACATCACACAAAGGCTAGAAGCCGCCGGAGCAAGAATTTTTCCTGAACAAAGCGCTTTAAACTTAGAAACCTTCCAGAACCATGCCCAAAGCAGTGTCCTGTTATCAAAGATATCCAGAGCCATAGCTATCCGACCTGCCACGACAGTGCCCCAGGTGATCTGCTCGACTGCAATTAACGACACTAACCCCGAATACCAAGCAGCCCTGGCCTTGGGTTACCCGATTTTCCACCGGTCTGATCTCTTAGCAGCCTTAATGCAAGACTACCACAGTATTGCCGTGGCGGGGACGCATGGTAAAACCACCACCAGCAGCATGGTTGGCTATATTTTGCTAAAAGCCGGCCTAGACCCGACTATCATCGTTGGCGGTGAGGTGGATGCTTGGCATGGTAATGCCCGGACTGGCAAGGGGGAATACTTGGTGGCAGAGGCCGATGAGTCCGACGGTTCTCTAGCTAAACTAACGGCCAAAATCGGAGTAATTACCAACATTGAGCTGGACCACCCGGATTTTTACCACAGCCTAGACCAGGTGATTGATATTTTTCAGACTTTTGCGGGTCGTTGTCCCCTAGTGGTGGGTTGCATTGATTGCCAGCAGATTCGTGAGCAGATTCGCCCCCAGATTAGTTATGCCCTCCACCGTCCGGCGGATTACACCGTCAGCCAAGTGCTGTACACCGCTGAGGGTACCCAAGCCCAGGTGTGGGAGCGGGGGCAACTGCTTGGAGTGCTTAACTTGCGGGTGTTGGGGGGGCATAATCTGAGTAATGCCCTGGCGGCGATCGCTGTTTCTCGGCATCTGGGCATTGATTGGCACACGATTAGCCAAGCTCTCCAGCACTTTGGGGGAGCCAAACGACGCTTTGAGTTCCGGGGGGAATTTAAAGGGGCACAGCTTTTTGATGACTATGCCCACCATCCCAGCGAAATTCGAGTCACTCTGACAGCAGCCCGCCTCCGCGCCAAAGGCATGCGGATTGTGGCGGTATTTCAGCCCCACCGTTACAGCCGGACTAAGGCTTTTTTGGCTGAATTTGCTCAGGCTTTTACCGAGGCTGACCAGGTGGTGATTACAGATATATACAGTGCCGGGGAGCAAAACCCTGGGGATATTGATGCCCACACCCTGAGTAGGGCGATCGCTGAGTATCAACCCCAAGTTACCTACCAACCTAATCTAGATGCTGTGGAAAGTTTCCTTAGAGATTTCCTCCAACCAAATGATCTCGTCATATTTTTGGGGGCGGGTAATCTCAATACTGTGATTCCTCGGCTAGCCGACTAGGGGGCTGGCTAGATAATTAATAAAGTACTTTTACATCTTTTTTTGAAATATTTGCAGAGTGCCTATGGTTTCTGGATCTGAGACGAAATTTGCCCATGAACCCAGCTATTACCTTGGCCAGTCACTGGTACGATCGCAGGTTCCCCTGGCCCCCCTGACTTCCTGGCGAGTGGGCGGCCCGGCTGAATGGTACGCCGAACCCAGTAATCTTGAGGAGCTTAAACAACTCTTGATCTGGGCTGACCAGATGCCCATAACTTTTCTGGGGGCCGGCTCCAATCTCCTAATCAGTGATGCGGGTGTAGCTGGTCTAGTCATTGCCACTAGGCATCTGCGCCACATCTATTTTGACCCTGAGACTGGGCATATTACAGCTGGTGCAGGGGTGCCCCTACCCAAATTGGCCTGGCAGGCTGCTAAGCGGGGCTGGATTGGTCTGGAATGGGCTGTGGGCATTCCAGGCACAATTGGCGGAGCCGTGGTCATGAATGCTGGGGCCCACAAATCCTGTATGCGGGATATTTTAGTTGCAGCCCAAGTTTTCAATGACGATGGTACGATCGTCAGCCTGACCAAGGAAGACCTGGACTATGGTTATCGCAGCTCCATCCTCCAAAGGCACCCCCGGCTGGTTCTCCAAGCGACTCTACAACTGGGTATCCGCAGTACCAAGACCAACGCCATGGAGCTATCTACTCAACACCTCCACCACCGCCAGACTACTCAGCCCTATCACTTGCCCAGTTGCGGCAGCGTATTTCGCAATCCCACAAATTACAGCGCTGGCTGGCTGGTAGAACAGAGTGGCCTCAAGGGTTACAGAATTGGCGGCGCTGTCGTCTCTGAAAAACATGCCAATTTCATTCTCAACTGTGGTAATGCTACCTCGGCCGACATTTGGCAGTTGATCCGCCATGTGCAGACTGTGGTTTACGATCGCTGGGCCATACAACTGATCCCAGAAGTAAAGGTCTGGGGGGATTTTTCCGGTTCCTAGACCAGCCGTCCAAAGAATGGTACTAATTAAGTATGTATGAATAAACATTTACACCCTAAGCAGATATGACACAAGGTAAAGGATTCGGTTTCGGCCTGGGCAAAATGAAGGAACTGACCGAAGCTTTCAAAAAAGCCCAGCAGGTGCAAGAGGGGGCCAAACAACTCCAAGAAGAACTGGAAAACATGGAAATCGAAGGGCAAAATAGTGATGGCACTATCAAGGTAGTGATGTCTGGTAACCAAGAGCCTAAAAGTGTGCAGATTTCCGCAAGTGCCCTAGACAAAGGTGCTGAAGCTCTTTCTGAAGATGTGACCGCAGCCCTCAAAGATGCCTACGAAAAATCTACTGCCACCATGCGCGAAAAAATGGAAGCCTTGACTAGCGGTCTGAATATTGGCATATAACTGATTAAGTTATTAAATTTCAGTAGCGGTGCGGGCCCCCTTGCCCGCTTAGAAACATGAAGATCCTATTCGTCTGTTTAGGTAATATTTGTCGATCGCCCGCCGCTGAGAACATCATGAACCAAATGATTGCCCAAGCAGGGCTGGCTGATCAAATCAATTGTGATTCAGCGGGTACTGCGGGCTATCACATCGGTTCACCGCCCGATGCCCGGATGCGATCAGCCCTCCGTCAGCGTGGCATTCCCACCGCAGGGCAAGCCCGCCAGTTTAAGCCCCTAGACTTAGATGAATTTGATCTGATTCTGGCTATGGACCGCGAAAACTACCAAGACATCTTGGCTTGGGATAGTACAGGCGAGTATCGATCTAAAATTAAGATGATGTGTGACTACGCTAAATCCCATGACGATCGTGAGGTTCCCGACCCCTACTACGGCGGCCCTGAAGGGTTTGAATATGTCATTGACCTCCTCAGCGATGCCTGCGCTAACTTGCTCCAAGAGTTGAAACAGCAACTGCCAGCCCACTGATGGCAAATTGACAAACTCAACACAGCTATTGTGTGATAACAGATAACTTTAGGCTCTAATCGATTAATTGATAAACTCTGTTCCAATCACGCGAACCTAATGTCCGGCGGTTAATGCTAATCTTAGACAAATCGGTAAAAAAGAACATTTGCTCACAGCGCCTGTAAGTATATTACAGCGCTTGGATGAATTTGATAAATCCTTCCAAGGATTGTTTACCTCAATGGCTAAGGCATCTGGATTGCTGGTTATAGCATTGGACAGGCGGATTAAGACACTCTCATGCGCCCGGAACCTGACCCTCACCCCCAGCCCCTCTCCCAAGACAGGAGAGGGGAAACGCCGCGAGCTGGAAGCCAAAACTTGTCCTAACCGACCAGGCAACTGCTATGTATGCCACAGTGGTTGTCCTGGGTTTGTTCCTCAAGGATTAAAGGACTACGATCAAACAAGTAGGGTATTTGCTACCACTCCAGTTGAAACTTGAAACTGTAGAATTTGGAAATCTTAGTTGCTCTTTACATGGCTTGGGCCCGCAGGAAAGCTGCTGGTAAAGACAGGAACTTATTGGCTTTGGGCACGTAAGCTCTCTGCCGAAAGACATCATAACCGTTGCGTTCAATTACTCTAAGGATGTCTTGATACAAAATTAAAGAAGCCCAAACTGGTAGGCGTGAGTCTCGGCTCAAGCAGCGGATGCCTTTGGCTGCCTGCTGGTAAAATTGCCTAGCTCTGGTAATCTCGAAGTTCATGAGGTTGCACCAGCGCTGGTCAATAACTCCAGCAAAAAGGTCAGCTTCTGAGTAGTCAAACTTAGCTAGGTCTTCTAGGGGCAGGTAAATTCGACCGCGCTGGGCATCTTCGCCTACGTCTCGGAGGATGTTGGTTAGTTGGTTGGCAATACCAAGGGCGATCGCTGCTTCGTTGCAGTTTACCTGCTCTTGGACCCAGGGAGTAATACTGTTTGATTCCTCGATTCCCAGAATTGCGTTAGACATTAAGCCTACGGTGCCAGCTACCCGGTAGCAGTAGAGGCGTAGCTCTTCAAAGGTTTCGTATCGGCTACGGTGTAAATCCATCCTCTGCCCGGCAATCATATCCCGAAAGGGCTGGATGTCTAAGGGGAAGTGAGCGATCGTATCCACAAGGGCCACATCCCCATCGTCAAAAGGCTGCCCGGCAAAGACTTGCTCTAGGCGATTTTCCCAATTGTCAAGGGTCTCAGGCGTGGTCAGAGCCGCATCAGGGCCATCGACTAACTCATCGGTACGCCGACACCAAACATAGATTGCCCAGATTGCTTGCCGTTTGGCGGGGGGCATCAGCAGAGAACCAAGATAAAAAGTCTTAGAGTATTTGGCGGTAATTTGGCGGCAATACTCGTAGGCCTCGTTCAGGGAGGCAAGTTTGGGGCTAGTTCGGGAGTTCGGCAGTTGCAGCATTATCCATGGGCGGGGGTTAACTTTCGGTCGATCGCCTGGGCTGTGAGCTTACCGGACAACACAGCGCCTTCCATGCTTGCCAAATAGCGTTGCATCGTATAGTCCCCAGTCAAATAGAAGTTGGCAATGGGGGTAATCTGGCTGGGTCGATGCTTTTGACGGCCTGGGGTAGCCTTATAGACTGACCGGGGTGTTTTAACAACATGGTATTTTAACAGCTTTGCAGGGTCATCGCCGGTAAAATGGTCTGGAAATAAGTTTTCTAGTTCCTTGAGAGTGGCGGCAACAATTTCCTCATCGGGTCGGCTAATCCAATCTTTCGCTGGGGCTAACACCAACTCCAACATTGATCGCTCAGGATGAGCATAGGCTTTACAGGTATTACTCATATCTGCGTAGACACTCAGCAGGGGCGATCGCGAAAAGAGTAGGTGGTCAATGTCGGTGAGCTTACGGTCAAACCACAGGTGCAGATTAATTACCGGCACCCCCTCCAAGCCCTCTAGCTGCTGAAAGTAGGGCACTTCTTGCCAAGGAGCAGGGAGCATCAATTTGAGAGCATCCACCGGCATGGCAGATACATAGATATCCGCAGTTAGTACCTCATCATTGGGGAGAAGAAATCCCTGGACAGTTTGGTCGGAGTTGAGGAGAAATTCGCGGACTGGAGTATTGAGCTTGACTGCACCGCCTCGATCGCAAATATAATCAACCATGGGCTGGCAGAGCCTTTCCGTAGGAGCACCATCTAAAAATGCCATCTTAGAGCCATTTTTCTCCTGCAAAAATCGGTTTAACGCCGTGAGGACAACAGTGGCAGAAATCTGATCGGGGTCAATGAAGTTTAAAGCCTTAGCCATGGCAATAAAAACTTCCTTTTCCACCCGGGGCGGGACATTTTGCCGTTTCAGCCATTCAGAAAAGGAATATTTGTCCATTTCCTCGACGTATTCTTGGCCCTTGAGCATGGCTGGAATTAAGCCCAGACCAAAGCTGATTTTTTCTGGCCAAGTCAGCATATCATTGTTGCGGAGGATGGCAACTACCCCATTTATTGGGGCGGGTAAATCTGGAAAATCAAACCGGGAGTAGGTGCCGGGCTGATCCGGTTGGTTGAAAATCATTGTGTGCTCTTTCCACTGCAACCGGTCTTCGATATTTAATTCCTTGAAAAGTTGCAGCATGTTTGGGTAAGCGCCAAAGAAAATATGTAGTCCTGTTTCGTACCAATCCCCATCGGCATCTTGCCAAGCGGCCACCTTACCACCCAAGACATCCCGACGCTCCAAGACAATAGGCTGATGACCTGCATCCACCAAATACTTAGCGCATGATAGACCAGCTAAACCAGCTCCGGCGATCGCAACTCGCATGTTTCTTAAGTAATTTCTGAAAATTTCCACACTTATTATAAGGGAAACTTTACACACTGTTACAATTTGCCCACAACAATTCCAGGAATCTACTGTACCAGATGGAAAACCCGGAGGCTGGATACCTCCGGGTGCAGATGAGCTATTTACACAGGCTATACATGGTAGATTTTAAATGCAGACAAGTGCAAGCTAATGCTCCGGTTGGGATTTTTGTTTAAGGCGGTGGGAAGCAATCATGATTTGTTGAGCAGGAAAGCCCACCACAGGAATAACCTGGTATTGGCGATCGGCTTCTAGTTGCTGTAGTTCCGTGTAATCTACCCAGTGGATACAGTTGACTGGGCAGGTGTCGATCGCCTCGTCAATTACCTCTTTGGAATCGCCATCTTGGCTAAATACCCTGGATCGGCCGTAGTCGGGTTCAATATAGAAAGTGTTGGGGGCAACGTGGGCACAGTGCTTACAGCCAATGCAGGTAATCTCATCCACATAAACTCCCTTTTGGCGCAGCTGCCCCCCTAACTCTGGCTCAAAACCAGTGCGCTCAGGGGCATCTCTAAATACACCACCCAACTCTGGTTCTAACCCAGAACGTTCATCCATCCATTAACTCCAGCGCTGTAGTACTAACTGAATCGAGCCATCAGCTTGTTGCTTCTGTTCCGCAAGGGTAAAACCCTGTTTCTGCCCCTCCCGGATGACGGTGTGGTAAGCATAGCGCTGGCTGACTTGGCGGAGAAAACCTTCTACAGTTAGAGGCTGCTGCCAGTACTGGAGGTCAGCTACTAGGACGTATTCTTGACCATTCCAGCTAAAACCGATGTCGTAGCCATTGTCCTGGGCGATCGTAACTTGAGCAGTGGTTGATTGACCTTGGTAGCCATTGACAGTGCAATTGCCAGAGCGGTAATCCACACCCAAGTCAGTTAGGGCGGCCTCTAGAGCGCTGAGGTTGCGGATTTGGGTTTTGATTTGGCTAAAGTGGGACATATTCCAGAAGAGTTAGACTAAAAACTTACTAAAATTACCAGTTACTAAAGGTACTCTGGGTAGCGGTTTCGGCCTGTACCAGTTGTTGGGCGTAGTATTCAGAGCTAGTTTCCTGGGAAACTACTACTCCTAACTCAGCTTCAATCTTGGCCGTGACCTCCGCACAGGAACTACCCGTAATCCCAGTTACTTTTTCTAGGACTCGACCATCGGGGTAAATCACAAACTCTAGGGTTTCTAAGTTCATAGCTTGACGGGTTTATGGGTTTCCCAAAACGGGATCAGCTTCTTAGCCTATTGTTGGCAATTTTCCCATAGGTGGTCAAATCTTAAATAAATTTAACAATCTCCTGGGAAAGTACTCTAGTTGAACTTTACTCCCCACTGTTGGTAATAATTGCCAACTAGGAAGCCAGATGCTCTAGGGATGAGTCTAGAAACATCAAACGTAGCCTGCTTTTATCCTGTGATCCAAATGATCAAGGAATCAATTGCGTTAGCAACAAGTTTCGCTTAACTTCCCAGAGGAGTCAAGGTAAGACTTTTGTCTGGCTGATAAATCTTAATAGAAATACACAATCGCTGCCCCGTTTTTTTGGCAAGCTGTCCTCAACTACATGATTAGCCACAGTATTGACCCCAGTGAGGTTCTGGATGATTGGCCTTGGTCTGCTACTCGCCCAAGATTTTATGGGGTTGTGGATAAATTCTAAATCTTGGGTAATCTCAAGTTGGGTTGCTGGGAGTCTGCTCTTGGTAAACCCTCGCGAGGAACTGCCTGACTTGTTGAGCTTCCATGGCTGTTAGGGGCAGTGATCCCAAAAATTCGGAAGTGTTTGTGGGGCTGGCGGCGATCGCTTCTTTGGCAAAGTTAGCGACAAAATCAATTAATTGGTGACGATCGCCCCAAAATTCACCTGCCCTGGCTGTTGAGTCGGCTGTTTCTGGTGTGCCTAGCAGGGGAGACGGCACTGACTCTAGCTGGTGATGACGATGCGATCGCAGGGCTGAAATAATCTCCCGCCGGGAGCTGCCCCGCAACTGAAACAACATAAAAGGATCAGCCCGGAAGTGCTCCCCCAGGAGGTAATAGACCGCTGCCACATGCTTGCAGGGATTTTGCGGGTCTGGGCAACTGCATTTAGATTGCACCTCCGATAACTGGAATGGAAATAAATTTAAGCCATTGGCCACAAACACCCGCTCAATATCGCTGGGCATTTCACCAGCCAACAGTTGGGCTGTGTAGTTGGCCTGTAGACCCAGAGTTTGAATTACATACTGCCAATCTTCTGGGGTAAAAGGCTCTAGCCAAATAGCCAGTTGATAAGGCTCAGCCTCTGTGCCTTGCACCTGGGCCCACACCCGCCCAGACTGGAATTCAATTTGGAGTACCTTCCCTTCCCTGGCGTAGGTCCAGCCCCGCTCTAGGCGTTTTTTAAACCGATAGGATTGGAGCAGATCTAGCCAGCGATCAACCCACCAAGGATTAACACTCTCCTGATTTTGCATAGCGTAGGATGCTCTTGATCAGAAAGCTAATTAACTAGATGTCAGCATTAGTAATTTTGGGGTTCGCTCTAACAGCGGCCTCCGCTTCATTGACTTTGTCTTTGCATTTTTGGCTAATTTTGCCGTCCCATTCGTGGAAGGGGGCCAGACCCAAGCCTCCATTGGCCAGGGTAGAAAGTTGAATGCCAGCTTGAAGATTTCCGACAGCGAAGTTCTTGACTGCGTTTGCCACTGCTACATCCATGTTTTTGGTGGCACTGGTAATTAGGGCTGCCTTGACCTCTGGATAGGCAAAGTACTGGTCCACATCAACTCCGATCGCTTTTTTATTAGCTTCCTTGGCCGCCAAAAGGCCCCCGTTACCAGTGTTGCCTCCGGCTCCAAAAATCACGTCGGCTCCTTGGCTGATGAAATTCTGCCCCACAGATTTACCGGTGGCTGGATCCTCAAAGCTGGGAATGTACTGGGTCAAAACGGTGGCGTTGGGATTGGCAAATTTAACGCCGCTGGTGTAGCCTTTTACAAATCTCTGTACTGGGGGAATTTCCATGCCTGCAACTACTGCGACTTTGTTAGATTCAGTGACGCAGCCGGCCAAGGCCCCGGCTAAGAAGGCGGCTTGATCTTCAGCAAAAATTAGACTGGTGACGTTTTTCAGTTCGTTGGCGTAGGGGTCCTTACCATCTTTGGTGGGGTAGGCGGCATCGACGATCACAAAGCGGACATTGGGGTATTTTTTGGCCATGGCAGCGGTAGCATCAGCCATTAAAAATCCCACAGTAATGACTAGGCTAGCCCCTTCGTTAACTTGGGTTTCAATGTTTTTTTCAAAGTCGCTGGTAGAGGCGGCGACTACGTAGGAAAAATCTAGACCAGCGGCTTGAGCGGCTTCCCTGGCTCCCTTGAGGCTGTACTCATTGAAGGATTTGTCATTCTCGCTACGATCGAGTACTATGCCAACTTTTTTCTTTTTACCTGCTGGGCTAGCTGTGGTAGTGGTAGGACTGTCTCCACAGGCATTGACTACCAGGGATGCAGAAAAAGCCAAAGCAGCAAGGAAAATTCTTCTATTTATCATGGGTGTGGAACCAGTGATGTTTCTTGGGTAATTATGGAGGAAATTTTAGCGCAGACCCTGGGATGAAATTGGCTAATGTTGCGGTTTGCAAAGTTCTAGCCAGCAGTATTTTTATGGGAGTTTCAATCAAATTATCTAATGTGGATTTTCAAGGCTTACAACTGGGGTCAGGGCAGTTTTCATGTCCACATTTGTTGATGTTAATTGGGGTACCAGGGAGTGGTAAATCAACTTTGGCCAGTCAGATAGCTGCACAAACGGCAGGCAAAATTGTCTGCTGCGATCGCATTCGGGGCGAGTTGTTTGGCCATGAGGCTATCCAAGGCAGTTGGGGGCGGGTCTGGGGGCGGGTTGTCCAGGAATGGCAGCAGGGAATCCATCAAAAGCAACTGGTAATTTACGATGCTACCAACGCCCGCTGTCGTTACCGCCGCCAGTTAATTGCCTATGGGCGCAGTTTGGGGTTTCGTCGGGTGGGGGGGCTATGGTTAGATGTGCCTTTGGAAGTTTGCTTGCATCGCAATCGTCAGCGCGATCGCCAGGTAGATGAGCTAGTGATTACCAGAATGTACCG
>Ga0272446_1000140_pt1 | contig 103674 bp, 72 predicted proteins | sample YNPCB0061_FD_194587 | JGI IMG/M metagenome (GOLD analysis project Ga0272446, IMG submission 194587) | Hot spring microbial mat communities from Yellowstone National Park, WY, United States - YNP-CB-006-1 | ecosystem: Environmental > Aquatic > Thermal springs > Hot (42-90C) > Sediment | place...
GAGCGATCGACAAGCCAGCGACGGGCGGCAGGGCTCGCGCGCAACGTCGAGCGGGTGCACGAGTCGCCAGCGGCCGATCAAAAAACGGTGACTATCGCTTATCGCCGATCGATGGTTAAAGCATATGAGGGTTCCGGCAGTCGTTCCGGTGATGCGAGCGAGCTGACGAACGTGGTAGGACTGCTCTGGATGCAGAAGCAGCAGACCGAGGACGCGGCGGCGGTATGCGCCGAACAGAATGTCCGCTGGGCTTTGAAGCATGATCGGCTACGACTTGCCATTTCCTGAACCCGACGCGGTTGCGTGCTCATCATCACGAGCTTCACGGACGCCCGCCGCATCAATGACCTTGGCGATGCCAGCCTGGACTTCATCATCATGCGGCGTGGAATCGTGGACCCGCATGACGTCGGTGGCGTGCCCCGAGATGGCCTTGGTGATGACGGCATCGACCTCGGCCTCGCGGGTCAGGTCCTGGAATGTCCGCCGCAACGCACGTGCGGTAACCGTCTTGTTCATCTTGAGTTCGGCCCGGGCGGCCTGGAAGAATTTCCGAAGGTTGGTCGGCCCACGCAAGCGGCCGTCTTCGGAGGGGAAGAGCAAGCCGCTGTCCCGCATCGCGTCCGTCTTGAGCTGGGTGTCGATGTGCCACTGGATGACGCGGACGAGGGCCAGCGGAAGCTTGATGTTCTGGTCGCGCTTGGTCTTGGTCATGTCCATGACTTCCTCACCCCGCGTGTGTGAACGGCGGATGAGAAGCGGGCGCTCCTCCGGCAGGAAGTCGGGGGTCGGGCCTGTCCGGCGCAACGGCCGGGTCGTGCATTCCCTCTGGCCCAGCGACAGGCAGACCAGGACATAGGCGAAGTGCTGGCCCACGGTGACTCGCTGATCGTCGACTGGAAGCCGAAGCAGGCGGCGATCTCGAGGTCGCCATGAGAGAAGGTGTCGCCGTCGTCGCCTATTTCTGCGACGGCATCCGGCTGCTCAAAGACTGCCACATCGACGGCCAGTACGGCTTCATGGGCATGACCCGTCGCGAGCAGGTCGTGCGCCTGGAGAACGCGGACGAGCTGCGCGAGTCGGCCGCTCAGCGGCGCATCCCTGGGCGTCGAGGTGCAGCGCGGGTCGACCATCGACATCGCGATGGTCCTGGTCGGCAAGACCCGTACGACCGGGGGGCCACCCCACCAAGGACGACCTGAAGGGCACGTGCGACGGTGCGACCCACTATGTGCGGGGCGCGCTCGTGGGTGCGTTCGTGGTGGACCGGGGCAGCCAAGCCAAGGTCCGCGCTGCCGCGGAGATCCTGGGCGTGGGTGCCGGCGCCAACTCCTCGAGCGCCGCACAACCCCGCAACCAGGATGGCGACCCGGCGGACTGCAAAAACGCATCCCCCGACTCGCCGAAGGCCCCGGCTCCCGCCGACGCCCCCGCCGTGGCCGCGGTCGATGAGCCTTGTCCCCAAGGACTCGTGTTCTCCGATGGCAAGTGCACCGCACCGGCCGCGGCTGCCGCCTATCAATGTACGCAGGGCAATGCCGACGAGTGCACCCCCATTGCGACAAGGGGCACGCGGGAAGCGGTGCCACGCTTGGAGCCATGCTCGCCTCGGGGGAAGGGATCTCCCGCGACGCTGCCAAGGCCGCTACGGTGCTGAAGAAGGCATGCGACGGCAGCGACGCCCGCGCCTGCGGCCTCACCGGCGTGCTCAACCTCGCCCAGGGCGTCAAGCCCATTGCGCTCCATGACCCGCAGCGCGCCTGCACCATGGCCGATAAGTTCGCCCGCGCCGTCCAGAAGCGCGTGAAGTAGCCTCGCTCCGAGCTCGTCAATCACCCCACAAGACCCGCCGCATGGTGTATTCATGGGCGGCTCCGGCCGCCTTCTCGCGCACCCGCTTCGATCCGCCGTCGGCCCACGAGCCCTCGCGACGGTCACGCGCCACGCTCGCAGCAGAAGCGACACCGTCTCGTCCGCCCGTGAAGGCTGGGACAAGACCACATGTCGCCCGCGAGATTCGATGGGTCGGCTCACGCCGCGGCGACCTTCGCACCGGTGTCGAGGCGGCGGAATCCGACGCCATGGATCCCAAGCCCTTCTCGTAGCCGAGTCCGCTCTTTTTGGAGCCTTCGAGCCGGTGAGCCTCGCAGCCCGGGCCGGTGCTCACAAGCGCTCGTCACGGCCGAGCGGCGAGCAGTCCCACCGCGGCTGGCGGATTTCGTCAGGGGACCGGGCAGGGATCTTCGCTGGGCCAGAAGTGGCGCGTGGCCGTGGCATCGATGGTGGCGGTGATGTCCATCGGCTCCCAATCCGGGTCTGCGAACCGGAACAGCGTGGCGCTCATCGTACCTATCACGTGGTTCGGAGCCGGCTCGGAAACGGACAGCACCACGGGCGACGGCGGCGTGATACCGTCGTAGTTGACCCACTCGGAGCCGCCCACCATCAGAGATACCAGCGCCCCCTTCGGCGCGCCGTCGGGCGGCAAGGCGAAGCTCACCTTGAACGTTTCGTACGAGCCATTCGCGTCGCGCACGCCGTACAGCTCAAACGAGCGCGCGCCGGACGCCTCTGGAATGTAATGCGCGTACCCGACGCCCGTATAGTCGAATGTGCCGTCCTGCCCGGTCCACGTGACGTCGGCGTGTCCGCTTCCGGGCAGGTCATTGCCCACTACATCGGTGAGGGCGGTATAGGTACCGAGGGAGGTCGTGCGAACCCCCGCCCATTGCGTGTCGCGAAAGCACGTCTCGAGCACGCCCCAGGCTCCGTAGTCCGGGAAGTACTTGGAGGCCCAAACCGTGGTCTCGCCCGTGTCCTGGGGAAAGTGTACGACCACGTAGCGTTGGAAGGAGAAGTCCTGCGCGCTCGTGTCGAGCGTGATTGCCCGGGATTCGGCAGCGAGCCCGTCGGGCGCCTGTGCGTCGACCGGCTGCGAGCCAACACGAATCGTCGTGATTCCGCCGACTGCGCCCGGAGGAACGGACAGGCGAAGGCCGCACGCTTCCATAGCGCCGCCGGACGGCTCGATGTCGAACGAGCAATTCTCGGGACCGTCCGGCGCCCCATCTTGCGTGGCAGACTCGCTGACGGCGTCTTGCCGCGACCCGTCGACACCGGCGTCCGCTCCAGCGTCGTCAGGCGCGAGCGACGGGCCTCCGCCTTCGCCGCCGCACCCGAGCGCCCAGACCGCTGCCGCGACGAGGCACGCCGCCAACCTGCAGGGAAGTCCACCCATCATGGCGATTCGCTCCGGATCGAGATGACTTCTTGGGATGCAACATCAGGCGGGCAATCGTGGCTTCGATGACATGCGGCTTCTGGCCGATGAAGCGATCGCCTCTTTGCGCGGTCCATCCTTCGACCGCTGGAATCTGGCAAGCGTCGTGGGACGACAGTCATTTCAAGCAGGTTTCGCATTCCCCCACCCATCATCACCTCGATGCTACGCCGGCTGTCTACCGGTCTGCGGATCGGCCCTCGCCCGCGTTCGATCCCGTTAGCCCGCGTCAGACGGTCTCAGGCTTTTCGACATGCACCAAGGCGCAGGCCGGCCCCGAGGCCAACTTGGTGATCCTGCCCGGCTGTGCCACGCGGATGAACCCCCGTGGCCGGGGGCGGCGGTCAATCGCACGTGAGCCGCTCCGGCGACTGCCCCACGGCGCAACGCGAGTGCTCGCATTCGGCGTCGCGCGGGTACACCTGGCCGCCGCAGCGGCAAGGCACGTCGCGAACGGGGAACCAGGCGCAGGAGCCTCGTTCCATGCGCTGGATGTCGCGCTCTGCACCGGCACAGATGGACGACACGCGAAACCCTACGAGCTCGGGCAGGACGGACAACACGCTCGCGAGGCGCTGCTTGCCTCTCGCGAGTGCCGCTCGCCTTTCCTCGAAGCTCCGTCCCTGCTCGGCTTCCCAGCACTGGTTGCGCGTGACCTTCCAATAGAACGACAAGCTGTAGGTGCAGAAACCGCTCCCGACGAGGACGGCAGCGACGCCGAAGCCCAGGGTCGCCGCGAGCTTGCCCCGCCGTTCTGCAGGATGCCGCCGAAGCCAGGCAGCCAGCAGGCGGATGACGCCCAGACCGATCGCGATCACACCCGTGGCGAGCAGGAGGCCCAGCACATGAATGAGCGGACGCAGCACCTGGACGGAGTCGGCAGCGGCGATGGCAATGCCTGCGAGCAGGAGGCAAGCCGCGCCGATCCCGAGCAGCGTCTTGGGCGTCTGGGTTCGCAGGAACTCGGCGACGATGCGGCTCAAGGCCACGGCATGGTGCCCATGGCGGGTCACGACGACAAGCCGAACCTTCTGGCCGTGCGCGTTTCGCCGGTGGCAAGGGCTTGTGCTGGTATCGTGCGGGCACGGTGACGACGAGACGGCAACAGCAGAGGCGATCCTGTCGGACCGGCGCCCGGTCGGCGCTGGCCGGTGCGTGGCCATTGGGGGGCCGCGTCGTTATCGGAACCCACGCCTCGGCTCGTGTCGCCGGGCAGCGATCGTTGTGCCAAGTGCAGCAGCTCGCCCCGCAAGTCGATCCCGGGCGCCGTGGCAGGCCGCGCAACCCATCGGGCGCCGGTGCGTGCCGGGTTCTCGCTCCTACCTGAAGTGCGCGTTACGTGGTGGGCGACGGACCACGGGCTCCAGCGCAGACGGGACACGGGTTCGGGACGCCGGATGGACTATGCGCCGAAGCTTCGCTCGAACAACGCCTCGATGGCGGCACGCCCGGCAGCATCCAGGTTCGCGGTGCCCGTGCCCGCGAACATCGGCGAGTCGATCACGGGGTCGACCTGGTTCCACGCGGTGTCGTCCCATCGGAACCAGGCGCCACGCTCGAGATCGAACACGTTGAGCTGCTTCTTCCACCGCCTCGCCAGCTCCGCCCCCCAGCCGGTGCCGCCGCGAACGGTGTCGTCGGCCTGGATCCTGCCCACCACGAACACCTGCTGGCACGGACGAATCTGGTGCCAGATGCTCTGGATGACCTTGCGCACCACCGGCGCCTGGGGGAACACTCGCCGGAGCCGGTGCGAGACGTAGCGAAGACTCACGTCGCCCATGCGCAGCTCGGCGTCGGTCAGCAGGTGCAGGCCGCGCGAGCGGACACGGGCTGTGTGGCCTTCGAAGGAGAAGATGATCTCGCGGATGCCATAACGTTCTGCCAGCTCGCCGAAGGCGGCCTCGGCGCCTCGGGCTCCTCCGCTGTGCAGCACGAACAGCTCGCGGTTGCGCGGGTCGTGCCCGGACAGCCCTCGCCCCTGGTCGATGAGCTGCAACGTGACCGCGTCGAGCACCAGCGACGGCGCATGGGTTCTCTTGTTCTCATGATCCTTGAGCACCCGAAGGCTCACGTGGCTGCCTGCAGGCTCGAGCGACAGGATCACGTCGATCTGCGATTCGAGCTTCGCGATGGCGGGGGGCAGCGACTCGACGGATGTCGTCTGGCCGCCGTGGGCGCGCAGGCTCAGCCAGACCTCGGCGCCCAGGCCGGCGGCCAGCTCATGCAGGGACCGTAGCTGCGCTTCCGTGGCATCGTCGAAGTCGAACCCTTCGAAGAGCACGACATCCGGGTCGCGGCCCAGCGCTCCCCGAGCCAGCGAGCTTGTTTCGCTGAGCCGAGAGAGCTTGAGGCTCGATCCCGGTTGGCACATGAGCAGCCGCCGCCGCTCCAGATCGAGCAGCACCGCGCTGGCGTCCTCCAATCCCGTCGAGCGTTCGATCTCGTGGAAGAGCTCGTCGTACCAGGCGCGCAGGTGGTTGACCGGCGCCTCGTTCGAGACGTGCAGCACAACCCTTCCGCGCAGCAACGCGTCGAGCCCGATCTGAACCAGACAGGCAGTCTTGCCTACGCCGGTCTGGCCCAACACCACGCCGACCTTGCCAGGGCCGAGCCCGCCCTGGATCGAGCTCTCGAGCGCGCGGATAGGGCTCCTGTCGATGACGTCTTTGGTGATCATGTCCTAATCCCTGCCACCCCTGCGCTGCTGTTCCTGGTATTGCTTCACGAGCTCCTGCGCGATCGACTCCGGAACCGGGCAGTATCTCGAGAACTCCATCGTGAACTCGCCCTTGCCCTGCGTGGAGGACCGCAGCACGGTCGAGTAGCCGAACATCTCCGCGAGCGGCACCTCGGACTCGACGCGCACGAAGCCCTCGTCGTCCGTGGTGCCGATGATGATGCCCCGCCGCTTGAGCAACGTTCCCACCACGCCACCCTGGAACTCGGAGGGAGCTTCGACCGCGACACGCATCACGGGTTCCAGGATCTGCGGCTTGCAACGAGGATACACCTGCCTCCAGGCGCCCCGCGAGGCTTCCTGGAACGCGATGTCCGACGAGTCCACCGCATGGGCGGAGCCGTCATCGATCACCACGCGCACCCCCACGATCGGTGCGCCGATCAGGGATCCGCGGGACATGACGGACTTGAAGCCCTTCTCGCAGGAGGGGATGAACTCGCGGGGAATCACACCGCCGACGGTTTCGTCGAGGAAGGTGAACTCGCCGCCCGGGTCCGGCTCCACACGGCCGGCGACACGAGCATACTGGCCCGCGCCGCCCGTTTGCTTCTTGTGCGTGTAGTCGAAGCTCGCGGGCAGCGTGATGGTCTCGCGGTACGCAACCCGCGGCGGGCTCGTCTCCACCGCCACGCCATACTCGCGACGCATGCGCTCGAGGTACACGTCGAGGTGCAGCTCGCCCATGCCCGAGATCATCGTCTCCCCCGTCTCCGGGTCGCTGGTGACCTGAAACGTCGGATCCTCCTTGGTGAACCGACGCAGCGCCTTCGACATGTTCGCCTGCGTCTGCGAGGAAGCCTTCACCGTCAGCGAGATCACCGGCGACGGCACATGCATCGACGCCATCGTCACGTCGAGCGTGCCGTCGGTGAACGTGTCGGAGGAGGCGCAGTCGATACCGAACATCGCCACGATGTCACCGGCGCACGCTGCGTCGATGTCTTCCATTTCGTCCGCGTGCATGCGGACGAGGCGGCCGACGCGGTGGTCCTTGCGGGTCCGCATGTTGGTGATGGTGTCGGAGCGGCGGAGCGTGCCCTGGTAGATCCTCAGGTACGTGAGCTGGCCGAACCTGCCTTCGTCGACCTTGAAGGCCATCATGACGAGCGGATCCTGCGGAGCGTGCGTCAGCGGCACCGTGGTCTCCGCCTCGCCGGCGGAAAGGGCGTGATGATCGATGTCGACAGGCGCGGGGAGATAGTCCTTGACGCCGTCCAGCAGAAGCTGAACGCCCTTGTTCTTGTAGGCAGACCCGATGAACACCGGGGTCACGTGAAGGGCCAGAGTCGCCCGGCGGACCGCCGCGCGGATGATCTCGTCGGTCACTCGTTCTTCGAGCGCTGCCTCCGTCAGCTCGTCGTCGAACATCGACACCGTGTCGATCAGCGCCTCTCGCGCCGCTGTTGCCTGGTCGACCAGGGACTGCGGGATGGGCTCGCGGCGGATCGTCTCCCCCTTGGGGCCGTCGAAGTACACGGCTTGCCGCGCGACGAGGTCGATGATGCCTTCGAAGCGGTCTTCCACGCCGATGGGGAGCTGCATGAGCACGGGGTTCAGACCGAGCTTGTCCTGAAGCTGCCGGTGGACCCGCAACGGGTTGGCGCCGGCGCGGTCGAGCTTGTTGATGAACGCCAGCCGTGGGATCGCGTATCGTCGCATCTGGCGGTCGACCGTGAGCGACTGCGACTGCACCCCGGCCACGCCGCACAGCACGAGGATCGCCCCGTCGAGCACCCGCAGCGCCCGCTCGACCTCGATGGTGAAGTCCACATGGCCCGGGGTATCGATGATGTTGATGTGCGTGCCATCCCACTCGCAATGGGTGGCTGCCGACTGGATGGAGATGCCACGCTCGCGCTCGAGCTCCATCGAGTCCATCTTGGCGCCGACGTTGTCCTTGCCCTTGACCTCGTGGATGGCGTGGATGCGGCGCGTATAGAACAGGATGCGCTCGGTCAGCGTCGTCTTGCCCGAGTCGATGTGGGCGCTAATGCCGATGTTTCGTAGGCGACTCTGTTCGCGAATCACGACGACTCCGATGGTGGAACTGGGGAGAAGCAAGCATGTCCCAGGGGGGGCCTGAGCCGACCCGAGGTAGGCGCGCGCCATCTAGCGAACGAAAGGGCTCCGTGCAAGGTCACGGCCAACCATAGCGGAGCACAGGGCTCCTTGGCACCCGGTCGCGACGGCTGCCGACGGCCTGCTTCCGGGGAGGTGGATTGCACGAAACTTGGCCCTTCCTGGCGTCTGGCCGACCATGGCGGGCCATGCTGATCCTCGCCCTCGCCCTCACGGTCGCCCTGGTCTTCTCGGACGTTCAGGACCTCGCCCGCAGGAGCCCTGGAAGCGCGCGGTAGCCAATCGGGTGAACACCCCGGAGGTCCGTCGCAACGGACACGTTAGGCGACGTGACCTCCACCGCGACACTCCACGACCCGACGATGCGGCCCTCGCCGCGCTGCGACGCCCTCGCCGCGTGGGGTTCGAGTTCGCGCGGATGGTTGCCAGCAACTATGATGGAGATCGTGGCTGCCAACGACAACGCAGGCGACCCGATTGTCTCCCGGTGCCAGCAGGGCGACAAGACCGCGTTCCGGCTCCTGTTCGAGAAGCACAGGGCCGAGGTCGGACGCCTCGTGTACCGCATCATGGGTCCGGGCAACGATTTGGAAGACGTCGTGCAGGACGTCTTCATCCAGGTGTACCGCAGCATCGGCAAGTTTCGCGGAAACTCGCGCTTCTCCACCTGGCTGCACCGGCTCACGGTCAACGTGGCCCTGATGAACCTGCGCGCCAAACACGCCCGCCCCAACCTCTCCGACGAGCTCCCCGCCAATGTCCCAGCATCGTCCGTGGCGCCCGACGACGACGCCGTGCGCCGTGAGCGGGTCCGGGTTTTCTACGAGCTGCTCGACCGCATGTCCGAGAAGAAGCGGACCGTGTTCATCCTGCACGAGATCGAGGGGCTGTCGCCCGGCGAGATCGCCGAGATCGTGGGCGCACCCGCCCTGACCGTACGCACGCGGCTGTTCTATGCGCGTAGGGAGCTGATCCAGCTTCTTCGCGAGCAACCCGCCCTCGCCGGCCTCGCCGACGTGATGATCCGCCCCGGAAGCGCCGACCTCGCCTCCGGCTCCTCTCGGGAGACGCTACCATGAACGACCCGGCCAAGTGGCTCCGCGAAACCGCGAGGATCGTGGCGGACACCCCGCCCCCCGAGCTCCCCTGGGATCGCATCGAGCAACGAATCCTCGACCAGATCGAGTCGTGCCCGGCACCTCAACCTCCGCTGTCTCCTGACGTGCCCTGGAAGCGCCTCGTCGCCATGGCGGCCATCGCCGCGGCGTCCGTCGTCGGCCTGCACCGCATCGCCCGCCCCGTGTCGACGTCGGCGTACCAGCCTCCCGCCACCGCGCTTTCCCAGGAGCCCGTCACCGCAGCGCCTTCCCGCGCTGCGTCCGGCGCCTTGTCCCCCGGCATGCGTCTGCACCCGGCCCAGCCCACGTCCTACGAGCATGGCGGTTGGGTTTCCTTCGCATTGGCCGCTGGCGCCAACATCACGGTCGACCGGTCCGACGATCGCGTCGTGCTTTCGCTCGTTTCGGGGTCCATAGGGGTGGCGGTTGCGCCCGGCCAACCTGCCGGGGCGTTCGTCATCCTGGCCGGCAAGACGGCCGTGGCTGTCCACGGCACCAGGTTCCACGTGGTCCGCCGTGCCGACAGCGTGCTGGTCCGGGTGGAAGAGGGCGTGGTGAGCGTGGGGGAGATGTCGCGAACCGGCCCCACCACCCGCTGGCTGCTGGGCGCGCACGCGCAAGGTTCGTTCTCCCTCGATGGTGCACGACGGGCGTCATTCTCGTCGTGGTCGCCGTGGCCGCGGGCGCCTGTCGTCGCGTCGCAGCCCCCGGGTGAGTCACCGGTTGCCGAAGCGGCCGTCGAAAGCAGCGCGGAGAGCGGGCCCGCGGCCGGGCCGACAAAGCCTCACGACGACCCGCCGGTCCGTGCCGCGAAGCCGCCTGTCGAAGAGGATGCCATCCCGGAGCAGCTCACGCTGGCCCTGGCCGACGCAACGATCGGCCCGATGGTGGCGAGCATCCACGACTGCTACCGGTCCGCCGCGAGCACGATGGCCCCCGGGGTCAAGGTCACCGTGCAGAGCTCCCTGTCCATCACGGTCGCGCCCGACGGCCACGTGGTGTTCGCGCGCTTCGACCCGCCGTTGAAGCCGGACGCGCAGGTCTGCGCGAGCGGTGTGGTGAAGAACGCAAAGTTCCCCCGCGCGGTTCGTCCATCCCAGCTTCAGGTGGAGCTGCACTTCTAACGGACGCTGGACCTACTGTTACTTGCCCTTGATCGCGTTGGCGATGGCGTGCGTTTCGCGAGCGCCGAGCAAGCCGAACTGCACGCCGACGCCCTCGTTGTCGGTCCAGCGGACGATCGCGGGTAGCGTCATCGGACCTGCGGGCGGCGGGAAGTCGATGCGCACACCGACTTGCTGGCCGAAAGCAGGCCGGGCCGCGACGAGAATAAAGCCGCCGCCGATGCTTAGGTCGCGTACCCGCCCCTCGATGGGATCGGGGCTCCCGGGCAGGATGATCGCGGCGGTCAGGTCGACGGGTTTCCGCGGGAACTTGCGTTTCTCGATCACGACTTCTCCTGGGCCACTTCCCGCGACGTCCGAAACATGGTCCTCTCGCGGTCGATGGACTCGGGATCGTCGCGACCGAATACCGGGCATGTCAAGGGCTGGAAGAAGGTAGCACGGCTGTTCGACGGTTGGCAGGCCGGGCTGGTCGTGATCGCGACGGCGGTGCTGGCAGCGCTGGTAGCGGTTCCCCGGCCGGTGATGCCCGACGAGATCCCGCTGCCGCCGGTGGATGGGAAGGTGCTGGCTGCGCTTTCCGCGCGAGACAACGCATGGGCGCGGGAGGCCGAGCGGGATCGCCTTTCTTTCGATGTGCGATCGCTCGGCGAGGCGATACGGGCATACGGTAAGGCCGACGCCGACGGTGAGCGGGAGGTCGTGTCGAAGGCGCTGGTCGAGGTCCGCCAGCGTGCGCAGGCCGCGCTGGCTGGAGGGACGGAGCCGCTGATGCGGCTTCGCGCCGTGCAGCAGAAGGTGTTCCTGGACGGCATCCGTGGCTTCGAGCAGACCGGCCAAGAGTCCGTCGATCTGCGCGAGGTCGGAGGGGGACTGATCTCGATGCTCAGGCGGTCGGGTTGGCTCCGCATCATTGGTGGCCGGCGGGTCGTGTTGCCGGACCCGCTGGTGCGGGAAGTGATGTTCCGGAAACGGTGGAACGAGATCACCGGCCTGGATGCTCCACCGTTCGCCGTGTCGATCGAAGAGCAGCGCCTGTTCTACTCGTTTCTGCTGACGCACCCGGTCGTTGCGCCGGGCATTGCGGATCAGGTGGTGCGATGCCGGAACGCGAATCTGTACCTGCTGCGCAAGGTCGAGGAACTGGGCAAGGTCGACCCCGCTTACCCGGCCGACTACGCGCGCGGGGTGGTTCTGCTGCGCCTGGGCCGCGCGCACGACGCCTTGTTGCCGCTCGCCAATTTCGTCGACACGCACGACACGGGTCCCTACGTGCTGCGTGCCCGCAATGCGCTGCGCGAAGCGCAGGAGCAGGTGGCCGATCGACCGTGAGGCGGGACCTGTGCATCGAGGGCTCAGCGCGAGGCGGGATCAGGCCCCGGTCGTCGCTCGCCGGGTACGCCCTGTCGATTTTCGGCAACACCGGGGCGTTGCCGGCCGAAGAAACGGCAGGAGGAAACAACATGAGCGGAGGCATTTGTGCAACCACGGATAGGCGGCTATGCCATCAGCCAGCCCCCAAGTATGACGAGGTGAAACGGGAACAGACGGCGACGAAGGAGGCCGGAAAGGTCGTCAAGAAGGTCGTGGAGCACGCTGCCATGGAGGCCGGCGTGGAAGGCGGAGCGCATGCCGCCCATCATCTGCCGTTCATCGGACCAGCGGCCCCGTTGGCCGGCTACGCGGTCTCGGGCGCGATGGTGACCACCCTGCTCCTCGATGTCATTGGCGTGTCGAAAGACGCGGGGAAGGAGCTAAACGCGGCGATCGTCGGCGAGAACCTCGACATGAGCATTCTCATGGTCGCAGCGCATGCAGACCCCGAGAGCGTGCCGCCTGGCTATCTGGCTTATCGGGCCAAGCTGATCGGTGCAAACCGTTTCCAGCATGTATCGTTCAAGCTCGCGACGGAGATCACGTCGCGCGCCGACAACGGCGACGAGAAGGCGCGCGAACTTCGCGACGCAATCGTCCGCGACTTCAACGCTGGGCGTTCGGAAGCCTACGCCCGCACCATCACCGGGCCGGAAATGCTCGCGCAGGCGAAGACCGATCCCCAATTCAGCAAGGCGTTCGACAGTGATGCGGCGTTCCGGCAAGGTGTTCTTGCCGCCATGGACCAAGCCACTCGCGATCGCAAGAGCTTCGACCAGAATGCGGAGTTGGTGGCCTCTCAGCGTTACTGGGCTTCGGTCCGCCATTGACAGGATTGTGCCGGCCCAATAACCGTGCCGTGGTGTCATGGCGACCTGGTCCAAGCAGAAGCTCGCCACCCACACGCGGAGTATGGCAATCTTTGCTGCCTGGCTCTTCGCCGTGTCCGTGCAGCTCTTCGGCCTTCCCTCCAGCGCAGCCGGCTGGGCACTGCAGATCCTGGTCTGCAGCGCGCCCTACGTACTGCTGGCCTCGGCGGGGTTCCTCATCGAGCTTGTCAGGCAGAAGCTCCTGTCGCTCGTACCCGCGCAGGGAGGCTTCTACGTATGCACTCCTCGCGGTCGTTCGTTCGTCGCGTTCGAAGACATCGCGTCGCTCAGGATCGAAGAAAGCCTCAAGCCCGCGCGCCGGCAGATCGTGGCGGTATCGAAGGATGGCCGGGAGATTCTGCGTCGCCGGCTCGGCATGGCCGATCTGGTGGTTGTGGCCGGGACGATGTGCGACGCGCATCGTGCGTGGCAAGGATCGGAAGATCCGACGCCTCCCGGGCTCGATGCGGCGTGCGCCCGTGCAGGTCGTCAGCTCCACGCCTGGCTCGCCGCGACCGCGGAAGTCCTGGGAGTCAGGAGCCCGTCGCAGCCGTATCGGGCCCATGCCTTCGACACGGCGACGCTGCTCGAGGTTCTTCGCAACGCGCGGAGCCGGATCGAGGTCAGGGCAGCGATAGCGCATGCGCTGCTCACGCGAAACGATCCCGAGATCGACAACGCGGTGAGAAAAGCCCTCGGCCGCGTGCCGCCGCCGCTGGTGTGTGCCGCCGTGGAGATCGCCCGCCCAGGCGAGACCTTTGTTTCCAACGAGGACATGGCGCTCGCACGGCCCTGCCTGGCTCCCGCGGATCGCCGCGCGGTGCGAGCACGTCCTGTCGCCCAGAGCGAGCGAAAGCGAGTCCGTCCGCGACTGCGCGTCGCCGACGAGCCTGCGGCGGATTTGCAGGAGATGGAGGCCGAAGCGGGATCGTGGCAGTCGGACCTCGGCGAAACCGCGAAGCGCGGCTGACGGGCACCGGATCGGCGTCCGGGCGGAGGGCCGGCGACGGCGGACGCGCCGGGGCGTCAGCCGCGAAGAACCGGCTGTAACTCGGCCACGACGGTTTCCAGGGCATCGATCCCGTTCTTCCAGGCGTCGTGCTCGGTGGCCCGGCGGGTCAGGCGCATGTCGGGGGTGGCTTTGTAGGGGGATCCCTTGCGCTGCACGAGCGCGACCAGCGCGGCGGGGTCGAGGCGGTGGTCCTCCGCCAGATGCAGGGTCACGGAGCGGGCATTGGCCTCGCAGCCGAGCACACGGAGTCTTCGAAGCTCGGTCTTGAGCCGCATCAGGTGCACGAGCCGGCGAGCCGATTCCGGCGGCGGCCCGAAGCGATCCTCCAGCTCCAGCCCGAGATCCTCGACCTCCTGATCGTCCGCCGCGCTCGCCAGGCGCTTGTAGAACGAGAGGCGCACGCCGATGTCCGCGATGTAGTCCTCGGGCAGCAGCGCCTCGACGTCGAAGTTGAGCTCCGGCTCGATGTCGTGCACCACCGCCTCACCACGCAGCTCGTGCGCGGCATCTTCGAGCATCTGGTGGAACAGATCGAAGCCTACCGACGCCACATTTCCGCTCTGGTCGCGACCGAGCAGGTCGCCGGCGCCGCGCAGCTCCAGGTCCAGCGACGCGATGTGAAAGCCCGAACCGAGCTCCGTGTGCTGCTCGATGGCCTCGATGCGAGCGCGGGCTTCGTCGGTCATGGCGCTGACCGGAGGCACGATCAGGTAGCAGTACGCGCGCTCGCGGGATCGCCCGACACGTCCGCGAAGCTGGTAGAGCTGAGCCAGCCCGAACATGTCGGCCCGGTCGATGATCATCGTGTTGGCCCGCGGTATGTCGAGGCCGCTCTCGATGATGGCGGTGGTCGCGAGGACATCGTAGCGCCCCTGCACGAAGTCGAGCATCGTCTGCTCCAGCGCGCTCTCGGTCATCTGACCGTGGGCCACCGCGATCCGCGCTTCGGGCACCAGATCCTGCAGCCGCGCCGCACGCTCGTGGAGGCCGTCGATCCGGTTGTACACGAAGAACGTCTGGCCCCCGCGCGACATCTCCCGCCGCACCGCCTCGCGAAGCACGCCCTCGTCCTGCCTCGTCACGATGGTTCGGATGGCGCGCCGGTCCACCGGCGGCGTGCCGATGATCGAGATGTCCCGAAGGCCGCTGATCGCCATCTGCAGCGTGCGCGGGATCGGAGTCGCCGACAGCGTGAGCACGTCGACCGTCTTCTTGAGCTGCTTGATGCGCTCCTTGTGGGCCACGCCGAAGCGCTGCTCCTCGTCGACCACGAGCAGCCCCAGGTGCTTGAAGTGCACGTCCTTGGACAGCAGCCGGTGGGTGCCGATGACGATGTCCACGCCGCCTGTGCGAAGCTTGCGAAGCGTGTCCTGCTGCTCGGTGCGTGACTGGAATCGCGACAATCCCTCCACGAGAAAGGGGTATCCCTCCATGCGTGCGCGAAACGACAGCAGGTGCTGCTGGGCGAGCACGGTCGTAGGACACAGCACCGCGACCTGGAACCCCTGTGCCGTCACACGAAACGCGGCGCGGATCGCCACCTCCGTCTTGCCGAAGCCGACATCGCCGCATACCAGCCGATCCATCGGACGATCCGACTCGAGGTCGCGCAGCACGTCGTCGATCGCCGCGGCCTGGTCGCGCGTCTCCTCGAACGGGAAGGTGGCCTCGAAGGCGCGGTAGTCGTCGTCGGCGGGAGGAAGGGGCGACTTGCCGGTGGCCTGGCGCTCGGCATAGAGGCGCAGCAGCTCGTCGGCGAGCTGGCGCACGCTCTGCTGCACCTTGGATCGGGTGCGGGCGAAGGTCTGGCCGCCGAGGCGGTCGAGCTTGGGGCTGCCCTCGGCGCCCGCGTACTTCTGCACCTGGCTGAGCCGATACACCGGCACGTACAGCTTGTCGCCACCCTGGTACTCGACCACGAGCAGGTCCACCGTGGTGCCCCCGATCGTGCGGTGCACAAGCCCCAGATAGCGTCCGATGCCATGCTCGACATGCACCACGAAGTCGCCGACCGACAGCGAGCGGAGGTCTTCGACGAACGCCCTGGTCATGGATGACGACTGCGCGCGGGAGGCACGACGCTTGGCGCGACGTCCGAAGATCTCCTCCTCGGTCACGAAGGCCAAGGCTTCGCCGGGCGCCACGACTCCACGGGCGAGCGGGCCGGTGACGACGAGCGCGACGTCGGCGAGGGCGGGATCGTCGAGCCAGCGGGGATCGAACCTGCCGAGCCGTGCGCGGCAGGCAATCTCGCGGTGCCGCAGCAGCGTGACGACACGTTCTGCCTGCGATTCGGCGCGAGCGGCGATCACCACGCGAAGGCCGCCGTCGCGCCACGCGGCGATGCGTCGGACCAAAGGATCCAGAGCGCCTGCCTTACCGCGCGCCGCCCGGGCGTTGTGGATCGCGCGTTCCAGGTCGGCGAGGTCGCGTGTGGCGAGGGTCGGCGTGTCCTGCGAGGCACGCTCGAGCAGGGCCAGCCCGGCGTCACCGGCGTCGTCACCGGCGACCGCGGTGCGATGCAGGGCCATCACGGGGCGCGAGGACAACCAGGCGAGCACCGCGTCTTCCGATTCGTAGAACGCGGTGATCGGGAAGCGGGGCTCGCCTTGCTTGCGCGCGGCGTCTTGCTCCACACGCTCGAGATCCTCGCGCACGGCATGGGTGATCGACGCTGGATCCTCGAGCACCACGACACACTCGGGCGGCAGGTACGACCAGATCGGCTGCAGGTCGTAGTAGGCCGGGAGCATGCCTTCGGCGCCGAAGAACGTGCGCCCTTCGCTGACGTCGTCGATCAGGGATCGGGCGCGGTTCGACGGCAGATTGACGGCGTCGCAGAGTGCGCGCACACGGGTGCGCGCCCGCTCGATGGAGTCGGACGTGCGGATCGCTTCGCGCGCGGGCGGCAGCCAAACTTGCTTCAGGTCGTGGAGCGACCGCTGGGTGTCCGGGTCGAATGCCTTGATGGACAGGACGTCGTCGCCGAGCAGCTCGATGCGAACGGGATGCGCGGACTCGGGCGGCCAGACGTCGATCAACGAGCCGCGCACGGCGAAGGAGCCCGGGTCCTCGACGAGGGGCACGCGCAGGTAGCCGGCGATCGAGAGGTTGGTGGTGAACGCCTCGCGATCGAGGGGTTGGTCGAGCATGAGCATGCTCGAATGCCTGTCGAGCACATCGCGGGGCACGACCTTTCGGGCGAGCGCCTGCGCACCGAGCACCAGGAATCGCCAGGGAAGGCCATGAACGAGGTGAAAAAGCGTGGCGAGGCGGCTCTGCGCAGCGCGGCGGTCCGGGTTGACGTCCGCGAAGGGGCTGGCCTCGTTGGCTGCAAAATACAACACATCGCCCTGAACGGTGTCCGCGCTCTGCGAAGCGTCGGCCGTTCCCCACAGAAACGACAGGTCCGCGGCGAGCATGCGCGCGGCGTCGTTGTCGGCGGCCACGCACACGATCGGGCGGTCGGCGCCGAGCTCGACGGCGAGCGCACGGGCAACCAGGGCGGCCGCGCATCCGGCGACGCCGGCAGCATGCACGATGGTCGGCCCTTGTGCGGCTTCGCGCAGGGTGCGCGCGAGCGATACGGCCCGCACCAGCGTTCGGTCCGGCGGAGGATCGTACGACGGAAGCGGGTCGGTGGCGTCCGGGTCAGGCGCGGGTGACCGAGCCATGGATAGCGACACGCGCTCACCGAGGGGAACGCTGAGGGGGTCGCGCGGATCGGAAGCAGACATGGTGGAAGGTCCGCGAGTGCTTAGTACGGAGGCCGGCAAGGTGGTACCCGCTCAGGTCGACCCCAAAGAACGTCCGATGCCGCGGATCGAGCCCCTCGAACAGCAGGGCCTTGCCCGATGCGGTCAGAAACGAGCGCTTGTTGCCGCTCGTTCCCTCGCCGTCGAACACGATCCTGCTTACCCCGGTCGGCCCACCCGTCACGGCACAGCTTGCACCTGCGATGAAGTCACCGGATGACGAGCTCGACGACGGGTCCGCGTCCGTCGGCCTGGCAGTTGACGTACCGGGTCGCCGCCACCTCCTCCACGTGGAATCCCTCGTAAAGCTCCCGGACGAATTCGGCGCTGGAGTTGGACAGCAGCACGTGGACGCCTCGTTCCTTGAGCGTACGTGCGACATCTCGCAAGCGCTTCTGATCCTCGGCGGAGAACCCTTCGGCGGTGTAGCTGGTGAAGTCGGACGTCGCGGACAAGGGGACGTAGGGCGGGTCGAAGTAGACGAAGTCGCCGGCCTTTGCCCGAGCCAGCACAGCCTCGAAGTCCTCGTGCTCGATCGACGCGCCGCGCAGGGCTCGCGAGCACGCGCGCAGCGTGGGCTCGTCGCAGATGGTGGGGTTGACGTATCGCCCGAACGGCACGTTGTACTTGTTCTTGCTGTTGACGCGGTACAGGCCGTTGAAGGCGGTCCTGTTGAGGTAGATGAACCAGGCGGCCACCTCGACGTCGCTTGCGGCGTCGATGTCGCGCTCGCGCATCTCGAGGAAGAACTGCTTGTCGTGTGGGTACGTCTTGAGCAAGCGGATGAGGTCTTCAACACGATCGCGCACGCCGCGCCAGGTACGCACGAGCCGCGCGTTGTTGTCGGACAAGACGGCACGGGCTGGGCGCACGGCGAAGAACAGGGCGCCGCCACCCACGAACGGCTCGTGGTAGGTGCCGAAGCTCCTGGGCACATGGGGCAGCAAGGCAGGCAGGAGCTGCCGTTTGCCCCCGACCCACTTCAGGAAAGGCCGGGGCTCATCGAACAGGCTCGTTTGCTCGGAGGACGCATGCGGCATGCTGGACGCAGCATAGATGAGTCGTCATGGTGCGCAAGCGCCGGCAACCCGGATGCAGCGAAGATCTGGCTCGTCGTGGCGACGGCGCGAGACGCACGCGCACGTTGTGGCCATCGAATCGCGGCGTGCAGCGCGCTGCCGCGACGCATGCCGCCCTCACAACCCGTCCGCCCCGATGCTATGGGTGGCTCATGACCCCGCAGCAGCAGCGCGATTATGCCGCCAACCTGGTCGCCCGCATCGTCCGCGAATGCCCGAGGCGCCAGCCGACCAGCGACGACGAGCGTCGCGCCCACGAGATCGTGCGCGCCGAGCTCGACGCCGCCGGGTGCAGGACATGGGTGCACGACTTCCGGTTCAACGACAACTTGCACGCGAACATGGCGTTGCACTTCGGGCTCGGCACGCTGGGCACGATCGTGTCGCCTGTCGCTCCCAGGATGGCGCTCGCTCTGCACGCGACGTCCACCTTGTCGTTCTGGGCCGACTCGAACCGCCGCGGGTACTTGCTGCGACGAATGCTGCCCTTCAAGCCGTCGAGAAATGTGGTCGGCGTCTTGCCCGCAACGAGCACGCCGCGGCTGCGCATCGTGTTCCTGGCCCATGTCGACGCGGCCTTCACCGGGATCATCTTCCACCCGTGGCTGCTGAGGCGAATGCAAGGCGATCCGCCGCGGCTGCTGCGATTCCTCCGACGTCCTACCGAGCTCGCCGTGCGCGCGCAGACCGCCCTGGCCGTCATCGACTTGCTTCGAACGGTCTTCGGTGTGTGGACCCTGCCGCTGGTTCCGATCGAGCTGCTGCTCACCGTGCCGTCCGCCTTGATGACGCTCGTGAACCTGGAGATCCTCGCGCGGAACACGATCGTTCCGGGCGCCAATGACGACCTGTCGGGGGTCGTGGCGCTACCGCTTCTGGCGCGGCGGTTGCTCGACAGGCGGCACCCCGATGTCGAGCTGGTGTTCGTGGCGACCGGCTGCGAGGAAGCGAGCCTTGGCGGCGCGGACGCGCTCGCGAGGGACATGAAGCACACGTGGGATCCGGCAATCACGGTCGTGATCGCGCTCGATCAGCTCTCCCTGGGCAATCTCATGTACATGCGCGCCGAGGACGAGGTGACGCGCATTCCCGTACCCGGCTGGCTGACGACGGTGACGCAGCAGGTGGCAGCGTCGGAACCTCGATTTGCAGAGGTCGTGCCGTTCGAAGCCCCGGTCGGCGGGACCGACGCGGGCGGGTTCCTGGCGCACGGCTACGACGCCATGGCGCTGGTGTGCATCGACCCGGAGCTCGGGGCGGCGCGACACTACCACCGCCCGGAAGACAGCCCGGAGAACCTCGACCCCGACAAGATCGTCGAGTGCCTCGACTTCGTCGAGAAGCTCGTGGAGGCGATCGTTGGGCATCGGCTGGGCGATTCGGCGTAGGCGTGCGTGAAGCCGGCCTCGCAGGGCACGGCCGGTCTGTCGCCGTTGCAGGGCGCGAGGGTGGCTTGAGGGCTATTGATTCATGCTCTCGAGGAACTCCTGGTTGGTCTGTGTGCGCGAGATCTTGTCCAGGAGGAATTCCATCGAGTCGATGACGTTGAGGGGATGGAGCAGGCTGCGCAGGAGCCAAACGCGCTGGAGCTGCCAGTCGGGAAGCAGGAGCTCTTCCTTGCGGGTGGCGCTGCGATTGATGTCGAGGCACGGGAAGATTCGCTTTTCCATCAGCTTCCGGTCGAGGTGGATCTCGCTGTTGCCGGTGCCTTTGAACTCCTCGAAGATCACTTCGTCCATGCGGCTGCCGGTGTCCACCAGGGCGGTGGCGATGATGGTGAGCGAACCGCCTTCTTCGAGGTTGCGCGCTGCGCCGAAGAACCGCTTCGGCTTGTGAAGCGCGTTCGAGTCGACACCGCCGGACAGGATCTTGCCGCTCGGCGGCACCACCGTGTTGTAGGCGCGCGCGAGCCTCGTGATCGAGTCGAGCATGATGACGACGTCTTTCTTGTGCTCGACCAGGCGCTTGGCCTTCTCGATCACCATCTCCGCGACCTGCACATGGCGCGTCGCCGGCTCGTCGAAGGTGGACGAGATCACCTCGCCCTTGACCGTGCGCTGCATATCGGTCACCTCTTCGGGACGCTCGTCGATGAGCAGCACGATCAGCACGGTTTCCGGGCTGTTCTTGGCGATGGCGTTCGCCACGTTTTGCAGGAGCATCGTCTTGCCTGCGCGCGGCGGCGAGACGATCAGGCAGCGCTGGCCCATGCCGATGGGCACGAGCAGGTCGATCGTGCGAGTCGAGTAGTTCTTCGGGTCGTCCTCGCACTCGAGCTTGAATTTCTTGTGCGGATACAGCGGGGTCAGGTTGTCGAACAGGATCTTGTCGCGGGCCACATCTGGCGGCTCGCCGTTGATCTTCTCGACCTTCAGCAGCGCAAAGTAGCGCTCGCTCTCCTTGGGCGGGCGGATACTTCCCTGGATGGTGTCGCCCGTGCGAAGGCCGAAGCGCCGGATCTGCGACGGCGACACGTACACGTCGTCCGGCCCTGGCAGGTAGTTGTAATCCGGGGCGCGAAGGAAGCCGAACCCGTCGGGCAGGCACTCGAGCACGCCGTCGCCGTAGATCGTCCCGTTCTTGGCGGCCTGGGCCTGCAACAGCGCGAAGATCAGCTCCTGCTTACGCAAGCCTGCGCCGCCTTCGATGTTGAGCTCTTTTGCCATCTGCGCCAGCTCGACCATCGGCTTCTGCTTCAACTCTCGGAGATGCATCGATTCGTATCCTCCACTGCGGCGGGCCGGCTACCCCTGGTGCCGGCTCGTCGGGCTCGGTCTTCATGCCTGCCAAAGATTGGGTTCAGTGATTACCTGCTCGGCACGAGCGCTTCGCGTACGTCTTGGCGTGGATGCTCGGCGCCACCCGATCGGGTGACGTGCCAGGGGGTGTGCGGTCTGTGTGATTGCGCGCTGCGCCCCGGATGGGGTGAGCGCTCGGTGTATCGATCAGCGCGCCCCGCATGTCAATGCAGGATGTCGTCCGATCGATCCAGCGGGCGCCGTTCTAGCTCGATTCCGGCCGGGCGCAAGCCGCGGCTGGAGCCGTTGGGGCCGGATCCGCGCCCTCCTCGGCAGGGGCCGACGTTTCGCTTCCCGGAGCCTGGGTGCCAACCTCCGGCGATGCTGGCAGCGGCGGCAGGTCGTCCGGGCAGGGCGGCGCCATCGGTGTCCGTGGCTCGTCGTCTTCCGCGGGCTGCCCCGATGCTCCCAACCGGGCCGCGCTATGCGAGGGCACGTAGACGACGATCCGCTCGCCCGGCCGCAGCTCCTCCGTTCGCGGCCGGCGATTGATCCGCTCCAGCATGCCCACGCTCAGACCCGTGCGCCGCGCGACCGTCTTCCATGTGTCGCCCGGCTTGACCACGATCGTCGTGCGCACCCTATCCTTCAACCCCTCGAAGTACGCGAAGAACTCGTCGCTCCCCGCGACCAGCACCTTCACGTCGTCGACGGTCATCGTCGCGACCTGCAACCGATCCACCGACTCGGGGACCATCGCGAGCAAGGTCATCCCCTCGTGCAGACGAGCCATCGGATCCAGCGCGTTCCATCGCCTGAGATCGTCCGCACGCACCGACAGGGCGTTCGCGATCCCGGACAACGTGTCGCCCGCCACCACGCGATAGAAGAGGCGCCGCGTGCCCGGTGCTGTCGGGAGGTCCGCGGCGACCACCACCACCGGCTTGTCCGACGACACCGGCGGCGCGGGCGTGGTCGGTGCGACGGGCACGACCAGCACGGTGCCGGGGCGCGGTACCTCGTCGCTGCGCAGCGCGTTGAGCTGCTCGATCACGCGCTCCGTCGTGTTGCGGGCCTTCGCCAGGTCGGCCACGCTCTCGCCCTGGCGGAGCACGACCGGCTCCACACGCGGCTCGCGCGATCGCACACGCACCAGGTTCGCCGTAACGCCACCCGACCTGCCCGGCGGCACCCGGATCGACCACGCACCGGCCGCTGCACGGCCCGGCGCTCGCGGCGGCACGCGCGACGCCAAGATCTGCGGGTTGAGCTGCTCGATGTCCGCCAAGGCGACCCCGGCAGCCTCTGCGATCGAGATCAGCGACACCCCCGGCGCCACATCGACCTCGTCGAACCGCAGCGGCGGATCCCGCTGGAGGCCGTCAAGCCCGAATTCCACCGGGTTGCGCGCCACCACGGCCAGCGAAAGGATCTTCGGCACGTAGAGCGTCGTCTCCCACGGCAACCCCGCCTCGAAGCGCGAGAGCTGCCAGTAGTCGTTCGAGTTGTACTTGCGGATGGACGCCAGCAGACCGCCAAACCCCATGTTGTACGCGGCGAGGGCTAGCTCCCACGTGCCGAACCGGCGGTGCAGATCGGACAGGTACTTCGCTGCGGCTTGCGTGGACCGCACCGGGTCGAGACGCTCATCGACCCACCGATCGATCACGAGTCCGTAGAGCTTGCCCGAGTCGGGCATGAACTGCCACAGCCCCGCCGCGCCCGCGGACGAGTAGGCCGTCGGCCGCAGCCCGCTCTCCACCACCGCCACCCACAGCAGATCCTCCGGAACCTTGTTTTCGCGAAGGATCGCACGAAGCATCGGCTCGTAAGCGCCCAGCTTCTTGTACCAGGCCGACGCGATCGCTCGTCCTCGCGGGTCGTTCTTGTAGAACTCCAGATACTGCACCAGGCGGTCGTTCCAACGCACCGGCAGATCGGGCAGCGCAAGCTTCGACAACCAGTCCGCCGTGCGCATCTCAGGCAGGCCGCGGTCCATGCCCAGCACCGACGGCGGCGGCAAGCCGCTGGCGTACACGCGAGGCGTCGCGCTCGTCGGCAGCAGCGAGGTCGCAAACCCCGCCTCCGCGGACACTGCTTCGCCCTGCGGCTCGAACAGCTCCCGCTCCGCCGCGCGCAGCGCCGCCAGCTCCGGCGTGTCGGCCACCGTCGTCTTCTCCTCCGCCGCCTCCACGCCAGCCACGGAGCGGCGGGCGGACGGGTCCGGTGCATGCGGCGGTCCGGGCGCTCGGGGCTTCTTGTGGACCGGCGCCTTGTTGCGTCCCACGCTCGTCGCCGGCGGCTTGTGTTGCGTCGTGGCCTTGCTCTTCGCGGGCGCCCTGGCCGGAGCTTTCCCTCCGCTCCCCGCCGCCGACGGCGCGGATGGTGCCGATGCGCTCGCACCGCCCCCGCCCGGCGGATTCGCGGACGCCGCCGGGTGAGACGACGTGGCCTGCGCCCAGGCCTCCGGAGCCGGAAGCGCGAGCGCAACGATCAACGTCCATGGGAGCGTCAGCGTTCGCATGATGCACCGAATCGGCTTGTGTCACGCCGGCGCGGACCGGTCAACTTTCCCTCGGACACGGGCCGGGCGCGGATCGGAGCCGCTGCCATGCGTGTGCTGCTGGTCTCCCCGGTCCTCGTGCTGGTGTGCTGCGGCGGTCCGAAGAGGAGGCTCAGCAGCCCTGACGCGGACGCGGCAACGACGTGCAGTCGTGCGTGGTCGATGGCGGGGACCCGTTCGCGCCATCGACGAAGTGCCGTCCACGCCAGGTCCATTTCCGCCGGCTGTCACGACGAAGCACGCCGGAGCCGGACCGGTGGCTTGCCCTCGGGCATGCAACCGCGGCGGATCGGATTCTCTGCGGCGATTCTCTTCGGCGCTACTTCTGCTTGGCCAGGTGCGCGCGGACTTCGTCGAGCTTGCCCGCCGAGCCCAGCTTCTCGTTCTTGTGCGCGATGAACTTCGCGTACTCTGCCATGAAGATCTTGCCCGGCGGCCGAAGGTCGAACTCGGCCGGCTTGTCGCGGAAATACTCCCGGTGGACCCGCGTCCAGACCAGACGGCCGTCCGTATCGATGTTTACCTTCGTGACGCCGAGCTCGGCGGCCCGACGGAACTGGTTCTCATCCACGCCCTTGGAGCCCTTGATCGCGCCGCCCGCCGCGTTGATGCGGTCGACCTCTTCCTGCGGCACCGAGCTCGACCCGTGCATCACCAGCGGGAATCCCGGAAGCAGCTTCTGGATCTCGGCGAGAACGTCGAAGCGAAGGCCCTGCGTACCGGTAAACTTGTAGGCGCCATGGCTGGTGCCGATCGCGCACGCAAGCGAGTCGCACCCCGATTGCTTGACGAACTGCAGGGCCTCCGCCGGGTTCGTCAGGTGGGCGTTGCCCTCGTCGACCTTGATGTCTTCCTCGACACCACCGAGCTGCCCCAGCTCCGCCTCCACGCTGATCCCGCGCTTGTGCGCCGCTTCGACCATCCGGCGGGTCGTTGCGACATTCACGTCGAACGGGTCGTGGCTCGCGTCGATCATGACCGAGCTGTAGAAGCCGCTCTCGATGCACTCGAGGGCGGTCTTCTCGTCGCCATGGTCCAGATGCACGGCGAAGATGGCTTCGGGAAAGATCTGCTCGGCGGTCCGGATGATCGCTTCGAGCATGCGCTTGTCGGTGTAGGCCCGCGCGCCCTTCGAGATCTGGATGATGAACGGCGCCTTGGAGTCCACGTTGCCGCGGAACAAGCCCATCGCCTGCTCCAGATTGTTGATGTTGTACGCCCCGATCGCGAACTTCCCGTAGGCGACTTCGAACAATGTCTTCGTAGTAACGATCATCGGAGTTACTCCCTGGTGGTTGCTCGTCAATCTCTACGCCATCCCAAGCCCTGGCGCCAGCGCTGCCGTCCTATCGCCGACGACCCCTGCGCCGAGGGACCGGAGGCTGCACGTCGTGCTCTGGCACCGGATCCCCGCGGCCGCCAGGGGTGCCCCCAAACCCGATGGCATCCAGATCACGGGCGGTGATCCGTGGGCCTTGCGCGATTTGTGTCGCACGCAGGAGGACGTCTTCGAGCTCGACATCGTTTGCGGGCCAATCGTAGTCCACGAGGCGGGCCAGCGCACGGTCCTCGATGCCCAGGGGCTCGCCGCGCAGGCTCGCACCCAACCTCGCCAGCCTGCTCAGCACCAGCGCCCGGATGTCCTCCGCCCTCGATGCCAGCGGCGGAATCGCCAGCGCGCGGTCCCCCAGCCAGTCCCCAAGCACGCTCGACAGCCGGCCCGACGCAACCAGGGCGTCCACCGTCGACGGCACCGACACCGCGAGCCAGACGTCGAGCGGGTGGGGCGCACCGGAGGGTGAGACCCGCTCGGCCATCGAAGCTGCCACGAAGTCCTGCACGTGCCTATCGAGGGCCTGTGGGTCCACGATGAGCAGCGATCCTCCATCGGCCAACGCCAGCGGCGATCGATCCGCGTCCCTCCAGCGATCGAGGGCTTGCTCGGCGGGATCGGTTGCGTGAACGACCACGAAGGGCTTGTCCTTGCGTGCGCTTTCCAGGTGCGCCACGGCGGCCCACGGAACCGGGTCGGAGCCCGGCGGGGTCCACAGCACCATCGGCAACCCCATCGACCCGATGCGGCGCGCCTGGGCGAGCGCCATGCTGACCGCAGGGCTGTAGGCGGCGCACAGGGCCGGCTCGGCCAGCCGCTCGACGGACGCTCGCAACCGTCCGCCCTCGGTCTCGATCCTGTGCTTGAGGCGGTCGATCTCGTCACCGCGCCGGTCGGCCACGCGCTTCCACTCGAGCTCGCGGGCGCGTGAACGAGCGAGCGCGGATGAAACGCCGAGGACAGCCCCCACGCGGTCGGCGAGAACCCGCAACGCCCGCACCTCTTCCAGGCTCATCGGCGATCGTCGATCGCCTCGCGGGATGCCCAGGAGCCCCACGGGCCCGTCGTCGTCCTGCACCAAGGTCAACGCGAGCAGCGCCCGCGCATCGAGCCACGCCACCAGGGGACGGACCTCCGGTCTGCGCACTTCGACGGCGCGGAGAACTTCGATGCGCAGGGTGCGCTCGGGCTCGCCGCGTGCGATTTCGTAGAGCAGCTCCGGGGCCTCCGCTTCCTGCGTGTGGACGTACCCTGCCCGGTCGATCGTCACCGCCTCCGCAGGCGACGCCCGAAGCAAGACGGGCGACGCGCTATCGCCCGGGAGCACGGTGCGGACCGCCGACAACGCCTGCTGCAGGGCGACGTCGGGGTCCGGATGAAGGGCCGCTTCGTTCGCCCGCTCGATGGCGTCGAGCCACCTGGACCGCGCGGGGCCCAAGGGTCGGGAGAGCAACGGTGCTGCCAGCCCGATCAGCACGGACAGCAGGCCCACCCCCACGATGATCAGGCCCGCGGAGCCCGGGGCACGATGCGTCCAGGCGATGGCGCCAAGCCCCAGCGGCGCCGCGAGCAGGACAATCGCCAGAGAGGTTTGCATCGTGCGGGCAACGCTCGACGCTTCGAGCGAAATGCAAGCGAACAGCACTGCCCACGCACTGGCATGCACCGCGATGGTGGCGATGCGATCCGGAGGCGCCACGCGCAGCAAGGCGCATGGAGCGGCCAGGGCTGAGACGACCACCGAAAGCGCCAGCGCAGCCGCGGCCCGATCGGCCACGCCGAGCTCCAGACGCCGGAGCGCACGGACTCTCGCCGCCGCCGCTATCATCAGGCCGACCGCGCCCACCCCCGCGGCCGTCGTCGCGTAGTCGATCGAAAGCGGATCGAGCATCACGGACTGCTGTGGCAGCACCACGCGCGCCAGCGGCAAGCCGGTCGCGATCCCCCAAACCAGCGCCCCGATCACGAAGGCGTCGAGGCGGCGCGACGAAGCGGGCGGTTGAAGCAACCCGGGGCTGGAGGAGATCCTGGCCAGGGACAACAACGCGCCTCCCGTGGCGAGCGCGGACCCCAGGTTGGCGGCCGCGACAAGGCCCGGCTCGCCGACGGCACCGCACCACGCCGCGATCACGAGCGCCGATCCCGTCGCCGCCACGCGCGCCGCGCTTCGGACCGGGGGCTCGATCGGGTCGACTCCGCGCGACGGCGGGGCCGATCGGATCCAAACGAGGGCCAGCGCGAATGGGATCACGCCCAGCGCGATCCAGCCCGGACCTGCCCCAGCTCGGGACAGGAGCGCCGCGAACAGGACGTACCCTAGCCCGGCCAGAGCGAGGAAGAAGGAGCGCGTTCGCCACGCTTGCACGCGGTCATCCTAGCCGGCGTCCAACGGTCGCCCAGGCACAAAAAGCTCCGCGCGACATGGCCGGGGGGGGCGTAATGTCGCGCGGGAAAACACCACACGCTGGGAATGGGGGGGCATCAACCTCGTCGTGTGGAATTCACTGGCTCACGAAGCAGAACCCGTGCCAGCCCATCATCGTTATTTGTCGGCACGTTGTGCCGCGCTGCCCACGCGCGTCGCGCTCCAGACGTTGCAGCTCTGAAATCCGATGGTGCATCTTCGCAACGCAATCATGGATGACGCGGCGCCGGCAAGCGTGGAGCAGGCCGCCTCGCCGTGCCACAATCCCGGCGATGGAGGATCCGCGCTGCCTGTGATCGATCCCGAACCAACCCCAACACGCTCCACCCGCCTCAGCGTCCGCCTGGAACGGCTGCGGTCCCAGGTCACGTGGCACGCTCGCGCGACCGTCGCTGCTGTCGCCGTCGCCGTGACCCTCGGCACATGGGGACCGTGGATGATTCTGCCCTTCGGCCTGTCCACCCCGCGATGGGAACGCTTCGTCTACAAGACATCGGGCCCCTACTGCCACCAGCTCGCCGCACGATCCTACCATGTGGCCGGCCACGTTCTGCCGCTGTGCACCCGGTGCACCGGCATGTGGATCGGGATCACCCTCGGCGTGGCCTTCGCCATGATCGTGGTGCCCAGGCAGCGCTGGTGGATCGGCACGGGCCTGGCCGTGATCGCAGCCGCGGCCAGCGCTTTCGACAAACTTCGCGAAGAAGCCACCCGCACCGACGCACCCGACGTCCGCTTCGTGCTCGGCGTCCTCGTCTTCGTGGGGGTGACCCTCGCCGTCTCGTTCGACACCCTCGCGGTGTTACTTGGCCTGCTGCGCGCGATCGCGCGCCTTCCCCGCACGCTGCGCTCACGCTCGACCAGCCGCCAGGCCGGATGAGCCTGCCTCCAGGGCGGCGCACATCACCTCGTACAGAACGACCATCGCTGCCTGGGCAAGGTTCAGCGAGGGCTCGTTGGCCACCATCGGGATCCGGACGACGGAGGAGCACATCTGCACCTCGCGGCGCCGCAGTCCGTGGCGCTCGTCGCCGAAGACGATCGCCGCCGACTCGCCGCGCACGCACGCTTCGACGACCCGCGCCGCTGCCTCTCTCGGCGTCAGAACGCCTCGTTGGCCCCTGCGCGCCGTCGTCGCCAGGCTCAACGCGCAACCGTCCAAGGCTTCACCCAGGTCCGTCGCGCACCGCGCCTGGTTGAGCACCGACCGCGCCCCCACCGCCATCTTGCGGGCAGCATCGCTGCTGACCTGCGCCAGCGACCCAGGCGACACCAGCACCAGCCTCGACAACCCGGTCACCCGCATCGCCCGCGCCACGGCGCCCACGTTCTCGGGGTATCGCGGACGCACGAGCACGACCCGACATCCCGACGCCACATGCGTCCTTCGCTTGATCCGTATGGACTCGCCAGCCACTCGACCTACCGCCTGCGCGGCTCCGGCGCGGCATCCTAGCGCGATGATCCATTCCGCCGTGAGCGTGCTTTGCCCCGGACCGGGGTGCCGGTGGTTGCATTCGGCCCGCCTCGGGTTCCACACGAGCCGGACCTGGTCGTGCCGGTGGACCATCCACGCCCCTGGGCGCGCGGCCCGTCGCCTGCACCGATGGGGCGGGGAGACGAGAGCGAACGAGAGGCACCCGGCACCCGGCCCGCCGGGCCGTCGTGTGGCAGACGCGAGCCTGGCGTCACTCGCACTTCAGCCCCTTGACGCCAGGGCAGCACACCACGGTGAGCGTGCAATCGGGCATGGCTTCGTGCACGCTGTTGACGATGGTGCCGTAGCAGTCGCACGGCAGGGGCTGCGTGGACAGGTCCACCTCGTTCTTGCAGGGCGCCACGGCTGCCGATTCCTCGGCCGCGTCTTGTTGGGCGACCGGCTCTTCGACCGCATCCGGCGCGGCATCGTCTGTTTGCTCGACGTCCGGTGCGGCATCGTCGGAAGGCAGCGACGTCTCGGCCTGGGCGGCGGCGTCCTGGTCGTCGGGTGGGGTGGCTGGGTTGTTGTTGTCGCTGTTGTCGCCGCCGCACCCGGGGATCAGGGCGAGAGCGAACGCGGCGGCGGTGAGGCAGGCGTACAGGCGGTGAGCGGCGTGCATGAGCATCTCCGTGTCGAGCTGCGGCCCGACGCACTTGGTGGTTTCCGGCGCCGCCCCGGGGTGGGACAGGCGGCGAAGACAGCACGAGGCCGGTGAGTCGGCTTCGTCTGGAAAGCGGGATCCGCTGCTATCACCGGAGGTCGTCGATCGCAATGGTCGGATGTTCCGCTCCGGCGGGTCACCTTTCCGTTGGGGTTGGGTCGAGCCGGTGCGCATGCTCGCGACGATCGCGTGGTTATGGAGGTGTCCGGGCGTAGACGGGCAGGCCCGGCCTGGTGCGGCGTCGCAGCGTCGATCGGGACGCACCGGACGACTGGACCGGAGCCCACGACTCCAAGCGTGCGGGCAATGGCGAAAGACGTGGGTCAGGAGGCAGGGCGCGGGGGAAAGGGTTGCGCATCCAGGGTCGCGGAACTACGGTCGCACCCCGGACGATCATGCCGATCAGCGACCCCCACTCGTTTTCGGATACGGCCCAGGGCCGCATCAAGCACATCCGCTTCGACCTCGACCTCGATTTCGGCACCCGGACGATCCGCGGAAAGGCTGACTACGAGCTGGAGGGCGTCGTCGCAGGCCCGTTGTTCCTCGACGTGCGCGACGTCGAGGTACGGAGCGTGAAGGCCGACGGACGTGCGCTCGCGTGGCGGATCGATGAGCGGGACGCGATCCGTGGCCAGCGTCTGCACATCGACAATTCGAACGGGTCGTCGGTGTTGTCGATCGAGTTCGAGACGTCGCCGAAGGCGACCGCACTGGGGTGGCTCGATGCGGCGCACACCGCGGGGGGCAAGCATCCGTTTCTGCTGAGCCAATGCCAGTCGCTCCACGCGCGCAGCATCTTCCCATGCCAGGATACGCCGTCGGTCCGGTTCACCTATGAGGCGGTGGTGCGGGTGCCGGCTCCGATGACCGCGGCGATGTCGGCGGACCGGACGTCGATCGAGGCCGCGGGGGCGGTCAACATCTGCCGTTTCTCGATGCCGCAGGCGATTCCCTCGTACCTGTTCGCGCTGGCGGCGGGCAATCTCGCGTTCCGCACGCTGGGCAAGCGGTCGGGGGTGTTTGCGGAGCCGGAGGTGCTCGACGCGGCGGCCTGGGAGTTCGCGGAGACCGAGAAGCTCATCGACGCGACCGAGAAGCTGTTCGGGCCGTACCAGTGGGAGACATTCAACATCCTGATTTTGCCGCCGGCCTTTCCGTACGGTGGGATGGAGAACCCGCGGCTGGTGTTCCTGACGCCCACGCTCATCGTGGGTGACCGCTCGATGGTCAACGTGGTGGCGCACGAGCTGGCGCATTCGTGGACCGGGAATCTGGTGACGAACGCGACGTGGGAAGACTTCTGGCTCAACGAAGGGTGGACGGTGTACGCGGAGCGTCGGCTGCTGGAGGTGCTCGAGGGCGAGGCCTACGCGCAGCTACACGGCGCCGTTCGTCGCGAGGCCATGCTGGAGGACATGCGAATCTTCGGGATGGACGCGCCCCCCACGCGCCTGAAGTTCTCGCAGAAGGGCATGGACCCGGACGACGTCTTCTCCATGGTCCCGTATGAGAAGGGTTGCTCGCTCCTTTCGCTGATCGAGCACAAGGTCGGGCGGGAGCGGTTCGACGTGTTCATTCGTCGATACATCGAGACGTTCAAGTTCCGCTCGTTGACCACGGAGGACTTTCTGCAGTTTCTGGTCAGCGAGCTGCCGGAGGTGGAGCATCACATCGACCTGCGGTTGTGGGTCTACGGTCCAGGGTTTCCGGACGACGCGCTCGTGCCGAGCTCGCCGTTGCTCGACGACGTGTACGGTCGTCTGAACGACTATCGTTTGGGGCAGCTTCCGGAGCGGGCGCAGGTTGCGGGGTGGAAGCCGCAGCAGGTGGAGGTGTTCCTCAAGAATCTGCCGCGCAAGATCCCGGCCGATCACTGCGCGTACTTTGAGAAGCTGTTCGGCCTCACCGAAAGCCGCAACCGAAACCTGCTCACGGAGTTCTACGTGGTGGCGATCGGCAGCGGCTGCGAGCGGATCATCGAGCCTGTCGAAGCGCTTGTCTCCTCGGTGGGCCGCATGCTCTATCTCAAGCCGCTGTACCGCACGCTCGTCGAGACCCCTTGGAGCCGATCGCTTGCCCGTCCTCTGTTCGATCGTCACAAGCGGTCGTACCATCCGATCGCGGTCGGCGTGATCGAGCGGATCCTGTCGAGCGCCGGTGTTTGAAGGCGGTCGTCCGCTGGCGGGGATCTTCATCGGCGGGCAGGCTCGCCGGATGGGGGGCTTGCCGAAAGGTTTGATCGCGCATCCGTCGGGCGTTGGAACGCTGGTTGAACACCTCGTGGATGTGGGGCGTCGGGCGGGGTGCGACGTGGTGCTAGTGGGGGAGCATCCGGCCTACGGGCACCTGGGGTTGGAGATGTTGCCGGATGGGCAGGCCGGGGCCGGACCGATGGGCGGGCTCGCGAGCCTGCTCGGGGCAGCGCAGGGGCGCGACGCGTTCGCCATCGCCTGCGACATGCCGTACGTCCGGGTGGAGCTGCTGCACGCGCTGCGCGCGTTGCTGCGCGACGATGTCGACGCCGTCATGCCGGTGCGGAGCGGCGGCCGCGAGCCGTTGTGCGCGTTGTACCGGTCGTCGACGGTGCTGCCGGAGGTGCGGCGTCTGCTGGCGATGCGTCGGCTTGCGCTCCGGGCTTTGGCGGCAGGCATTCGGGTGGTCGAGCTCGGGCTGACCGCCGAGCAGCAGCAGTGGCTGGACGATTGGGACGAGCCGCAGCAGGTGTCGGGCTGCTAGACTGCGTGCTGGCCATGGCACGCCTCCCCCGGATATGCGCGACCTGCGGCGTCGAGTACGAGGCCGACGCGCTGTTCTGTCCGAAGGACGGGACGCCGCTCGGGTCCTCGCGCAACGAGCCGGGACAGGACCCGTACCTGGGCCAGATGATTGGGGATCAGATCGAGATCCGGCAGCTCATCGGCATTGGGTCGATGGGGCGGGTGTATCGCGCCTGGCAACGCGGTGTGGAGCGCGACGTGGCGGTCAAGCTGCTGCATCGCGAACTGTCGGCGAACGGCACGTTGGTGGGACGGTTCCTTCGCGAGGCGCGCATTGCCAGCCGTCTCCAGCACCCCAACGTGGTGCAGGTGCTCATGGCCGGGCAACAGCCGGCTGGATCGTCGGCGTCGTCCATCGGCAACGAGCTGTACATCGTGATGGAGTATCTCGACGGCATCTCGCTGCTGTCGGCGCTCGCCGCGTCGGGGGGGGCGCTGGCGCTACCGCGCGCGTTGCACGTGATGCTGCAGATCTGCGATGCGGTTGGTGAAGCGCACGCGCAGGGCATCGTGCACCGGGATCTGAAGCCGGAGAACGTGGTGCTGGTTCGAAGGGGAAACGATCCGGACTTCGCGAAGGTGCTGGACTTCGGGATCGCGCGGCTGGACTGGGGGCAAGGCTCGGTGGCGACGCAGGCCGGCTTGATCTTCGGCACGGCGCGGTACATCTCGCCGGAAGGGGCGCGTGGCGATCCTGTGGGGCCCGCGGCCGACGTGTACTCGATCGCGACGATCCTGTACCAGTGCTTGTCGGGGCGCACGCCGTTCGAGAACGAGTCGCCGATGGCGCTGCTGATGATGCACACGTACGAGGCGCCGCCGCCGATCGCCTCGATCCCACGGGCGAGCTATCTTCCTGGGCCGCTGGCCGCGGCGATCATGCGCAACCTGGACAAGCAGCCGGACAAGCGCGCGCCGGACGCGCGCTCGCTGGGCCGGGAGCTGGTCGATGCAGCGCGGGCGAGCGGGCTTTCTCCCGACGATCTGGTTCCCCGGTCCACGTTGCTCGGCCAGCGCGGGAGCGCGGCCACCTCGTTCAAGTCCATCGAGCGCACGAACAAGCTGCAGCTCTCGGCGCGGGTCGCCAACCTCATCGGAGCGCACGGGGCGCCGGGCGGCGAGACGGCTTGCGCCGATCCGACCGGGTCGAGCGGTTCGCTTGCCGCGCCGGACGTTGCCACGGTGGTGGCCGGCCCACCGGAGGGCTACGCTGCGACCACGCCCGCCTCCGCGGTTGCCGGGCGCGCGAGCGTGCCGTCAGCGCCCCCGCTGCGCGTGTCCGCCACGCCGGTCTCACCACCGGTGCCCGCGCCTCTGCCCACGGCGCACGGGACTTCGCGAACGCTCGACGATGATGACGTTCTTGAGTCCAACCGCTTGCGGCGGAGGCGGGCGCGTGCCCTTGTCGTCGTGCTCGCCTGTTTCCTGGGCGGAGCGGGCCTCGTGTCGTTCGCCGCGCACCAGATGGGCTACCTTGGCTCGCGTGCCACGGTGTCGGCTTCCACCTACGCGCAACGCGCCGAGTCCGCGCTTCGCGACCGTCGATGGAACGCGCCGCCGGGGAACAACGTGCGAGACATCACCGACGAAGGGCTGCGTCGCTTCCCCGGTGATCCGGCAATCGTCGACGTCAGAAGGCGCGCGGCGCAAGAGCTGGTGACGTCGTCGCTGGGGCGCAAGTATGCGGGCGACCTCGCGGGTGCGCTGTCGGACGCTCGGCTTGCGTGCGAGTTTGCCGCGGAGAACACGACGGCGCAGCGCTTGTTGGAGGAGCTGCAGGGCATGATGGACGCTGGAGCACCGGTGACGGTGGAGTCGGCGGAGGCGGCGTCTCCGGATGCGGGATCGAATCGCCGGGGAGCCGAGCCGCGCATACCGCCGCGATCGGGCGGCGCGGGGAGCGGACTCATCGGCCAGCCGCCAGCCGGAGCTTCGAGCGCGCCGCCACCCTCGCCGTCGGACACGAGCGGACGTTGGCTATGATGGTTCGCATGGCGCAGCCCAGGTGGATGGCGTTGGCGATGGTGACGGGGATCGCCACGACGGTTGCGCGCGATGCCGCCTCGCAGCAGACGGCGATGGCGCGGGACGCAATCGCGGCCCGCCAGCTCGACAAGCCGTACACACAGGTCGAGGCGGGGCTGGGGATGCTCACGCTCCCCGCGACGAACGTGTGTCTGACCGCGCCGAACACCTGCACCCGAGGCGACATCACGCCGCAGGGCTACGCCTGGATGCTGTACCGCACGGGTGGCACCTATGCTGTCGGTGCGGGCGTCGGCTACGCGCCGGCCACGCACACGGACACGCCACAGCGCACGTACGCGAACCTGGATCGGTCCCACAAGCGCGACTACCTGACGATCGACATGGTGGGCCGCTACTATGCGTTGAGGTCGTCGTGGCTGGAGGGATGGGTGGGCATGACGATCGGCGGCGTGGTGGTCTATGACCGGTTCGAGACGAAGACGGAGAGCCCGAGCGCGCCGATCCTCGGACCCAGCGGGGTGGTTCTGCGCACGGAGGGCGTGAGCATGGGGATCGCCGGGGGCCTGGGGTGGACCTTTGCGCCCAACTGGTCGGTGGAGGCAGCGGTCCGGTCGGCGTGGTGGTTCTTGCCCGGGACGCGGCAGTGCGCACCCACGGGGGACTGCGCCACGCTCGCCAACGACGTCGCGGTGTTCAACCTCGGTGTCGGGGTCGGCTACCGCATCGCGCTGTGACCGGTGGAGCCGATGGACGATTCGGGCTAGTCTAGTCCCATGATGCAAACACGCGTGCTGATCTCTGCCGTAGTGCTGGCCGGTGTTGCGGTGGCGGGGTGCTTGTCCGAGCAAGACACGGGTGGCGGTTCCGGTGCGGGAGGGTCGAACGTGTCGGGAAGCGGAGGCACGTCGAACGGGGGAGCGGGCGGCGACGGCGGCATGTCGGGTGGTTCGGGAGGAGAAACCGGCGGCACGGGGGGGTCGACGGGCGGGGCCGGCGGCGCGACGGGCGGCACGGGTGGCGCGACGGGCGGCACGGGCGGCGCGACGGGCGGCACGGGTGGCGCGACGGGCGGGGCCGGCGGCGCGACGGGCGGCACGGGTGGCGCAACCGGAGGCACGGGCGGAAGCACGGGTGGGGACCCGGAGATCGTCACGGTGGGGGACAAGACGCGCTATCTGTTGCGGGGCACGGTGGTGACGCCCGACACGTATTTCGTGGGCGAGGTGCTCACCGAGAGCAACGTGATCACGTGCGTGGCGGCGTCGTGCTCGGGCGAGCCGGGCGCGGCGGGAGCCACGGTGATCGACACGCACGGGATGATCTTCCCGGGCATGATCGACACGCACAACCACATCTTCTACGACATCTTCGACGAGGACGACTGGACCCCGAAGCAGAAGTATCAGAACCACAACCAGTGGACGCAGGAACCCGAGTACAAGGCGATGCAGGACTGTCTCGACTGGATGCTGGCGTCGACGACCGGCTCGCCGCCCGGCCCCAACCTCGACTGCGAGATCCTGAAGTACGGCGAGATCAAGGCGCTCATCAGCGGGACGACGTCGGTGCTGGGGGAGCCGAAGGGAAGCCCGATGAAGTGTTATGCGTCGCTGGCGCGCTCGATCGACGGTCGCTTCAACGACTTGCCGGACACGCAGCGGCTCGGCCCGTGCCTGTACCCGGGCCAGCCTTTCACGCAGGCGCCGCCCGACAACGACCACATCCAGGTTTCCACGCTCGGTATCGGTTCGGTGAATCCCTCGGATGCGCTGACGAACTTCCAGAACTGCAAGACGTGGTCGTACGTGGTGCATGTGGCGGAGGGGCTGCAGAGCAACACGAGCGCCTACAAGGAATGGACGGACACGAAGACGGCGCAGCTCGACGTGCAGCAGATGACGATCATCCACGGGACGGCGCTGCAGCAGGCCGACTTCCAGCACATGGCGGACAAGGGGATGAAGCTCGTGTGGTCGCCCAAGTCGAACGACTTCCTGTACGGCTTCACCACCCGGATCGACCTGGCGAAGCAGGTGACGCCAAAGCTGACGATCGCGCTCGGGCCGGACTGGTCGCTGGGGGGAAGCGTGAACCTGCTCGACGAGCTGAACTTCGCCTGGCAGTACGACCAGACCCACTGGGGGGGCGTTCTGACGGCGAAAGACCTGGTGCTGATGGTGACGATCGACGCGGCGAAGGCAATCGAGGTGCAGGATCAGCTCGGGTCGCTGGAGGTGGGCAAGCTGGCAGACCTGATGGTGGTCAGCGGGGATGCGAATGCGCCGTACGACACCCTGGTGCACGCCCGCCCGGCGTCGGTGCGGCTGGTGATGGTCAACGGCGCGGTGCTGTACGGCGATGCGTTCCTGAGCGAGGCCGCGTCGCTTTCGGAGTGCGAGGCGATGGACATCTGCGGCACGAGCCGATTCCTGTGTGTCAAGGAGCAATCCACGGCGGACAAGCTGAACCAGACCTACGCGGCAATCGAGACCGCGATATCGGAAGCGCTGCAGACCTATGACACCGCGAACGGTACGCACTACGCGCCGATTGCGCCGCTGGTCACATGCCCCTGAGATAACCTGACCGGACCGGAACGACCGTGGCATCCATTCAGCTCGAGCTTCCTCTGCCGAACGTCGCGGCGGTGCCTCCGCGGGTGGGCATTCCGCGTGCGCAGCGGGTGTTCGTCAACCGCAACCTCCGGATGGCGGGGATCGACTGGGTGGGGTTCGACATGGACTACACGCTGGCGGTCTACGAGCAATCGGCGATGGACCAGCTTTCCCTGGAGCTGACCGTGCCGCGGCTGCTGGAGCGCGGGTATCCGGACTACGTCGCGGGTCTGACGGTCCACCCGGAGTTTGCCATTCGCGGGTTGATCGTGGACAAGCGTCTTGGCCATGTGCTGAAGCTGAACCGGTACCGGGTGGTGCAGAAGGGTTATCATGGGCTGAAGCCCATCGCGCGAGAAGAGCTAAGGACGCAGTACCAGGGGCGCAAGATGCGGTTTGCCGGGCCCCGGTTCCACTGGGCGGACAGCCTGTATTCGCTCGGGGAGACTGCCCTGTACGCGAGCCTGGTCGATCTGCTCGAAGCCCATGGCGTCCGGCCGGACTACGAGAAGCTGTTCGCCGACGTACGGGAATGCGCGGACAGCACGCACCACGATGGCAGCCTTGCCGCCCGCATCCTGGGGGATCTGCCGCGATTCGTACGCCGCGACCCGCGCCTGGCGCAGACGCTGCACAACCTGCGGTCCGCGGGGAAGCGTCTGTTCTTGCTCACCAATTCGGGCTGGGCCTACACGCGTGCGATGATGACCTTCCTGCTGGGAGACGCGATGCCGGAGTATCCGTCGTGGAGGCATTACTTTGACTTCGTGGTGGTCTCGGCCGCAAAGCCGGGGTTCTTCTCGGAGCGCCGTCCGTTTCGCGAGATTGCGGAGGACGGCGAGACGGACAGGCCGCCCGCCTCCCGCCCGGCGAGCCGTATCGAGCGGGGACGGGCCTACGAGGGGGGGAACCTGGTCGACTTGAACCGCATGGTGAGCACCTCGGCCGACCGGGTTCTTTACGTGGGAGACCACATCTACGGCGACATCCTTCGGTCCAAGAAGGAAGCTGCCTGGCGGACCGTGCTCATTCTGCAGGAGCTCGAGGCGGAGATCGCGGCGCACGACGCCTCGGCGGAGGACTTCCGCAAGCTCGCCGACCTCACCGTCCGCCTCAACCAGCTCGAGGATGAGCTCCGCGCGACCCAGTTCATGTACAAGGATCTGACCCGCCAGATCGAAGCCGCCGGCCCGATCCCCAACACGCCGGAGCGCGCCAGCCTCGAAAAGACGAGAAACCGAGTCAAGCGGGCCGTCGAGCGTATCCGCGGCCTCATGCGCGCGGTGTATCAGGAGACGTCGTCGATCGAGCAGGAGATCGACCGGCGGTTCCACCCTTACTGGGGCTCGCTGCTGAAGGAGGGTACGGAGCTGTCGGGGTTTGGCGATCAGGTCCAGGCCTACGCATGCGTCTATACGTCGCAGGTATCGAACCTTGCGCACTATTCGCCCCTCCAGCTCTTCCGCAGCCCTCGGGATCTGATGCCCCACGAGCTCTGACCTGCTCTCGCGCAGGGCGCCCCTCTCCGCTCGATCCTCCCAAGCCCGAAGCAAGTGCGCAACCACTCGTTTCGCACTGGCCCCTAGGCGTGCTTCAACTCGCGGGGACCTGTGTCGAGCGTCCGCGAACAGGCATCCCGGCCGGACGGGGGTCCGGCGGTCGGGTCACGGCCGGGCGGCGGCGAAGGTGTTGGGCCGAAGCAACCTCGAGAACGCCGGCTCGGCGGGCGCCTGGGACAGTGCGCGACGCAACGACGCCGGACTTGGCCCATGCGCGGTGGGCGGAGATCCCGAGGTCTGGCGTGCTGCCACGAAAGCGCGCGTTCGCAGGTATTCGCCCTTGCCCTGGTCGTCGACGATGACCGTCAAAAGGAGCTGCGTCCCCTGGATGTCCAGCAGGAAATTGCGCGGAGAAACGGGGGTGAGAACCTTGCCGTACGGGATGCTCGCGGCGTCGGCCAGGGGGATTGAGATATGCAACTCATCGCCGACCCTCGACAACGTCACCTGCCCTGCGTTGAAGTCGTCCCGGTAGTCTCCGACGTAGTCGTCGAAGGACGAGGGGTCGACCGAGATGTCCGGCGGGTTGGCCGACGGCGTCGGCAGATCGCACAGGGTCGTGATGGCATGGACGAGCGTGTTGGTGAAGTAGGCGCCGTCGGTGTTGGCGAGGGTGATGAAGCCCAGATCGCAAGCCGGTAGATAGTAGAGATCCGCGGCGAAGCCGGGGATCGCACCGCTATGGCTCAGCAGCCTGGTCTCGTAGAACGATGCCCCGATGTAGAAGCCGCGCGAGCTCGCCACGCCAAAGCCATAGTGCGCCAGGTCCAGCAGCTCCTCGGTGTTGACCTGATCGCCGGTCATGTCGTTGCGCAAGGCGTCGGACAGAACGCCGGAGTCGCCCTTGGCGAGAAAGCTGACGAACTTCGCCAGGTCGAGCACGGAGGACCAGGCATAGCCGGCAGGGCGCGCCCATGCGTTGTCGTACGTGTCCGGGTGGGCCACCATCGGCTCGCCCGTATTCCAATCGACGGTCTTGCCGAGCGCGTAGTCGCCGTCGGCGAGCACATCCGCCGGCAGCAGGAACGTGCGATTCATGGCGAGGGGCGAGAGCACGCTGTCTTTCAGGTCGATTCGGTAGGGTCGGCCCGCCACGGTTTCGGTGACGAGGCCCGCGTACATGTACCCCGGATTCGTGTAGTTGTAGAAGCGCCCGGGGGATACCATCAAGTACTCCTGCTGTGCGAATGTGCCAAGCAGGTACTCCGACAGGGCCGAATCGTCGCGAAGCGCCGAATCGACTTCGAGGTAGTCGACGATCCCCGACGTATGCGTGAGCAGGTTCCAGACGGTGATGGACGGCGCCCACGATGGGTCGCGCGCAAAGGAAAGCGTGGGCAGGTATGTGGTCACGGGCTGCTGCAGATCGATCTGGCCGGCTTCCACGCGGCGAAGGAGCGCGGTGGCGGTCAGCATCTTGTTGACGGACCCGATGCGGAACAGCGTCGTGTCGTGGACGGGGTCGTTGCCGTTGGGATCCTTGGAGCCCAACCCCATGGACCAGGTGACGTGTCCCTTTTGCACAATGGCAATCGCCACGCCGGGCGCGCCGAGCTGCGCGCGCTCCTGCTCGGCCCGGTCCGCAATCGCCTGGAACTTCTCGGCCGACGCATCGACCGGCGCGTCGCCCTGCGCATCCGCGTCATCCGCTGGCAGCGCGTCTGCCTGCTGGTCTCCTTGCTCATCGGTTGCTGCGTCGTTCCCGGGCGTCGGCGCGGGTGACACGGACGTCTCCTCGGACGAGCAGGCGGACAGCGCGATACCGGCAAGTGCGAACAGTAGGGCGGGGCGTGGAATCGAAGGCATGTCAGTTTTCCTGGGAGCAAGCGGGGGATGGCGCGTGTGGCTGACCCGCCGTCGCGCGCAAGGCGTGCACCGCGATGCCGTATCCGACGCGCGCGTCGAGCACGGCCGCGGTGTTGGAAAGCAAGGCGGGAATGCAGCGCGCGATGACGAAAGGCGCATCGTCCTGCGCCACACGCATGTCACGAAGGACGTCGACCACGCCGTCACGCAGCTCCGCGGCCAGCGACTGCGCATCGCGGTGCGGCGCTTCGGCGGCATCGGGCGGCGCGTCGTCGGTCGGAGGAAGCGCCACGTTCAAGATCGCGCACCGGTCCCGCACGTACGTTAGCACGCGAGCGATCAGCTCGTGCGCAGGGCCGCCGCCGGCTGCGATCGCGTCACCCACGATGGCGCCGGCCGCGCAAAGGGCGGTTTCCGCATGCACGCCGCGGTCGTCGCGCAGGTGCTGGACAAGCAGGTCGTATACGGTCTTGGCGGCGAGGGCCGCGGGGTCTCTGGCAGGCTCGGCCATGGGCTCGCATATCCGAATAGCCCGCGCGTCCGGGCGTGGCAAGGATTCACCGTTGACCGGAGCGCGCAAGCGTGTCCTACTTCCACGTTGGACCGAAAGGAGGCGATGATGCGATCAAGCTGGTCACGGGTGGCGGGAGCATCGGTGGCATGCACGGTGGCTTTGCTGGCGACCGCACCGGCGCATGCGGTGGGAGAGAAGGAGAACGGGTTTCCGTCTTGGGAAGAGCGGGTGCTGCTCGAGCTTGCCAACCGCGCGCGGGTCGACCCGCAACTCGAGATGAATGCATGCGGCAGCGCGTGCTCGGAAGCCGCGTGCCACACGCCCCAACCGCCACTGCGCTACAACCGGAACCTGGGCCGCGCAGCGCGGTTCCATGCCGACGAGATGGTCAAGCAGGGGTTCTTCGACCATCCGTCGCACTGCACGCTCGTCGACAACATCGCCTCGCTGTATCCAGACCAGTGCGACGGCAGCGCGTCATGCGCCTGCGTGGGCGGCGTGTCGCAGTGCCATCCCACCTGCACGGACACGAGCCAGCGTGTCAACATGTTTGCAGGCACCTACAGCGGGGAGATCATCGCATCGGGCGGCAGCCCGGAATTCGGATTCTATCTGTGGCTGTACGAGGACGGTGGCGGCAGCACCGCCTGCAAGTTCTCCATGCAAAACGGCCACCGGTGGCTGATTTTGACCTCCAACGCGGCCGTGGGGTTCGGGGCCAGCGGCTATTTCGTGGGGGACTTTGGCGGCGGCGGTGAAACCGACAAGATCGCCTCGGGCACCCACTGGCCCCAAAGCGGCAGCTCGGTCGAGGCCCACGCCAATTGGCACGACTCGGCAGGTCCCAAGTCCGCCATGATCAACGTCGATGGCGACTGCAAGCCCATGACCCTTGAACGCGGCACCGTGACCAACGGCACCTATCACGCCACCCTCACCGGGTTGGGATCGTCGTGCCATCGGTACTTTTTCGTGTTCACCGACGCATCGGGGCAGATTATCACCTATCCGACGACCGGGTCACTGGGTATCGGGCCGGCCAGCTCGTGCGACGACTGGAACACGGATCGGCCTGCCACGGGCCCGAGCTGTAGCTGCACGCCGGATTGCAACGGAAAGCAATGTGGCGATGACGGCTGCGGCGGCGTATGTGGCAATTGCGGAACGGGCACGGTGTGACAGGGTCATCAGTGCGTGCCGACGGGGTCGGGCGGAAGCGGTGGCGGGGGATCGGGCGGTGCACCCGGTGGCGGCGGGTCAGGCGGCAGCACGGCCGGAACAGGTGGTTCGGGCGTGGACGGCGGCAGCGGCGGTGCGGCGCAAGGCGGCACGGCCGGAGCCGGCACCGGTGGAGACGGATCGTCGGCCAAGCCCTTCGACCCGGGCGAGCCCAGCGGATGCGCGTGCAGCGCGACGGGCTCGGCGCAGGGCGCGTGGGGCCTCCTGGCCGCCGCGGCGCTCGTAACGGGTGTCGGCGTGGCCCGACGAAAGCGATCGAGGTAGCGCGCCTGGCAGAACCCATCCTCCGGATTCGAAACCGGCCGTGGCGTCCTTGGCAGAGCACACGAAGGCCGCGCGTTCTGGCTTCGCATTCGCGTTGCTCATCGTGCTTGGTGCGTCGTCGAGGGATCTGGCGCCATGGAACCCGGACGAGCCGGGGAGATGCGTGTTGTAAGAGGCCAGCCCGATTCGATCAGATGGTAGCCGCCGTCCGATAGGGCCCCTGGGCGACACCGTTCTGGTTCTTCTTGGGCAGCATGCCCGCCATCCTTGTCGCAATGAGGCTTCCCGCGCCCACGAACACGACCGCAGCCGTGACGATCCCGCCGGCGTACGGGATGGCACTCAACAGCAGATACAGCAAGCTCCCCACCGCCAAGTGCAGATACGGGTTGTGCGTCCGATGCCCCACGAAGGCCGCCCCGGCGGTCGTCAATACCGCACAGATGCCTGCGCCGGTGACGAGCAGGACGGCAACCAGGGCGGCGACGGCGACCGGAATGCCGATGATGGTGACGCAAAGGGCGGCAAACAGGCCGACCGCAGCGACGGAGCCGACGACGCCCAAGGCGAGCGAGCGCATCGGGCGCGCCGCCACCTCCCCTTGCAATATCTCCATCCTTCTGCTGCCCAGTGCGAGCAGAACGATTCCGAGGATGAATAGCAACACGCCGCGTGCCACCGCGTGCCCCGCCTCATCGACGAGCTTCGACACCGTGCCTCCGGTCGGAGCCTGGTGCAGCCCCGCCACGGCGTCGTCGATGTGCAATCGAATGCGCGGTGTCCCTTCCTTGTCGAGGGAGCCACCCACCACGCTCACCTCGCCGTCCACCTTGGCGCCGTCATCGACCGTCAGGGCTCCGCCGACCGCCGTGGCGTCCCCCTGAACGTGCGCCCCTTTGTGAATCCGGGCAGACCCGCCCACGACCGTCACATCCCCGGTGGCCGTACCGAGCAGATCGAGATTGCCATTCAGCACGGTCACGTCGCCGACGACCTCATCCGGCTCGATGCGGAGGTTGCCGCCCGTGACGGTGCGATCCTCGCCTGGGGCGGCAGTCTGCGCGGCGGCGGGCATGGCGGACGGCGCTGCGGGCTCGGAAGCGTCGGCTGCAGGGGGCGAGGGCGTCGCCCCGGCCGGGGCGGCAGCCAGCGAGATGAGGTTGCCATCGCGCGCGGCGACGAAGGAGCCGTCCTCGAGCATCGAGTCGAGCACCTTGGACGCCGGCTGGTCGTGGACATCCAGGCTGACGGAGCCGTCCGGGATACCGCGCGAAACGATGCTCCACCCTGCGGCGTCAGCGAGCTTGCGGATCGCTTCGGCACGGGGAACGTTGTCGAGCTCGAGCGACACCTTGGTTTCCGGCTCGGGCCAAACGCCCTCGTGGCGCACGCCAGCTATCGCGGGCGACGCGCTGGCGAGCACGGCTCCCGCCAGAACAACGGCAGCAGCCGGACGCTTCGTCAGCGCGCCTGGACCGGACGGCTGCCTGGGCATCGCATGGCAACGAGAGGTGTCGCGTGAACTCGAATCGAGAGACATGCCATCCTCCTGGGAGTGGTTTTGAGGCGTTGTGGAGCTCGGACCCACTTCGCCTTGCGCGGAGGATTTATTTCAACGGGCCGCCAAGGAACCTGAGCACTCGGCGCCGCTCGGGCAAGGTTGGCCACGGATGACGCACAGTGCCGCAGAGGTTCCAGGTCTTGCTCGGGCGTAGCGGCGGGAACACCGCGCCGGTCCTTCCTGTCTGCGACCGTCTGCGATCTCTGCGGCCGAACCTTTCAAAAACTCGCTGACCTGTCAGGTAATCCAAGCCTCGCTGGGGACGAGTGCCGCTTGAACGCTCGGCGGTACCGCCGCCGTCGCCTGCCCGGACACGCAACGCGCTCGGGCGCCCCACATGGATACGCGGGGCGCCCCACATGGATACGCGGGGCGCCCCACATGGACACGCGGGGCGCCCCACATGGCCGTCCGCAACCATCCAACAAGGCAACACGACCCCCGCAACGGCCGCATGGGAGGCCCGTGCAACGGTCTTTCATCCGTGCTCGCACGCACCTCGCCCGTCGTGTGTCGCGGGTGGCCGAGCGGCCTTGCAGCCAATCGCGGTAGCCTCGGGGCTGCCGCGACGCATCACCCTGTCAGCTCGGCGATGACGGCCGGCAGGGCGTTGGCGATTTCGCCCGCCAGCATGCCCCGGTCCGCTTTGCTCTCTTTCGCCCAGGCCTCTCCTGCCAGGCCGTGCAGGTGCACCCCGCAAACCGCCGCGTCGCCCGCGCTCATCGTGCAGCACAGCCCGGCGATCATGCCCGTCAACACATCGCCCGACCCGGCCGTCGCCAGCATCGGCCCACCCGACGTATTCACAAACATGCGCCCGTCCGGCAGCCCCACGATCGAGTGAGCGCCTTTGAGCACCACGGTTGCCTTCGTCTCCCGCACGGCGCGACGGACGGCGCCGAACCTGTCATTGTCCACTTCGCGGCTCGTGGTCCCCAGCAGCCTCGCCATTTCTCCCGCGTGAGGCGTCAGCACGATCTTGCCTTTCGCCGACGCCAGCTCCGCGGCCCGGCCAGCAAAGGCGGTGATCGCGTCGGCGTCGACCACGATCGGACCATCCCAGCCCAACACGACCTGGTCGATGACCTTGCGGGCACGCTCGCCCAGGCCGAATCCAGGCCCGATCGCCACTGCTTTTCGCCCGCGCAGCGCCTCCTGCACCGAACCGTCGATGCGCTCCGGATCGATCGCGGCGGTCATGACCTCGAGCACACGCTGGTCGAGGGCGCGCACCGCTTCCGGCCACGATGCCACGGTCGCCAGGCCCGCGCCCACGCGCAAAGCGCCCATCGCCACGAGCATCGATGCCCCCACCTTCCCGGCGTCACCTGCAAACGCCAGCACGCTCCCCTCCGCGTGCTTGTGCGTCCCCGGCGCCCGACTGCCCAGCAGCGCCCCGACCGACTCGGACGTAATCACCTCCGCGCTGTGCCCGATTTCGTCGATGATCGAAGACGGTACACCCAGCGTCGCCAGATGAATGCGCCCGCAGACCGCAGCACCGTTGGGTGTCAACAAGCCGAGCTTCAATGCGCCGAAGGTGATGGTCTCGTCGGCCTTCACCACCACCCCGAGCGTCTTCCCGGTATCCGAATCCAGGCCGCTGGGCAGATCGAGCGCCACCTTGCGCGCCGGGCTCCGATTGATCGCGTCGATCGCCGCCGCGTAAAACCCCTTGACCTCCCGGTCTAGCCCGGTCCCGAACAGCCCGTCGACCACCACATCCGCCAGCTCGAGCGCATCGGCCAGGCCGGGCAGGTCCGCCTCCGACGCCACCGCCGACACCGTGCCCCCCAGCCCGCGCCACGCGTCGAGGTTGGCCAGCGCGTCGCCGCGGACCTTCTCGATGGCACCGATAAACCAGACCCCGACGGGCAGGCCGCGTGACGCCAGATGGCGCGCCACCACAAACCCGTCACCGCCATTGTTGCCCGCACCGCACACGATCACCACAAGGCCGGCGTCCGACGCGACCGACTCCAGCATGACTTCGGCCGCACCCCGCCCGGCGTTCTCCATCAACACCAGCCCAGGCACCTTGCAGGTCTCGATGGCATGACGATCGAACGCCCGGATCTGTTCGCGCGAGAGCACCCGATGCATGGATCACCTCCGTCACGACCGCCTTGCGACACCCCTGTCGATCGCGGCACGCATGGATTGGACGGCGAATGCAAGGCCCATGAAGACGCTGTCGGCGATGACGGCGTGGCCGATGTTGAGCTCCTCGACCTGTGGGATCGCGGCGATGTCGACCACGTTGTGCCGCGTCAAGCCGTGCCCGGCGGCGACCGCAAGACCGAGCTCCGCGGCGAGCCTGGCGGCCTCGGCGAGCCGCTCCAGTTCCCGATCTCGTGCGCGCCCGCTCGCATTGCAGTACTCTCCCGTGTGCAGCTCGACCTGGGCCACGCCGAGCTCCCGCGACGCGCGAACCTGCGCGGCATCGGGCGCGATGAACAGGCTGGTCCGAATCCCCGCGTCGCGCGCCCGACGCACGATCGCACCGATTCGATCGCGGCCGCCGACCACGTCGAGCCCGCCCTCCGTCGTGCGCTCCTCCCGGCGCTCCGGCACCAGCGTGATGACGTCGGGTTTGATGCGCTCCGCGATGGCGATCATCTCGTCGGTCCCGGCCATCTCGAGGTTCAACACGGTCTGGATGGATTCGCGCAGACGCTCGATGTCGCGGTCCATCATGTGGCGACGGTCTTCCCTGAGGTGAGCGGTGATGCCGTCGGCGCCGGCCTCCTCGCACAGGAAAGCCGCCCTGAGCGGGTCGGGATAGGTGGTGCCACGGGCGTTTCGAAGGGTAGCCACATGGTCGATGTTGATATGCAGTCGGATCGGCATGCGCACATGTCTAGCCCGGCCCCGGCGCGAGGCCAAGCCGTCATGCGCGCCATTCATCGCCCGTGCGCTGCGGCGACACCGCATGCGGCACGTCGTTGCAGGGGACCACGCTTTGGCCCCCAAGACCGGGGCCTGGCTCGCCCGCGCCCCCGCTCGGCGGCAATCCGCATCCGAACCAGGATACCTGCAAACGGTCCTCAAGTCGCGCGCTGCCCGACCGTTCCACCACGTCGTGACCTCCGCGTCCGTCAGCCCCATCGAAAGCGCAGCCTGCCCCGCGCCCTCGGCGTCGCATGACACAGGGCCGTTTCGCGTCGGCGAGCTGATCGGAAACACCTACCGGATCGTGCGCCCGCTCGGGACGGGAGGATTCGCCACCGTGTACGAGGCGGAAGACATCGCCCTGGGAAGGAAGGCCGCGCTCAAGACCTCGAGCCTTCCCGACGCCGGGCTCCGGGCCGAGGCGCAGGCGCTCGCTGCGTTCCACCACCCGAGCGTGGTCGGAGTCTACGGCTTCGGCGAGCACCGAGGATACCCATTCATCGCGATGGAGTTGCTCCACGGACGCACGCTGCACGAGCACCTCGATCGGCTGGAACGCCAGGGGCGCGTCATGCCGCTGCTCGAATGCATCAATCTGACGCTTCCCCTCGCGGAGGTGCTTGCGATCATCCACGCGCACGGACTGGTGCACCGTGACATCAAGCCAGGCAATGTGATGCTCGCGCCGGGCGACCGCGTGGTGCTGATGGACTTCGGCCTGTTCCTCCCGAAGACGACCGCGCAAGGCGAGCTCAGCGGCACGCCGGAGTACATGGCGCCCGAAACCGTCGAGGGCGGCGCCACCTGCCCATCGATAGACGTGTACGGACTGGGCGCCACCATCTACGAGATGCTCACGTTTCGGCCGCCCTTCTCCCATCCCGACTCGGCGGTCACCATGACCATGCAGGTCCGCGAGGAAGTGCCCCCGCTTCGAAACCTGCGTCTCGACGTCCCCTACAAGCTCGCCGAGCTCGTGAGCGAAATGCTGAGCAAGGATCCCACCGCACGGCCCGACGCCGCCTCGGTCGCGTTCCGGCTGCGAACCTGCCGCGACGACCTCGTTCGCCGGGCCCGCAATCCCGCGTTCCGCGTCCTGATCGTCGACGACGACGCCGGCGTCAACCGGCTGCTTCAGGTGTGGATCGCCAAGCACCTGCCCGGCGCTACCGTCGAGTGTACCGACAACGCCGAGGACGCGCTCGTCCGGATCCGCCAGCAGCCACCCGATGTGCTGCTCCTCGACCTGAACATGCCGAGGACCAGCGGGGTGGAGCTCGTCATGGTGCTGCGGGGCATGCAGCTCGCTCGCGACTGCATGATCGTGTCGGTGAGCGCGGCCGCGCAGCCCCCCGATGTCGAGCTGCTGCGATCCCTGGGCGTCACGCGGTTTGTGACCAAGGGCGCCACCATGCTCCACGAGGTGCTGATGCATGTCATCGCCCAGTGGGAGAACATCGAGCGGCTCCGCGCGCAGGCCTGATACGGCAGCGCACGCTCCCTACTGCTCGACCGCCATCTGAACCTGCAGCCCGGCCATGTCGCCCTCGGGCATGTCCACCGTGCCCGACGTCAACACGCCGGTACCCGGAGCGATCGTCGCATCGACGGTCCAGCGGGATTCGAAGGTCTGGTCGGCGAGGCGGCTCGTGGCCGCCACCAGCGGAGCCTCGACGGCTTCCGTGCCCGCGTTGAACACGCAAGCTTCCACGCGCAGCAGGCGGGCGGCATCGGCGGTCGGATTGGCGCGTACGGCGCAGACGCGGAGCGGTCGCGACGCCTCGGCGATCTGGTCGAGGATGTCGGCGAAGCCGTCGCGGTCGTCGCGACGCAGCTTCTCCAAGGCTTGCGCCGCACGATGATCGCCGAGCCACGCGAGCATCTTCGCGCCGTGGACCCGGACCGCCGGCGTGTGAGCCGTCGTGGAGAGCTCGAAGAAAGTATCGGCAGGGGCAGGCTTCACACCCGGGTCACCAATCATGCCTGGGACGAACGACTTGACGCGGTAGTCGTCGCCCCGGCCCTTCACACGCCACTTGACCGCCTTGCCTGGCCCGAGCCTTCCCTCCCAGAATAGATCCTTGGTGTCGAGCACCCGGGGCTTGCGTCCCTCGCCGCCGCCCAGCAGAAAGTCCACCGTCAGCACGACGTCTTTCAAGTCGTCCGCCGAGTTGTTCACCACCGCGATCTCCGGGTACATCGACGGACGCTCGGGCGACGTCGGGCCGGGGCGGTTTCTCGCCACCACGGCGAGCCTCGGTACGCCGTCTTTCCAGAGCGGAGAGTCGGCACGCTCGCATTCGCAGGGAGGCAGCACGACCTTGGGCTTGACCGGGTCGGGCTGGATGGATGAGCTCGCTTCGGGCGGAACCTGCACCGCGGCGAGCGTGCTGCCCGTGACCGAGATCCATGGGTCGTGGACCGCCGCGGGCTCGGGCGCGGCCGTCAGCAGCGACCTTCCCACAAGAATGGCCACAACCGCCACCGCTGCCGCAACGCCTGCCGTGAACAGGAGACCTCGCAGACTCCCCGGCGCGGGCTCCGGCTCCGCTGCATCCGCCGGACCGGCAGCCGCCAGCGGCAGCGACACCGCGGTCTGCTCGCGCACGCGCCCCGGTCCCAGACGAAGGGCCAGCTCGGCCAGCAGCTCGTCACGCACCTGTACCGACGCCGCGTTGAAAAGCACCACGCGCGACGCGATATCGCGCCGCATCGTGTGGACGATCCCGGCCACGGTGAGCGAGAGCGCCGCAACGAGCACCGGCGAAACCGACGGCAACGCGGCCGACACGGCCAGGGCGATCGGAAGCCACGCCAGCAGCGCCGCGAGGCTGATGTCGCGCTCGATCCGCGCGCGACGACGATGGCTGCTGCGGTGATCGAAGCCCGCGTCGCGGATCAACCCTGCAAGCACCAGACGGTTGTACGGAGTCACCGCGGGATCGACCACGAGCTGCACCAGCCCGTCACGGTCCATCACGACGCGCGCGACCTGATGATACGGTACCAGGATGTTCTGATGGACCGTGGCAGGGTAGGGCACATAGCCCTCGGACCAGGTGCTGATGCGTAGGAAGCGAATCCGCAGACCGTCGGCCGCGCAGCTCAGCTCCACCGTGCCGACCGCGTTGGCCGCCTCGTGAGCGACAGCGACCGCGCGGATGGGTACGGTCGGAGGCGCTGGGGCGCTGGACGCCGCCGCGACGGGAGCATGCGCACGGGCGATTCGGGGCACCGCCGGAGGAGGCGGCAGCACGGGCGTGGGCGCCTCGCTGCGCGCCGGCGGCGCGGTGGAGAGCGGAATCGACGGCAGAAACGGGTTGGGGCGCGCGGGAGCCAACGTAGCATGAGCCGGGCGCAAGCTGCCCGACGGGCCCGAATACCCCGACCGATCCTGCGGCGTCAGGGGCTCGGGTCGTTGGCTCGCGCGGGCAGCGGGCTTAGGTCCGGCCGTCGACGGCTCCTCGCGCCGCCAGAAGCCAAGCAGGCGCCGCCAACCGGCCTTCTTGGGAGGCCTCTTGCTTGGGGCAACGCGAACGACAGGAGCAAGCTTCATGGCGGAACCGCAGGGGCGCGTAGTTTACCCGCCCGCACGACGACGCGCCAGCGGTGGGATCGGCCAGGGGGCATTGCGCCGGAGCGGCGACACCTTGGTGTGGACGGGACTTGCCCCACGGCGGCCAACGTCCGTACCGTGTCCAGCCGCCGTGGAACCGCCACTCGATGAGCGGGGCTGGGGTCGGACTCGCGCCGACCGGACGCACGGTCGCACGGAGGCGTGCTACGGCGCGGGCGGAGGTGGCAACTCCAACAGCGGATCCCCGAGATACACGTGCATCGTGTAGTCGCGGTCGAACAGCGCATCGATCACGAGCTTGCCAGGTTCGAGCCGCAGGTAATGCATGTAGTCGAAGCAGTCGCCCTCTTCGCAGTTCATGTTCGAAGGCTGCGCGTAACCGGAGACGGCCTGGGCAGCGCCGAAGAACAGATACGTCGCGGCGATGCCCACATCGGTTGCCACCGAGTCGGCGGTGGAGCACGCCTGGAGCTCATAGACCAGCGACTGGAAACCGCCGTCGTGCACCATCTGCGACGTGACGCCGAAGTGGTGAGAATAGGGCGAGCCGTGGGTGACGACCGCGGTGTAGAGGATCTCGCCGCTCTGAAGCGTAGATGCGTAGAGGGACTGGAACGCGGCTTGCTGGTCGGGGAATGCCGTCCAATGGCCCTGCTCGGTCGCGCCGGTGGCGTCGGCAAAGTAGGTATCCTTGACGTACACGGTGCAGTCCCCCGCGCCACACGCCAGCGGCGGCAGGCCGGCGGCAAACGTGTCCCGGATCGTCTGCAGGGGAATGCTCTGATCCTTGATGAACAGGCTGAAGTAATATGCGTTGTCGTCGCCGATCTTCCGGAAGTCACCCTGGGTAGGAAACCAGGTCTTCGCCACGAAGGCGTTCAGCTCGTCCAGCTCCGCTTGCTCCTGCGCCATGTAGGCGCCGCTGCTGCCGTTCGGCGTGTAGCCTGGCCCCATCTTGTGGACCATGACGATGTAATACGAGCTGAATCCCGACAACTCCTCGCGACTGTTCGGGCCCAGGAACGTCGTGCGACTCGCGGCGAAGTACCCCGAAGCGTCGATGCGGGGTGCAAGCCTGCTGGTGAATCCGAACGTGTCGGCATGAAGAAGCTTGCGGGCCGTGGGCGGGTTGTCCCGCAGCTCGTGGTTGCGGTCCAAAAACCCCGCGAGCTGTCCCTGGGCATCCCCCCACCCCGGAACCGGAATCAGCGCCGCTCCCCAGACGTCCGCCGAGTAGCTGTCGCCGCGCGCCTTGCCCTTGGTCACGCCCGGCACCTCGGTGAAGCCGCCCACGACCGGATCGAATTCCGCGTACCAGTCGCCGGACAGGGCCACCAGCGGATAGATGCTGGCCTTGTACGAGGAGGGAATGGCGAAAAGCGACTCGTCGCGCCAGATGGTCGGCATCGAGGTGGCCACGAGCCACACGCCCGCGAGCTGGGGAGAGGCCGCGCGCAAGTCGATCAGCGTGTTTCGCACTTCGAGCCAGTTCTTCTTCGTGGATCCGCCCCGATCCTGCATGCTGCCAATCGGGTCCGGCTTGGGATCCAACACAATCTCGTTGAACTCGTAGAGCGGGTGTTCTTCCTCGTAGCGGAGCAGACGCCCCCGGATGAGCGGGTCGTCAGCGAATGGCCGCTCGACCACCACGGCCACGATGGGCTTGACCCTCGTGCAGTCGGCGTCACCCTCCGCCTCGCACCCCGCCGGGCAGCAGCCGTCGAGGCTCGTGCACTCCGGCGCCTTCTTCGCAACGAGCTGGCACACCGCGTCGCACGTCTTCGGGCTGCCCACCAACACGTCCGTCGTGCATGCGTCCCCGTCGTTGCAGAACAAGGGACAGCTTTCGTCGCACGTCTCGGGCGGCTCGACGATACCGTTGCCGCAAACAGCCTCCGTGCCTTCCGTCGCCGTGTCGGTGGAGGACTCGGGCCCGGATTCCACCGCCGCCTCGACGGTCGAATCCACCCCGGCATCCGCGCCAGGCGCTCCGTTCAGGTCCGGCGGGGCATCGGCATCGGCCTGGGAGCAGCCGCCGGTGAGCGTCACCACGAGCAGCAGAGCGAGCGCGCATGGGCGCTGGCCGAGGCGACCTCGCAGACACGCGCGCGCCGTGGGGGAGGGAAGCCGCGGGTCATGAAGACGGAGACGACAGGCCATGGGCCGACCATAGCTGCTGTCGACGCCACGAGCCAGGCCGCATCGCGACGGATGGAAGCACGATTTCCCCGGCGTGGGCGCGAGCCGTTCGGGCCCGCTGCCGGCCATTCGACCGGAACGCACGTCACGCAAGGCGGAAACGAATCGACCCCTGGCGGGCTCCCGAATGTGGTGTACCGGCTGCCGCCGTTGCGATAGGAGCGCGCGCGTTTGCTTCCCGCATTCTTGCGAGGAGCCAGTGGTCCAAGCATCGCGCACCTCAAGACCTTCTTCCACGACCTCACCGCCAAAGGCCGGGAGGACCGACCTCATAGCGGACGTCCGGTTCGCTGTTCCCGAGAATCAGCGGCGCATCGGGTTCAGCCCGCCTGCAAGTCGCCTGACAAGCCACAGGGTCGCCCTTGCCGTTGGTCGAAGCGGCCCTTGGACAAGGTGCTCGCAAAGATTGACGCCGCGTTGCCTGCCGCCGCACAGCGGATTCTGCTGCCCGAGCCCGAATGGAATGACGCAATAAGCCGTTCACGCCAACCGCTGGACGCGCACCAACGACTTCGAACGTGAGCATCCAAACGATGTACCGCGCGGCCGTCGGATTCCATCGGATGGCCCGCCGGGCAGCCACCGAATGCGCCCCGATCCTCGATGCCTTCCGCGTCGTAAACCTTGCCGACTCGCAGCGTTGTCCAAGAGCCGCGCACTGCTTGCACGGGATCCAGCGGATCGACGCCCCGGGCTCCGGACCTGGAAGCGGGATCGGGCTCGACCCGGAGCGCGTAACAGCTCGCGGGAACCCGCACTCACGGCCGCCGGACAGGGATGATCCGCACGCGACGCTCGTCTCCCTCTCCGTCGCTCTTGGTCACCACGTTCGGGAACCTCGCGAGGGCCAGGTGCACCACACGCCGGTCACGGGGACTCATCGGCTCGAAGGTGATCATCTTCCCCTCTGCGACCGCTTGCTCGCCGAGCCGACGCGCCATGCTGGCGAGCGTCGCCTCGCGCCGTTGCCGGTACCCCTCGGCGTCGAGCACCACATGACGGCGCGGGTTACCCGGCCGGTTGATCACCCGATTCAGCAGGTACTGCAGCGCCGTGAGCACCTGACCCTTCTTGCCTATCACGCGACCAGCGTCCCGGCCCACCACCTCGAGATAGATCTCGTCCGGCGAGCTGTCCGGCCGTGGACGACGCCGACGGACCATGACCTCCATGCCCATCTGGTCGAGCACCTCGGACAGGAACTCGTACGCCTCCCTGGCGCAATCGTCGTCTGGCAGGGGCGCCCCTGACGAGCCGGCGCCTTCGTCGCCCAAACCACCTTCGTCGTCCTCGCCTCGCCAGTCGTCGTCCGGGTTGTCGGAACGCGGAGGGTCGTTTTCGAACGGGTCCATGAATCGTACCTCCAACGGGGGTGAAGCCTACGGCTTGGGCTTGTCGCGGACCGTGATGCCCGCCGGCGTGGCCGCTCCTTTGGCGGACCAGTATCGCTCGATCGCCACTTGCTGCAGGATGCCGAGCACCGAGTTGGTGAGCATGTACACGGCGAGGCCCGACGGCAGGAAGAGCATCATGACCGTGAACACCGCCGGCATCACGAAGGTCATGATCTTCTGCTGGGCAGGGTCCATCTGCATCGGCATGAGCTTCTGCTGAAGGATCATCGTGCCACCCAGCACGATCGGAATGACGTAATACGGATCGGGCGCGGACAGGTCGGGAAAGTACAGAAACGGTGTATGATACAGCTCGACCGCCGTTTGCAGCGAGGTGTACAGGGCCCACCACACGGGCATCTGGAAAAGCGCGGGCAGGCACCCGCCCAGCGGGTTGACCTTGTGCTTCTTCCACAGCTCCATCGTGGCGACGTTCTTGCCCTGCGGGTCGTCCTTGTACTTCTCGTTGATCGCATCGATCTCCGGCTTGAGCCGGCGCATCTGGAAGCCGCTCTGGATCGACTTCCAGGTCAACGGGAAGAGCAGCACACGCACGGTGAGCGTCATCAGGATGATCGCGATTCCCCAGTTGCCGACCTTGCCGTGCAGCCAGACCAGGTACTGCAACAGCACCTTCGCGATGATGCTGAAGTATCCGAGGTCGACCAGCTCGCTGACCCGGTGGTTGCCACCCGCGACGCTCGCCAGGACATCACGCTCCTTCGGCCCCAGATACGCCGTCACGCGGTACGTCGCCGTCTCGCCCGGCCCGAGCTCCTTGCTATCCCAGGCGATCCGCGACTGGTAGAAAGCACCGTCGAGCACGGCGCCGGTCGCTGGATCGCTTCCCTTGAGCGTCTGGATCTGCAGCCGGCAGGAGGCTGCGGCGGGCTCGGAAGGGATCAGCGCCTGTGAGAAGTAGAAGTTCGAGACGCTCGCGAAGTCGATGCCCCCCCGTTGCACGAACCAGCCATTTTCGTAGCCGGCGTCCTTGAAGTCCGCGGGCTCGAAGTCGGACGGGTGCATCCGCTTCATCTTGCCGTCGTGCAGACACTCGACCGACGTGATGAACGGCGACTGCCGTCCGAGGTGGGACTCGACCTCCTTGTCGTAGCGCCAGGCGGATGCGATGACGGAGGCGCTGTGCTTCTTGCGCTCTTGCGACAGGTTCTTGATGGTAGTCTCGACGAACAGCTCGAAGGGGCGGTCGTCGGCTCGGACGGTCTTGCGAAGCTCGACGCGGTCGTCGGAGTAGCTGAAGACGCACTCCTTGGGGGTCGACCTGTCGAGCTTCCAGTCGAGGTCGTCGAACTTGACCTGGGCGGTGTCGTTGGACTCGACGCCGGGGCCGCGCCAATCGAAGCGCAGCGGGCGCTTGGACTCGTGGTCGGGCGTGGTGACCAGGTCGATGGGATGCCCCTTCTCGGCGTAGTGGGTATCGGACAGGAGCAAGTGCTTGAGCGTGGCGCTCTGGGTGCTGAGCTCGGCGGTGAAGCGGTTGCCATCGATCTTGCAGAGCTGCTCGGGCTCGCGCTTGTCCGGCAGGACCGGCACCGGCTCGAAGATGGGCTGCACGCTAGTGGATTCACCGGACCCGCCGCCCCACAGCTTCGGCAGGTAGGTCCACGCGAGCCACACCGCGACAGCGATGAGAACCCAGCGGAGGATGGAGCTGCGTTGTTCCATGATCACCCGAGGGCGACGCTACCGCGCCGCGTTGGAAGCGTTGTCGGGATCAGGAGGCGATCCCGGGGGCAACGGAGCCGGGTCGTATCCGCCTGGATGAAAGGGGTGGCACCTGGAGAGCCGCACGAGGGACAGCCATGATCCGCGCCACAGTCCGTGCATGCGCAGACAATCCGCCGCGTAGTGCGAGCACGACGGATAGAAGCGGCAGACCGGACCGAGCAGCGGCGAGATCGCGAGCTGGTAAGCGCGAATGAGCAGGAGCAGCAGCTTGACGATCACGTGGCGGTCTCCCGCCGCTTGCGCACGGCTGCAGCCTGTCGCGCGAGAACGCTCGCCACGCCCAGCCACTCCGTCTTCACATCCGCCATCGTTGCACCAGTCCACATGCTTCGCACGATCACGACCATGTCCACGTCGTCCGGGAGAAGATCCGGTAGCTGCCGGAAGACCTCGCGGATCAGACGCTTCGCCCGATTGCGCACCACGGCGGATCCTACCTTGCGGGTGACCGTGATACCGAGTCGAGAAGGCCCTGGGCTTTCCCGCGGCGCCAGGAGATACACGAAGTGCTTCGAGGTGACTCTGCATCCGTGGCCCTGGATGCGCAGGTAGTCCGCGCGCCGACGTACCCGTCGATCGCGCGCCCGCGTTGCACACGACGGGGCTCCCCGCTCAGGCGTGGTCATCGCCCGCTCACCTGCATGGCGGGAGCACGACCCGCCCCAAGCTACTTCTTGTAGATCGTGGGGGCGAGCCGATGCCGACCCTTGCGGCGCCGGTTGCGCAGAACCTTCTGACCAGACGATGTCGAGTTGCGCTTGCGAAAGCCGTGCGTGCGCAGACGGCTCTTGTTGTGAGGCTGATAGGTTCGCTTGGACATGACGACACTTCCTGAAAGGGCCGCGCAGTCTGGCACGACCACGCCCCGTGCGTCAACCCCGGATCATTCCGCGGGTGCATTGCGCCAGCCCGGGTTCCTGCCCTTGCCCTTTCCCGTGCCCCTTCCCTTTCCCGACGCACCGGCAAGGGTGCGGCTAGCCGGACTGGCTGCGTCGTGTCTTACGGGGAGCGCTGGTCTTGAGGTTCTGCACCATGCGGCTCAGCATCCGCACGGTGGCGGATCGATGCTGGCGTCCCAGCGCGCCTGTTGGACCGTCGGCCACACCAAGCGCGGTGCTTGCGTCGATGATCGCGGCGCACTCGGTGGCCGATCGAAGCGCCATCGTCTTGCAACAGCTCTGCGCTTCGATCGATGAAGTCAAGATGCTGGTGGCCTCCCGCACATCGTCGGCCAATTCGCCATCGGGCAGCGACAACGCCTTGTCGAACGCCAGCTCGCTCGACGCCCATGCGTCGCACCCGCACCGACGCCGCATCACGCTCACGCGCCCGAAACGCATGACGAACGACTTGGGCTCGAAGCCTTCCGAGTGCGTTGGGCCGCCGCACGCACACGCCCCGCCCGTCGGCTGGGCGGGTGCCGCTTGATCCAGCAGCAGGTCGATGGCTCGACGCCCCGCCTGCCGCAATTCATCGGCCAACTCACAGCCCATCTGCACCACCGCCGTCGCTTGCCCAGCCAGCGCGCGCTGCTGCATCTCGACCCGTTTCTCGGCCACGGGTTGCAGAACCTATAAAACGCTACCCGCGGTATTCGGTCGCTTGATGGCGCTGCCTCTCTGTGCTTGGCAGCAAAGGGCATCGCCATGGGTCCTTTCGGCGGGCCAAGTTCTCGGCACCTCGGGCAGGGGAAAGGGCAGAGGTAGGGGCCGGGGATCAGACCCGGGGCTGACGCAATGCACCCGCCCCAGTCCACGTCGCCGTTGCAGTCAAGGTCCACGCCCACGTCGAACTCAACGTCGACCCGAGCCGGCGCGGGCGGGAGCGCATCGAAGCGAACCGGTGCGGCTGGGGCCATCGCCGGCGATCCGTCGCGATCCCTGTCGCTGGAACCGCGCTCCTTGCCTCGACCGCCCCCCCGCTGCCCACTACCCTACCCCCATGAACCGTGTCGTACGCACCGCCTGCACCCGCGATTGCCCCGACGCCTGCTCGGTCCTCGCCCATGTCGAGGGCGGCCGCGTCGTACGCCTCGACGGCGACCCCGACCACCCCGTCACCCGCGGCTTTCTCTGCGAGCGAACCAGCCGGTTCGTCCATCGGCAGAATCATTCGGACCGCCTGACCACACCGCTCGTACGTCGGGACGGCACGCTGCAGCCCGCCTCGTGGGACGAAGCCCTCGACGCATGCGCCCGCGCGCTGCTGCGCATCCGCCAGGAGAGCGGACCCGCGGCGATCTTTCACTACCGTTCCGGCGGCTCTCTCGGCATCCTCAAGTCCCTTTCCAGCGTGCTGTTCGACGCTTTCGGACCGGTAACCAGCCAACGCGGGAGCGTCTGCGACGGGGCGGGAATGGCCGCGCAGCGATCCGACTTCGGGGACGTGGACAGCAACGATCTCGACGACCTTCGCAACGCCCGAACCATCGTGCTCTGGGGCAAGAACCCGTTCGTTTCGAGCCCCCACCTGCTCCCCCGGCTGCGTGAGGCCCGCCACGCAGGCGCCGCGATCGTGCTCATCGACCCGCTGCGCCATCGCGCGGCCTCTCTCTGCGACCACGTCCTGCAACCCCGCCCGGGCGGCGACGCTTCCCTGGCCCTCGCCGCTTGTCGCATCGTCTTCGATCGCGGTTGGCTCCACCCCGATGCCGCCTCCTGCTGCGACGGTATGGACGCCTTCCGCGCCCTCGTCATGTCGAGGTCCGCCGAGGCATGGGCTGCCGACGCCGACATTCCGGTCGACGATGTCATGGCCCTGGCCCATCGGATGGCGAAGCAGGCACCGGTCACGATCTTGCTCGGATGGGGGATGCAACGAAGACCCAACGGCGCCGCCATCGTGCGTGCGATCGACGCGCTCGCCGCCATCACGGGCAATGTCGGTGTCCCGGGTGCCGGTGTGTCTTTCTATTTCAAGCGTCGAGCCGCCTTCGACACCACCCTGCTCGACAGCCGTCGTCCCGCACCCCGGTACGTACGCGAGCCGATGTTCGCAGCCGACATCCTCACGGCCTCCCATCCGCCGATCCGCGCCGTCTGGATCTCCTGCGGCAACCCGGTCGCCATGCTCCCCGATTCCCACGCTACCATCCGGGCGCTCACCTCGCGGGAATTCGTCGTCGTGGTCGACAGCTTCCTGACCGACACCGCTCGATGCGCCACGGTCGTGCTGCCGTGCGCCACGTTCCTGGAAGACGACGATCTGGTGGGTGCCTACGGTCACCCGTATCTGGGCGTGGTGCGGCCGGTGGTGCAGCCACCCGGGCAGGCGCGAACCGATCTTCGAATCCTTCAAGACCTGGCCGAGAGGCTTGGGCTCGGCGCCGTTCTCGAAGGCTCTGCCCGCGCCTGGAAGCAGCGCGTGCTGCGCGCCGTGCCGCTCGATCGCCTCGAGCAGCAGCCGCTGCGCAACCCCATGGCTCCCCGTGTCGCGTTCGAAGGACGCCGTTTTCCCACGGCGTCGGGCCGCATCAACCTGCTGTCGTCCATGGATATTGCCGAAACGCCGGCATCCCCCCGCTTCCCGCTCCGCTTGATGGCGGTTTCCACAGCGCGCTCTCAGTGCTCCCAATGGTCACCGTCGGAGCCCGAAACGGAGCTGACCGCGCGCGTTCACCCGGACTGCTGTGGCAGGATCGCCGACGGAGCCCTTGCGATGCTGTCGAGCGAGCTGGGTGTCATGCGGGTGCGGCTGAGCCGTGACGACTCGGTGCGACGCGGGCTGGTGGTGGTTCCCAAGGGAGGGTCGCCCTCGCTCGGACGCGGAGCGAATGCACTCACGGCCTCGCGGCTCACCGATCTGGGCGAAGGCGCCGCGCTGTACGAAGAGCCCGTGCGCCTGGACCCGGAACAGCCCTGATCCCTTCCGCAACGCCGCGCACGGGTGTAGGCTCCGTCGCCACGCGCAAGCGCTTGCAAGGAGATAGCCATGGCCGAGTTCAGGTACCAGGACCCCTACCCGATGTCCGAGGACACCACGACCTACCGCCTGTTGACCGCCGAGCATGTCTCGGTGTCGACGTTCGACGGCAAGCCCATGCTCAAGATAGCGCCGGAGGGGCTTCGGCTGCTGGCGAGCCACGCCATGCGCGACGCGTCGTTCCTGCTGCGCACCTCGCACCTGCAGCAGGTCGCCGCGATCCTCGACGACCCGGAAGCGTCGCCCAACGACCGGGGTGTGGCGATTGCGATGCTGCGCAACGCCGAAGTGGCCGCCAGGGGCCAGCTTCCGCTGTGCCAGGACACCGGCACCGCCACGATCGTCGCCAAGAAAGGCCAGCAGGTGTGGACCGGCGTCCGGGACGAAGAGTGGCTGAGCCGCGGCATCTTCGACACGTATACGCAAGAGAACCTGCGGTACTCGCAGAATGCGCCTCTCACGCTCTACGACGAAGTCAACACCAGGACCAATCTGCCTGCCCAGATTGATATCTATGCCGTCGAGGGAATGACCTACAAGTTCCTGTTCGTGGCCAAGGGCGGCGGATCGGCCAACAAGTCGTATCTCTTCCAGGAGACCAAGGCCACGCTCCAGCCGGGCACGCTCGAGAAGTTCCTGACCGAAAAGATGAAGACGCTCGGGACGGCTGCATGCCCGCCCTACCACCTCGCCTTCGTCATCGGCGGCACCTCCGCCGAGGCCAACCTCAAGATGGTCAAGCTCGCCTCGACCCACTACCTCGACCGCCTTCCCACCCAGGGCAATGAGCTCGGACAGGCATTCCGCGACGTGGAGCTCGAAGGCAAGCTCCTGCAAGCGGCGCAGAAAACGGGCATCGGCGCCCAGTTCGGCGGCAAGTACTTCGCGCTCGACGTGCGCGTGATCCGCCTCCCACGTCATGGCGCCTCGTGCCCCATCGGCATGGGCGTGTCCTGCTCCGCGCATCGCAACGTGCTCGCGAAGATCGACGAGAAGGGCATCTGGCTCGAGGAGCTCGAGCGCAACCCCGGCCGCTTCATTCCTGAAAAGTACCGCGGCAAGCACGACCATGGCGCCGTGAAGATCGACCTGAACCGCCCCATGAGGGAGATCCTCGCGGACCTGACGAAGTATCCGGTCAAGACCCAGCTCTCGCTGACCGGCACCATCATCGTGGCCCGCGACATCGCCCACGCCAAGCTCAAGGAGCGTCTCGATCGCGGCGAAGGCCTCCCCCAGTACGTCAAGGACCACCCGATCTACTACGCTGGCCCGGCCAAGACCCCGCCCGGCATGCCCTCCGGCTCCTTCGGCCCCACCACCGCCGGCCGCATGGATTCCTATGTGGACCTGTTCCAGTCGCACGGCGCATCGCTCATCATGATCGCCAAGGGCAACCGCTCCAAGGCCGTCACCGAGGCATGCAAGAAGCACGGTGGCTTCTATCTGGGATCCATCGGCGGCCCCGCCGCGCTCCTGGCCCAGGAAAACATCAAGAAGGTCGAGCTCCTCGAATACCCCGAGCTCGGCATGGAGGCCATCTACAAAATCGAGGTGGTCGACTTCCCCGCCTTCATCCTGGTCGACGACAAGGGCAACGACTTCTTTCAGCAGCTCGTGGGCTGATCAGAAACGCAGGACAGGGACTGCCTGCAATCCCGGCACGTGAGAAGGTCCCACGTGCCGGGGTTGCGTTGATGTGGTGGGTTGCCAGGCGCCACGCGACCTGGCGGAGTACCGAATCGACAAGCCAATACCCTACCCGCCTCGCGCAACGGCTTCGAGGCGGGGTGTGCGGCAGGTGTGCGGCGCCGGCTACTTCTTCTTCGACGCGTCGGACTTCTTCTTCGACGCGTCGGAAGACTTGCTCTTCTTCGACGACGGCGCGGCCGGAGCGCTCCCGCTGGCGGCCGGAGCTGCGGCCGAATCCGCGGCGGCAGCCGGGGCCGGCGTCTCCGGCGGCTTCGGCGTCTCGGCGGCCGGCGCTTCCGTCTTCGGAGCTTCGGTCTTCGGCGCCTCGGGTGCCGCCGGGGCCTCCGAAGCCGGCGCCTCGGGCGCTGCCGGAACCGACGACGCACCCGGAACGTCCGTCTTCGGGGCTTCCGGCGCCGGTGTCCCACCACCACACGCAACCGCCAGTGTCGAGACGGCAAACAGCGAGATCAAGGTCTTCTTCATGTGATCTTCTCCATTCTGGCGAGCAGCGATACCATGCTCGTTTGCCTCATGGACGCAGCAGGCCGCTACTTCGGCTCATCCCCGGGAGCCAAGCGTCGTTCCCCGCGGCTGGCCGGATGCTTCCACGGAGCTCGTGCGATCAGGCCTCCCGACCTTGTGCACTCCGCGGTATCATTGTCTTTCTTCGGAGTCCCCATGCCGCGCATCGCTCCCCTGTTCCCGTTGGTCCCAACCCTCTTCGGCGCCGGGTGCGGGTCGCAGCACGAAACCTCGTCGTGTGCGGACCAACCGGCTTCCTACCAATGCACGGCGGACCGTCAGGTCCGGATCGACGGCTGCGGCCGTCCCGTGGGCCAGGAGATCCCGTGTGCTTGCGGTTGCGCGCCGAGCGGCGACATCTGCGCCGAATGCGACTGTGCCCCCGATTGCTCCGCCACCGAATGCGGCCCGGATCCCCTGTGCGGTGTGATCTGTGGCGCCTGCAAGCCGGATGAAACGTGTCGCGCGGGATCGTGCGTCCCCGCTTGCAAGGCGGATTGCACGGGTCGAGTCTGCGGCCCGGACCCGGTCTGCAACGAGAGCTGCGGCGTCTGCGGAGATGGATTCGAGTGCAACGACGGCGACTGCGTGCCGGTCTGCGTTCCAGACTGCACCGGACGCGAATGTGGTCCCGATCCGGCATGCAACCAGCCTTGCGGTGACTGCGACCCGGGCGCGACCTGCGAGAACGGCGCGTGCGTGACCCAGTGCACTCCGGATTGCCGGGGCCGCAACTGCGGGCTCGATCCGGCGTGCGGCCGGACCTGTGGCGTTTGCGGTCCGGAGCAGGCCTGCTCCGCCGACGGCCGGTGCGTCGCGGCCGCGGGCTGGCGGCGCACCTGGGGTGATGAGTTCAACGGCCCGGCGTCCTCGGGAGACCCCTGCTACGATAGCACGATCACGCCGCCCACGTGCCTCGACCGGTATTGGAGCAGAGCAGCTTGTCCTGCCGATGTGATCGCGAGCCTCGCGCAACTCGACAAGTGCACGTGGTCGGTCTACGACATCTACAACTGGATGGATTGGGGCAAACCGTGGGGAACGGGGATGAACAACCTCGATCCCCACGAGGTGACCGTGACAGGCGGAGAGCTGCATCTGACCGCCCATGCGGCGCCGCAGGCCGGCCAGCCGTGGGACTGCGGCAACCCCTTGCCGAACGACTACCTCTCCAAGCACTGCCCGGTCCGCTCGGGCGCCATCATGAGCCGCGCCTGGCAGGATTCGGCCACCACTCCCGGCTTCCAACAGGCTTATGGAAGGTTCGAGGTGCGGGCCATGCTCCCTGCCGGGCCTGGCGCGTGGCCCGCCCACTGGCTTCTACCGCAGGACGGCGGCTGGCCCGAAGGCGGCGAGATCGACATCATGGAGGCCACGTGGAACGACCCAAACCGGGCCGCAGGAAACTTCCACGGCGGAACCTACGACGGCGACATTCGCACCCACTACTCTCCAGGCGACTTTGGGCACGATCCCCTCGACGCACGCTTCACCACCGGCTGGCACATCTATGCGGCAGAGTGGGATCCAGACGAGATACGCTTCTTCATCGATGACCTCCAGGTCGGACGCGTCCGACAGGGCCAGATGGTCGACGCCACCATCATCGGCGCCACCGACCCTTCGCTCGTCGGACAGAGCGCCGGCGCCCTGCCCCTCGACATCCCAGCGTCCGCCTTCTTCTGGATCCTCAATACCTCGGTCGTACCCAACGGCGGCTTGCAGCAGGATCTCGCCAACTTCACTCCGCTCGATCACCGCATCGACTACGTGCGAGTCTTCGAGCGCTGCACCACGCCGTCTCCCGGCTGCGCTGCGGCCCCCCCCGCCTCTCGCATCGTCACGCGCACGGACGGCATGTCCGCCAGCACCTGGTCGGCGCAGACTCGCGCAACCTTCGTGGGAGACTTCGACGGCGACCTGCGCGACGACCTGCTCCTGCAGGGCCGGTCCCTCGGGACACCGTCGCTCCTGCTCCTGTCCGACCAGCGCGGCGGCTTCCGGACTCCGGTTGTCGTCGACTCGCTCTACGGCATGACCGATGTGCGCTGGGCCGGCGAATTCCGCACGATCGAGGTCGGAGACTTCGATGGCAACGGCGCCGACGACCTGCTCCTTCGCGGCTTGACGCCCCTGGACGACACGTTCCTGCTGCGCGCAGACGCCCAGGGCGGCTTTCGCACCTTCGTGGATGTCACCGACCTGTTCGGGATGAGCAAGGCGGCATGGGCGGCCTCCGGATCACGCGCATTCGTTGCCGACTTCGACGGTGACGGCCGCGACGACATCCTGCTCCAGGCTCTCGACGGGAACGGTGTCTCCCGCCTGCTGCGCGGCAACGGCCAGGGCGGATTCGATACGGCCCGCGACGTCACCAACTCGCCTGGCCTCACGGCATCCCATTGGGGCGATGACTATCACCGGCTGGTCATTGGGGACTTCGATGCCGATCACGCCGCCGATGTCTTGCTCCAGGCCAGGGACACGATTCGGCCTACGGTCCTGGTGCCCGGCAATCCCGCAGGGGGATTCAAGCTCGCGACCGATGTCACCGACACCGCGGGGATGAATGCCACGCGATGGGCCGCCTCGTTCCGCATCGCGGCCACTGCGGACATCGATGGTGACGGCGACACGGACGTCGTGCTGCAGAGCGCGGCCCAGGGCCAGGCCAGCTACCTGCTGCGGAGCGACGGCGCAGGAGGCTTCCAGACCGTGTCCGACGTGACCACGGCGTTCGGCATGACCCAGCCGATGTGGAACGCCGAGACACACCTGCTCCTGGCCGGGGACTACGATGGCGATGGACGCGACGACCTTCTGCTCGCGAACCATGCGGCAGGTGCGCGCACGTACTTGCTGCGCGGCAGCGCGTGGGGCGGCTTCGAGAACGTCATTGACGTGACCGACCGCGGCGTGATGAGCGCGGAGCTGTGGCGCACGCACGACAGCTACGCGGGTGACTACGACGGGGATGGAAGGCGGGACGTCTTGCTGGAGGCCCGTGACGAGCAGCACGACACGGTTGTGGTCCGGGTGGCGCCCCCATAGCCGGCGCGCGCGACCGGCCCCTGTTCGAAGCGCACGCCGCGGTGCTAAGATTGCGGCGAAGAGGGAGTCCGTTGGATCGCAGCTCGAAGCCGCCGTCAATCAAGCACAGCGAGCTACGGCTGCGCGCGCTGCTCGACATCACGAAGGGGCTGCTCACGCCGCTGGACCTCCAGGACACGATGGAGCTCGTGGTCCGCGAGGTGCTCAGGGTGCTCGGCATGGAGCGTGGCGTGCTGCTCATGGAGCGAGGTGCCGGCAAGCTCGAAACCGTCGTGGCCTGCCGCGCCGACCAGCAGACGCTGTCCGGCAGCGACCTGCACGCCAGCAAGGAGATGCTCGACACCCTCCGCAGCACCCACAAGCCCGTCGTCACGTTCGTGGGGGACACGGGCAGCGCGGACGACAGCACGTTCTGGCGTCTTGGGTCGATGGTGGGATTGCCGCTGATGGACCGCCACCGCTTCCTGGGCGCGCTGATTCTCGACAGCGAGCGCAGGCGCGCCAACCTCGAAGGCGAGAACATGCTCTTCATGGAAGCTGTCGCCGCCACGGCTTCCCTCGCGCTCACCAATGCACGGTCGCGCGCGAGGATGGTCGAGGCGGCCCGCCTCAGCGAGGACTTCGGCACCCTGCTCGACCTGCACGACATGTTCGACCGCGCCCTGCATCGCATCGTCGAGTTCACGCGCGCCGAGCAGGGCTTTCTCCTCGTCCTCAACGAGGAGTCCCGCCAGATGGAGCTGTGGGGCGGAATCGATCGCAGCGGCAGGCCCGTCGCAGAGCCCGAGCAGCAATTCCTCAGCCGCCGCATCATCCGCTCCGTCATCCACACCGGCGAGGCCATCCTCTCCGACAACGTCGCGGAGCAGAAGAGCTACGACGACACCCTGGGCAGCGTGATCGCCATGGGACTGACGTCCATCCTGTGCGTGCCCATCCGTTTTCGAAAGCAGGTGCTGGGGGTCGTGTTCCTGCAGAATCGCGCGCTGGAGGCCGCGTTCGACGACGAGGACCGCCGCCTCGTCCAGCTCGTGGCCGACCGCGCCGGCGTGGCCATCGAGAATGCCAAGCTCTACAAACAGGAGCGCGAGATCGTCCGTGCCCTCGCCAATGCCGTCGAGGCCCGCGACCTCGGCACCAGCACCCATGTGCAGCGCGTCTCGGAATATGCCGTGGCCGTGGGCCGCCTCCTCGGTCTGCCCGAGGACAGCCTCTCCGACCTCGAGCAGAGCGCCATGCTCCACGACGTCGGCAAGATTGGAATCCCGGACCGCATCCTGCTCAAGAACGGACCCCTCACGCAAGACGAGTGGGGCGTGATGCAAACCCACCCACAGCTCGGGCTCGGGATTGTCCGGCCCGTCACCCTCCCCCAGCGTGTCACCGACGGCATCCTGTATCACCAGGAAGCCTGGGACGGCAGCGGATATCCGCACGGGCTGGCCGGGGAAGACATCCCCCTTTTCGGCCGCATCATTGCGGTGGTCGATGCCTACGACGCCATGACCACGGATCGACCTTACCGCAAGGCCATGACCCCGCAGCAGGCCCTCGCCGAGCTGGACCGCTGCGCCGGCGTCAAGTTCGACCCCGAGGTCGTCATGGCGCTCATCGAACACCTGAGAGCACGCAAAAACCCCTGAAACCCGGTCAGTCGGCGTCGTAGTACATCGGCTGCCGCCGCTTGCAGAAAGCCTCGACCGACGACAGCTCATCGGGGCCAAGGCCGCTAAAGGCTACCCCCATGCCCGGCGGTGCGTCGTCGTCACCCGCCGCACGAACCCAGCGCACCACACCTGGCGTGGTCACCGTCTTGCCGCCCGGCAGCACGAAGCTGAGCAGCACGTGCGTTCCGACCGGGTGGGCCTGCCATGTCGCCACGAACAACCCGCCCGTGGAAACGTCCATGGAAAGCCCGGCGTAGAAGTTCGACTCGCTGACGAACCCCACTTCCACCTCGAGCACCACGCGATCGCTGCCCCGACGATCGCTGTCCGGTGCCAGGGCCGCCCCGGCCCGCGCACCGTCCTCTGTCGTCGCCACGGCGGCAGCGAAAGCCGGCTGTGCCCGCGTGACCACCGGCTCGTCGGAGCCCGCCGCAGCCCCCGGCGACGATCCCGTTCGGTCGCTCAACAACGCCAGCTCGTCTTCCGGCAGATCGAGCTGTGCGGCATCGACCTCCACGGCCTGGATGTGCGGGGAGCTCACGGACGACGGCGGTGGTCGGCGCGACGACTCCGGCTCGTCGATGCCGAGCTCTTCCAACCTGGCGTCCTCGATCGCGCCCAACTCGATGGCCGGCGAGCTGACAGACGTGGCCGGCTTGTCGCGGACACCGGGATCCGAAGGCGCATGCACCGCACGCAACGAGGTCGAGCTCCGGCGCGGCGGCGGCGTGCTGGCAGAGCTTCCTCCGCCAGCCGCGAAGACCAGGGCGAGCGCACGAGCCACGCGGTCGCGGTGGCCGTCGCCGAGCAAAGGGTTCGTCCCCTGCTTCGCTTCCAGCAGCTCGGCCGCAAGCTTCAACGACGCATGCGCCGTGCGCATCCTGGCCCGGACCTCCGCGTACTCGATTACCTTCTCCTGATGCACCGCAAAGAGCGCGCTCGCGGCGGACGCCAGCCCCTCGGTCAGCCTCTCCGCATACCTTCGGGCTTCGTCCGTGCTCGCCGCGTTCTCGGCGTCTTGCGCTGCAACCAGGACATCGGCCAGTAGTTCACGAGCAGCGCCGGCGCACTGCACCGCCCCCTTCCGCCAGCTTTCCTTGTCCACCACAGACAACCCTCCCGCGCCTCTCCCTCTGAACGCACAGGTCGTTGAAACGGACCGGCATTGTGGCACCGGGCACCCTTGCTGGTCCACCCCTGCCCGCTCGATCTCGCAGCCACGCCGCGGTCCCGGTCCGCCGCGTCATGGACGGGCGATCTTCAGCACCGCGCCGTCTACCGCCGAATCCAAGCCGAAGATGGTCACGTAGATCGCATCGCTGTCCACGACCAGATCGATCGGATACGCCAGGTCCGACGCCAGCGTGACCGGCCCAGTGCCAGGGCATCCCGCCAAGGGGCACATGCGCAACGCTCCGGTGGCCGCTGCGGATGTCCCCGATGCAATCCAGTACAGGTTCTCGCCGTCCGCCGCCACGCTGAACGCCATGTCCTGCCCGACCGCCACGTTCGTCGTCGTCAGCCCGCCGTCCGGCGGATCCGTGTTCGGTACGCTGATGATGCGGCCCGCCGTGGCCGTCGAGTCTGCCCAGTACACGCGGTCGTCGGTCACCACCACCCCGGCCGGGCTCGCCGAGCTTCCAAGCACCACGGCGTCACCACCCGTCTTCGAAACCCGCACCACCCGGCCTTGCCCCACCTCGCTGAAGTACAGATGGTCGCCACGCATCGCGAGACGGAAGGGCTGATACCCCGAGCTCGACGCCACCAGATCTTGGACCGCGCTGCCATTGCTCACCTTCGCGGATCGCACCGTGCCCCCCTGGGTTTCCGCCCAATACATGAGGTCGCCGTCCACGATCACGCCGTTGGGACGGTCGGCGTTCGCAATCAGCACGGTGGGGTCGCTGCCGCCGCAGCCCGTGACGGGGCAGCTCGCAATCGAGCCCGTGTTGTACACGCGGTTGCTCCAGACCATCGAGCTGCCTTGCACCGAGATCCACGCGGGAACCAGGATCGCGCCCGCGGTATCGATCGACAGCACCGCTCCCGTGACCTTGTCGACCCGGACGATCTCGTTGTTGAGCAGGCCGGCGATGTACAGACGGGACTCGTCCTGCGCCATGCCGAAGGCGCCGTCGTGGATGGTCGCCAGCTTGAACGCCTGACACATCCCCTGCACGCAGTCGCCGCCCAGGCAGCTATGCCCGCACCGCCCGCAGTGGTCCGGATTCGAAGTCGTGTCCCCGCACTCCACATCGGCTTGCTGCACATCTTGCACAGCGTCGGAAGCGTCCGACGCATCGGCGGCGGGCGTGTCGAACGAGATGTCATCCGGGCTGTCCGGCGTCGCTCCTTCCGCCGTGTCGGGTTGCGCTTCAAGCAAACCGGCTTCTGCGTCCTGCCCCACAGCACCGGCGTCTTCCGGCGCGGCGGTCAGATCTTCGAAGCCCAGCAGCGAGCTGCACGCAGGCACGAAACCCACCACGGCCACAGCCGTGGGGACCGTCCAGGCGAGGAACGAGGCGCGACGCATTGGCGAAAGGTAGAAGACCAGCGGCGCCCAGGCAACCGTCGCCTTGCCCCGCGGCAGGCCATCGCACACGTTTTTTCGCCCGTTGCGCGCAAGTCGCCCGACGAGGTTGCGTCGCCTTGTCCCCCGTCGCACCATGGCCCCATGCCTGCCGTCCTCGATGCGCTCGTCAAGCTGCTGGCCCTGGAGAAAGTCGAGGAGAACTTGTTCCGGGGCCAGAGCCAGGATCTGGGCTGGGGCACCGTATTCGGAGGCCAGGTGCTCGGCCAGGCCCTGTCCGCTGCCGTGCAGACCGTCGACCCCAACCGTCTTGTGCACTCGCTCCACGCCTACTTCCTCCGCCCGGGCGACGTCTCCAGGCCGATCGTGTACGACGTCGACCGGATCCGCGACGGTACCTCGTTCACCACCCGGCGAGTCGTCGCCATCCAGAACGGCCAGCCCATCTTCCACCTGGCAGCGTCCTTCCAGAAACCCGAGCCGGGGTTCGAGCACCAGGACGACATGCCCTCGGTGCCCCCGCCGGAATCCCTTCAGACCGAGCAGGAGCGCATGGCGCCGTTCGCGGCGCGCCTGCCCAAGTTTCTGCGCGAACGGACCATGTCCGAGCGCCCGTTCGAGATGCGTCCGGTCGAATCCGCCGACGATCCGTTTCTGCCGTCGGTCCAGCAACCGCGCCGCCATGTCTGGCTGCGCGCGGCCGATCGCCTGCCCGACGACCCGGCCCTGCACCGCTATCTGCTGGCCTATGTCTCGGACTACAGCTTCTTGACCACGGCACTGCTACCCCACGGGGTCACCTGGCTGAGCCCCGGCATGCAGGTAGCCAGCCTGGACCACGCGATGTGGTTCCACCAGCCATTCCGGGTCGACGATTGGCTCTTGCACGTGGTCGACAGCCCGGCAGCGCACGGCGCACGCGGGCTCGTGCGAGGGCGCGTGTTCACACGCGATGGGCGCCTGGTTGCGTCAACCACGCAGGAGGGGCTCATTCGACAGCGGACGACGAAGTAGCCGGCGGGCCGGCCTGGCGGGCCTCGTTACGCACGGAGCTAAGACGGTACCCGTCGATGACGGGTCGAAACAGGGATAACAACACGCATGTCCGGCGCCTGTTTTCGTGCAAACCGGGTCGACGATCGACGCGTGCCGTGGAGCGAATCCATCGCAGGACACCGGCCCGACATTCGTTGAAGAGCCGGGAAGGATCGCGACCGCGGCGACGCCCCATGGCCTATTCGATCCGCCACAACCATACCTCCGGGTCATCCGCCGGCCTCATGACCGCCGCTACCCACAGCGCGCCGGACGAATCCGCCACGGCCGAGAGGGGTTGAGTCAGATCGCACCGGGCGTCCACGGCCGGTGCGCCGACCCATTCCCTCTGCAGCGACGCATCGTACAGCGCCACCCGGGGACCAAAGGCCGATTCTCGCCACGCAACCCAAATCTTGCCAGCGCTGGCCGCGCGTACGATGGGCGGGTCGGACTCGTCGGTCTGCCCTGACGTACCGGAGACATTCACGGCTCCGCCCTCGAGCGACGGGACGCCATTCGCATCGAACGCCAGGCGCTGCATGTAGATGTCGTTGACCTGGCAGGCGCACTCCGGCACCATGTGCCATGTCAGCACCGCGGCGCCTCCCACGGGGTGGATTGCCACCCAGCTCGCGTTCTCGCTCTGCGGAACCGGCAGCTCGAGCATCCCCGCGGCGCCTGGCAAGTAGTATGCTCCGTCGTCCGCCGCTCGCGAGGGATCCCGCCCTACGCTCATCCAGCGAGCGTATCTGCCGTAGGGGTTCTGCGACGTATAGCCCGGCTGGGAGAAGACAACCACCCCGGTGTCGCCGGTCAGCGCCACGAACGAAGGCGCTTCGTCGTAGAGCTGCGCGGCGAACAGCTCGGTGCCCAGCAACGTGGCTTCGTCGGGCGTCGGCAGCGCCGCGCCGCCACCAGGCGGAGCTTGCCAGGCGTGGACCCAATACTCGGTGTTGTCGTGGTTGGACCGCATCGCCACCACGGGCCGCCCGCTCGTCCAGGAGATCGACAGGCTCGTCGCGTTCCACCACGACGACACCTGAAAGCCCGCATGCTCCGTCGTGACGCTGTCGATCCACCACGCGCGCAGATTGCCGTCGATGAGGAATGCATGTTCCGACGTCGGATCGGTCACGGCGCGGATGTCGATTCCGTCACCCACCTGATCTTCGAGCATCTCGCGGGACGAGCTATGCTCCGGGTCACGCTGGAGCCAGAGCTTCTGGTCGAGGCTGTAGGCGAGCAAAACGGTGCCGCCAGGGGTGACGGCGACGGCGGGCTTGGTAGCGCCTGGGATCTTGAGCCGAGGCTCCGGCCACGAGTGCGCCGGGGGTTGCTCGGTGCCACCCGTGCCGCCGCTACCGCCCGCCACACTCCCGCCGGCGCCGCCCGTCCCGCCGGCGTCCGTCGCGCCGCCGCCTCCCGCCGAATCCGAAGGGGATCCTTGCCCGCCGCCGGAGCACGCAACCGCGAAACACGTCAGTACCGACATCAACACATGAGCACGCATGGGGTCACTCCGCCGCAGGACCGTTCAGGAGGTGATCGATCGCCTCGCCGGCCTTGTCCTTCGCATAATCTTTCGCCTTGTCCTTGATCTGGTCCTTGATCAGATCGCCTACGCCCTCCGCGTCCGGCGGGCTCGTCACGGTCTCGACGGCCTTCTTGACGCTCTTGATGGCGACGTCGCCGCCCTTGTCCGAAGCCCTGGCAAGGGCCGCGTGCGCCTGCTCGGCCTTCGCGAGATCGTCGTCGCTGTCGACGTTCGTCATCTGCTGGTACGCGGCTTTGGCCCTGCGAACGTCGTCGCTCTGCGCGAACTGCTTGATCTCGGAGTAGATCTCGTAGCCCGCGATGGCGGCTGCGACCGCCAGAAAGAACAGCCGGCCGTTCGGATCGCGCTGAAGAACGGGATTGCCTCCAGCATATCCCCAAGGATCCGTGCCGCCCTCGATGCCGTTCGGATCCGGAGAGAGGAACTCGCCGGTTTCTGGGTCGTAGTAGCGGCCTCCCGCGATGTACAGACCCGTCTCGGTGTCGAAGACCATGCCGTGAAAGCCGATTTCCGGACCTGTCATCGATACCGGCGCAAACCGCTGACCGTAACAACCTTCGTGCAACGCTTCGACCTTGCCCGTCTCGTCGCTCAAGGCGACGACGCGGCCGTATGGGTCCACGTGCGTGAAGCGGACCGCTCCGGTGGTCGACACGGCAGCGGACCAGGCCGCAGACCGGGCAGCATAGACGAAATGCCACTCGTTTCCAGCCGGATCGACCATGCGCGCCAGGCGATCGCTGTCCGGCAGATATCCGTAGAGCCAGGTGCCGTTGGCCGTCACCTTCCGGATCCGGCGGCCGCTGCCGTCATACTCGAACGAGGCCACGATGCTGGCAGCCCCAGCCGGTCCCCTGCGGACCTGGCTCAGCAGCCCGCCCGCTCCCCACACGAACTCGGTGCGGTCCGACGGGTCGGCCTTCCTCGTGCGGCTCGTCCTTCGTCCCAATTCGTCATAGCCATAGTCGTGGAATCCATCGCTGACCAGACGCCCGCGGGCATCCCGCGTGTAGGCTTGTCCCTTCGCCGTGGCCCGCGCCCCCGCTTTGTCATGGCTGTAGGACTCCCCCGTATCGCTGCATGCAGCCAGCCGCCCCTGCGCATCGTAGGCGTATGTCCTTGTTCCGCCGTCGAAGGTGACGGACACCGGGCGCCCTGCCGTGTCGAACGTCCAGCTCATCGAAAGCTCCGCGTTGCCGCCGGATTCGGTCTGCTTGTCCACGCGCCCGGCAAGGTCGTAGTGATACACGCTCGACACGCCGTTCGCGCGGTCGATGCGCGACGGCTTGCGGGCAGCGTCGGGGGTAAGCTTCCACAGGTCGTGCCGCGAGCCCGCCTGGTTGACGGTTTCGCGCTCGACCAGCGTGACGATCCCGTCGAAGTCGGTGTGAAGAAAGAACATCGTGGGCTCGATGGTCTGGCGGCAGACTCCGGCGCTGGAACGATTGCGCTTCAGGATGAATTGCGCGGCCGCTGGCATGCCCGACGCCGGCTGCACGGTCATCGTGGACCAGCCCCATCCCGGCTCGAACGTGCGTGTCTCCGTTTGCTTCGGGTCAACCAGCTTCGCGATGCGCCCCACCTCGTCATAGCTCAGCTCGACCGACCATCCGGCCGCCGGACCGCTGAACCAGCGTCGTGACAGCCGCCCGGCCGCATCCAGCTCTTGGTGCTCCGTGGAGCCGTCCGACGTGGACCGCGTCACCCTCCGCCACAAATCGTCGAACGTCTGCCGCACGTCGCCGTCGCCAGGGGTCACCGCATGCACGACCTGAAAGCCTTCGTTGCGGGCCCAGGTCCATGTACGCCCCATCCCGTCGGTCGCCTCGTCGATGGCCGATGCCGGGACGTGTGATCCCACGTCGGTCCATCCGATCGCGAGCGTCCGCTGGTACGTCGTGACGAAACCGTCGGCGGCGTCCCCGACGACATGCTTCGTCTCGCCTGAGTAGCTGTCCCACGTCAACGAGTGAACGACCCCGGCAGGCTCCGTGGCTCGCACGGCGCGGCCTGTGACATCGGCCTGAACCAGCGTCACGACCCCCCCCGGCGCGGTGAGCTTCGCAAGGTTGCCGCGGGCGTCATACTCGAACAGCGTTTCCCGCCCGAGCGGATCGAGCACGCTGGCCGGTAGGCCCCAGCTCACGCCCGTCTGGACATTGGGCGTGATCGTGAACGTCCCGCCCACCGGGTCGCGCCGGCGGATGAGCCGCCCATCGACGTCATACGCATAGCGAAATACCCCATGGGCCGGGTCGATCCGCTGCGCCATCCGATCCGTCGCCGAGTCGTACGCATAGGTCCATACGTCCTGCGTGTTCTCGTTCCGCAGCTCGACGATCCGTCCCGCATCATCGTGCGTAAAGCTCAGCGTGGTCCCGTCGGCCTCGGTGACACGCGAGGTCCGGCCCAGCGCATCGACCTCCACGCTCCCGACGTCCCCTGCGGCACGCTGCACCACGACCCGGCCAGGAGAAAACGTCAGCTTGCCGGACTGGCCGGTGCGTGACGGTACCTGCGCTACGGGCTTGTTCGCACTGATGCTGACGGGCTGCATCGTCACGCGGGATGGAGAGAAGCTGCTTTCCGGAATAGCCACTTCCGGGACCATCGCGTGGAAAACTTGCTCGCCCTGACCTGGCACGGCCACGCTGGCGATGTAGCCATTCTCGTACGTGTATGCCCACTTGACGATCGAGCCGGCGGGCCCGCGGGACGACTTCTCTGTCATCCTGTGGTCCGCGTCGTACTTGAACGAGACGGGCATGTCGGCACCGGGCAAGCTGATGGCTGTCATGATGTTGCCGGACCAGGTCAGCGTGGTCTTGCGCCCGGCCGCATCCGATATCCCCGTGACATGGTCGCCGTTCCAATCGAATTGGAAGAGCGGCTCCCCGGCCAGCTCGATGCGGCGAAGCTTGGGTAAGGGGGACGGCAGCCCGCACACCTCGTCGTCGAGCAGCGTCGACCAGGCATCATAGACGTACTCGACAGGCGTCGCTCCGGCCTTGCCGCGCGATACGAGCAATCCCCGCGCATCGTACGTCTCGCGCGTGCCGTCACGCAGCACGCGGACCCACGTGCCGTCGCCCTGCTTTCGTAGGGCTGTCCCCTCGTCGAACCCGCGCGGAATCATGTCGGCCGGCGACGCGGCCTGCAGCAGATTGCCCGTCGTGGATAGCGCGAGATTGCCGCTCTCCGTCGCTGCGATATGAGCGAGCGTCGCCAGCTTCGCGTCCGCCAGGGGCCCGCCCACTCCACTCCACGCCCCGGCGTCGCCCGGGCTGCTCACCGTCGTCACGACGCCGTTCGCCGCACGATACCGCACTGCACGCGCAACTCCGTCGATCATCCACAATCCCCCCGCACCGTCGGCCGCCATCGCGGTCAGACCGCCGACCACGGCAGTGGCAGCGTCGCCGTCCTTCGGTGCGCCGGCCGACGGATTCAAGCACGTTGGGAACAGCTCGGGGTCGGTAAGCCCATCGACCCAGCGAAACACGCAGGGATTGCCGATCGCCGTGTAGTAGAGCGTGCCCTGGGAATCGGCTCCTCTGGGGAATACATGGGTGCTGACTGCTGCGTAGCGGGTTTGGCGTAACGGCCCGAACCAGTCGGCTGTCGGGGCCCGGACCGAGCCGGTCATAGGCACCCATCACGGCAGCCAGGATGCCACGATGCAACGCCACTACCCAGGCGCTCAACCAGGGAACGGCTGCCTTCTCAGCACCTTCGGCGCTCCCCCATCCCGTGTTCGCATTCGCCCTGCTCGTCGCGCGTTCCCGGTTGTCGCGCGACCTGGCGGGCGGTTGTCTCTCCTTGGCTTATATCGTTTAGCAATACCCAGACGCACATTCGCCCCGCCCGCGCTACGGAACGAGAAAGCGCCCCTCCCGCAGCACCGCCGCACCGTCGATGTCGACGTCGCTCCCGCGCGCCGTGAACGCGATCCAATCCCGGGCACTCCACGACGCACCCGTCCGTTCGGGAAACGACAACCCCAGGGATAGGTGGAAGGACGGCAACTTCTGGTTCGTGAAGATATCGTCGACAAGCCCGGTCATGCCCACGTTCGTGCCGAAGTTCACCAACCCGACCCGGTCGAGGTTCGGCGTGTGCGCGATCATCTGCTCCAGGTGCCTGACCAGCGACGCATCGTCGCCTTCGATGCTCGTGAGCACTCCCCTCGCGAAGTGAAGCGTCAGCGGGAACGCGGCCAGCTCCGTGTGCACCGTACCGCCGCCGTCTCCCAGCCAGCCGTCCGCTACGTAGACGCCGTCGACCGCCGCCGGGCTCGTGACCAGCTCGCCTGCCGGCAGATTCGCCTTGGTGCCCGGCTGGATGATCCCGCTCGTTTCGTACCAGCGGCACCAGGGCTCGCATCGCACTACCAAGTCGGTGCCCCGCGCGCTCCGCACGTCGATGCGGCTGTCGGGAAGGATCCGCAATCGAAGCGCACGAGACACCTCGGCGATGCGAATGGGGCTCGCCGCCAGCCCCGCCAGGATGGACCGACGAGTCACGCCGACCATGTGAGCGTGGCGAAGCCCGTGTGACAGGGCCACGTCCACGAGCTCGGCGCGCATGGGGTACTCGCCGCGGTGGAAGGAGGTGTGCATCACGCTGGCCTGGGCGCGGCTCAAGGCTTTGCGCACCGATGCGTGCAGCATACCGTGGGGACGCGGCCCCAGATCCTCGAGCACGAAGGTTTCGACCGTAGCTCGGAAGGGCCTGACGGCCGCGGCCAGGTGGTTCCCGAACTCCACGGTCGACCTGTCAATGACGAGCACGACGTGCTCGCCGGGAACCAGCGCAAGCGCCCCATCCATCACGCCGAATGCCGCGGCTTGCAACGGGTCTCCGCCCTGCGCATGCGGCGGAATCGGCGGAAAGGGCAGGTCAGACATGGTGGCATTGCAGCATAGCGTCGGGCTGCGTCGCGCTCCAGCCCATGTCGGAAGGCTGTAGAAATCGAGCGTGCGCAGCGGGCCACCCGGGTTCCGCCAGCTCACGCTTCGACGGCTCCCATTGCGACGGATGTCCACGTGCTCTACACGAGCACCTCGTGAGCCCAAGAACCGAATTCGTGGAGCGCCTTCGCCGCGGTGTCATGATCCTGGACGGGTCGATGGGCGCGTTGCTGCAGTCACGCAAGCTGCCCGACGGCTACGCGCCCGATCTGTGGAACCTGGAGAACCCTGACGCCATCGAGGCGGTACACCGGGAGTACATCGAAGCCGGCGCCGACATCGTGCTCACCAACACGTTCGGCGCGTCTTCCCTGCGGCTTGCCGAGTACAACGCCTCCGGTCGTCTGCGCGCCATCAACGAGGCGGCCGTCGCGATCGCGCGCAGAGCCGCGGCCGGCAGACCCGTGCTCGTCGCCGGCGACATCGGCCCCAGCGGCACGACCATCCAACCCTTCGGCGAGCTGCCCTTCGAAGAGGCCGTCGCGCTGTTCCGCGAGCAGGCCCGCGCGCTGCTCGACGCCGGTGTCGACCTGTTCGCCATCGAAACGATGTTCGACCTGTCCGAGGTGAAAGCCGCGCTCATCGCCGTGCGCGAGGTGGCCCCGGATCTCCCCGTCATCGCCCACATGACGTACAACCAACGCGGCGTGACGGATACCGGGGCGTCTCCCGAGGCCGCCGCGGTCGTGCTCGAGGCGTGCGGCGCCGATGTCATCGGCGTCAATTGCTCCGTCGGCCCGGAAGACATGCTCGAGGTCGTCGGGCGCATGAGCCGCGCCACCAGCCTGCCCCTTTGCGTGCAACCCAATGCGGGCTTGCCCGTGCTGCGCGCAGGTCGATCCGTGTTCCCCCTCACGCCGGACGACATGGTGCCCTTCGCGAGGCAGTTCGTCGATCGCGGCGCCGCAATCGTCGGAGGCTGCTGCGGCACCGTGCCGGACTACATTCGAAGCATCGCGGCTGAGATCAAAGGCATGCCCCCTGCCCGCACACACCGCGACGACGGGGTCTGGCTCACCAGCCGCTCGCGCGTGCTGCGCATCGGCCAAGGCGCGCCGTTCGCTGTGATCGGCGAACGCATCAACCCCACGGGCCGGAAGAAGATGTCCGACGCCATCCGCGAAGGACGCACCGACCTTATCGTGGCCGACGCCCACAAGCAGGCTGAAGGCCACGCATCCGCGCTCGACGTCAACGTCGGTGTGCCGCTGGTCGACGAAGCGGACATGATGCACCGCGCGGTCGTCGCCATCCAGAACGCCGTCGATCTTCCTCTGGTGCTCGATTCGTCGTACGTCGAGGCCCTCGAGGCGGGCATGCGTGCTTATCCCGGCCGGGCGCTGGTCAACTCCGTGGACCCGGACCCCGAGAAAGCTGCTCGGCTTCTTCCGTTGGTCAAGCGCTTTGGATGTGCCGTGATCGGAATGCTCGCCGAGGCCGAGGTGCCCGAGCGCGCTGCAGATCGCGTGCGCAACGCCGAGAAGATCCTCCGTCTTTGCGAGCAGCACGGCATCCCCAGGGATTGGGTCGTCTTCGATTGCCTGTCGTTGACCGTCAGCGCCGCTCCCATCGCGGCCGCGCAAACGCTCGACACGATTCGATCGGTCGCACGCGACCTGGGGTGCGCCACCGTCATCGGCCTGTCGAACGTGTCCTTCGGCTTGCCCGGTCGGCAGGCGGTGCACAACACGTTCCTGGCCCAGGCCATCGGCAACGGGCTGGATGCGGCGATTTGCAACGCAACGGACGAGAACCTTTGGGAGACAGTACACGCCGCGAGCCTGTTTGCCGGACGCGACCCGGGGTGTCGACGGTACATCGATCTGGCTGTCAGGCTCGACGAGCAGCGCAAGCGTGACAAGGCACTGCTGAAAGCGGCGCGCGAGGGCAAGACAGCGGAGCTCGACGGCCAATCGTCGGGCGATGCAACCGCGGCAGCCGCGCCCATTGCGCGCACGGCCCGTGACCTGCTCTACGCCGCGGTGCTGGAAGGCGATCGGGACGGCGTGCAGCGCCTGACCCAACGATGCCTCGACGAAGGCATGGCGCCCCTCGACTTGTTCGTGAACGTGCTGACCCCGGCGATCCGCGAGCTCGGCGACCTTTTCGGTGCCGGAAAGAAGTTCATTCCGCACCTCATCGCGAGCGCCGACGCCATGAAGGCCGGTGTGGCCATTCTGATGCCCCTGCTCGAAGCGTCGGGGTCCGTGGAGAAGAAAGGCACCATCGTGCTTGCGACGGTCAAGGGCGACATCCACGACATCGGCAAGAACATCGTGGGGCTGATGCTGCGCAACTTCGGCTACGAGGTTCACGACCTCGGGCGCAACGTGCCGACCGAGGAGGTTCTCGAGCAGGCAGCCAGGCACGGCGCGCAGATCATCGGCCTCTCGGCATTGATGACGACCACCATGATGCGGATGAAAGACGTCGTCGACGAGGTGCGAAAGCGGGGGGCGCGGCACGTGGTCATCATCGGCGGCGCCGTCACGACCCCTTCGTTCGCCCGGGAAATCGGGGCGGACGGTCATGGGAGGGACGTGGGCGACGTGGTGTCGGTGGCGGAGGCCGCGATGCAGCTTCACCGGCACCGCTTCGGCGCCTGAGGCGAGGGACGACATCCGACGCGACCCGCGCTATGCTCTGCCCATGCATTGGAGCAAGCGTTTCCGTGCCGTGTTGATCATGACCGCGGCGTGCGCATTCGCGCCTTTCGCGGTAAGCCCGACCCGCGTTGCGTCGGCGCAGGACGCACCGCTCACGCGCGAGCAGGCCAGGGCGTTGTTCGACGAGGCGCTCGCCCTGGAAGCCGCGGGAGACTACGCCTCCGCGCTCGACAAGCTTCAGAAGGCAGCAACCTACAAGCGCACGCCGCAGATCCGCTACAATATCGCGCTGTGCTACGAGAAGCTCGGCAGGCTCGTACAGGCGCTGGGCGAGTACCGCATCGCGCTCGCCGATGCGGAGGCCGACTCGGCTAGCACCAAGGTCGCCAAGGAAATCCGTCGCGCCATCGAGTCCCTCGAACCTCGGATTCCCACCATCACCATCGCTCGCGGAGAGAACTCCGTCGGCGCCCGGATCACGCTCGACGGCAAGGAACTCAGTGCGCCAGCCATGGCCGAGGGCATCGCGGTCGATCCCGGCACGCACGTGGTGGAGGCACAGTTGTCGGGCTTCAAGCCCTTCCGGCAGGAGATCAAGGTGGAGGCCGGGGCACACGAGAAGGTCGAGGTCGCACTCGATCAAAGCAAGGAGCCCACCGCAGCCCAGCCCCCCACGCCGCCCCCAGCCGATGACGACACGCGCGGCAAGCCCCCAAACAACACCACGCCCGCCCACGAAACGTCGGGCATGAGCACCACGACCATGGCAGGTTGGATCCTCACCGGCGTCGGTGTCGCCTCCCTGGGCGCGTCAGGCTACTTCCTGTCGCAACGTTCCAAGGCCATCTCCGATCTCGAAGCAGTGTGCGGCGCAGACAAACAGAGCTGCCCTGCCTCTTCGAAGGACACCTACGACAAGGGAAAGCGCGACACGCTCCTCGCGAACGTGACGCTCGGCGCAGGTGCGGCGTCCCTCATCACCGGCGTCGTGCTGATCATCAGCGGCAACGCGTCCGGCTCCGAGTCACCCGGCCCGTGGGTCAGCAAGTCGGTGCGCGTCACGACGTCCCCGCCCGGCACACTCGCCGGGTTCGGTGTCGACGGCCAGTTCTAGCCGCTGTCGGCTGCGGTCCTGCCGCAATCAGGACCCATTCGTCGAACCACAGCCGCCACAAAGTACACGACCACGCAAGAGCGTCGGTGTGACGCTCCCACGTGGCGCGTTGTCAGCCTGCTCGAGGCTACTTCTTGGCCCTTCCGGCGGGCGCGGGCGTCGGTGCCGGCGGCGTAGCGGCGGGGGCCTTGGCAGGCTCCTACTTCTTCGCCGGCTCCTGCTTCTTCGCGGGCTCCTTCGCGGGTTCCTGCTTCTTCGCGGGCTCTTGCTTCTTGCCAGGCTCCGTGGCCTTCGCCGGCGGCTCCTTCGGCAGCGGCGCAGGCTTCATCCCCTTGGTCTTCGCTTCTTCGCAGCCGCCCCACTCGACGCCCGTCGGCTTGCCGTCGCGCATCAGGATGTGGAACTGCACGCGGCGGTTCTTGTCGTACGCAGCCTCGGTGTCAGCCGGATCGAGGGGGCAGTAGGGGCCGTAGCCCACGGCGCGCAGGCGCTTGGCATCGACGCCGAGCTTGACGAGCGCGTCGACGACGGCCTTGGCACGGCGCTGCGTGAGGTTTTGATTGAGGGCCGCGGTGCCGCGCTTGTCGGCGTGGCCGGACACTTCGATCACGTCCAGATTGGGATGGCCCTTAATGACGTTCGCGATGTTCTCGAGCAGCGTGTTGGAAGAAGACTCGATCTCCGCGCTGTTGGTCTTGAAGTTGACCTGCTCGTTGATCTTGATCTCCTGGCCCACGAGCTGAACCATCGGCTTCGTGTCCGGGCAGCCGTCTTCGTCCTCGAAGCCGTTCACCGTCTCGGGCTCGGTCGGGCACTTGTCCGGGTTCGGGTTCGCTACCGTTCCCTTGATGCCGTCGTTGTCTGGATCGAGATTCGGGCATCCATCCTTCGGATCCGGGGGAAGCCCGTCTTCTTTCTCCTGGGGGCACTTGTCATCAGGGTCCGCGATGCCATCGCCGTCGCTGTCAGCCGGAGGAGGTGCCGCCTGAGGTGCGGGCGGGGGAACCGAGCCCACCTGAAGCTGCGCTTCGCCTGCGCAACCCAGCAACCCAGCGCCAAGCAGCAGAGCCATGGTGAAACCAAGACGTACCTTCATCGTAAACTCTCCATCTATGGGGGTACCGAATCGCGCTGCCCGTCGGTGTGGCGGACAGGGCGCGCGTTGACTCGAAACAACCCCACGCGCGCCTACGAATGCCCGTGTCTACCTGAAAGGACCCGCCAAAGCTACTGAAATTGCCTCGGCACGCAAGGCCCGCCTCGCGGCTCCCCTCCCCTGTTGGGGAAATGCAAGAAGATTCCACTGGTTGTGCACCGACCGGCGAACCCCGGGGGAATCCCCCGCCCCTTCCCCCGTATCACGCCCGCTGCCTTGCACCGCGTCTTCGCCCGCCCCACCACGCCCTCCGCTCTCTGTCTCCGTCCCGTCGACCTGCCACGCCTTCCCCCTCTCCTCCTCGGTGCGCTACCTTGCCGGCATGCTCCATCGATCGGCCGTCGGCGCCTTCGCCGCCTGCATGGCGATCGCGTCCTTCGCTTCCGCAGGCAGCTTCACGACCGACGGCACCTGGACCTTCGATCCGAACGCTGTCTTCACGGAGAGCTTCGAGCAGTTCACGCCAGACCCTGACGCGGGCTCGTCGGCCCATCTTGAAGCAGCGGAAGACAGCGGGGCGCTGCACGGTTCCAAGGTTCTGCACGCCAGAGCAACCTATGAGAGCGCGGACATTGGCTTCGTGGTGCCTGGCCCAGGTGCTTGGCGTGCGTCGGCCTGGGTGCGCAGCGATGCCATCGCCGGCGTCGTGGTCGAAGCCTCGGCAGGAACTCCGGGCGAGTTCTCGCAGATGTTTCCGACCGGCCGCATGACGAGCGACGGTTGGATCGAGCTCGAGTCCGCCCCGTTCATGGCGAGCGGCGACGCGGGCACGAAGCTCGACGTGTTCTTCTTCGGCGACGATGTGTATGCCGACGCGATCGAGGTGACCGCGGCGCAGGGTGTTGCCTGGGAGCCTCCTCGCGCTTGTGCCGGGTTGATGGATCCTTCCTGCAGCGGCGACCACCTCTGCTACGCAGGCTGGTGTCGAAACGTCTCGGGCTGGGTTCCGCCTCTGCCCGATGCGTCGCGGCGAGATCTGCTCGTCGACTACCTGGCCAACCGCCTGCGCTTTTTCTTCGGCCCCTATGAAAGCCGCAACGCGCACCTCCCGGCCGCCCTCGCGGAACTCGAGGGCATGCGCAGCGCTGCTTCACGCTGGATCTTCTGGCGGTCCTTCGCGACGGCCGTGCACCGTCTGCAAGACTCCCACACCAGCGTCTACACCCTCGCGGACTTCGTCGTGGAAAACCGACGCCCCCTCAACGCTTGCTTTGTTCTGGGCGACGCCGACCTGTCTCATGCCTCGGTGCCGCCAGACGCCGTCCTGCCCGACATCCTCGTGTCCCACACGGGCAACGAGGCTGCCTGGGGGTTCAACGCCGGCGACCGCCTCGTGGCCGTGGATGGAAAGCACCCCATCGCCTGGATGCGGTCTCTGATCGCGCACGACTTGACGGCGCCCAGCGTCAACGACGACACCTCGCTGGCCATGTTCGCGGAGCGCCTGCGAAGCGCCATCCCGCGCTATGCGCACACGATCTCCGTCCTTCACTGCTCGACTTCCGCGTGCAGCGAGGTCGAGAACATCGACGTCACCTCGCTGCCCGAGGTGGAGCAAGACACGTCGATCGATGTCGTCGCCTGCGACCATCGTCCTGGCGCGCTGCTCGGCTCGCAGCCATCCAATCACGACATCGGGATGCAAGCCCTGTCCGGCAATGTGCTGGGCACGGACTCCTCCGAGAAGATCTACGGCCTCGTCTGGGACGACCTCCTGGCCCAGTCGCCCAGCGCCACGCAGATCGCCAACGCCGTCGCGTCCTGGCGTGCAGACGCGCGCGGGGTGATCCTGGACCATCGCACCGGCAACGGCGGCCAAGGCGAGCCCGGCACCACCGCATCCGGAGACCCCATCGTGAACTTCGTGCGCCAACCCACCTTCTTCGGCGTCGAGCTGTGGCGTCGGGCGGCCGACGAGGAAGGTCCGGCCTCGCTCGCCGAAGGCCTCGACATCGTCGACAAGTACAAGGGAACCAGCGCTGCCTGGCATGGTGGCAGCGACGACGCGAGGATCGACGTGCCGGTTGCGCTCCTGATCACGCGCGACGTTTCCTTCAGCGATCTGTTCGCCTACGCGATGAAGGGCGCACCGCACGTGCGCATCTTCGGCCCCAACCCGACCCATGGTGCCTTCAGCACGTTTCTCGGCATGGGCTACGCCACCGGCATGAACTACCAGATCGCCATCGGCGACGCGATCGGCTTTGACGGACAGACGTTGTGCGGCCACGGGGTGCGTCCCGATGAAGTCGTGCTACCCCGGCAATCGGACCTCATCGCGGGACGCGACACCACCATCCTTCGAGCGATCGAATGGGTTCGGTCGGAGGCGACGCCATGAAGCCTGGCCCCTTGCTCTTGGTGTGCCTGTTCGCATCCGCGGGTTGCGGCGGCGAAGGTGGCGCCGCTTCCCCGGCACCTGTTCCCATCACATCGGCCGGTCCTGACGCCGCCACGGAAGCCGCGCCGCCCGACGACGCCGCCACGATCCCTGAAGCGTCTGCCGAAGCATCCGCTCCGGTCCGCCGCACCGTAACGTGGCGCGACCCGTTCGGGCACTACGCGGTGACGGACAACCTGCTCGTGGATGGCGACTTCGAGTGGGCGAGCCCGTTCGCCATGCAGTATCCGTGGTTCCGCTACCCCGTGACGTCCGCGATCACGTTGCCCGACCTGGCCGTGGGCATGGCGTGTCATTCGGGAACCAAGTGCGCGCGCCTCCGCGGTAGCGCGGGCCTGGCCGGGTTCGCCATCCGTCCCTCCGGAGGCGCCGACCATGCCGACCTGAGCCTGTGGATCAAACCTCTGAACGCGGCCTCCTGCAACTCGGTCAACGTCTCGGTCTCCGGTTGCCTGCTCGCCGTCGGATCGTCTGCCCTCGATACCTCGGGCGCGACACCCGACGCCGACGGTTGGTGCCACATCGCCGGCACCGTGCAGATGCCCGACGACACGCCCTGCGTCTTCATCTCCCTCGACGGGACGATGCTGTCGCAGGTGGTGGTGGACGACGTGGTGATGACGCGGGCCGCCGCGACCTTGTCGCAGCGTTCGTATCGCAGCGCGAGCGAAGCGCACCTTCGCATGGTGGACCGGTTGCGGGAGGTGATTCGAACGCATCTCGGTCCGGGGGCCACGAAGGGGCACTCGTTCCCTTCGAATCTCCGGGGGAAGGCTCGATGAGCAGGATCCGAATTGCGCTGATCTCGAGCTCGCTGGCCGCCGTTGCCTCGGGCACAGTCGATGCGCACGCAGGCTCGTTCGACCCGGAGGGCAACTTCGCGTTCGCATCCGATGCAGTTGCCACGGAAGGCTTCGAGACCATCCCGGCGTACGATGCCGACGCGGGCGCAGACGACGGAGGATCGCCCGTGGGGATTGAGGGCATCGAGCCGGTGGCATCGGACGACGCGCTCGAAGGCGGGCGCTACGCGAACGTGCGCGCGGGCAATCGCTGGGACTACGTCCACGTGCCGATGACGGCGCCCACGATACGCGGCTCGTACCAAGCGAAGATGTGGGTCCGCGGCGGGTCTCCCGCTGCCCTTCTGGTCGCCGCCTACGCCACACGCCCAGAGGGACAGGTCGTCGCCGAGATGACGCCAAGCGGCCGATGCACGAGCGACGGTTGGGTCGAGCTCGTGTCCAACGCCGTGTCGCTCGCCGCGGAAGACCTCGCGCGCGTGACCATCGCCGTCCAGGGGCAGACCAGCGTCGACGCCTGCGAGCTGGTGCCCGCGGGCGCCTACGTCGAGCTGCCGTCGTGCAGCGGCGTCCGCGACCCAGTGTGCGGCCCCGATGCCTTGTGCCTCAGCGGATCGTGCCGCCAGGGCGATGCGTTGGTGCCCGCGCTTCCCCCTGCTCACGATCGCGGGCGCGTCGTGGACCTGCTCGAGATGCGCCTGCGCTGGTTCTACGGCGGAAGCTTGTCGCGGCGTCGCTACCTGCCCGACGCCCTCGCGCAGCTCGACAAGATGCGATCGGCTCAGACTCCCTGGTCCTTCTGGAACCACCTCGCCACTGCCATCCACAAGCTGCACGACTGGCACACGCACCTCGACGGCACCATGCTCCTGCTCGATCGTCCGAAGCACCTGAACCTGTGCTTCATCGAAGGGCATGCGGACCAGTCGCAGGACGCCTGGCCGTCGCATCCGCGCTACCTGGACATCCTTGTTTCGCACACGGGGCCGGACCGCAACCTCGGATTGCATCCGGGCGATCGCCTCGTTGCGGTGGACGGGCTCCACCCGATCGAGTGGGCGCGCGGTTTGGTCGACGTCGATTGGGGATGGTGGCAGGCCGACGACGACGAGGTCAACGCGGAGTTCGTCGAGCGCATGCGCGGGTTGATCCCGGTGTTTGCGCGGTCCGTGACGGTGATCCGGTGCGACCCGGCGGCGCTTGCGTGTTCCACCACGCCGGAGGTCATTCAGGTTTCGGATCTACCGGACGACGACGCGGACCAGGCGCCGATTGTGCAATGCGACAACCGGCCGGGCTATCACCTGGTGAACGGACCGGACCCTGCCACGCACGGGGTGGGCGACGGCCTGTTCATGGGGCTTCTGATCGACTCGGAACCTGGCGAGGCCCTGTACGGCATGACGTGGGATTCGCTCTGGGGGCCGAGCTACACGACGCAGTTCAAGCAGTACAATGCGGAGCTGAAGGCGCACGCGCGAGGCGTGATCCTGGACCATCGCGCGGGCAACGGCGGAACGATCGATGCCCCCGAAGCGATCACCGAGCTTGTGCGCGACAAGTTTCCCCTCGCGATCTTTCCCTATCTGCGTCCCTCCGCGGGGGCGGAAGGCCCTGACACGCTCGACGATGGCGTTGCGATCTACGACACGTACAAGTCCAACCCGTACGTGACGTACAACGTGGGCAGCAGCGCGCCGGACAAGCTCCTGCCCGTGGCTCTGCTGATTCATCGCGACGGCTCTGCGAGCGACTATCTGCCGTTTGGGATGAAGGGCGCGGCGAAGGTGAGGATCTTCGGGCCGCACCAGACCGCGGGCGCGTTCTCTTCGTTCTTCCAGATCGACTTCTGGGGCAATACCGCGTTGCAGGTCGCGGGAGGAGACACCATCTCGTATCAGGGCCAGGCGATGATCGGGAGCGGCGCCGCGCCGGACGAGATCGTGGTGCCGCTGCAATCGGACCTGCTCGCGGGCAAGGACACCATCTACGAGCGCGCGCTGGCGTGGGTGCGCGAGGAGGCGAAGCCATGACCCAGCGACCTGCCGCGCTCTGCGCCTGCGCCGCCCTGCTCGCCGCTTGCGCCGCGGAGTCCACGTCGATCGACCCGGCCCCCGTCGCCCCGTCCGACGCCGGTCCGCAAACCGACAGCGAAGCGTCATCCGATGCCGCGCCGGAGGCGAGCCTGCCCACCGAAGCAGGACCGATCAAGCGTCGCGTCTTGAACCGGAGTCCGTTCGGTAACCTCGACCGCGCCGGCGACCTGCTGATGGACCCCGACTTCGAGTTCAGCACGGGACGCGGCCAGACCGCATGGGTCGCCGTCAGCGACCTCGGCCAGCAGCGCTTGACCATCGAGACCGGAGGAACGTGCCGGTCCGGTCTCCGTTGCGTCCGAATCGAAGGATCCACGGCGTTGCTCGGTGAGGCCACCGGCGCGACGAACACCGGCTCCACCCTCTCGTTCTGGGCCAAGGTTCCCGGTGACTACTGCGCCGTGATCAACGCCTACTTCATTCGGGCGATGACCTATACCATCGTCCCGGACGCCCCCATCACGCCGTCGACCGACACCCCCGATGACGAAGGCTGGTGCAGGTTCGAAGGAACCGCGCCCCAGCAGAAGGAGCGTCTTGCGATCTACATTGAGCTGAAACCCTCGGTGTTTAGCCTGTCCGCAGTGCTCGACGACGCCAGCCTGCGGCCCGCGGACGGCATGAGCGCCCTGGCGGCGACGTCGGAGCCGGTGGACCCGGATGCTCAGCGGCGCGTGCGCGATCGGCTGGGCTGGCTTCGAAGGAACAGATGGTACGGCACGACCGTGAGGGAGCGACCGCATGACGGCATCGGGCGATGAAGGCGCCAGGCTCCGTCGCTTGCTCGACGATGCAACGAAGCGGGGCGACGCGAAAGAGGTGCTGGCGGCGCTGGAGGCGCTGGCGAGGATCGAGCCTGCGGAGCCTCGATGGCCGCACCGGCTGGGCGACATGCTCCTCAAGCTCGGCCGCCGCGCTGAGGCAGAACGTGCTTGGGTGACCGCGGTGCAGCTCCTGCAGAAGCAGGGGCTGCTCACGCGAGCGGTGGCCCTGGCGCGACAGCTCACCGAGCTCAACCCCGACCGCGGCGACGTGATCCGATCGATCGATCAGGAAGCGGCTCGCGCGCTGCGCGCGAAAGCCCTTCTGTCCCCTGCACTCCGTCCACCACCCATTCCCGCGGACATGCTTCGCCGACCGCCATCACCAACGTCGGCGTCTCCTCCTCCCGTTCCCTCCCCCAGCCCGGCTCATCGTCGACCGCCGCCTCCGCCGCCGCCATCTCCTCCGCGCTCAGCAGATCCGGTCCCCAAGTCGATCTTGCAGTCTCTGATGACCGATCCCTCCCAGCAGCCGGCACTGCAAGCTCCCGCTGTCGCGACCGTGTCGAGCTCTGCGGACGGCCCGAGCTTCGTGGCGGGCATGCCGACTGGCGGCTATGCCGCGCTCGCCAAACCGCTCGTGGCCGCGCCTGACAGCAACGAAAACGAGGTGCGCTACGTCGACGTTCCGCCCGAGCAGTCCGTGTCGATCGAGATCGGCGACCTGGAGATGATGTCGCTGTCGTCGCTGCGTGGTGCGGAGGATTCGGAGGTCGTGGACGGGCTTCGCGCCGAACGGGAGTCGCAGTTGTCCGCGACGGCGCTCTTTGCCGAGGTGTCGCAGAAGGCGCTCGGGGAGTTGGCCCGCGCCGCGAACGTGATGACGGTAGACGCGGGCCAGTGGGTATGTCGCCGAGGCGATGACGCCCACGCGCTGTTCGTGGTGGTGGACGGCCAGGCGGAGATGCTGCTCTATGGCGACTTCGTGGAAGGTGTGCCGCTCCGCGAGGGGCAAGCGTTCGGCGAAGGTGCGCTGCTTCGGGGAGGCGTGCATCCGGCGAGCGTGCGGGCACGCAGCCAGCTCACGTTGTTGTGGATCGCCACCGACATGCTCCGTGAGATAAGCGAAGCGCATGCCGACGTGCACCGCGCCCTGTTCGACCTGCTGACGAAGCGGATGCTGACCTTGACGCTGCAGACATCCCCGCTGTTCGCCGCGTTCGACGCGCAGCAGAAGCGGGAGCTCGCGAGGATGTTCGAGATCAGGCGAGCCGCCCCGGGGACGGTGCTCGAAGAAAAGGGCAAGAAGTGCGACGCGCTCTATGTGATGCTGGCCGGCGAGATCGAGATCGTCCAGGGTGATGAGTCCGTTCCGCTGGCGCCCGGAAGCATCATGGGGCACGAGGCGCTGCTGGCAGGCCGGCCCGCGCGCAAGTCCGTGATCGTCGTGTCGGACTCGATCGTGCTTCGGATGCCGGGTGCGCGGTTCGGCGCCTTTGCCGCGCAATTCCCCCCTGCGGTGGCCTGGCTTGCCGACATGGCGTCGGCCGGCCCGCAAACCTGACCGCGCCCTGGCGGCCGGCAAAGCAGCCAGATCGGCAACCGACGCGCGCTTTCGGGCCGGCGCACGTCAGGAACGCGGTCCGTACAGCTTGATGCTGCCGCTCTTGCACGCGACAAGGAACTTGCGATCGCCAGCGGCAACCAGCGCAAGCGGGCTGCCGCATGCCGGGGCATCGAGCGCATGCACCGCCCCAGATTGGTCTACCACGCCCACTCGCCCGTCGGACCGGACGAACGCCACGCGCCCATCGCGATCGGTCACGACGGGCGGGCTCGGTGACAAGTACGCCGACACGACGGTACCCGCATCCGGGTCGGCGTCGGCCGGTGGGGCCGGATGCAGCGACACGCGCGCGGCCTCGTCGGCGCCGGACATCCTGATGAGCGAGCCCGTCGCCGTGGTCACCCAGACGGTGGACCTGGCGCCGATTGCGGGGGGCGACTCCATGCCGGGCAAGGAAAGAAGCGTGGTGGTCGCACCCGTGTTCGGGTCCATTCGCACCAACCTGGTTCCATCGACCACTGCAACGAGCGCGTCGTGCGCGGCAAGCGCAGCTCCTTCCCGCACCTGGCCGCCGAGGGCGCCGATCACGCGGGGCGCGTGGGGCTGCGACCAAGCGTAGACCTTGCCCGACTCGCCCGTCGCGATCACACCTTGCGGCGATTGCAGCAGCATGCCCACGACGCGTTCGGGCAATGCGACCTGGTCGGCCACACCGCCGCGCGCATCGATCTCCACGAGGTGGGCGGCGATGGCCAGCACCACATGCCCGTTGTCACGGGGCAGCGGAGCCACCTGGGGGTCCGCGCCAAGATGCGACAGATCGACCTGGAACCGCACCGAGCCGTCCGGTCCGAAGCCCCAGGCGTCGCCCAGCGCCGTCGCGACCACACGCGTGTCGTCGGAAAGGATGACCGGCCCGGCCGTGGAGACGCTCATGCCGAGCGAGTGATGCCATTGCTCGGCGCCATCAGAGCTCACCTGAACCACCTCGGCGACGGCAGCGGCCACGATGATCGCCCCGCGGGCGTCGACCGCTGGCGCAAGCGAGAGGCCGCCGCGGATCTTGCGGTGCCAGATCTCGTGCGGCTGGTCGGGTAGGCGCAGGGTCTGGCCGGTCCTGGCGACGTTGCCGCGAGCCATCGGCTCGGCGCCCGGCGATGGGCCCACCACGACGGTTGCAGGGAGCTCGGGACGGGCTCGCTCGGCGCGTGCGTGATGAGCTGCCACGCCGACGAGCACGGCCGATGCGGCCGACACGGCGATGGCGATGGTGAGTGGGCGCGGCGCTTGGGTCATGGCCGCTCCGATGTTGCCACGAGCTCGGCGCGAACGGACCAGCGCTCGTTGCCGACTGGCGGGGTGCGCGGCGCATCCGCCCCGGCCCACGGATCGGTCGTCAACCGGAGCCGAAGACACGCGCGCCCCGCCGATGCATCGAGCGGGAAGACATCGCTCGCCCAGGGGGCCACCACGTCGTCCGGCGACGGCACGCCTCCTGCCGCGCCCCGGCGATGCAGGCGCATCGCGACGCCCGCCCGGCTGCCCGTGGACGGCACAACCTCCAGGACCGCACCTCGGTCGCGCGTGCGATCGACCGCGTCGTCGACCACCCAGCGCAGGGTCGCCGGTCTGCCCCCGTTGGGCGGGCCCACGCATACGTAGTCGAGGTCTCCGCTCCAGCCGAAGATGCCGGACACCGCACCTCCGAGCGGCACGATCGTGGCCCCTGCCTCGGCGTCATTCGGCTCGATCTCCTCCTGCTCGTCCGCGGGCGCCTCGGCCCTGGCGACCAGCAGGCGGTAGTCGTCGGACACATTCTCGAGCACGAACGGCTTGGCGCCTTCGTACGCGTCCATGTCCTGCATAACGGCAAACAACCAGCTTCCGGGCTCGACACGATAGGCGGGGACAATCAGGTCGCGGCCAGGCTGGCCGATGCACAGGCGAGTGCGGCTGTCCGTCTCGCCGGACTTGTAGACCATCAAGCAGGTGGAGATGTTCGGCAGAGCGGCCAGCTCGATCTTCACCGTGTCCACGCCGGCCGGGACGATCACCTGGTAGAAGTCGCGGTCGCCTCGTTGCGGATCGATGCGCTTGCCGAGCTTGCCGCGAACCGGGAGGCCGAAGGGAACCGGCGTGGCTTCGCTGGCCCGGTTGTTGGGCTCGAGCTCGGCACCGGTGAAACCGGGCGGTCGTGTGGCGCGCGCATACGCTCGCACGCCGGCGTAGACCACACCGCACGCGACGAGCGCAACGGCTGCCCAGGTCATGCGCCTCTGCCGCGCGAGCTTGCGATGGAAGGCCGCGACCTCGTCCCGCGTCGCGATCCCGCCGCGTACAAGCGTGCGGGCGAGGTCGTCGCGATCATCGTCGGCCACCTGCCGCGCAGCGCGCGCGATGTCGGCCTGCAGCGCGTGCATCTGGGCCGGGCTGAGCAGCGCGTTTACGCTGAATTGCCCCGCACCGCCAAGCTGCTCCACCAGCGCCTCCTGCAACTCCTGCACGGTCTGGAAGCGGTGCGCCGGATCCTTCTCCAGCGCGCGCATCACGATGTCTTCCACGGCCGGAGCGATGAGCCTGTGCGGCGCACGCTCCCGGATCGGCACCGGACGCTCCGTCAGGTGGCGCGTCAGCACGGCCATCGGCGAGGTGCCCTGGAACACCGTGGTGCCCGTGATCGCCTCGTACATCACCGCGCCCAGCGCGTAGATGTCCGTGCGGCCGTCGACAGGGCGGCCGTGGATCTGCTCGGGAGCCATGTAGTACGGCGTGCCGACCACCTGTCCCGATCCGGTAACCTCGTTGAGCTCCGGCGCTTCGCGGAGCTTGGCGAGACCGAAGTCCAGCACCTTCGCAAAGTCGCTGCCGTCGGGTGCCCTGGCGATCAGAATGTTCTCCGGCTTGAGATCCCTGTGCACGATGCCGATACCGTGGGCCTCGGCCAGCGAGCTGCACACCTGCACGACGATGCGGCCCACACGGTCGAAGGACAGCGCGCCTTCGCTCTTGATGATGCGGGCGAGATCACGGCCCGACACCAACTCCATCACGAGGTAGGTCAATCCCTCGAAGACACCGTAGTCGAAGACCTGCACGCTGTTGGGGTGGGACAGCCGCGAGGCGAGCAGGGCTTCTCGCTTGAACCGGCGCACGACTTCGCGCTGCCGTGCGAGCCCGCCCGCCAACAGCTTGAGCGCGAGCAGCTTGCCGATCTCCGTGTGCTCGACCCTGTACACCACGCCCATGCCGCCCCGGCCGATGCACTCCACGATCCGATATCGGCCGGCTATCACCAACCCGATCAGCGGGTCTGGACCCGCGGGCGCAACGCTGTCCCGAACGTCGTCCCAGGCGTTCCCCGCGCTCGGCCGCGCCTGCTCGAAGGACACCGCCGACGACTCGCTCACCGGCACGGTTTCGCGAGCGCCCAGTTCGGCATCGTCGCCCCGGAGCTGCGCCCCGCACGCTCCGCAGATGCTTGCCTCGGAGGGGTTCACCGCCCCGCACCGGGCGCACGCGGCCGCGGACGCCGGCGCATCGTCGGTCATCTGCTGCGCCCCTTGGACGGAAGGAGAAAAGCGACATCGACCTCGGGCGCGACCCTGCCGCCGGGCGGGGAATACGCCCCGGTCACGTAGCCGAACACGCGCACCTTCACGCCCTTCGGCAAGTCCGTGGTCGAGGCGTCCAGCAGACGGACCAGACAAGGAGACTTCTCGCACGCGCTGCCCACATCCAGCAGAATGACCCGTTCAAACCCCTGCTGGCGTAGCTCGAAGACCTCCCCGTCCAGCGCTATCGGCTTCCCTTTCTGGTCGTCGGTCCTCGCGAACAGGTCCGCCACCGAAACCTTGCCGCCGAAGCTCCTCGCTTCGGCTTCGAGGTCGTCGACTCGCTTGACCTTCAACACGACCGTCCTTGGCGCTTTGTCCGCGGCGGTCGCTCGCACTCTTATCTCGCCCACTCCCGCGGCGTTCATCTGGACCTTCCTCGAGAACCGGCCGTCCGGACCCGCGGTAAGCTTCGTGCCTTCGATCTCCACCGCCCCGTTCGGTGACGTGTGCCCCGCCACCAGGAAACCCGAGTCGCCGACCACCGCATTGGCCCTGGGCGACTGCACCGTCAGCGGGCTGATGCCCACCTTCACCGCGACCGTGCCCTTGCCCTTGGCTCCGGCTCCCTGCACCTCGTACGGCAGGGCTCGATCGATCGTTTTCACCTCCGCGCTCGGTCCGGTGCATTCCGCGGTCACGTCCACCGTGCGGCTGCCCTTGCCGTCCGCCCCGACCGTCACCGCCTGTCCGTCGATCACCACCACCGTGCCTGGCTTGGCGTCGACATCGATGCGAATCGCCGGCTGCGCTTGTTGAAGCGCGGTCAGGTCGGGCTTGATGCGGTACGCAACGGGTATCGTGAGCTGCACCGTTTCGTCACGCCCGCTGCCCGGCCGGTCGATCGCGACCTGAAAGCGGTTGTCTCCCACCACCAGCGGTCGGCCCAGCGGCACCTCGGCAGACCTCGACGACACCGTGCCCTTGTTCGACCCGTCCACCGACAGCACGGTGCCGTCCGGACAGGTCGGACAGCTCAGCTTGAGCACGTCGTTGCCCTTGTCGTCGATGGCGACCTCGGCCCTGATGGGGGCGGACGTCGGCCAGAAGATCGCGAACAGCGCGACGCTCACGGCGATGACCACGCCAAAGGTTGCGATGAAGAAGCCGATCCGGCGATAGAATGGTGGGTGCGGGACCACGACACGCGGACTTGTCGCCGGGGGCGGCTCGCCGGCGAGGTCGGCCGGCGGCTGGGGCGCCTGATACCAACCTTGCGAAGGCGCCGTCTGGTCGGGTTGCTGCGCCGGCGGAGCTCCAGAGCCCGGATGCACGGGTGCGATGCCGGGCATGGCGACACCGAGCATCGTGCGGTGTGCCGAAGCGGGCGTCTGGCCTTGCTGCTGCGCCTGGGGTTGTGGCTGGGAGCCGCCCTGCGGCGCGTAGACCGGCGCAATACCGGGCATGGCCACCCCGAGCATCGTCCGGTGCGCCGATCCCTGCGGCGTCGCAACGGGCTGCTGGACGGGAGGAGCTGCCGGTTGAACCTCCGAGGGAGGCATGCCCAGCATGGTTCGGTGCGCGGACCCCGGAGGCGCTACATGCCCCGGGACCAGCGCCTGTTGTTGCGCCTGGACCTGCGGTTGCGCGGCAACGGGAAGCGGCCCCGCCATCCCGATCATCGTGCGCTTGCCCACGTTCGCTGCTGTCGATGGCGGCTGCCGCGGCTGCTGCGACGGTTCCGTCATCGGCATGCCGATCATGGTACGCATCGCGACCGGTGCGGGTGCTTGGGCAGGGGCCGTGGAGGTGACTGGCCCTGCTGGTAGGCCGATCATCGTCGCCTTGCTCGCAGGCATGGCTGCCGCCGGGTGTGGCGGTTGCGCGGTACGCGGCAAGGGCAGGCCGCAGAGCGGACACGCCGGTGCATCGTCGGCCGCCTGCGATCCACAACGCGGGCACGTTTGCATGGGCGCATTGTATCAGGTTGCGCGCCGAAGCACCCCTTGGCCAAGCGGGGTGAGCGCGGCGCCTCGATCCGCTGAAAGTTGTTCCTCCAGCGGTCCTGACGGTATGCAGATGGCAGGTCATGCTCGCCAGGCGAATCGTTGCATCCGTGTCCATCCCTGCTGCCCAGCGGCAGGGATCCCGATCCTCGATCCCGGCCTGGGCGCGCGGCGCCGACGAGGTGCTGCTGCGGACACCGACGCCGGAGAAGGCCCGGACCGCTCTGCACGGGGCCCTGGGTTTCGGCGGGCTGCCCGTGTCGGTCGTGACCGGGACGGTCTCGCACGCGGAGGTCGACGATCTGCTGTCGGCAGGCGCGGATCGCGTGTACCTGTGGGCAAGCGAAGCGCGTCGAATCGCGGCGGAGGCAGCAGCGCGCTGGGGCGCTGCGGCGCTTGGTATGGTCGTGAGCGCGCGACGCGACGACGCCGGCGGCAGGTGCCGGCTGGCCGCCACACCAGCCGACACCGACGGCGAGCTGACGCTCGACGACTTGCGTGCATTGACCCGTCATGCAGGGGACCTGCTGATCGTCGCAGACGATCGAACCGTTGCCTGCGAGGACACGATGCGCGCGCTGGTTGGGCAGGTCGACGTTCCGGTCGTGGTCGCCGGCCGCCTGGACACGACCGAGGCCCTGCGGCGCGTGCTGATCGACGCCGGAGCCAGCGGTGTGGTGTTCGAGCCGGGCTCCGTCGAGCAGTTCGAAAACGTTGCTCAGATCAAGACGTATCTCGCGGCAGCGGGGATCGTGGTGAGGGGCGCATAGCACACGATGGACGTCACGCTGGAACAGGTTCTCCTTGCAGCCCGCGAGCGGAAGGCGCCGGTCACACCGGAAACAGCGGGCTACATCGCGTTGGCCGTGGCCGACACGCTGCTGGCAGCGCCGGCGGTGGTTCGAGAGGCGAATGTCCTGGTGCATGACGATGGCCGGGTGACGGTCCGTGGCGCGGACCGATCCGCGGACACGGTTGCCGCGGAACGCAGCGTGCGCGTGTTGCTGGGCAAGCTGATGCAGGCCGCCGCAGGGTCGGCGCCCGCGTTGGCGGCGGCCGCGAGAAGCCACGGTGGCGGTGGCGTGGAGGCGCTGGTCCAGGAGCTGGAAGCCGCGCTCGTTCCCACCAATCGATCCGCCGCCAGCCGGGCGATCGCTCGCCTCGCCCGCGAAGCCGCACGCGTGCCTTCAGCAGCCGGCACAGCAACGACGGACCAAGCGCCTCGACGCGCCACGCGGCCGGCGAGCAGGCCCGAAACGAAGGCCGCAGCGCCTGTCGCCCCAGCCCCTCCAGCCGCACAGGCGCACGCCGTTCTGCTCGAATCCGCGAGCGAACCGGCGTCGCACCGGCCCCCTCGGGTCGACGAACAGGCTCCCCCCACGCCCACGCAACCCGTCGTGGAGCCCGACCCCACCGAGGTGGACGCGCCCGTGGTGCCGGCGCCCATCGTCACGCCCCCGCCGCCGACCCCCGATCCGCCGCCCCCCACCACCGCCCCCCTCGACAAGGTCGCGCTGACCCCGCCGCTTGCGACCTATGATCCCAGTGCCCCCGGCACCGCTGCGCTCCTCGCGCCCAGCATCCAACCAACCGAGCCGCGAGACGCCCCCGTCCCGGTCGCTCCCAACCCGCCTCCCGCCCCATCCGATCCCCAGATGGAACCGCCTATCCTCGCCGACCAAGCCGGAGCAGACGAATCCTCGCGACCGCTCATGATCGGGGCTCCGGCGTTCGGGCAGGTCGTGGAAGCGGACATCCCGACGCCCTCCGTCGCGATCGACGTGGCGCCCCGCACCGGCGATCCATCACCCGTGGTCGACGTCCCGTCGCTGGAGGTTCCGCCGATCACGCCTGCCGCGGAGGCAGAGCCCGCGCCGGCGGATCCGGTCCCCGAGCCACGAGGGCCATCGCGCCAGGCCGTGCAGGGCGACGAGCCTCGCAGACCGGATCGTGTCGACGAGCTGCTCGCGAGCTTCGGCCGGCAGGGCGAGCGGTCGTCCCACGAGGTCGCGAGCGACCTCAAGCAGATGCTGGGATTGCCGCCGACGCCGCCGCCGCCCGAGGCGGATCAGGCGGCCCACGAAACACCGGGGACCGCCGCGACCGGTCTGGTCGGCAGCGATGACCAGCCGGATCGCGACATCATGGCGCCCGTCGAGTTTCGCCGTCCACGTGCGCCGAAGTCGAGCTTTCGCATGGTCGTGGCGCTTCTCGTCCTGGCGGTCGGCGCCCTTGCCGCGGTCTGGTACTTCTATCCGCAAGTGTTCTTGGCGCGCTGACCGCGGGGACCGTTTTCGACGAGGGTCACGCAGCCCGCCGGTGGAAGACCGCATCGGTCCGGTTGACGAAACGCGGGGTCTCGCTGAACATGCGCGTCATGCACGAACAGAACCTCGCGATCCTCAAGGGTCTGATCCCGGTGGCTTGGGCCGATGGCAAGTACGAGGACACCGAGAAGCAGGTGATCCAAGCACTCCTCGAGGCGTTCGGCGCCACCGAGGAAGAAGCCGCCGCGCTCAAGCAGTACGCATCGACCCCTCGGGGCGTGGACGACATTCCGCTGACCGACCTGAGCTACGACGATCGCAGGGTGCTGCTGCAGCACGCGGTGTTCCTGAGCTATGTCGACGGGGATCCGTCAGAGCCGGAGCGCAAGCTGATCGCGGAGATGGCGCGCAAGCTTCGCATTCCGGACGACGAAGCGAAGGCGTTGACCGACGCCGCGGCGGAGCGAGCCAAGCGCTATCTCAACACGCTGTGACAGGCGACGCGCGACCGAGTCTCGATCGCTACTTGGGCTGGACCACGTTTTTGAGCGCCTCGATCTCCTTGAGCAGCGCGATGGGGCTGAACGGCTTCGAGTAGAACGCGGTCGCGCCTGCGCGCGTGGCCTTGGCTCTCGAGTCCGCGTCGTCTTGCGCGCTGATGATCACCACGGGAACGCTGCGCGTGGTGGGATCCATGCGGAGCCTGCGGCACACCTCGAAGCCGTCGTACGCGCCGGGGAGATTGAGGTCGAGCAGCACGATGTCGGGTCGATCGTGCATGGCTGCCTCGAGCGCCTTGGCGCCATTGGCGACACCGACGACGGCGTGTCCTCGACCGGTGACCAGCGCCTCAATCATTCGTCGGATCGAGTCTTGGTCCTCGACGACCAGGATCTTCATCTTGCAAGTGTTGTAGCGGAAAACTCGTGGTTGCGCGAGCCCCAGGTGGGCTGGCGGCGTCGCAGCGCGGGGTCTTGCCGGGATTTCACGGCAAGGGCAGCCTGGCGACGGCGCGCGCCCCCAGGTCGGGGGAGTCTTCCAGGTCGAGCGTGCCGTGCAGATGCGCGGCGATCGTCGACGCCGCGAGCAGGTGGATGCCTCGGGGGCGGCCCACGCTGCCCGGGTCGATCCGACGCCACACCAGGGCGTCGCGCGAGGCTGCGGGCACGGCGGTTCCGTCGTCGTCCACGACCAGCTCGAGCTTGCGCTCCGAAGCAGTGACCGAAACCGCGATGCGATGGTCACGCGGGGTGGCGGCGATGGCATGATCGACGAGGAAGCGGACGAGGGCTCTAAAGGCGCCAGGACGCACGAACGCGTGGATGGGTCCTGGAATGGAAACCTCGACGGCGACGCCATGACGGATGCAGCGCGGGTCGGCCTCTTCGACCACCGTGCGCACCAGGGCGGCCACATCCAGGTGGGTGGGAAGCTCGTCAAGGGGAACCTTCGCGAGGCGTTGCAGATCGGAGACGAGCTCCGCGAGCTGCGCGGCGGCCGCACCATCTGCCGCAGCGACGGCAGCTTCGCCGTCCTTGCCGTACACGGCCGGGCGCAACTCCGCAACGACGGCGGCGGCGAGCGAAGCGAGCGGTGCGAGGCTGGTCAGCGGCGGCGGAATGGTGGATGGAGCACCAGCAGGTTGCGCGGCCAGGTCGCCTGCGGCAAACACGGAGGCGAGCTCGCGCGCGTACGCCTCGCCTTGCTGCTGGGCTGCCTCCAATTCCTTGCGCAGCGCCTCGATCTCCTTTCGATCGGATGCGCCCTGCGCAGGCAGCTCGAGCGATTGCTGGCCGCCGTCGAGCGTCAGACGGCCCCCATAGCGAAGCGCCATCCTGCTCAGCCAGGCGTGCTCCGTCGATCCCGACGCCAGCGTGTCCGGTCCCAACGCCACGGACACGCGCACGTCGTCACCTTCGCGCTCGATGCGGACTTCCGGGGCCTCCAGCGCGCCTCCGCCGCCGGGCGCTCCGCCCGTCTGCATGAGCATGATCTGAATCATGCGTCGCAGCTCGCTCTCGTCACCGAACACCTCGGTGCCGCTGCCGGGCGCGATGCGCAGCCGGGCCGCTGGCGCAAGCTCGCAGACCAACGCCGCGAGATCGACGGACCCACGCACGCCTCGCGGCGACACGTTCGCGTTGATCGACGCCAGCGCTTTCATGGCGTCTTCGAGCGTGGCGAGGGAATGCACGATCTCGGCGGGTGGCGACGGCAGCTCGCCTTGCTCGGAAGCAGGGGGCTGGGACAGGGCGGCAACCCCCTTGCGCAGCGTCTGCGCGGCACTTCGAGCCTCCTGCGTGAGCAGCCAGCTCAGCTCCTGTCTGGTGAGTCGATCGCTCGACGGCAACGTGGCCTCCGTTCAAAGCGAGGATAGCACGAGCGGAAGGCGGGGCGGGTAGCGCAAGCATGGGCACACCGCTGGGTGCATCCGGTCGGGCCGGGTTCCCGACAACACGCAGCCGGTCGTGCCGGTCGATCATCCACTCCGGCGAGCCTCGGCCCGCCGCCGTCCTCGCCGCGTTCACCCGCCTTGCTCGCACGCGTGTGGGTGAAGGGTGCGGCGCCGGCCCGTGCCGCGTTCCCGCACCGCCCCCGCCATGCTACTGCAAGCGCATGGATCGATCTCGCATCCGACCGGAATCCGCCCTCGCGCACCCGCTGTGGATCGCGTCGCTGGCCGTGCTCGCCATCAACGACCACGCGCTCAAGACGTCCGGTCTGCTTCCCTCGATCGTCACGGGCAAGCTCAGCGACCTGGCCGGCCTGGTCGTCGCCCCGGCGTTGCTCGCCACCCTGCTTCGCGCCCGAACGCCTCGCGCCTGGTGGCTCTGCGCCGCCGCGGTCGCCGCCGTCTTCTCCGCCATCAACCTCTCCCCGACCGCCGCCCACGCCTTCACCGGTGCATTCGCTTCCCTCGGAATCCCCTTCGCCGTCTGGCCCGATCCCACCGACCTGATCGCGCTACCCGCCGTCTCGCTCTCCTACTGGATCGCGCGTCGCGCCTCCAGCACCCAGGCCGGTCACCCCACTACGTCGCGCGGTTGGATCGCCTCCGCGTCCGCTGCCGCGCTGCTTTGCGCTGCCTCGTCTCCCTGGCCCACCGCACCACCCGTCGTCGACACGCACCAGGTGTACGTCCAGCACCATGGCGGCGCGCTGTTCGCGCTCGACACGACCAGCGGCGCCTTGCTCAGCCGGGTGCCGACCGAAGGCGGCAACGTGTTTCCACCCGCCGTCCGGCACGGCGTGGTGTACTGGATCGACAGCGCGGGCCGCCTCGCCGCCGCCTCGACCGCGCCTCCGCTCAACCGCTGGATCCTGCGCGATTGCGCCGAGCTCGGCCCCTACGCCGAAGTCGCCGCGGTCGACGACTACCGCGTCTTCGTCCTCGCCTTCGCAAGCCCCGCCCTGCTCGCGGTCTTCGACCGCAACACCGGCGAGCAGGCATGGCAGATCACCGTCGACCGGCTGCGCTATCCCGTCGTCTCGGTCGCCGACGACACCGTCCTGTTCGTCAACGGGCCGGCGATGTTCGCCCTCGATGCTCGCACCGGCGAGCGGCACTGGGTGTTCGAAGCAAGCGACGACCTCGGGCGTCCCACCGTGACCGGTGATCGGATCCACGTGGCGGACGACGCGGGCAAGCTGTACGAGGTGGACTTGGCCGAAGGCGGGCTGGTGTGGTCGACTGGCTTGAGACACGGCGACTGCGCCACGTGGTACCCCATCGCGGTCGATGGCTCCGCGGCCTACGTGTGCGCGGACAACCAGCTTACGGCCATCGACCTGTCCACACGCCAGCCGCGTTGGTCTCGCGACTGCCGCGGCGCCGCCCTCGTCGGCAGCGACGTGGCTTGCATCGATGCGGACCGCGTCATGGCCTTCGATCGAGCCTCGGGCACGCCACGCTGGACCACGCGAGTCGACGACCGTCTGTGGTCGTTCCCCGTGTCGGGCGACGGCATGGTGTTCGCCCGCAATCATGTGGGCAGGATGTACGCGCTGCGCGGCGCCGACGGTTCCCTCGTCTGGACGCTCGACATGGACGAAGGCAGGGTCGTGCGATAGCGGGCGCGCACACCGAGGCGCCGCGAGAACCGCCCGCGCTTCGACGCCGTGTCCGACAGCACGCCGGCAAGCGGCTGCTCCCGCTCGGGCAAGCTCATACGCAGGTGCCGTTGCGCGTGCCCGTCGACGGTAACCGGCGACGGGCGACTGCAACGAGAGCGCAAAGTCGAACGGTACGCCGTGCGGCGATGGCAACGCATGCACGGTGAGCGACACGTGCCAGGCCGGCACCTGCACCAGCTACCCGTCCTCGGACGCCCACCCTGGGGGTTGACCCCCAACTTACCCGTCCTCGGACGCCCACCCTGAGGCCCTTTTCGCGGGAAGGCCGGCTCGAAGGCACACGTCTGCCTGCCGGGCTCTGCTTCACCTCCTGCCTGCCGGGGCTCTGCTTCACCTCCTGCCTGCCGGGACCGTCGCCTTGACGGCGCCGACCGCCGGCCTGTCGCGCCTCGCCTGCCGGACCGGCCGCTATGCGCAACCGAGCCCGCCAAACGGGCGCACTCCTGCCAAGTGGCACCTCTTGTAGGTCAAAAAACCCGCCACTTACCCACGGCGACCCGGCCGAGGCCGGACCGCCTGGACAATCCCAACCGTCCCGTGTCCATCCTGTCAAACAGCCAGCCGGCGCTATGCGCACTCGCACCGGCGCGCACACATCAAGCACCTCCCGTGCCATTCCGCTCCCTCGGATTTACGCGCAGTTGCCAGCATCCCCCTGTGGCGGCCCGCCACCCGACTTCCGCCGGCCGAGCCCGTAGCCTTGTCGAAATGCCCGGGGCAAACCGTCGAAATGGCGACCCGCCACCCCCAAGCTCAATCCGCCACTTCGCGTAGAGCGCATTGCGCCGGTCCGGGTTCCTGCCCTTGCCCTTTCCCCTGCCCCTTCCCTTTCCCGACGCACCGGCAAGGCTGCGGCTAGCCGGGCTGGCTGCGTCGTGTCTTACAAAGCGCGCGGGGCTTGAGGTTCTGCACCATGCGGCTCAGCATCTCTTGCAACAGCTCTACGCTTCGATCGATGAAGTAGCTGCCGCCGTCCGACAGCCAGACCAAATGCTGGTGGTCTCCCGCACATCGTTGGCCAATTCGCCATCGGGCAGCGACCACGCCTTGTCGAACGCCAGCTCGCTCGACCCAGATGCGTCGCAGCCGCGCCGACGCCGCATCACGCGCACGCGCCCGAAACGCATGAGGAACGACTTGGGCTCGAAGCCATCCCAGTGTGTTGGGCCGCCGCACGCAGACGCCCCGCCTCCCGTAAAGCATCGGCCAACTCGCAGCCCATCTGCACCACCGCCGTCGCTTGTCCAGCCAGCGCGCGCTGCTGCATCTCGACCCGTTTCTTGGCCACGGGTTGCAGAGCCTGCAAAACGCTAGCTGCGGCATTCGGTTGCTTGATGGCGGTGCCTCCTTGTGCTTGGCAGCGAAACGCATCGCCGTGGGTCGTTTCGGCGGGCCAAGTTCGCGGCACCTCGGGCAGGGGAAAGGGCAGGGGTAGGGGCAGTGGATCAGAACCCGGGCCGACGCAGTGCACCCCCGCGCTCACGACACGGCTTGTGCGGTGCGCGGTGCGCCGGCGATCGCCCCGCGCGCGCAGCGGAGCTTGCGCCTCGGCAAGCTCGGCTACGTCGATTCCGATGGCGTCTTCGGCATGCGCAAGAACACGCCGTGGTCCGCCGAGCACGAGGGCTGGAGCCTGCACGCGGGCGTGACGATAGCAGCGGGCGACGACGAGGGGCGAGAGGCTACGTGGTGCGCCACGCCCTGAGCACGGAGCGCGTGAGCTGGACGAAGGACGGTCTCTCGCGCGCCTCGCCTCGATGGTTCCTGTCCCACGACACCGGCTCGTGCGCTACGCCGGCGTGTCGAATGTCACCCACGCCAGCGTCTCTCCCCGGATAGAACGTCGCCATGCGTCCGGACGCTCCCCGCGTTTCCGCAGCAGCCGACGAAGCTCAGCCTGCCGAGCCAGGCTGTTGGTGCCCGGCGGCCAGACGCCTCGCGCTCAGGGCCTCTCCGGGGAATCCGAGGCCGGCTCAGGCGAGCGGGCTCGGGTGCAATGGATGAGCGCAGCCGCCTACTGGTCGAACACCTTGTCGGCGGAGTCGGCGGTGGCAGCACGAGCGATCCAGCGGTCGAGCGTGGCGACATCCGTGCACGACGTGACGCGCTTGCGCACCGCTCTGGAAACCCGGAAGCCGCGAGCATCGAAGATCGCAAGGAGCGCGGAAGCACGCCCTTCAGCACGCCCTTCCACGCGACCTTCGGCCCGCCCTTCAGCGCGCCCTTCAGCGCGCCCTTCCACGCGGCCTTCGGCCCGCCCTTCAGCACGGCCCTCAGCACGCCCTTCCACGCGACCTCTCGCCTGGCCCCTGGCCTCTCCAAGCTGAATGAGTCGTTCTCCTTCCGTCATGACGACCTCATGGGCTGCCGGATCCAGCAACGGAACCAACGTGTCACTCAGATTCTGGCGCGTCGCCGCGTCGTTCGCAAGGAGCGCATAGCGCACCAGGATCCCCAGCGCTTCCCTGCCGTCTTGCGCATGCCAGACC